>JAAUXT010043669.1_pt1 | contig 16994 bp, 16 predicted proteins | sample 7278171 | NCBI WGS metagenome assembly JAAUXT01 (sample SAMN14350112, study PRJNA611818) | marine sediment metagenome | isolation source: surface marine sediment (1.8m) | place: French Polynesia: Moorea | collected 2018-08 | reverse complement strand
TATGTGTTCCTCGTCCTCCCACATCCTTTGCCGCCCCGCAGGACATAAAGTCGAGTAACACCTTACCTGAGAGGCATGTTATCTCTTTATTCCGTGTGTGCTAAGCAAACCTTGGGGCTGTCCAGAGAACACGAAAGGGATGATGGGCATGCATGAGGAGTCCAGGGCCCAGCTACCACATTCTTAAGAATGGAGTGGGCCACTGGAGCCTCCTCTTCGTGTGCCGAGATGCGTCTCGGTCACATCCAGTATGCTAGTACTAATGCCCATGTATATGAGGCAATGCAGCGCCTTTATACATTCTCATTTTCAGACACAAGGGATGCTCGCAACTGACTGCGATGGATCGGTTTCACACGGAAAATGGCAGGAACCAGCGGGAACACTTTAAATGGCTCTTACCGCATACAATTCCTCCCATGGAAAGGGGTTCAAAGGGAAATGTGTATAATGACAAAAGGGGACCCTTCAAAACAATACCTTTCACACATCTACGTGCCGCCCACAGATTGATGATACCCCCAAGGTCAAGGCCCAAGTTTTCGGGATTGGCCTCCCTCAGGTGGCTTTATACATCAACCGGGACAGTAGTGCATGGTGGGGGAGGTTTGTCCGGACTTGGAACGGAGACCCTCCCAATTAGTTTGGCGAGTGGGGCGATAAACAGGGGCGTCGTGGACACCCGCGAGGATGTTGTAACGGTCCTCGCGACGAGGTCGACCCTGATCTTGTGCATGTTGCAACATCCACATATAATTTTCATGAGTTGATCGATTTCCAAATTGGGTGTTTTTGGTGGGGAGTGAAATTTCAAGGGACATAAGGGCCGGTATTTGCGGGTTGCCAGTGGGCTTCCAGTTCCATGAGGGAGTTACTGGGGCACCGGATGCAGAGGGCACCGAAATGGAGGGCTTGCGCATGACATTTGCGTACCCTCGTGAGTCAGGGGCACATGCCTCGGGGCGAAAGGGGGTTACAGGTTGTGGTTGGCGTGGAACTCATTCGTTTCGTACCAGAACATTTGTACATCACAATCGCGTGGGCATGGGAGTACGGTCATGTACATGTGGTTCGCGACTGCAAACATCCATAAATTCAAACGTGGCCACCGATGGGGCGACGGTCCGAGCATACTTTTGGGGGTGAGGGTGATCATGGAGGTCCAACTCCTGGTCGCACTGAGAGTGGCCCTCAACGCGGTTCCCAGGAGGGATGTGGAGGGCCTGTCCATCACACGATGGTTGGCCCTCAACACAAGACAGAGGGGGCGTGTCGGAAGCAGCTGGCCCAGTCGCACACATGGTTCGTGGCTCTATAGGTCGGAACGCGGAAGAATGAGAACACTTGGGGATGGACTCAGACCCTGATCATCATCGGATGCAGAGTCCATCCACTCACTTTCAACATCGTATTTACTCATATGGTCATCATTCGGCGGGAATGGGGATCGATACAAGTGTGTAGGAGAGGTTAAGCCCGGTGGTGTATGTACAGCGGGGCCGGGAGTTGAACGCTCAGTCGAAAGATGAGCCAAGAGGCTCGCAACTTCCTCATCAGTTGAATCATGAGGCAAGTTTAACCATTCACAAAATCGATTGTCCGCGGCGTGTGTGAGTTGTTGTACCAAGTCCTCACGGGCTTTCGCATGCGTGGCACGACGTCGTTGATTGCGGGAATGTCCGTACCGGCGTCGTGACCGTTTCGGCGCGCTAACCAGAAGCTTCATGGCCGTCCCTGATGCTTGGGGGCCGGATCCGCTGAGGATAATGGGCATCAAAGATGCGTCTTCAGGCAGATGAGCATTAAGCAGCTCAGCCACAGGAATCGAGTTCAGGGGCAAGTCATTCTCCGAGTCTGCGGGTGATGGCACGGGTTCCGTTGAAGGCTCATCCAGGATGGGTGTCACAGGCGATGTCCTGGGCAGAGGCACAGAGTATGGCTTTGGTAGCGATAAGTCCTCAGGAATTGATCGTTCCACGAAAGGTTGCTTCCATTGGGGTGATGTCACCTGGTCTAGGGCAGCTTGAACAGGTGTAGCCGGTGTTGGCAGCGAGCATGAAAGGTGAGGCTCAACCGTCATTGGCTGTATGTAGTCCTTCAGCAACAACAGCGGTAAGAGCAAGAGCTCGGGAGTAGTGCACGCAGCTGACGGCTTCATAGACACCGGCGAGGGACACACTGTTGATGGGGCTGCGAAGGCTCCATGCGGGGCGAACAACTGCTTTATCAGGCACTGCGTCCCACATTTGGTGGCAACGGAATGTATCTCAGTGGCGGGAGTTTGGCTGGTTCGTTGTCATCACAGCCGGAGGGGTCCAAGACATTCGGTGAGTCCTCCTGGACTGAAGTGTCCATGGGGTTCACGTCATCGCAATCTTGGGCTGATGAGTACTGCGGTACTCCCGTTAGGCTCACAGCAGTGGTGACCTTGTCTGGTGTTTCACTCCTCACACCAACCTCTGAAACTTGGTGTTTCTCTTGAAGGATGTGTTCAACCATCCGGTCTACCAGACTCAAAGAAGAAGGTAACGGTGACGGGGATGGAGAAGGGGATGAAGGCAGAGGTTGCTCACTAGGATGCAGTCCGAGCAGTTCATCAGCCTCTTCCACCTCGGCGTCATCAAATTGGCCTTCTTCTTCCTCAGCCGTCTCCTCGACACGAGAGGAAGAGAACGACACTTTGCTAGGGGTTTTCCGCAGGGATGCCGGAGTTAACTGGCCATCCATGGGCATACCAGCTGGTGGCGACGGCGAATAATGCGTCATAGATTGCAGGAGACCCAAAGTGTCTCGCTCAGTTGGCGAGACAGGCGGCGTGCCAGGCACAGACGCAGGTATCACACACGCAGGCGAAACGGCACCATCGAGGGCAGTGGCGTCCTCAGGTGACATCTCCGACGTGGGTATTTCCGCGCTGGGTATCGGCATCGGCGGGTCGCGAGGAGTCGTGGTCGTCGCAGAGTTCCCGTCGGCGTCGTTAGGTTCCTTGGTTGGAGGGCAGGACTCAAGGGAATTTAATTGCCCTGTGGTAACCAAAGGGGGCGGAATCAAAATACACGGACTGTTGTTTTCTTTTGGAATGATTACCGGGTAGATTACACGGGTTCAAGTTAGAAACCCGGTAGAAGGATCAAGTTCTTCTTTTTCATATGACCGAAACTCAATGACAGAGGGAGTGGTGACTTCCTTAACCTTTGGTAAAGATTCCCAATAAGGGTTGATAGTAGCTAAGGAAATTGGCGCAACCACCTCAGGGACATCATGAGTTGGGGGCTCGTCGGATCCCTGCTCAACCATAGGGTTGGCGGGTACCGGTGATGACAACTCCGGTTTCGGGGTTGATGGACTGATAAAAGGGGCCAGAGACAGACGCTCACACGCAGGGATGAGAGCATCAGAGGGGGAAGGGGGCCCATCAAGGAGGGCCATCTCCTGGAGTGTCAAGGGTGACATAGGATACTCCAGGAGGCCTGTCGTCAAGAGGACCGCCTCTTCCTCCCGCGTGATTTTAGGAACAGCCATCTACAAATAGCAGGTCATATGTATAATTATCACATGTTGCTTTGATCATAGATGGGCTATTCCCACTCACGTCTCTACAAGAGGTTGATGGGTTGTTAATCATTTGCCTGTTAGTTAGAGCTGGGTGGAACGGGCAGAGGAATGAAATTGTCTTTCTTTTTCTTTTAGCTTGAGGTCCGCTAGCGTGGAGAATTTCTCAAGAGCATCCAAACGGGCATGATCTGTTTTGGCCAAACGGATTCTTTCCGAAGGAGTACATTGGAAGAGAGGTTGCGTTTTAGGCAGGGTGGAGTAGTGAGCGTTCAGGTCCAAGGGGTCCAGGATAGCTCAAGATGTGTCCGAGTCAAAGGAACGAGCCAAGGTTCGGGCGGATCGATGGGCTGACACTCTTCCAAAGGCGGGAGGGGGTCTATGACCTTTCCCCGCAGATCCAGTGGTGGATGACGAAGAGGAGGAGGCCAAATTCAACCTCTTTCGTGGCTCACCTTCCTCAGCAACAGCAACAGGGCGTAGGTGTCGAGGTTGTGGCGTGGGAAGAGGTTTTGGGGTCTTCTTCCAACGACACAAGGAGAAACAAAACATTCGGAAAGCTGGAAATTTCCAACAGGCCAAGCCGAGGCCCACCAAAAGGAGGAGCACAACAGCCACCACAATGCCAATGATAAAGTACTTGCTCTTGAAGAATTCTGCGATGCCAAACGGTTTGGGGTAATTGTAGTCCAACTGATGCAGCTTCTCAGTCATTTGAGGCATGGGCAACTTGTCATACTCCAACAGTTTGGTTGTAAGGGCTTTCACTTCTTCGTCCACCGTCTTGTTCAGACCCTTGAAAAGGCAGAATGAACTCATGGGGTGATATTGAGCATGAAAAGCCAAGTGCGGGTAAGTCGAAACAAGAGTTTTGTTCACTGTGAGGGATAATTCCGTGGACGCCGGAAGAAAGAGGGAGTCTCCAATGTGGGCATAACAGGTCTGAGGAAGACTGACAAGGGAATAAGGAGGCTCAAGGACATGCCAATCTCGCCCTGTGGTCACACATTCGACGCGCAGAAGCATGCTTCTGGCCAGACTCACCACCCAAATGCGGGGCTGTAGCTGCGCAGCATACATGCCAGTGGATTGGTGATGAATGATGGTACAAAATTTAGTAATCAGAGCATTTTGTTTGAGAAAGAGGGCCAGAACGCAGTGGCGAGATGTGTCCACAGTATACATAGGTTGAGCCAGTCGACACCATTTACCTCGTGTTGCAACACACAAAGAGACTTCTGCTTCAGCAGGTAGGGTATAGTAATCCGTATTTGCATCTATGGCCAGGTACGGATTCTCAAGTTCATAAGAGAACTGCTGCTGGGTGTGGGGGTCCAACAAAGGGAAGGAGTGGACACGATAGAAACGCAGCGTGGTTGAGACATCGGCAAGGGGAATTTGAAGGGAGACCAAGAGGGTTTGTCCCACAATAGCAGGGATTGCTCGGATGTACCCGTAATAGGACCACACATCAGTGTCAGGATCTCCAGGAAGGGCAAGCTTCGGCTGATTAAGAATGTGCTCCTTCACCCGACGCAACACAGTGCGCAGTTGGTGTGGGGTCAACACAGCAGGAGTAACAGTCTGAGTACTGATGGCCGAAAGGTAATCATACAAAGTGGTGACCGCGCGCTCGTATTGATGGATTCCATCTTGGAGGGTTCCTAGTTTGATTTGTGCCGAGGTCAATAGATACTGTCCAATGGCTTGTCTCTGCAATTCTCCCAATGCATCAAACACACGATCCATTTGGATACGCATGGTTACAGCATTCTCATCCAATTTGTGCAGGAGACGCCGATGTTCGCCCAGTTCGGTTTTGGATAGGTTGACCATTCGGTACAATTTTGCCAAGTCTCCGTGGATTTGATCTTGATTTTCCCACAGGGTGTTCACATTCTTCTTCAACATTTTCAAAGTGGGGTCAGTATATCTTTTTGCATGGGCCAAATTGAATAGGCCCAAAAGCATGCCAAGAAAACGTTTCTTGCAGGGGCTCCTCAGATTGGTACAAATAGATGGAGGGACCGGGAATTCATCAGATGTCAAACAGCGAAAATATTCGGAGCAGGTGTCCAAACCACAGACATTCCGACCATTGCACACTTGCTGGGCCACTAGGACCACACAGTCCTCTTGATATTTCCAGACTGCGGCGGCCATCATCTTTGGATCAGCCATTTCCATGGCCAAATCAGCATGTAGACGTGAAGCGGGAGTATCAGTGGTGACACAGTTAGTGGGCGTATGAGGAAGTACAACACTTTGTCATTGTCAGGAAGCATGCGGGGCACGAGTTCGACCACGAAAACGCCTCAGCACCGTGCGCATTTCCTCCTTGGTCACATTGACAGTGCAGTTTTCAGGGGTCAACTGCATGTCACCAAAGGTAAGAGCGTCATAACAAGCCGGGCACAGATTCATGATCAGGCATCTCTTTCGCCATAAATGCATTGCTCTGGGTCGGCAGAGAGTGTCCACGGCAGCCTGGTAACACTTCTGCTCAAGGGTTTGTCGAGACGGCCATTCTTCATTCATCATCACGAAGGGGTCGTGCAGGGGAAGTGGTCATGCAGGACAATAAGTAGGAGTAATGGTTCGCACACGGTCTTGATGGAAAAAGAAGGATTGTATTCGTGTTCCAACATGATATGATCGAGGGGGACCTCGCAAGACCAGTCCTTTGCCCTTGGGCCAATGGAGTGTCAAAGTGCTCCGCTTTCTTCGCACCAGAGGGGCCAGGTGACCCATGTATTGGTCACACTGTTCACGCGTCACTCGCAGGCTGGGCAAAGTCTGTCGGTGATAGAAGGTGGGACAGAAGTTTCGCACCAGACATTGATCATGCCACAATTCCATGGCACGGGGGAAACACAACGTCCACACAGTCGCATTCATACAAACATCCTCGACCGTGTGTCGCAACCTGTGGTTTGCGGGGCAGGCATGAAAGGGATCCAAAAGAATGGCTTGCGAGGGGCAATGAGTCGGTGTCGTTCTTCCTGACCGCACAGACCACAAACCATAACTAGTGATGCAATGGGTCAATGTCAGAAAGCCAACTCCAGGGCCACTAGGTGGATCCGTGGGATGGGGGTGTGGAGCAGCCTCTCTCTTCTTTCGGCCACTACTCGAGGGTCGGGCATGTTGATATGTAGCAACCCATCGCCTTCCATCCCAATGGACATTACGATCCGGTAGCATCTGACCATTGACACGACACTGGGAAGATGGAATAGGCCAGTCTGGAGGGGTCATGTAATGGTTGGCACATGGACGAAAAGGAAGTGGCACATCCTGTGGACGGACCTTGCACAGACAGAGGAGAAGTTGTATCGCCATTTCCTGTGCAATAGGATAATTCTTTTTTCGAACCAAGTGCTCGTAGTAATTCATTGGGTGAGAGGAGGCAGCCATCTGGTCCAAATTTGGAAAGGTCTCTCCCCCAATATGCTGTGTAGGGTCATGATCTATCTCAGGGCAGTTACAATTAATACGCACCTGGGAAGCAGCCGACATAGGCAGACGGCGAGCGCAATCACACAGAAGCTCACGGGCTCTTTTTGGTGATCGTCCTTGGCGGATAGAGTACTCAAGGCCCAGCGTGCAGTTTCGAAGAGTGAGGACTTGCCAATTTGGATCAGCTCTTTCCCCAGAAGTTTCCTGGAGAGCATTTGGATGGGCCTGAAGAAGGTCGAATGTTTGAACCAAACGTGTGACTTCCGATGTGGTTTCTTTCAGGGTTGTTTCGATCAAAGAGAGCAATTGGTCGATGTTATGCCTGCATAGTTCTTGATTTCCGTGCCAGGGACTTGTGTCATGGCGATCAGATAAAGTGTTGAACAAATCCAACCCGAACGCACAGCCATAATCCATAAGGCGCAAGAGGTCAGTGTAGAATGGGGCCAAATCAAAAACAGTTGTTATTTGAAAATTGGAGAGAGAGAGACGAACTTGTTCCAAGGGCTCAAAAATAATGGGGTCGATCTCACCGTCTTTCATGGTGTTGTCGACAGGGGGTCGGGTGAATGGTACCGCACTCTCCAACTGCAGTGGTGTATCTGCCCATTCTGTCGCCGTGGCTATGGTCATGGGTTCAGAAGGGATCTGTACGAATACAGCTAGGGGCATGGAAAGGACGAGGACTACAAAGAAGAGTGTCGAAGTTTCCATGGTAGTATCCTACGAAAGAACAGGAAAGAAACACTAAGTCACGAAACTAAAACTTACAGAATCAAGCTTAACCGATCAAGACAATCAAAGAAGAAAGTAAGGGGGGGGGGTTTCACAAGCATGCAGCATACGTTCTCATGCAACTATCCTCTCCTCCCATGGAAAGGAGTTTGATGGCGGAAAGTTTTAGTTGGTGGGACGTCGAGTTGGGCGGCGCAATGTCCAATGCAAATTTGGCACATGGTCAGGATGGTAGACGAATTTGGCGGCAAGACCAAAAGCAGAGGCTTCGGGGATGGCACGGATCACATGGTCAATCGGGTGTTGATAGTGAATATCATGCAAATTCGCCGTACGGCACTTGCCGTATTGATCCACGAGAAGAACTTGGTGATCAGAGTTGAACCGAACAATGCGGTACTGTGGGTTGAAAAGAGGTGCAAAGCCACTGCAGACATGGTTGCGGATCATGACAGGGTCGCCGACATGCAGGTCTCCCATGGGTGTGAGAGATGGTTCAGGGCGACTGGCACAGGCCATTCGAATATTCAAGGCGGCAAGGGCCCATGCGCGTTGCAAGGCTTCCAGGGAGATGTGACACACATCAGTACCCAAGTGACGTCGCTTGACACCGAGCAACTTATGAAGGGGAGTAATGGGGTCACGACCTCGAAGGAGAAAGAAGGGGCTGTCCAAGGAATTTTGGTTGGGCATGAAATTGTACGCAGCCACCGCATTCGGCAAAATCTCATCCCACTCCAGGTGGCAAGTCTGGAGCCATTTCCAGGTACAGTCCTTCAAGAAGCGGTGGGCGGCTTCAAGCTTGCCGTTGCCCTGGGGATGATATGGGCTGGTGAACACATGATCAAAGTCCAACATTTTGGCAACTTCTCGAAACAACTTGTTCTTGAATTCCATGCCATTGTCAGTGAGGATTCGAACCACACTGCCCTCACGCATGTAGAAGTGTGTGATGAAACTGCGTGCAACGTGATCAGCAGTTTTGTTGCAAAGAGGGATGGCCCACAGGTAGCTGGTCAACATGTCCATGATGGTCAGGGTGTATTTATGTCCAGCTGATGTTTCTGTGAAAGGACCAATCAGATCCATGGCAACCAACTGGAAGGGTTGCAAAGGAACGTGAAGGTTGAGTGCATGATACTGCTGTGGCACGCGATTCATCTGCTGACAGCTTGGACATCGCTTGCATGCCGCTTTGATGTCATGGAGCATGCTAGGCCACCAGAAAAGATGGCGTGTGAATTCAAAAGTTCGCGGGGTCCCATTGTGACCTGTCAAGTGATGGATTTGATCCAACACAAGGGGAACCAGTTTGGTTGGGATGACCAGCGTGTCAAAGACCTTGTAACCTGTCTTGATCTTGCGGCACAAGCGCTGGTCCTCATCCAGGTAGAAGAACAGTATCACTTGCATTGGGGCCTTGTCGGATTCAATGCGTTCCAGCTGCTCTTGACAGAAATCGTCTTCACGCTGATAGGTGATCAACTCAGAAGCTGTAAAACCTTCAGGAAGGAATTTGGCGGCATCCAGCTGCTGATGGATAGGCAACGTTGTGGGTGGAGGAGAGCCGTCAACAGGTAATCGGAGGTAATCTAGCACCTCAGGATCCTGCATATGTCCCGAGCCTTGCATAGCTGAGAGAATTGCATCGCGGCAATGATCGCAGCGAGCCACAGCTGTGACTGGGTGGTATTGGACTCCACTGGCAAATGCCTGCAGCGTTGCTTGATGCTCTTTGGCCTTCTTGTATTTCTGGCTTTCTGGGGTTGGCTCGAACAGATATTTGCCGAACTCGTACCCGAAAGGTTCTGGATCAGGCATTTCTGCGAGCTCTTGTGCAACAAGGCGGGACATGGCATCAGCCAGTAGGTTGCGTTTGCCGGGGACGTATTCAAACATCAGGCGGAACTCTTCGAGAGAAATTGCCCAGTTGTTAACAATGGCACTGGCAGTGTTCTTTTGTAGAAAACGCTTCAAAGGGAGGTGGTCACTCATAATGGTGACTTCGGCATCCTTGGTGTAGAAACACAGTTTGTGCAAAGCGCGAAAGATGGCATATGCTTCCTTGGTCAGAGCCGCCCAGTTCAACTGACTGCCCTGGAATTGCTCACTGCAAAACGTAATTGGATGCAGTTGGCGCTCTGTTTTGCTCTTGTTCCTAATGGAACAAACCTCTCGGGCCAACTGCACAAGAGCTTGGGGATCTTTGCTGGGCCCATCTGGCAAAGCTGCCACCACATCAGCAGGAAGAATATCCTCCTTCTCTTGCATCAGGACCGCTCCCCAAGCCACCTTAGACGCATCCGTGAAAAGGATGTAGGGCTTGGTTGGATCTGGGTAGATCAAGATAGGCGGTTCTTGAAGAAGATCTCGAAGGAGGCAGAATGCTTTCTCAGCAGCTGCATTCCATTCGAAAGGCAGATCCTTCTTGGTCAATCGTGACAAGGATTTCGCAGTTGTAGAGTAGTGTGGAACAAACTTGCGGTAATACCCTGTGAGACCAAGGAAATGACACACTTCCATTGCATTGGTTGGGCGAGGTAGATCGTGAATAGCTGACAGTTTGTCGGGCAGGGGGCAAATTCCGTCCGGGGACAAGATATGACCTAGGTATTGCAGCTCACTCTTGAAGAAGTCACATTTGGCTTTCTTGAGGTGGAGGTCTGCTTGACGGAATCATTCAAACACTTGGCGTAAGTGCCCCAGGTGGGTATCCACGTCCTTGGAGTAAATGAGGACGTCATCCAGATATGCGAAAGTGAAACTCAATCCTTGCAGAACACAAAAGATCAAGAATTGGAAGTATGCAGGGGCTTGAGCCAGACCGAAGGGGCATTTGTTGAACTTGAACTTGCCCAAGGGTGTTGTGAATGCAGTTTTCTGTTGTGCTTCAGGCATGAGTTCCATATGGTGGTAACCCATTGTTATGTCCAACGCACTGAAGACAGTTGTACCTCGCAATTGACCCAACAGGTCATCAATTCGTGGCAACGGAACAAAGGTCAGTACTCCTTTTACTTTGGTGATCGGGTTTGTGACCTGCGGAAGAAGTGCGTTGAGGGCACGGTAGTCTCACGTAACCAATCAACATGACGCAAGGCGATGTGATACCGAGCCTGCGCAATTGGGGGTGAGTCGCCAGTGTCAATATCCACTTCAATCAAGCGGGTGTGACCAACATCTAGGTGATTAACAGAGAAGATGTCAGCATACTCTGCGCACAGTTGCTCGAATTGCTCCAACTGCGCAGGGGTGCACTTGCAGTCAGCCAACGGTGGTTGCTCACATTTGGGGGCATGCTCGGGGGACGTCATCATAGATGTTCCCTTGGGATCTGAGGGGAGACGTGTGTCTGTGCCATCTGTACTGATGGTGACACACTCGGCAGGAATCATGGCCTCTCCCGTAGGTTCCGCTGGGATGTTGAGGATGTGGCCCAGGTACTGGAGGTTTACAGGAGCGACCAATACCTCCCTGTCCTTTTTGGGAAGGTCGGGGATTTCCTCCAGATCTGGAAGATCCTCATGACTCGGATCAGGACCGGGGTCTGCAGAAGAGAGGTCCCACTCAGGCTCATGCAAATCTGCCAACGAAGCGATCATGAAGGTAGCAATCTGGCCATCGAAAGATTGACCCATTTCAGTTGAGCATGCTGGAAGAGAAGCACTCTGTATAAAGGGAACATGGGTCACATCAGCTTCCACTCTGGGGGTCATTAGGGACACAAGATGATAGCCCATAGGAAGTGTGATATCCCTGGGGGATCGGTTGATGATAGTCACGGGAACAATCGATACTTGTGTCAAGCCACGGGGACGGTGGACCGCTGGGATCATTTCCAATGCCGGACACTCCTGAAGAAACTGACGGGTGGGCTCCACATCCAGATAAGGATCTGAGGGTAATTCTTGTAGTACCATTTGGGTCCATGCCACAACCACTGCATCTCAGGGAAAACGAGCGGTTTCCTTCAGGTGCAGACAGCATACAATTTTGGGTTCGCCCACTGTCAGAGCAGCGAGGGTCGGTGTGTGCTTGGGTTGCTTGAGGAAAACCAAGTGGGCCTTCCCTTTCTTATACACCAGGCACACAGCTCCAATACGTTGGAAATCAGTACCCAGGATGACCAGATGAATCAGGTGAGGACTGACCAGGAACCAGGCAGAAAAGTGCTGGGGTCCCAAAGTGAATCCAAGCATCACTTCACCAGCCAAGGTCAGGGTTTCGCCATTTCCAACTTGTAGACTGCAGCGAGTTGGCATCAACTCGGGCGGCTCAGAGAGAATGTCATACAGGGCCTTCGAGATGATGCTGTGGGTAGCTCCAGTGTCATACAAAGCTCTTGTGGCATGTCCATGTATACGGATTGGAAATAGGCAATGGTTAATAGCTTCCAGATCCGTCTCAGGGGAAACACGGGCTGGTGACAAGTTAGCCACCTCACCGGTTTCACTTGGAGCACCTTCGGAGATGTCATCTTCAGCCAGCTCAGGATCATACTGAACCTCATCATTGGTCTCCTCTGCCTCTGACAGGGCAGCCACTTGCTCCTCAGCAAGGTCTTTCTTTTCATCTGGACCTGTTTCTTCCAGTTCCAACGCATGCAAAAATGCATTGAACTGGGCTGTGAGGTTGCGCTGGGCTTGTGACCGCGTGGTCGGGCCAGAAGAAGGAATCACTGTAGGTTTATCTTTGATGGTCACCAACCTGGGTCCTTTGGATTTGGGCGGGCCGCCTTTAACAGGAGGCTGCCGTGGCGTGTTGATAGTAGTCTGAATGGCACACGGAGGGGCTTTTGATGAAGAGGACTTCGACGGCGATTTGGGTTTTGGATTCATTGCTCGCACAACTTGGTTCATTTGTTGATTGAAGCATTCAGGGGAAACCAACGAAGGGTTGACCTGTGTGATGTGTGTGTGCGTAGCATGAAACGAGTTTTGCGAGGCCTGAGCCTTACTTCGTTCTTGTGCCAACGAAGGGCATAGTTCAAGCTGAAATGCTTCTAGCCATTTTCGGACAGCGGGGGCATCGCAAATGTACTTAGCATGTCTGAATTCTTTACACGCATGACACTTCCAATCGATCCATCGCGCAGCAGCACTGCGAATCATATCCTCTGTCCAATCTTCAGGAGCCATTCGGTAAAAGGTAAATGGCGTCACTCGTGGGACAGGGGTGGTGGCAAATCCTGTGGAAGGATTTTGATTGTTGACACCATGGTTTCGATTGGGAGTGGGTAGCTTTGAGGTTTCTTGAAGGGGCATGATGGAGTCTTGTGTTGGTGTGTGAGACACAGTCATGTCTTGCATGCGCAGCTTTTGGGATTGCAACTTGGCATATGTGGCTACATCATGCAGGTTGTCAAAGGAACCTTGTTGTTTGGCACATTTGCGGAGTAATTCTGGTTCATGTAGTCCTCGTATGTATTTGTTGAAGATGTGTTTGTTGTGCGTGAGGCTAGGCAGAGTTCCATGTATGGTGTAGTTCAGACGGAAAAATTCCTGGGTATACTCATCGAGAGTTTCATGTGGCCCTTGTGTTCGTTCTTCCAATGCGTTGATTGCGTCGATCATGGTGGGAAGGGAGGAAAACTCCATTTGTAGGCCTTCTTTCAACTTGGTCCATGGTGTCATGTCACTCTTGGCTTTCAAATGAGTAAACACTGATCCTCTGGCTTTCAGAGTGGCTATGCGATACTCGGTCCAATGACAATCACTGGTTGAGTTTGCGGCTTGGCGCGCGGCGTCTTCGATTTTACTGATCCACTCAAAGAAGTCCTCGCGTTTCTTTCTGTCAAAATGCGGAATTGCGTCAAGCCAGAATCGCAAACCCGTCTGCTTGTCTTGACCCGCGATAGAAGGGGCCCTAGGTTTGTCAGAATGTTTTCCTTCCCGAAGCAGACAGTTGAACTGTTCTTGTTGCTGCTCAATGGTGGTACAGAAATTTTGGTTCATATGGACCAATTGTTGGACTGTTTCTTCCAACATACTGTGTTGGTGAATGTCTTGGACACGGGATGGCATTGACGGGTGAAGTGGTTGTGCAGGCCATTCAGGTGGCTGATCACGAGTTGGCCGTGGTACTCCCTGTGGAGGGGGTGACAGGGGATGGCACTGGTGTGAACGGTTTTCACGGGCCTGGAGGTCAGCCGCCAGGGCAGCATCCTGTTCCTCCATGAGACATCGTTGCTCAGCAACACTTGTGGCCTGAAATGGCATTCCCACGTATGCGGTACGTGGTGGTTCCCAGTGGGGTTTTTGCTCTGGCCTGTACTCGCCAGGAGCATTACTCGTGGCAGCGGGCATTGCATGCCGACGGCGCCAAGCTTCTACATTCTCTTGCCTGTTTCGCGAAGGCGATTGGAATGAGGGCAACTGTTCAACTGCGGGTATCATGGGTTTTGCCAAGTCCCGGCGATCAGCCATTGATGACACAAACATAGGAGGTTCATCCTTTTGTCGCATTTTGGATAGATCCGCAAAATAATTGCGCAACCTGTCTTCCCATTCATCCAGGCGCCTTTGCTTTCATTCAAACACACTTTCCCACTGACGTTTCTACTGTTCATGCTTTTCTTTCTCGCGCTCGGTATTCCAATGATCGCACAGGCACTCATGTGTGTCATGCTCATCATACTGAGGACAGGGGCGAGGGGACACTTGCAAGCAGTGATCACACAACTTAACGTCCGGAGGCGGGTCAGAGGCTCCGGCTCCTGCAGCCATTCGCCTGGTAGTGGCTGTGTTACTTGGGGCCGCAGAAGCTCGCAACGGGGCATCCGGTTGTGGTGCTGGCCCAGCCTGTTCAGGGGCACCCTGTGCGGGGCCTTGTATACGGGACTGGCGAACCTGTTCTCGTCGTGGTAAAGGACGGTACCCCTGATCACCAGGGACATATGGATCATCAATGAACCCATCTCTTCCCTGGGCACTGTCAACTGTCAGATCTAAATTCAGCACGTCGCCCAGGAATTTTCTCGATACCATCTGTTCTTCATTTTTTCCCTTGGGAAAAGATGCTCCCCACTCAAGCAGACAGTCAGTACCCTCATCTAATCTGTGCACACTGTGACCTCTGCCCCAGAGCTGTCGCAGCTTGGGATCTTGATCATGCCACCATTCTCCATCAGCACAGGGCATGTAGTGCACAATTCCGTGAATGAACATTGGTTGGATTGCGTCCATTGGATGAGGTTGCTCTTGGGCAGAATCATCATCATCCGCTTCCAACGGTCGCCCATCCCTGTGACCAGCTTCCACTTTATACTCATTAAAATCTCTCGCAGCCCTGTCCCAACCGGAGTCAGTTGAGGAAGATGATGACACCTCATCCAATGGACGCAATCTTTCATTCTTGCTGCTGTACAATTCAGCAACATCGTGCCCGTACACAGGCGTCGACGACGCCAGTGGTTTGTGAAGGGCTGGGGCTCTCAGCTCAACTTTGTGCAAATAACGAGTCCTACTCATTTTCTCTGGCTGTTCCCAAAACTGATACGCGACCAACATCCGTATGGCATAGTACGTATACGGTTCCATCCCATAATTGCTAGGTTTTGGCAGTCGACCTTGAAACCGTGCTTGAAGGCAAAAGCCCTTCTTGTCCAAGACAAGTGCAGTGGGATACTCATGATACAATGCACATGAGAGCGCGTGCGAACCAGTCTCCTTGCATCTCAGACAAGTGGCAAACTCATAAAAATGGTCGACGCCAACCTTCCCGGGGAGTTGCATATATGGACTCACACGTGATTTGTCAGCCTGTGGGGAAGGTGTCACCGTGGTGATAGGAGCCAATTTTGGAATAGATGTGGTCACTTTAGGAGTTTCCACATCAACCAGTTCTTTGATTTGCGGGGGTCGAGGCAATTCAGGACGGACGGTGCTGGCAGGGACAGACACTTCTTCCACTACGGTGGAATCATAAACAGGTGTCTGCAAAGGGCCAAAACACACAGTGGGGGCCGCTGAACTGACCACTACCATGACAGTGGGAGGGTCTGTCAAAGTACTTTCCGTGGGAACCGTTGGTTCGGGGGACTTTGGATCAGGGCCTGAGGGTTCTAAGGTACTTTGGGCGATGGACGAGAGACTATGAATGGGTGGAAACACACCTGTTTCCATCACATGTGGTGCAGGGGTCTGATCATGGGGGACCAGTTGTTTTGCTTGAGCCGCTGTCAATTCCACATGGCAATACCCCATGTCCGGATGTTTCTGGTACCATCCCCCAGTAGAAGGGTCCAACCAAAAGATTGTTTGGTTTACGGGGCTGGGTACTGCACCATCAGGTGTGATGTACGGAATCATTCCTTGTGTTCCCTTCTTTCGATCCTTGGGGACAGGATCTTGAATTACAGCCGGAGTTTCCACTATCTGGACACCCAAGTGTGGACATGGACATTTTGTGGGGGAAGCGGGTTCCATATGGCGGGTGGACAGGGTCAAAATGGTGTCCGAAAGGCGGTCCGCAGTCTGTCCAGCCAATGACCCAGTGGTTGTATGGTGGAGGCCCAGCATAACTGCGCTTTTTGACAAGAAATCATCTGTAGCATCCGTAGAAGCAGAGGAAGGATCGGTGACGGGATGCTTCAGAATGGACAGAGGCTCCGTCACAGGAAGATTTGGTTGATGAGAGGGACGTGTTTCTTCGATCTCATCATCAGAGTGGGTTACACCCCGAGCCCGGGCCAAGCGAGTCTGATACCCATGTATTGTACCGTTGTGGCGGCACGTCTCCAGCCTCACGTTGTGTAGCCATGCCAAGATGCGCAACAAAGCAAAATTAACATTCACTCACCGTATTTCCAAGTCAGAGATTGAGGTGAAGAAAATGCGAGTTGCAATGCAGCACGACGTAAAAGGCAGGCCTTGCGCAGCGGGCGAGGTGATGATGAAGTTGGTTGAAGTTAGATGAAGGCGAATTGTCTGTAGCAAAATGAAGTTGAGAAAAATCTCGAAGAAAGTCTGAAGACTGAACACGTCCTGTGTCGGTGAAGTCCGGAACAGGAGTGAAGCGCTGGCACGATGCGATGAGTACTCATACTCGTGGAGATCCAAACAATTTAGATGAGGGATCGAAGGGTGGTCGTAAAAGTGTCAACCGAATCAAGGGGCGCAGACAGTCTCAGCGGGAGAATAATGAGTATCTCTCCGCTTAGAGATCCAGGACTAATTCAATTACCCTCGGGTGAAGAGATCATGACATTCTCAAGCACCGGAGCTTTGTCCTGTCACAAACAGCCTGGT
>JAAUXT010095218.1_pt1 | contig 16996 bp, 21 predicted proteins | sample 7278171 | NCBI WGS metagenome assembly JAAUXT01 (sample SAMN14350112, study PRJNA611818) | marine sediment metagenome | isolation source: surface marine sediment (1.8m) | place: French Polynesia: Moorea | collected 2018-08 | reverse complement strand
GCAAGCCTGGGGTGAGTACCCAGTAGATCTACCCATGCAGCAAGCCTGGGGTGAGTACCCACTACCCATGCAGCAAGCCTGGGGTGAGTACCCACTACCTGTGCAGCAAGCCTGGGGTGTGTACCCACTACCCGTGCAGCAAGCCTGGGGTGAGTACCCACTTTCGGTTTCAACAACAAACGCTTCAAAATACCAACAACAGGGTGTTGTTGCACAATAGGGAGGTTCCGCAAACTCGCGCACAAACGTAGATGTAGCTCCATTGACACCAATGATAAAGTTCATGTCTTTGGTATTGAATTTTGCAGTTCCAGGCTCAAGCCTGACCTAGGATTTGTACTTTTCAAGTCAAGCTAAAACCTGTCTCTGCTTCAGGAAAAAATTGGCCCCTTAAAAAGTCTGTAATAGTCTTTTTCTATAACAACTATTTGGAGTAAATTTGCATTATTTGTTTGAGAAGAAGAGAATGTATCTTCAGAAAAATGTACCATTTTGCCATCAAAAAGTTAGCCTGACGCCCACGTCTAAGGTCACGCAGTTTTTGCGGAAACTCCCTGTTGAGGTCAGGATCACAGTGGACACGTCCCTGACCTGCACAAGCCGTTCGCTGCTGCGTCGCGTCTTTGCGCAGAAACGCACTCAAGCAGCTGAAAATGCGAATTCAGTTCACACCGCGTCCGTTGAAGCACTTGGCGACATGTATTTTTCATGCGTGCACCATTTGCTGCTCATTTGTGTGTGTGTGGAAGGCTGCAGAGTTGGGCGTGCCTGTGATAGTAGAGTGCGGACTGTGGTCGGTCTCACTGCAGCCTGGACGCAAGACGGAAGAACTTTTGTCAGACGTAAAAGAAGCGCCATCGGCACGTGATTTTGCACGTGGTTTGTGACAAGCGACGAAGGCACGAGTCTGATTTGACAAACCACGATGCTGTTCAGTGTCTTGTGTGTGCGTGTGTGTGTGTGTGTGTGTGTGGACGTGTGTGTGGACCTTGCCCCACCCCAACAAACACATTTTCTGGGTGGAGAGCGAAACACCAGAGATCGCGCGCTCTTTGATTTCTGCGCCGTGCAAGAACTTCCGAACTTAGCGTACGTTGGTCTTGTTGCTGGTGCACAGCCACACGTACAGTATGGTAGTGGTTTGTGTGTGTGTGTGTGTGTGTGTGTGTGTGTGTGTATGTGTGTGTGACACTCCTGGCTCTGACAACGCGCCTTACACAACACAGGCTGTGTGCGACTGAACAGTGAGGTGTGTGTGTGTGTGTGTGTGTGTGTGGTTGTGTGTGCGGACCCTCTCCCTGTGCTGACGGCGCGCCCATCGGTCTCATTGCAGGCGCACAGCTACACGTACCGTTCTCTCTCTCTCTGTGTCTCTCTCTGTCTCTCTCTCTCTCTCTGTATGTGACATGTGACACTCCTGGCTCTGACGGCGCGCCCATCGGTCTCATTGCAGGCACACAGCTACACGTACCGCGCGCACCCGATCGTTTACGGCCTCGTGTTCACGCTGGACGGGCGGCGCCTGCTCTCCGTCGGCGGCCCCGACTCGTGCATCATGCAGTGGCACGTGCTCTAGGTCCCCGCGTCCGAACTCTAGACCCCCGTCTGCGGTGTGAATTGTTCATCCAAAGCGGTTTTCACGTAGACGCCAGCAGAGCTTCAGTTGTGGTCATTGTCGTAACCCGGTTCTTTCCTGCATTTTAGATTTGTATGAAACTTCATGCAGTTGAAAACTGAAGACAAAAAAAAATCATCCTCAGAAATGGAGGACCGACCTGTTCCTGCAGGTACTTTGTCTGCAGTTTCGTCTGTGTGTGCGGGCGCCTACGTGAAAACCGCTCTGGGTCTGAGTCATACGGGACGCGTCACGTGTTGCGTCACGTGTTGCGTCACGTGTTGCGTCAAAGGGCGTCACGTCAACTTGTACACGTCACGTCTGACGCGTTCTGTTTGAAACTGACCTGCAGTTTGAATCAGTCTCCGTCCTCCTCCCCTCGTCCCCCCCCCCCACTGCGTCTTTGCTTGGACGTCGCGAGTATTTCAGAAGTGTGTCATAAATGCATAAATTTGAGGAACAGCGTTTCTTTCACGGAAAGAGAAATTCTTGTTCTTTCTGGCGGATCCATGGTGCACCGGCGCAGGGGAACTAAACTTGCTGCCTGAACCTCAGAAGATCAAAACTGACTAAAATTTTGTTTGAGTGGTTTGGGGGATGGCAACTTCAGCTTCAACAATTTTTCATCGCACCTGGGGGGGGGGGGAACAAAAAATTTGGAATCCTCCCCCTGGATACACAGCTGGTTCCTTGAACCTTCACTGCAGCAGAATCATTCCTATGTCTTCGTCATCTTTCATCTCGCAGACACGTTTCCTTTGTGAGGAACTGTGGATGAGAAACGCCGAGAGGAAATTTCAGCGGGAGTCACGTGGGAGCGATCAGTCAGACACGGCACCGGCGCTTCCCAAACCCAGGCTAGATTCTACATCATGAATTGTGTGCCATTCTTTGAAAAATTATGGTCGTCTACAATATGAGAAATTTTTGCACTGGAGAAAAGGAAAGAAGTCGAATGTTTTGATCACAATCAGACAGGAAGGACATTTTTGTGGACAGATGAAGTCTGTGATGCGCGTGCGCGTGCGCAGACGCGAACGTGGTCGGGATCAAAGGAAGTTCGTGTAACTGTCGCTTGGATCTCGACCAACGTCACATTTTGGAACGTCGCGTGTGACGTCAGAAGGAGAGGACTCAGGTTCCGTTCACACTGGGTGCGTCACGCGTTGCGTTTCTGTGGGTGTTCAGCTTCATCCGTGGGCTTCCTCATTGTGCGAAGTCCCTTTAGGGCGAAGCACTATGTGGTAATGCAGTACATGGCAGCTGGACTGAAATGTCCCCTGCCCTCTAGCCCCCCTCCCCCTCCCTAACCCCCTGCCCCCAAACCCCCCCACCCCTGGACCCCCCTCCTGCAGAAGACAAGGAGGACAAGAAGGAATCGGCGACATTACCGGCAAAGGACTTCGCACTGCAGTTGCCTTGAGCACTGCTTCTTGTTCTGTCGGCACAACTCCACACGACTTGTGCCGGATCGTAACGTGCGACGCATTCAGTGTGGAACAGACCTGACGCCTGTGTCGTGTCTCTGCAGATTTCGCCGATTTAAATTCAGCTTCCCTCCCCCTCCCTCCTCAGTTGCATCAATTCACTTTGCGTCTGGAAATAAACTGAATGTTGTGCTTCGTAAGCTTTGTGTCGTCAGTTTGTGTACAGAATTTGGGCGAATCGTTTTCACGAGGTCAATCCGTTGTGAAATTTTGTCATCTTCGCGATGTTTTGTCGGTCTTCTGAGATTTGGATGCATGCAGACCTACAGTTGGGTAAATTTCTCGCTGAGACTGCAACCCCGTCCTTGCAGCAGGGTTGGAGCTATTGCGCCACCCCTTGCAGCCGGAGAAGCTTCACTTGGTGACAGCACAGCTTTCCGAACAGTGCACATGGGGGTGCAGCTCCACAAACCCTGGTCTCCGCTGGACTGTCTCTCGCCTGTTGTACCGCAGGGGTTTGCGCTGCGTCCTGATTGTTGACTCGGGGTTCGTTCCTGACCTTCGTCTGGACACCACGACGCCACTGTTGCACCACGAGCTCCACGCACACGTGTTTTTACGGCTCCACCAACAACATTGCAAAAAGCAATGCTGGTGTTACTTTCACCAGGAATGACTCGTGTTTCAGTGGGAAAACGGAGTTTTTGTTTGTCTGTTCCCTTCAGCGCAGTCGTCAGTGTCGCGACCCGAGCCCAGTCAGGCGAAAGCGTCGAGTTTTGATTTTCCAGTGAGAAATTTCAGTGTGAGAGGAATTCTTGGTTTTGCTGGCGGAAGGAATTCTTTGTTCGGGATCGATGGCGAAGACTCGTCCTTCTGTGCGGAGACGGTATCGATTGAGTTTGATTAGAATCACGGGCGGTGGAGAATGGGGCTGGGTTCATGGTGGGAGCGTCGCGCGTTGCGTCCCTGTATAACTCAGGCTGGGTTCATGCTGGGAGCGTCATGCGCTGTGTCTCTGTACAACTCAGGCTGGGTGCGTCACGCGTTGCGTCCCTGTATGTTGGGTTCACGGTGGGTGCGTCACGCGTTGCGTCCCTGTATGTTGGGTTCACGGTGGGTGCGTCACGCGTTGCGTCCCTGTATGTTGGGTTCACACTGGGTACGTCATGCGTTGCATCCCTGTACAGGTCAGGCTGGGTTCACACTGGGTACGTCATGCGTTGCGTCCCTGTATAACTGAGGCTGGGTTCACGGTTGGTGCGTCACGCGTTGTGTCCCTGTGCAGGTCTGCGCCCCCGTCCGGTTCATACTGGGTGCGTCCCCTGTATGTTGACGCAGTGTCCATATGCTGAGACAAAACCAAAGCAAAGCTTGCAGCATCCAGTGTGAAACAAGTCTGAATATGTGGTTTTGTGTCAAACAAGGGACGCCAGCTTGACCCTCTGCTTCGTAGTCCTGCATGTTTGATCCGTGACGCGACTTGCACAAAATGATGTCAACCTGAGGGTGTCTCCTGCCTGCAGTCACGCGGACACTGCATCGAGACAACGTGAAGCTGATTTTGCGCCCCACCCCTGGAAGGAGTTTCCCCCCGCCCCCACTGACCAGACCCTGGATCAACCTCTGGGGCAGTCGGCGTTGCTCTGACCCTCTGCGCATGCGCAGTGGCTGCTGCGCCGACGCCGCTCTGGCTGAGACGCGCGCCACGAAACTTGTGCGTCGGTGGGACCAGACGTCTGCTGAGTGATCCCAAGACCTGTCTCGTGCTCCTGTGTGTAAGATTATTTCAGCTGCCCACTGAAAAAGTTGGAAAGCTCTCTGACTGACGGAACTCGCAGCTCGGGCCTTGAACATTTTTTGGGGGGATGCTGCACGTTGAATGCGTCAAAAGTTCGTTACCTCCCTGTCTCCAGTCACGTGCTGCGTCGCAAGGTGGGTGGACGTGTTCACCCCCATTGACTTTCACAGACACGCAACACAAAACGCATTCAGTGGGGAAAGGGCAAAGGGCGGACCCAGGATCAGGTCCGCGAATCCGGGCCCCAGAACCCACTGGGATCCGCCCCTGCTAAAAAGGCTTGAGAAATGTATCAAGAACTGCAGGGCTTGCGTGTCTGTACCACTCCATGGGTTTCCATCCACAACTGTATTTGTGAGAGTCTGAGCTGGTCCGGTGGAATCGACTCGTCTTTTGTGCGGGGCGGGCGCGGTGCTACTGCCGGGGGAATTTACCGCAGAGATGTTTCATCAAAGGAACATGTGCCGATGTATGCATGGACACGAACATGCCCCGGAGTGGAAGCATTTCTTTCATGTTGCAGTCAATTTCGTCGGTGAAGGGAGGAAGAGGAGGAGGGGGGAGAAGGAGGAAGAAGAAGAAGGCTTTTTTCTTGTGGAGGTCAGGAACGTGATGCCAACAGTTGGTTTTTGTGTGGTTTTCTGAGGCTGGAGAGGGTTGTGTGGAGAGGGACGCCTTGGTGTGTTGAGGAGGTGTTGTGTTGTGTCAAGTCTCTCTCGTGGAGTGGGCTTCAGTGAGGAGTGTTGGAGGGTCTATTGCGAACTTACTATTGAAAAGGTGGTTGGAGAGGAACCCCATCCTTCACCTCTCTCTCTCTCTCTCTCTCTCTCTCTCTCTCTCTCTCTCTCTCTCTCTCTCTCTCCCTTTGCCCTTTCTCTCACACTCCCTCTCTATCTGTCCCTCTCTTTCTCTCTCTCTCGCTCTCTCTCTCTCTCAGGCTCACACACACACACACACACACACACACGCAAAGGATGTCGCAGCGTTGTCTTCAGGACCTCCTGGCCTGCTATAGATCTCTTCGCGTGTTTGTCCGTCTGTCTTCGCAACGTCCTGATCTATTGTCTCGTCGTGCACTTCTCTCAAACCAGGTTTTGATGGACGCGAAGCAGAACCATTTACCAAAGCAAACCATCTTTTTCAGGCCCCTCCGCTCACATTAGGAAGAAGACGAGATTATTGCTTATCCAGGAAATGTATGGTTAATGTGTCCTTTAAGTGGCAGTGTGGCCGCCGGGCCCGCGCTATGACAAAGTGCTTACGCCCTCGTAATGGACATGGGAGAATTATGAACGTCGGCTGTGCATTAGCGTGCCTATTGGATCAGGGGCGATGGGCAGGGATAAGACTGCAGCCCTGATGACGGCCTTGAAACTGTCATTGGGCAGAATCCGCCTTGAGTGCGTGGTGGCCGCCGCCAGAGAGAGATCCAGGGGGACTCACCCCTCCAAGGAGCCGGATTTCTTTTCTTTGTTCCCCGTTCCCCAAAGTTTGTGCCGCAGACGCAGACTGAAGCTTGTTTTTCCCTTGCATGTTCAAGTTTATTTAGAGGTAAAATCGCTCCCATTGTTTACCATACATAAGGCCCCTGCTGTGCCATTGTCTGAGTTCTTGATCTGATAGTAGATTATCAAGTAATCTACTATTTTGCATTCATTATATTGAACTTGACTACTTTATATCAAGTGCACTGGTGTCAAAGTCTTTTGTGTTTTATGCTTTGACATGGGTGCACTGGGCTTGCAGTAGAATTACTGAAAAGGAATCTAATGTAAAGAACAAAGAGAATGGCACAGACGGGGCCTTATACAGTTGAATTGGGTCATACCCGAGGGAATGAGCCACCCTGACCAGATTCAATGATCCGCCCCCCTGGCTAGACGGAATTCTGCAGCCTTGGGTCTTCTCGGTGCCTGCTGTTCGCTTTTGTTCCGAGTGGTTGTTTCACAAGTTGAGACACTCCAAGACGAGTACATGTATTTTCCAGAGTCATTTGTGCGACTGATGCCATGGACAGAAACCCGGACGGTGCTCGGGTCAGCGTCTGGAATCCACCGTTCCTGACTGACAGTCGTTCCCAGGAAAACTTGTGCGAACTGGACCGCAATCTGAATTTTCGCCCCGAGCGTAAACAGTCGATGCAGTCATGTCAGTATCGCAGGTCTAAACCCACCCACCAGCTCAGGACTCAGAAAAGTTTGTGACGTGCGAACATTTCAACAGTTGGTTCACACGTTCGAGCCTCATTCATGCAGGTGGTGGGGTCACGCGTTGCGTCCCAAGTCCTTGTGACGACACATTTGTGCAACAGCAAAAAAGTTACTCTCTGCTTTCTTTTTGATTCTGATCGCCACGTGGGTGAATCTCCACCCCTCCGGGGAGCACCCTTCCTGGCCAAGGGGGCGCTTTGGGGGTCTTAGTCCTTGTCAAGAATTGACACTGAAAGAGAGTCACGGGCTGAACCTTGGGCGAGTCCAGTGTTGACCCTGACCTTGACAACATCACGTGACCCTGACCCGCGTCTTCTGCGCCATCTGGTGGAAACACGAACACGCTGCCACAAGATATGGTTCCTGCCCCTCCTAACGCCCACCACAACCAGCTGTCGGGTCATTCCTGTCCCTCCAACGCCCACCACACGGCCCCGTCCTTCCCGACGCCCACTACGCCCAGACCTGGGAACATTCCTGCCCCTCCAACGCCCACCACGCTCCGCCTGCGGGATCACCGCATCCAAACGAGCATTCTGCGGTGACGCTGACGGAATTGAGGAGAAAATTTGCCGCTGATTAACAGGGATAATAGGGGTGAATTGACGTTCGCGTAACGAGCGCCGAGGTAATTTTCTCCTCGAGTGGTTGTCCCCGGGCGACGGCGGCGGCAGCGGCGTCGCTGGACCCGGTACGCGTCGCAAGGCCGAGCTCGCGCCGGGTGCGTCACGCGTCAGGAAGCCATGCTCATCATGGACGCTTTCAGGGGTTTTCACATTGGGTGACACACAGTCATTTTCTGCGCTGACGTCAAAAATTCCACCATTGGGTTCAATGTTAAATTTTGACGCCGACGTCAAAAACACGACCGCACGTCACCAATGTGAAAACTGCTTTACTCGTCTTGTGGCCACGCTGACACTGGGTGCGTCACGCATCGCATGACCGGGCTCGCGCTGGAAGTATCACGTGTCGCAAGGCTGGGTACATGCCAAACGAGTCACGTGTTATGAGGCCTCACGCTGACGGATCACGTAGCCAGGCTGACGCTGGGTGCGTCACGTGTCGCAAGGCTGAGCTTTGCCTGTTCAAATACACCACACGTCAGCAGGCCCTGTTCTCGGTGGATGTATCTGTGTTTGAGGCTGGGTCAGGTTGGGTGCGTCTTGCTGGATACGTTTTGCACTTGTAAGGCTGGTTTCAAGCGAGATGCATCCCAGTGTATGTCACGTGGGCGCTGCATGTGTCCACACAAGGCCATGTTCACAGTGTGACGCGTTGTGCGACACGTCCCAGCACCAATTATCAAGGCGTGACCCCCAATTCACACCAAGCACATCTACGCATACACACTCCAAGGTCACTGCGCACCAAAAATAGGTATCATTCATGCAAAAGGTAAAGTGAATAGGCAGTGAGTAGTTGTGTTGATACCAACATTTCCACATGTCACTGTGATTGTAAATGGGTTTCAACCCCATTCATGTGTGAAATGTGGTAAAGGTGGGTGCATCGTGCGCTGCGCACGTGGTGTGGATTAGGCGTGAGACATACACGGAGCAATACATGGGATCGTGTGTTGTCTCCCTCCACACACACACACACACACGCACACACACACACACAGAACGCGTGACGCAACCCGCGTGGACCCGGCTGAATGGACCGCCTCGCGTTGCTTTTCAAGGTAAAGGATATATTTCCCTCGGGGAAACTTTATTACTGAGCACACGTTGCGTGTGGAAATTCGCCCCATCAGGCAGCGAGGCTGGACCTTCCCCAGCGATGTTGTTCAGCTGATCGCGGCACGTCGGGGTCGCGAGGTGTTGGGGAGGGAGGGACGCGGCGCCTCGTGACGTCATGACGTAGCGTCCGTTCACCAGAGTAAGGACGCTGTGTTAAGACGCGCTCTGCGCACTGTGTTTGTACGTGGGACTCAAGGCTGGGGCATTTTTGCCCTGAAACCAGGACCGACCCGACTCTTTCACAGCACATTGTGAGGTTCCGCAAAGCACAGGAAAGAGGCACATCGCCAAAAGCTTTTTGAATTTGGTGCCGCAGTTGCACGACTGAAGAAGGCGTGTACACATTCGTTTCACTTTCTCAGGAGTATCTTGATGACGACACTGAGCTACAGTCGTAGCGTGAAGTCACGTGCGCGTCAGGGTAGTTTTTCCACGTGTTTGTCTGTGCGAGGATGGGTTCAACGCAAGTGAGACGGTACACCACCCGTGAGAGAACGCTGGATGCCCTTGGTTTGTTCCACAACAGAGACTCCCACAATCAAGCAACACCGTGACCCTGGATGGTGTCTCTTTGCTTGAGCTGCTGTTCTACGTCAATGCCACGAGTCTTGCCTCGTGGCATGTTGTACAACGCTTGACGCACACCGCAGGGACTTCGCCCTGCACATAGAGCTCTGACCCGGGCGGCTCGTGACCCCCGCGCACCGAGCGTATCGAGTTTCCTCAGCCTCCTCAGTGCAAACCCGTCATAAACGTCAGGGCGCCTTTGCGCGGAGAATCGTATCTGGGCGGAGGGCGGGGGTCCATGACACCGGGACCCAGGCAGACGTGACCCCGGGGCGGCGTCCGGGGACCAGGCAGACGGACGCAGAGTCACGACAGCCTCGGATTAAAATGGCGTCCGATTCGCCTGGGTCCCGCGGAAAATCTCCTTCCTGATTGTGTCGTGTCAGAGGACGGTGATGGCCTCTTTGCTCTTTTCTGCTCACTGCCGTCGGAGCTTTTCAAGTCGTTCTGCAGGGTTTTCACGCAACTCGCCATAGAGCGGATTTGCAGGCTGAGTCCACGTGACCTTCAAGCGGTGGGTCCTGGATTTCGTGGGGAGGGGGGGGGTTGCGATCAAACACGGAGACCAAATCAACACCAGCAGATAAAATTGGAGATTGGTGATGGAAATTGAGAAACAAAATTTGGACAGGTGGTGATGTTTGGAGAGGTACAGAAAATGCTTCTGGATCCTGCCACTGATCACATAGGAAGGACCCTGAAAACCGTCCGTCAAATCCGTATCGGGCGACCTTCAAATGCGTTGTGGTATGCGTCGTTCTGTGTGTGTGTGTGTGTGTGTGTGTGTGTGTGTGTGTGTGTGTGTGTGTGCGTGTGTGCGGCCAAGAAGAACAACACAATTTAAAGGGACAGGAAGAAAAACAAAGGAAATCTGTGTCTTTGATTCACAGTGTGACGCCCCGAGACCTCAGGAAAACGTCGCCCCTTCGCTTTCATCTGCGGAGGAAGGAAGTCACGAAGAAAAGCACGCAGGGATAAAAGTCGGAAGATATTTATTCTAAACAACTGTAACGCATTGTGATGTGATGGGATGAATCGGACATAGTCGAGTTCCGCCGGAAACTGCGGCGTACACGGGGCTGCCCCAGTACAGGGACAGGGAACCAGGGCGGATGCAGGGTCGGTCTGCTGGACCACGCCTCAGGGGGGAAGAATTCTATTTGAAAATGTGACAGGCAAAAGGAGAAAGTTGGACTTTTTGTTGGCTTTTGAGACCTCTGTGGAATGAGATGAAGAGACACTGTCTTTTCCAGGCACAGGGTCACCCGGAGTCGGCGGGGGGGTGCCTGACCTTTTTGGTTGAACCCAAAATAACCAGTGTCTCCAGATTTCATGTCCAATTTCAAACAGCCAACCACGTGTGTCTCTTTCTTCCTTGCCAAGCTTAAACGAGCCAGACACCCATTAGAGCCTGCCACTTGGAGCATTATAATCAGTGTCTGGCTATTCCAGGTTCAATGTGAAATGGCCAGACACCTGTGTCTCCCGGTTCGGGGTGACTACTCATTTTATTACAAGGCCAGCCCCCTGTCAATCACACCCTGTATCCGCCCTTGCCCTGTCAACATAAAATTTGTGGGCTTTGAGTGGATGCTGGGCTCACGGTCTCACACGCAGACCACACTTGACGCCCCTCGCGTGAGTGTGAGCTCAGCCTACGTATCTCAATGACAGGAGAATTCAATGAGGGTTTTTCGTGTTGCTTCTCAAACTGCTGGAGAATACGAGAGCTGAAACGTTCTGTGAAATTGATCGCGTGGAAAATAGTCTGTGAATATTCGATTAATCGACTAATTACCCGGCAGAACCTGCAGTGATTTCCTGCAGAGGTGACTCCTGCACCGCGTATCGATTCGCGATTGAGCACGATTTCCAAGAAGCGAGCCCCCCTCCCCCCACGAGCCCCCTCCCCATGGGTTCAGCCAGTTTTCACCTTTGATTGTGTTGATGACACATTGACAGGTCCCCAGTTCGCAGACGTCTGGATGTAGAATAGGCGGTTTTAGCAGAGACACGACGTAAACACCGTGGTAAAAAAACGTCACCAAACAGTCCCGTTGGTGTTGAAGAGAAGAATAGAGAATCCACTGTGTGAATTGGTGTTCCCCCTGTGTGTGGACGTTCTCACGTTCTGCTGTTCCCAGGATCCACGTGTACGTGACGCGACGTCGACGTCCGGTCTCTGCTAAAACTCCCTATTCGTGGAACTGGTTTTTCGTAACGATCACACTGATCCACAACCCGACGATACGCGTTGAAAAGACGTCAAGACGGAGGTATAAAAATACGTCACTGGTCAATGCGGGAGCTGTACATAACAGAGTGAAGAGGAGCTGGAGCTGCTACTGGACCAAGTTTCTGTTTCTATGGAGCTACGTGGATGGAGCGAGTTCACAGAGTCGGATTCACACGTCCTCTCAGGGGCGGGGCCAGGAGATGGTGAAGGGGGGGGGGGGCTCCGGGCTCCAGGCCCCCAGGAACCACCTCCGTTTCTTCAGAGGGACTGAGAACAACAAATGAGTTGTGTGTGTGTTCGCCACGGATACACCACGCGCTGTGCCCCTGGACAATACAATGGACGCGCGTCATTGTTCAGTCGACGCAGAGGCCCATTGACTCGACTGGGGACACGTGGAGTGACGTCTTCGGTGGAGCATTCACGTTGGACAATGGATCAGTGCTGTTCCATTTCCTTTTGCACAAGGGTGTCGCGTGTGACTCGAGCTGTGGTTGTGCACTGAGGCACTGTCATTCAGGGGATGAATCCCACCCCTGTTCCACGTCAAATTTGCGTCACCAACAATCACTGACTCAAAGTTCAGCCTTTCGTGGGCCATTTTGGTCTGTCCATGGGCTGTATCCTTGTAAGCCAGCCAACCATGCATGGACCTGTTGGAATCCTTGTGACAGAGTGTGTCCACACCACGTGGTGTCTGTTATCGACTCGCGATATCCTCGGGTTTGCGTTGAGCAGAAATAAAAACCTCCCCACGGGGCTCAGTCTGTTGCGATGGAAACTGTATCCAGAACCGTTGCCTGGCAACAGGCGATTTGCAGGTTTTCTCCGGTCCAGTGTCCACGGCGTTTTCCGTTTCACTGAGCACATTTGTTTTGTCCGCTGTATGGTGGCTGGGGTGACAAATCCCGACGCGATATTCCACGCTGTAGCGTGGCTCGTATCCAGGGGCGGGTCCAAGATCTGGTCAGGGTGGCCCCTGGATCTACCCCTGCCATGTTAGTCCGTCGCTGAGAAAACATGGGTCACATTTTACCCTTTGACTTGCGTTGATCAAACTTCATCGGTGCAGCAGGGCGCAGATGAGCAGCGTTATCAGGCAGTTCACAGTCGCCACACGGGGGGCGCCACCACTACTCCCGATCACGTGCACGCTGTACACGTCCACCGTAGCCAGCGCTGTCAAGCTTCCGGCGGGGTTCTTTATCAAACACCTGTACATCCCAGCATCGTCTACGCTCGTGGAGCGGATCGTCAGTACGCCTGTGTTGGTGAGCACGGACTTGTTGTGGGAGGGCTCCGACTCCAGCGTCTCCCCTCCGGGCAACTGCCACGTGATACTCGGGGCTGGGTCCCCCCGCGCCGTACACTTTATGGACATCGTGGCCATCTCGCTGATGTTGAGTTCTCGCGTGATGTGGACGAGAGAAGGCGGGGAGCACACGTATTCTGTATCATGCAGCGACAACACATGATCATTGATAGGCGTATAGCAGTCGGCCCCCACCACCAGGACACGGTTGGACGAGTACATCCACTGCTTGAACCAGAGCATCTCGCAGTTGCAGTGCAGGAGGTTCTGCTCGAGGTCGAGGCGCGTGAGCTGGCTGAGCACGGGGCCCAGGTCCTCGGGGAGACTCGTGATGCCGTTGTCCGGGAGGTAGAGCTGCGACAGGTCCGTCAGGTCCCGGAAGTACTGCGGCTGGATGTCCGAGAACCTGCCGAGAAAACAACACACCAAGATGAGTGCACATAAAGACACGAAGTGCTGGCACAGAGGCGGAGCAGGAGCTGGTCAATGCGAGCTTTGTCCATGGAAGGGGGGGGCGGATTTCAACCAGTAGCATGTGAACAGTGGCGAGGTTCAGCAAGCATGAAAATGGAAACGCTAGTCAGCCTCATTGGTGGCTGTTCCATTTCCTCCCCACACTGCACGGAAGATCGGTAGAAACCTCAAAACACACCTGTAGAAGAAACATACGGTATGTTCTGCCTCCACAGCTACATGCAGTGTCCACATTGATGGGCCAAATGAATTCAAATGAATTCGTGTCATCAGCCACGTAAGACCGGACCGATTGCAGAATTGTGCTGAACCTCCCTATTTTGTGTGTGTGCCAAAGGCCTCAAGTTGCGTCATTTCCGCTTTCACACTCCCACCGACCATCGACGTCACGTGGTTTTGCTTGGACGAGCGTGTGTCACCAGGCCTGGTGTGCATCCCATGGGTGGGGAGCGCCACTGGAGCTGGGAACTGGACTCGCTTTTTGTGGGGCACGTCACCGGAGCACCGGACGTGTTCGCTACACCTCCCTACTCCCTACCTGGTGTTCCCGAGGCGCAGGCTGCGGATGTGCTTCAGTTCAGGGAACTGACTGAAGTCAATCGGGCCCGTCGGGTTGTTCTCCAGCGACAGGTCGTCCGTGGAGGCGTGGCGCAGGAAGGACACGTCCGTGATGCCGTTCCCCGCGAGATTGAGGCTGTCGAAGGAGAAGCCGCGGAAGACGCGCGCCGGTAGGTGGAGCGCGCGTCCGTTGTTGGTCCACGTGAGGGTACGCAGACTGTTCTGTAGCGTCTTCACCTGCGAGTGAGGGACATGGGGTTTTGAGAGTGGTGCACGCATACATACACACACGCACGCACAACACAACGGGCCATGGAGTAGTTTGTGTGTGGAATGTTCTGTGGTGTTTTCATTTGCAATTCACAAGCACAGTTAGCGCCATCACCGAATGCAGTTTGCACGCATACCTCCACCACACACGCACGCGCAGTTACCTCCTTGTCTTGAAGGCACCGGTCAAAGTGATTTGCACGCACACCACCACCACGCACGCAGACACGCGTGTTTGCCATGAAGGCACTCATGAATGTTGCACGCATACCTCCGAAACACGCACACACACGCGCGCGCGCGCACACACGCATCCGTACCTTGAAGGCGGCGGTGGAGCTGGACGTAAGGTTGGCGTTGATGATGTAGAGATCGTGGACGCGGGCGCCTTCGAACGCCATGGGCGCGAGTTCGGCCAGCGCAGGGTTCCTCTCTATGGACAGCTTCGTCAGGTTGAGCCCGTTAAACGCGAAGTTATTGATGATGCGCAGCGCGTTGTCGTCCAGGATGAGTCTGCGCAGGTGCGACAAGCCACTGAACGTGAACGAACTCAGTTCCCGGATGTTGTTCTTGGTCAGATCCAGGGACCCGAGCTGCTTCAGTGAGGTAAACGTGTTCGGTTCGATGGAGGTCACGTGACACTCGTTGATCACGAGGGTCCTGAGGGACTCGAGGCCCTCGAAGCTGCCCTGCGTCAGTCGCGTGATGTGGTTGGCCTTCAGGTAGAGCTCCTCCGTGTTGTCCGGGATGGCCGCCAGGGGGATGGAGGTCAGGTTGTGCGCGATGCAGAAGACGGCGATGCCGCCCCCTCGCTGGACGCACTCGCACGTGGCGGGGCAGCCTCCCGCTGCGCCTGCGCAGAGCAACGCGACGCCGACACACGTGACCATGATTGACAGGAAGTTCCGGGGGCGGGGCCGCCTGACGCTGGTACACGTCGCTGAAGACTCCATGGTTTTCAGAGTTTGACTCAGAGCTACGAAGGACTGCTCACACAGAAGTCATGTCTGGAAGAAGAAAAAATATTTTTGTTCTTGAGTGCGTGTGGAATCATATCTTTCTGGCTGCGTTGTCTTGACAGGACAATGACGCGATTGTGTGTACGTGCAGAATCTACATACTGTCATTGTCTTGAATGCCGCGGCGAATGGCTGATGATTCAAAGCGAAGACGCAACGCAGTGTAATCGAAACGACATGTCATAATTACTGTCATTTGTGTGGTACGCGGAGGGGCTTGAGGCTGGGGCCGGGTTCACACTGGGTGCGTCACGCTGCGTCAGACGCTGCGTCAACGTATCACCCATCGACGTCTGGAGTGACGCAACGCCTGACGCAGCTCAGTGTGAACAAACCTCCATGATTTGTTTTTGTCCCTTCGTCGGGTGAGAGCAGTTGCGTTTTTCGTCCTTCGTGCACGGAGACGAAACGTGTGGCGTGTCTCGTGTGAAACACGACTCCAAGGTTTGCTTTTGTCCAACCCACAACAGAGGACGCGTTCACATTCATCCAGTTGGAGAATTCCTTTCGTCATGACGCACATAGAAAGCAAACGTGACCCTTTTGTTGTCCACACAGCTACGCGACGCATGACGCACCCAGCGTGAACCACGCACTTCTGCCGTACGCACGCCGCTCTGCGCCTCCGGTTCCTAATTACAGGCTCCTCGCCTATTCAGATCGACCCATTACAAACGGTGGCGTCAATAGCGGCGTTGCCTCGCGGCGCCGTCAGCCCGCCTCCGCATCGCGACGCCATCAAAAGACGAGCGCGCGCAGACGACGAGAGACAAATGCTGAGATTAATATTTACTCGTCGAATCAAAGACGGCATGTTTGCTTCGGAATGCTGATGGTGGTGATGGTGGTTGTGGGTGGGTGGGTGCTCCTCATGCTGATGCGATGTTCAGATCAAGAGGATGCTGTGTGGAGGAGCGTGCGTCACGCTGGGTGCGCCATGCGTCAGCGCCTTGTACAGGGTACGCGTCATCTGTGGTCACATTCACACTGAATGCGTCAATGCGTCAGGTATCACGCCCTTGCACAGATGAATTCGTGGACGTTGTGTCAACTTGGGCCAGTTTCATTGTCTCACGCTTGTACCGTTCCCACCATTGCACATTCAAGAGTACGCGTTCTGGTGATCAGTTCTCCATGGCTACGCTTGCACCAGCCAATGGGCGCTGCGTTGGAATACCCATTGAAAACACACAACACAATGTGTGACGCATCTAGTGTACCACAGGCCTACCAGATGTGTACAGTGTTCAGAGACTGATGGTGATGCACGATACGTGGCTCTACGCTTTTCGTTGCCGTCTGAATGCGTGTATTGCAGTATGAATGAAGGCGGATGTGGCTCTCCATGGCATTGCGAATTCATGATGTCACGGACCCCGGGAGCCATTGTGCGTCTGTGGACGGTGGGCCTCGTGGCCATTAGCGGTGTGTTGTGGGACGGGGAGGGAACCGCTATTCACAGCGCTGTGGTGGAGAGCGCACGGCTATTCACAGGCCATTGTGCGCTGGATGTTTTCGCTTTCACGCTGGATTCACCCTGGATGCGTCATTCTCCAGTGTGTTTCAATGGGCGGTTTGTGTGTTGGGATCCATGGTCTGCGGCCGGACTCCACAGAGCGTTGTGGTCGTCATGTGGGTTTGGTTCCAGGGGCCTTAACACGAGCTGGTCTATTTGTGCGAAGTCCCTTTAGGGCGAAGCACCATGTGGTAATGCAGTATATGGCAGCTGGACCAAAATGTCCCCTGCCCCCCCCCCCCCGGCCAG
>JAAUXT010001379.1_pt1 | contig 16996 bp, 9 predicted proteins | sample 7278171 | NCBI WGS metagenome assembly JAAUXT01 (sample SAMN14350112, study PRJNA611818) | marine sediment metagenome | isolation source: surface marine sediment (1.8m) | place: French Polynesia: Moorea | collected 2018-08 | reverse complement strand
GCATTTGACATGTTTGTTGACTGTTTTTGTCATGTCACCTTTTGTTCTGCCTTTTGTTCTCAATGCTCGCACAAAAGAAATTGTGTCAAATACCTTCATCATGTTCAGTAGCATTTCTCGCCAGAAAAGGATGCCCCTTCGTATTGTCCCCCACGCGCAACAAGTGCGTTCTTCTCAAATTGTGATGGTCAGTTTCAAACTCAGAATGAGTGACTTGGTGAGCACGAAGACATTTGTTGTTGTTAATTGCAGGCAATTCCGCTGAAGCACTGTCACTTTGCAGAACTTTCTCCGTCGCACTTCAGTTTTTCTAATCACTGGTTGATGGAATGTGTCCCAGCACGACTCGACCACGACAGGTGTTCAGACTGTCTGGCAAGGTCTCTTTAAATTTCTAGTTCCAGCCAAAGATAAAATTCAAACAATCGCAAATATCATGTCATTACAACTGCAAATGTGAAAGTTTCGTGAAAATTCGAGTTGACAGTTGCTTACCTGAACGTGGGTTCTTCCTCAGACACAGACCGTTAGTGAGCGAGGCCAGGAACGACGATGAAATCATCTCAAAGGGGCAACCGTTGCACCACTATATATCCCGACCGAACTTGAATCCCGCGCCAAAATGTGACACTTCACCGCATTTGGGTCCCCAACAATAGGGGAGGTCTTTGGGCCCATTCTTTATCGCAACTTTTTATGGGATCGTACGCAAATGTTTTGTCGGGGTTTGGGGCCTTAGGAAGCGATGTACGTGCCTTGACACAACAGGCAATTTAATCTGCCGAGGAGTACGAGTAGTCTGTTTGCAGAGGCGTGACTTCCTTTTTTCTCAAAAGGCAAACAGCGAAAAAAGTGCGTGCACCTTGCGAGATTTGTTACACCGCGTTTGAACTTCCATTAAATCAAGATTAGGCCTGTTGCTGGGCCGTAACCCGTGACTGGTTGCGCGAAAGGAATCCACCACTGAATCATGCATCAATGGGAGAACTTTATTTTTGAATACAAACTGAATCTGCTTCTCAGAATTTCAAAACATTTTTGTTTTCTTCTGTGCCCAAGAAACGGTATTTTTGTATTCGCGGCACGTTTGTGCGGTGAATGGGAGATTTTAGTGGTTGAACTGAGATTGCAAACTGTAACGTCGGAAAAAGTACAAAATTCAAATCTTGCAGACAGGATGCAGGTGTACTTGTCAAACTATGTGTCGCATACCTGAGCAATTTCATTGCTCGAAAAAAAAACAAGCAAAGGAACATGGTGAAAACAGCAAAACAAAGCGAAAGCGACCAGAACACGCAATGGGCAGGCGGTGTGTGTGTGTGTGTGTGTGTGTGTGTGTGTGTGTGTGTGTGTGTGTGTGTGTGTGTGTGCGCGTGTGTAGTGTGAGTGCGATCGAATGCGGTGTTTTCAAAGTCTGTGGCTCCTTCATCGGTTCTGGTTACGTCTCTCACAGCGCGTCACGTGTTTCACAGCGCGTACTCCCTCTGGTGGCGCAGGCCGGACGCGCGAGCTTCCAGCAGGCGGCGCCACGTGGTCTTCACGCCGCTGTGCGACGCGCGGAAGGTCAGCGTCCTGCCGTACGACGTCGAGAGGCCGGGTCCTTTACCGACGGTCAACACGAACTCGAAAGCTGCGAAAACAATGAAAGATTTTCTGAATGCATGCGTGACTGCTGTCTCGTGTAAAAACATGTGGACAAAATTGAAGTTTTTGTTGGTTTTGTAAACAGCGACACGTTCGCTCGTGGTCTTCTTGGAAATATCCTGAATTGGTCATTGCAACGGTCCTTCTGTTGGACGAGGCAGTCGTGCAAACACTCACGGTGAATGCAGTCGAACTGAGCGCTGGTGATGTGTGTGAGAGACACGGGTTCAGTGACGACGATCAGCGAGTCCGCGGCGCCGGGCTCCGTCACGATCAGCGCGTCGCTGAGCAGCACGACCCACGCGTCCACCCACCGCCACCCGTCCACGTAGCTCAGCTCGCCCGAATACACGACGCGACACCCGCGCACGTCCAGCTCCAGTGGCGCCCCCTGGCGGGGGAAGCGGAGGCGCCGCTGGAGGAGCTGCAGCTCGTTGTCGTCGCTCGGGGAGACGACGACGCTGAGGTCGGAAGATGGCGCTGCGGTGATGCACGACTCCCAACAGTGGACGAGACCTGGAATGTATTGAAGATGCATGCACAATGCAAGCGTGTCTTTTGCGATTTTTGGCCGGTCATTTTGTGGATGCTGAAATATTTTCTCTTGTTGTGTCAAATGAAGGACGTGAATGTCAAGTAGTTCTTACCTTCACAGATGTGGTTGACAGAATTGTTGTTGAAATCTTTCACAGTCGAGCTGCAATTTGCTATTTCCTGGAAAATGTTGGTGAGTTTCTTCAAATGGATCTTCGGTGCTTCAAGAAACTCGGTGATGGTGACTGCGTTGTCTCCCTTGGTGGCCTTTTCAGTGAATCGTTCAAATGCGCTTTCCTTTTGGAGACTGTCCAAAAGGTTCAGAGCTGCCTCCAAACCCCTGATATACGAGGTGTAGGCTTCCGTCATGAGCGACAGACACGGAGTGTACACGTCGGGAATGGAGTCACAGTCGCTGAGCTTTTTCAGGTGGAACTCTGCAATGGCCATGATCTTTTCTCCATTCTGGAAGAGGGTGCTGTGTTCCAGTGGGGTGAGCATGCAGTATCTGAGTGGTCTGGAGAAACACTGCACCCCGGCCTGCATCTTTGACAGGAAGTCATATTCAGCGCGCAGCAGTTTTTCACAGCTCAGGTCGTGCACTGCCACGTCGTCCGTGACGGAGTTGAGAGTTTGCGATACAGAGTTTTCCGCGCACATGGCTGTTGTGTTGAAGGTCGTGGTTGTCCACGAGGTCCTGGTCAGGCTGCATTGCTGCTGGTTCAGCTCAGCCACGATCTGCCAACATTCTCGCTCGACACGCGTGAGGCTCGCGCAGCCATTGAGGGACGCGGATTTGAGTTCAGAGTGGCAGGAACTCCACACGGAGGAGCTGTCGTCGGTGTCACGTGCGATGGACTCGCGCAGATCGTTCTCGTCCAGGGTGGAGTCGGCAGGGCTCGGTGAGTCCGTGCCCACTGACTGGGTCTGGTGAGGCTTCCGTCGAAACGCAGCCGTGCTGGGCGAAGAGGTCAGGTCAAACAGAGAGACAAAACTCATCTGGGTCTGACCCTCACTGTCCGCGATGGTGGACAGGGAAGAATTGAGCAGCTTCTCGCTGCTGTCTGTGTCGGAGATGGGTTTGTAAGGGTAGCGCACTGCGGGTTTGATGGGGTTCGGAGGCCGCAGGCAGACGTCTGGTAACTTGCTGCTTCCTCTGATTTTCAAGTGTTCTTCTGAGGAGGGGAAATTGGTTCCACCCGACGCATTCGCATTCGTGTTGGGTTTTCTGTTTTTGGATACCCGCAGATACTTCCACCGACCCAGGTTGTGTTCCAGCAGGTAGAACCAGCCCGAAAGTCTGGCGCTGTTCTGAACCAGCCTGGACATCCCAAAGGAAAAACTGCCGATCACCTCTCGCCTCGCTGAGGAAGAGTTCACACTGTGTGCTGTGACCACGAGTCGTGTCTGCTCCACGTTGTCAGGTGTTGGTCTGCAACAAGGAAATGTTTCCAATGCATGATTGCGACATAGAATGTGAACGAGAGGGAGGTATCGGTACGAGCAGTGATGTTTGCAGTGCAGAACTTTTGTGAATTGTTTCTTGAGGAAACGGCTGTGACACGGAAATGACTTTCACGCGCAACGCAGAGTTTGACAGTTAACTCACACTTGAGTCTCCTCGTTGAAGGTCGGGTTTGGTCCTGACACTTCTTTGGTGCAGAAAATTTCGGTCGTTTCCCGTGAAACCAATGACAACTGCAAAACACGACAATCTGAGTCTCATTCGTTCCACGCACGTTGCTTGGTCAGCACCAAGGCTGTGAGTTCGTATTTGAAGTCACAGTACGAGCCCGTGGATGAACCCCCACTCACCGTGACACAAAACGACGTTGTCGAGGCATCAGTTCCACCACCCTGCAACCTCCTCGCGGCCACAACTACAGACAGAAGAAAATGTACAAATTCAGAATGAAACTGTTTCAAGACAAGGGATGCCAGAATTGTGTCACCATCTCCACGAGGAGCGAATAATTGCACGTTTGATGCCTGGCCCAATGGAGGCAGAGTGAGGGTCCTTGTAGGGAGACTCCGCGATAAGTGTGAGGAGGGGCAGAGTAATCATAGCTGCTGATTATGCGTGTGTCGCGGTGTAGAATTTCCTATCCTTTGTAAATGAGTTTGGTTATCCCCCTCGTCACAACCCTGCAGCTGTTTGAAAATTACTTAAACAATTTAATTAGCTGTTGCTCAGTGCAGCATATGGCGAGTCGGATAATGTTATACAAGATATTGAGCAAATTGGGTGGCAGGTCCTCCAAGACAGGTCCTTTATGAGCGTCTTTCAAAACCAACCCATAAATATTCCATCCAAAATGCGTGCATCACGCCACACTTCTTGTTTGCTTTATCAAGCCATAAATTTTTTGCCAAATATGACTTTTTAAGGGCGATTTGATGAGGGTGATGCTTGGAGGTGCGATTATGCTTGAAAACTGCCATCAAGTGGCATCCGAATACCAGCGGGCGTACTTACCTTGAACGAGTAAACGCTGCTTGGTCAGGTGGAAACCCACACGCAATTCACCTAAACGAGACCAAAATCGAATTAAATTTTTTGATGACGACAATTCAGACTGGCCACCCGCATTAAATAGGCACAATATTTGTAAACTGAATGCTTTCATCTTGTCCAGACGTGCGACAATTATCGTTCTGAAGTCGGCTCGGGTACGAATGGGCCTAATGATACCCTTATGTCATTTAATGGCGATCAGATAGGAGACGTTCAATTGGTTTCTTAGGTTTTCGGTTTCTCGCCGAGATCTTATGTCTGCATTTACGAGCCACATGTATTTTTTTCTGGTGATCGGGTAGTTTTTGAGACTTGGACTTGCAGGTCAAGAGGTTGAGGAGCGCCAAACGAAGCTCTGGTCTTCTTCGACTCGTGTGAAAACCGCTCAGTCTCCAAGTGAAGGACATATTTTTCAAGTCAAACAAAACAACGAAAGTTGTTTTCCTTGTTGTCAGCAACAGAAAGCAACCTCTGCTGACAGAAATTTCCCAGCGTCACTCGAACCTCTTATTTTCTGTTCGTGCAAAGACGGGAGGTATACGTGCGTTGTTCCGGATTTGGGGCAGTGGTCACATCAGATGCGTGCACGTGCCTTTCAAGTTGTCGTACCCGCCGCCAACCGTGTCCGAAATCTCGCAGAAATGTGGGGCGGGGGTTCCAAAGAGGCGCAAAAGCGTTCAGAATCAGTGTGATCTTGTCTCATTGCAATGATTTTCTTGCAAGGTTTTTGCCACTTGTTCTCGAGTAACCTCTTGGATCAGTACACACACAATGAAAGCTTTGCTCACCTTTGATCCTGTCTGGAGTAACTTCCCGAGTCGTCGTGACTGCATCACAGCTGCTGTAGCATTTCTCCGGAACGGTTCCGAGAACCTTGAGGTGCCCTGGACTGGGAGCCGCGTTTTCCTTGTTCTCCTCATCCACCTGCGCTTGCCAAAAGTTGTTGAGGATCGCAGCTCGTCGGGGTGAGACTTCTGCGGAGACGGAGCGCACCAGACCCCTGTGTGCTGCAGGGGATCGACTCTTGAGACTCTTCGCCTTCGCCTTCCCGACCTTCTGCAGCTTCTTCGGGATGGAGCCCAGGCAGCCTTTGTGTCTGATGGTTTCGTCGAGTCTTGTCAAGCTTGTCTGATCAGAGCAAATCATTTTGGTGCTCGGCACTGCGCTGCTTGCGTGGCGTGTTTTGCTCCTTGCCGACAACAAAAAGTAGTTGTCAACAATTTTTGATGTGAACTGTTTTTTCGCTTTGACGTGTAAAGCTCTGATGAGTTTTTGTGCAGACGTTTGAGTTCGAGCCCGCACTCAGACCCGAAAATCGCGAAAATGCGTGTGCGTGTCGGTGGGTGTGCGCGTCCTGCGTGTGGCACGAGTCACCGTCACTGAACTGTGACACTCGCTGCAAGGCACACCTTTCCAGGCACAATGTCTTAATGATGCCCCGTTTGATTGACAACTGACCACGCGCACCAAGGAATTAAGAACTGAACAGCCACACTTCCAGCAATGTGGACCTGTGCGCACAAAAAGATGGCTGCATAAATGCATAAGCTGGCTTTTGTGCGAGAGGACATTAAAGTCTTATCTCGTACCCCCTTGATATTTTGAACTACAGGTGTTCATTATTTTAGGAAATTGTATGGTAATTTTCATTCTCGAAACCATCTGCAGTCGCGGGTTTAAAGTCTGAAGAAACGAGAGGTTCGCAGACTTTGCTAAATGAGGCACGGGTGATGTCTCTGTCTTTTCTTCTGTCCCGCATTGACTTGAACAATGGACAAATGGTGGGGAGCTTGAACATCTTCAAAGATAAAACAATTTTCTTGTCGCAATGAACTTTCGGTAGGCCACAAAGTCCCTTTTGCATCAGAAAGTTGTATTTAGGGAGGCAACGCCTGTCAAATAGTGGACACCTCCAATATCTGTTCAACCGGCGAGGACGAAAAGGACTGGAGACTTCTTTGGCTTATCAAATTGCACCGCAACTTTTAGATTCCACGTGTACCGAAAACACCCAGTGTTCAACAACTTCTGCAAGATTTTAAATTCTGTCCTTGGTTTTAATGAATGTTTGAAGTGCTTGTTGAGGAGGAGACGAGCATGTTGTGTGTGACGACACTTGACGACACTGAGCGACAGGTGACGCTCACCGCCGTACGTCGTGCCTCCACAAACAAGACTTGCGTTGCTCAGACGAGCTTCCACTCAGAGTGACGTTCACCATATTCAGTGGCCGTTGGTTTTTAAGCAGACGGTTCCAAGGGGAACTAAGGCCTTTCATGTGTTCATTTTCATGCCTGGTGATGAAAGTCCAACAAAAACCCTGGACTGAGAAAGATTGACTGACTGGCTGTGAACCTGGTGTGACACAGTTTACCTTTTGCTCGACCCACCTCCTCCAGAAAATTCTCGCAAACTGGATCTCCGAGCTGTACACGGAGTTGGCACTCCCTTCGCGCAAAGGATCTTTGCATTGGATTGAGGTTCAAGATTCAGTTTGTTTTCAGTGGAGATGCCAGCAAGATCTGAGTTTCTTTGTCTATAGCACTCGGTTCATTCGTGCGAGCGACTGTACTCGTACATTCTGATTGGTGTTGCTGCAACAAGCAAAATTATGAAATTTGAAATTTAGGGAAGGCCTCAAAGTTCAAATTTTCTTCACTCGTCTTTCCTCAGAGAGTTTCCCGCACCCGTGATGAATGTACGATGGTAATTGCTGGCTGTAGACTCCATATGAACATTCAAATTTGCAGGATTGTATCCACAATTATGCTTGTGATAAATCATTTTGCTTTCACCCAAATGAAAACTGAACACCGAGAAGCACTTCGCTGCCCGTCAGATTGGCAGATAAGAGTTAGTTTGACAATTGCGTATTGTCTGTTCATTTTGTGTTTAATCTGTTGACCAAACACGGCATTGATCTCGACCAGCCCAAAATTATCTGTTTTGCAATGAAATGGTCTGAGAAACACGAAAATAGTTTCTAATTGCGGTTGGAACCAGGAAACCACTCAGTGGCACAAGAGCCTATTTGAAGCATTGTAGCCAGCAAGAAAATCGCCAGCGCCCAAAAGGGCTGGAGAAAAGTTCTCCTTTTGCAGCAAAGCTCCGTGAATTCGATTGAATTGTTTGGAGTCGCATCACTTTGCAAAACGCAACAGTTCATTCGACGCCATTAGAGTCCAGAGAATTCGAGAATTTAGTTTGGGACTTTTGAGGAACACGTCCTCATCTGCCGGAATTCAACATGCATCATTGCTTGATCAATTGTTTTGCGACTGCTGTTCTGACAGCTGTCAATCAGACGCACCAGCGAGGTGTCAACATAATTACACCACCATTAGAAGCAGTTCTCCTGGACAATACCCGCAATAGCTGCACCAAAACCCAGTAATCAAACTCCATCACACTGGGCGCGATCAGTGGTGCTCGAAGCCCAATGGAGGATGTCAGTAGGAGCCGTTGGGGAATAGTCTGTAGAATTTGTATTTTCTTGGCAGTGCCTGTGGGTGGAAACCGGCCACGGGTCACACGCCCGATATGAATGGGTATTTGTGGAAGGCCTGGCCGCGAGGACTGGAACCCCACGTGTGACAATTATCACTTGAACGGTCCAGAAATAATAAAGTTTACCATTCTGTAAAGATGGCTGCAGCGATTATATTTTGTAAAGCTGACAATTGCTGAAACGAGATTTGAACGACCTGAGGACTGTGATTATCCGACAAAGCAGCGCTGCTGGATCTGAGCCTTTTCCGCCAGATTGTGCATTCTCTGCATTGGTGTGCAGTCAAAGGGAAAAAGGCGCTTGAACGCAACCACGCAAAAACGGGTGTTTCATCCCTACAAAATTCTGAGCATCAGTGAAACAACGGAATCGTCCCCCGAGTCGCCGGAACTTACTCTCCCAAACACGCCAAGACTGTGGTGGAATTTGGTGACGGCAAAGTTTGAAGCACCAGGTTCCTCCAGTTGAATTAAAATCCTGAGTTGCGTGTTTCTTGCCGCGCACATGCCATGACATCTTCTCTCAAATTAAGCAAGGCAACAAAGTCGCACAACAAGTACCACCTTGTCCATCTGGGGAGCACCTAATTTTCTCCCTGTTTTTCTCACACCTTCGTTTGTCTTTGCCCAAAAGTCGAACCGTTGTGTGGAAGGCCCTGTTAACGAAGCTATTTACTTGTGAAGAGCCCGTCGTCCTGCCGAGCTCCGTTCAGCGAAGATGCTGTTTGCATTCTTATTAGCTTGTTAACTGTACCTCCTCTTCTAAATTGAGAAAAAAAGTTGAAAAGTTGAAATTTTGAAAAGCGCTTCTCTCCATTTGTGTGCATCGCAATTCTCACAAATTGTTTTTGGAAGCGTTCAATTCACATTGGTTGAACGAACGATGTCACAATCGCGCTGCTTTTGGGCGTTTGTCGCTCTCTTCCAAGTGTGACTGCATGTGAATTTTTTGCTTGAGTATTTGCAGAGATTTGAGACTTTGGCATTCTGAAAGCCTGCATGGGAGCACTTGTAAGCTTTTGCTGTTTCGGAGTTTCACGTGTACGGTTGTTTCGAGCTCTGAAGGATTCGTTTTGGGTATCGACAAGATGTTCCACACTTCACACAAACAGCGAGCATCTCATAGTTGACGACATTTCTACAATCGAACTGGTCTTGATCTGGTCGGCCAGGACTCTGTCAAACGTGTCTCACATCCAGCCCAAAGTATTCAAATTTGAAATGTAGTACTCGTAAATGAATACGAAACCAGTCTTATTTCCCATACATTAGTCCAAGTAGATGCTTGAGCCGCATAATCTGGTTTTGAAAGAAAAGACGACAGCGCAACTGCGCGATGTTACGTCGTCACGTGACGTCATAACGCGGACGCACGCACCGTCCCCAGAGAGCGCGCGCCGGGACAGCGACGGCGAAGCGTGCGCCGCGTCTCATCAAGCACTTCCCCTCCGCGCCACAATTGTCATTGTAAGACAATCTTCAGCAGGTGGTGCATCTTGTTATTCTGTCGCGCGTCCATCCTGAAGTGATGCTTTCTCCGATGACGCAACGAGACCATTGTGACTCGCACAGAGAATTCCCAGCCATAATGCTTGTGTTTCATGACATTATTCCGGGTTGACACATCTGACAGTGGCTTGAACGCGTAACTAGAAGTATCGTGTTGCAAGCATGGGAAAGTTCTGTTTTGGAATTTTTCTTGTGTGATTTTTAAACAAGACCTGGTCTAACCCCCCGACTCGTAGAGAAAGTCATTCTGAAACAAAACGAGTTTTTGAATTCTGTGAGCTCGTTGACGAAGAGCCCCCTTTTCAAACAAACTGTGGTCACTTCACTTTGTATGCCTCGTACACATTTTCGCCACGGTCTAGGCCTGTCGATCGGCCTCTGAAAATGTTCACACCATGCAGGGGCCGAAAATGATATCTTGTGCAGAATCAGAATGTTTTTTTTTGGCTCCGACGATTCCCGCACCAACCGAACTCAATCAAGACTGAACTGTCGGACAATTTGTGCGTTCTTTCTTGCGATTTTTCCTGGTCACGGTTTGACAGCTGTCTTCTGGATAATCCAACTGCAGTTTCGCGCAGAACAAGCGACGAAAGCACGTTCAGTTGCAATCTCCACCAACAGTGCCTACAAACCCCGTTTTTCATCATTAGTTCCAATTGCGCACATAAAGTGGACGCTAGTGTAGTGTGCCACACGGTGGGTTGAACACGGGGTGCAAATTGCACGCAGCTTTCCAACAGCTTTGGTGCCATGATCAGCTCTGGAGTGCTTAACGAACTAATCTATTGTGATCGTGTGTTCCCACGCTGCAGCGCAGGGTGTCGCGTTATCGCCAAGCCTCACGCTCAGATAACCTCGCAAGGAATGCGCGCGACGCTTCGGGGCGCTGAGATTTGGACCTTTTTTTCGGAGTGAACGCACCATGGTGCCTAAACCCCGATGAAGTTAAGTAGAAAGCAGCTTGAGCTGCTCGGGCTGTGTCTGTGACGGACGCAAACCGTGTCAAGTGCGAACTGGGGCTGGTGGCCCCCAACAATGGAGGAACGAAGGTCAACAGTCTCATCACACAAAAAGCTGTTTGTTTTGAGCGCAATAATATTGAAATGAATGTGTCTTCTCGCCCCTTTATCATCTCTGCGACACCATGGGAATAACAACTCAAGCACGTTGAAAGAAATTGTTCTGAACAAAGGCAATCGCACCAGCTCCTGGAAATGTTGACCATCGCAGGAAAACGCAAAATGCACTTGTGATGATCCAAAATCCTGTGGAGCTCTACAGAAACACGGATTAACACTTTCAGTTTGGATACATTCATTTGAAAACTCGGATATACGACGCTTGGAGAGAAACAGACATGTCGTCCCAACATCCGGACGAGAGGGACCACTGCATGGAGATGGTGGAGACTCCAGTGGTGGACGTGAACCACCAGGACCACCGCGCGTCCTCTCCCGGGGACAAGCTGACCGCTCCGGGCACCAGGGGCGCGAACAGCGGCTACGACTCGGACCAGGCGGACGAGGTGGCGTCCAACTTCAGCCGAACTGACCTCAACCGCCCGGGCGGCCCCTACACCTCGGGCCCCGTGAAGCACGACCCTCTGCCTCCTCCCCAGGGCAACTTCTACAAATTCGTGCACAACACACAAAACGACATCTGCTCCTTTTGGGACAGGCACAAGAAACTGATCAAACGGATTGTTTTGCTCCTGATGCTCATTGGGTACTTTGTCTATCTGACCTTCGCGATTCTGCGGGACGTGAAGGAAGCGAACGGTCTCATCGCCGCCACCGTTCTCTTCTGCCTCTACTTCACCTACAAACTGCTGCTCGAGAAGCGGTGGCAGAATTGTCGGGTCCCATGTTGTCACAGGGAGTGGTGGCAAAGTTCCAGATGCAGATCCGTGGCTATCACAACCATCAAATGGTAACGACTTCCTACTATTACGAGCCTAATTGTCCCAAATGGAAATACATCAAATGGAGCAAATTGTGAGGAATCAGTGCCGTGTCACTACGCAACCGTGTCTGACCCCAGTGACTTCATAAGCGGTTTGATATTCGCATAGCAATATTCCCCGCTAATTGCAAACATAAATTTAGAAAATAATTAATTTTGCCCATTTATCTTTTTGTGTCATTCTGGGAAAACAGTTGGATGTCATTCAACCGCTGTCAAACACACAACGCTTCTTTACTGCCAAGCACTGCATGGGGACCCAGAACTGTGTTTGTGAAGTGGTCTTCTCTCTTTGACTTCTTGAACAGTGCATGGCATGTACGTGGCAGTGTCCTTTTGCCATGACAACTTTTTCAACAAGAAAGTCAACAATGATTGAATGATTTCAAGTGATTCACGTGATTCTCTGATTGACACACCGAGTACCTTTCCCGACGTGCTCCAATTGCCGGATCCGTGACACAGGTGCCATGCGGTCACTTGTCATTGGCTCTCCAGTGCAAATCTGGTAGTCTGTGCCACCGATCTGGCAATTGGGGCACTGCCCCATGCAGAATGTGATTGAACGCAATGTATCGCCTGTGCTGTATACTTGTTGACCTGACGGAAGTTTGGTCGACCTGAATTCGACTTGGAGCCTCAGCTGCAGGATCAGGGTCCCGATCTGTCCTGAGGGCGGAAACATGTCTCCTGCTGGGGAGGCATCCCTGGGGAAGAGAGGATGGCTGTGTCCAGATTTTGAGGGCGGAGTTTTGGAGGGCGTCTTTCAAGGTGAAGAGCCTTTCTCACGGAGAAAATGCGAGCTAGAACCTCCTGGCAGTTTTGCTATGCTTGATCCCATTTTCCATACACCTGTGTCCATGGCGGGTTCGAAATTGTCATGTTTTCTTTTGGGGTGTGGAAAAGAAGGTTACACTCAGTTTCACTCTTGATTTGCAGATTTGACAAATTGTCATTTTCATTCAAAGCAGATGGACAGGTTGTGTGCTGTGCATGGTCCTTTCATGCACCTTGTCTCACAAACCCCTACAGTGAGGCCTGTGTGAAGCGACAGGGGGCGCGGTATGTTGCAGGCTGCTGCTGGCGGCGCTGCTCGGCGGAATCGTCGCCTTCCTCGTCATCGACGTCGGGAAAGACCGCGGTCGCCTCACGTCGGGCTGCGGCGTGCTCGTCTTCCTGCTGCTCGGCTTCGTCACGTCCACCAACCCCGCGCGGGTGCGTGCGCGCTCCGTGACGCCGCTCCTCAGCAGCGCCCTCCGGTGGCGCGAGCCACGAGCACTGCTGACAGGGCTGTGTTGTGTGTCAGCAAATGATGAATACTTTGTGTGAACTTCGCCAAGTCACCAGCGCGATTTTGAAGAGCACTGTGAAACATGTTTGAGTCCATTTAACCCTGTATGAAAATTTCAATGTGTATCTCCGAACGTTGGAAGCAGATCACTGAAAACAGGCCTCCTCGCAGCGATTCTTTGACAGCTACTTTCTGTTGTAGGTGAACTGGCGGCCAGTGCTGTGGGGTCTGGGTCTGCAGATCACCCTGGGCGTGATCATTCTGCGCTGGGACAAGGGCTACTGGGCCTTCAAGTTCCTCGGTGAGCAGGTGCAGCGCTTCCTCGAGTTCACCGACGAGGGCTCCAAGTTTGTGTTCGGCGAGGAGGGCATCGAGAAGCACCCAGTCGCCTTCAAGGTGAAGTACTGTCGAGACTGTTGGTGAGCCATGGCTTGCCAATTGCAGTGTTCCTGAAGCATGAACCACTCTGGAAAGCCAAGAACAATAACATTGTGTGTTGAGCAACAGGAAATGACACGTTTGCATGTTTAACCCTTCTTGCCGTACTCCGCACCCGCCTTTTCGTGACGGTGTTGTTTCGTGTTTTCCTGGAGAGTTTTTGGATCACAGGGTCTTGGCTGGTCCACGCAACACTTTCGATTCCTCGTCTTTGACCATGAGTTGCTCTGGTTCGCAGGTGTTCCCGATCGTGATTTTCTTCAGCTCGGTGATCTCCATCATGTACTACTGGGGCCTCATGCAGCTCGTCGTGTGCAGGATCGCCTGGCTCATGCAGTTCACCATGGGCACCACGGCCATCGAGTCGCTCAACGCCGCCACCAACATCTTCATAGGGATGGTGAGGCAGCTGCGGGCGGGGGGAGTTGTGTGCGACAGAGCAGAGGACTGTGGGTGGAGCTGATAGCGAGGCCTCACGGCAGAGGAAGGGGATTTTCGGGTCACAGCTGGGAAGCTGAGTTGGTAATCTTGCCTCTCAATCCATGGAGCAACGCTCGTGACACCCGCTCTTTTCTCGACGCAGGCGGAGTCGACTGTGGTCGTGGCTCCGTACATGAACAAACTGACCAAGTCGGAGATTCACGCCGTCATGACCGGCGGGTTCGCGACCGTCGCCGGATCCTACATGGCGGTCCTCATCCAAGTCGGGGTCCGTGCAGTTTGAGTACTCCAGTCCCCAATTATCGTTGCAAAGATCAGAACGCATGCAGTCAAAAGGCGCTCTCATAAGAACCCCCTCTGGGTGAGGAGGGTCAAGTAGGTTCACCCAGATAACACAAATGACCTTTCGAATTTGCGTTGCAGATCAATGCGAATTTTATTTCCCTTCAAAGAATTTGTCGCGAGTAATATCCTTTCTGTGAGTTGAGAATGAGCAGCAAAGCAGATCAAAGCGACAGGCCCAGTCACGCGTGCTTTGTGGGATTTTTATGGGTACAGGCCTCGCCGGAGCACCTTCTCTCGGCCGCCATCATGTCGGCCCCAGCCGCGCTGGCCATGGCGAAGCTGAGCTACCCTGAGACAGAGGTGTCCGTCACCAGAACCGAGGAGGAGGTCTACATCCCGCCCTGGTGAGCGTCATCCCCCACCGGGGCAGACAGCAGTTCCCTTTTCAACTGAATTTGCTTGCTAACGTTCTCCCCTTTTCAAATCGATCTTTGAAATGAAGCTTCCACACCTGCAAGGTTCTTTCTTTGTTGAAAGATTCTGGTTTCTGTCCTTGTCTTTGAGCAAATGTGAACTTCAACAAAAAGCAATTCGAAAGTGGATCTGCTGAGGGTACTCTGATCTTGAAAATGGTCCAAAGTCAGTTCTTTCATTGTGATGTGGCTTGGAAAATGAGCGTACAATATATGGTCACCAAAACGTTTGTCGGAAGGCGGCACAACAGCTTGGCTCATTGCTTGAATTTCAGACACCACCCGTAACATCGTAGTTTCCGTTACATTTTCAATTCATGAGCTGTTCCGACGCTCAACCTGTTGCGTACGCACAGTAAAAGTGAGGAGTAAAAAGTGAGGGCTCACCCATCAAGGTGTCAGGACTTCAAGCTGATCACCGCTCTGGAGTCCCAAGTGTGCTTGTCTGTGCATATGCACACCCCCGATGCGTGCCCTCCACACCCACCCCCCCACCCCCCCCCCCCCCCCCACCCCCCCACACACACACACGGCTCGCTTGTCGCTGCAGTCAGGAGCGGAATGTGGTGGAGGCGGCGGCGCGCGGCGCCATCGAGTCGACGGCCGTCATCGCCTCCATCGCCGTCAACCTGATCGCCTTCATCGCGCTGATGGCGTTCCTCGACTCCGGCCTCCACTACCTGGGCGCCAAGGTCGGGTACCCCGAACTCAGCTTCCAGGTGCGCTCAAGAGGTTTTGCGTTTCTTTGGTTCTCTCATCATTCATCCTTTCTCTCCCTTTCGCTCTTCCTCTCCCTCTCCCTCTCACTGTCTGTCTGTCTGTCTGTCTGTCTGTCTGTCGTGAAATTTCGTTCTCGTATGTGCGTGTGTGTACGTGCGTGCGCGCGTGCGCGCGTGCATGCGCAAGGAATCGGGATCTCACTGAAACAGCTGGATAGATTCTCAAAACCACATCCAACATCCTGTATGGTGCAGGAAATCCTCTGCATCTGCAGATTTAGTGGCGTTCCGAGTCCGCCCTTCGAGCCTGAATATTGATGACTCGATTGTTAAGCAATAGCTCATTGCAGATAATCTGCTCCTACGCCCTGTGGCCCCTGTCCGCCATTATGGGAGTGGAAATAGCCGACGCTGGAGCGGTGGCGAAGCTTCTGGGCATCAAGATCTTCGTGGACGAGTTCATTTCGTTCCGCGATCTGGCCATTCTGGTGAAAGCTGGTGAAGTTGCAGTGAGTCACCCAACTTTCTTTCCACTTCGAAAAGAATGTCATTTTGTTCAACTCTTGTCGTCCCTCCTGCACACATCAAACTGACGTGTCCGGGTCGCTTAGTATATTCACCTGTACGAAAGAAAGGGCGAGGGACAAAAATCTCTCTTGTCTCCGAAGCTTGAAGGTTCACTTCCGTCGGTGTGTTCCAGAAACCACTACTGATCAATCTTCAGTGTTTCGCCCTCTGTTCTTTCTCCGTGCGCGCTCGGCCAGGACCGGTCGGCGGTGATCGCGACGTACGCGTGCTGCGGCTTCGGCAGCATCTCGGCGGTCGGCACCTACGTGGGCGCGCTGTCGGCCGTCGCGCCCGAGCGCCGCGGAGACATCTCCGAGATCGCCTTCCGCGCCGCCGTCAACGGGAACATCGCCGGCTTCCTCACCGCCTGCATCGCTGGTCAGTGCGCAGGGGGGGGGGGGTCGGTGGGCGGGAGTGTTATGAGTGAGTGAGTGAGTGAGTGAGTGAGTGAGTGAGTGAGTGAGTGAGTGAGTAAGTGGGTGAGTGAGTGAGTGAGTGAGTGAGTGAGTGAGTGAGTGAGTGAGTGAGTGAGTGAGTGAGTGAGTGAGTGAGTGATTTTCGGAGTGCGCTCTCACCAAATCCATTTTGACAAATCCATTCTGAGACCAAGTTTGTCAACTTGAGTTCTTTACCCTTGTGGTTTTGCAGCGCAAGTTTCCAGATGTAGCGCCTCAGTTTGGAGGAGAGCGGCTGGTTGAAGTTGGCGCGCAGCCGCGTCCTGAGGTCGGGCCACCTCCGGAGCAGGCTGATGATGCCCTCCTGTCGGGAAGACGAGGAACGCGCGCGTTCACACAGACAGACAGACAGACAGACACACTCACACACACACACACACACACACACACACACACACACACACACACAACTACCTTGGAGCAACACGAAAACGAATGTACGTAAAGCACCACAGGTGGGTTCACTCACTCATTTACTCACTTGCTCACACACACACACACACTCACACTCACTCACACACACGCACACACACAAACTAACACACTAGAGCACACGGAAGAACTCCCGACACAGGGAACATCCTCGTAAAACCTAAACAGGTGATAATAAGCGTGGTGGCGTGGGGTCGGGGGGGGGGGGGGGGGGGGGGGGG
>JAAUXT010138135.1_pt1 | contig 16998 bp, 26 predicted proteins | sample 7278171 | NCBI WGS metagenome assembly JAAUXT01 (sample SAMN14350112, study PRJNA611818) | marine sediment metagenome | isolation source: surface marine sediment (1.8m) | place: French Polynesia: Moorea | collected 2018-08 | reverse complement strand
GTCCGCTGTGGGGGGTTTGGGTGGGGGAGGGGGTTGGGGGAGGGGGGCAGGGGACATTTTCATCCAGCTGCCATATGCTGCACTACCACATGGTGCTTCGCCCTGAAGGGACTTCGCACAATAAGGCACTCGGTTTCAGTGATGTCTTTGAGAAACAAGGCTGGGATGTCTTGAAAGTTCTGTGGCGAACTCACACAGATGCCAGGGTTTCCACAGACCACGCCAGGCAGAATCCTTGCCTCATTCACGCAGAACGATGTCGTTTCTCCGCAGCACGTATCACAGCGCCCGCGCGCGGCTCTACAGACGCGGCATCACGCCTCTGACCGCGCAGGAATACAGCGGGGGGATGTTCTCCGTGCGCGCGCACTGCAACTCACACGCGTGCGCTGTCGCTGGCGCCGACGCCACGCAGCGAGCGTGAGGTACGCTGACTCGCACACACGTACACACACACACACACGTGCACGTGCATACACATACCGACACATACCGACACAGATGCAACCCACATACAGGTACAACACACACTGCACACATACACGCACATACTCACACACACACACACACACACACACACACACACTTTGTTTTCTTTTAGCTCTCGCTCTGACCTGTGACGAAGCTCTTAGTTCTTGACACAACTTCGTTTGACAACGTAGCTCTGGGTACGTTGAATCTGTTTGACTTTGGTATCGTTCCGTGAACTTTGTGCACCAACCGACTTTTCTTTCAGGCATCAAAGAAACAAAGAAGGAACGAAGAGAGGAGTTAACTGCAGCTCATTGACAACAAACACTTTGCTGCTTTTGCCAACGTTGTGAAGCTGTTTGCCAAAAGAGAGAAAAAGACTGTTGAATGATGAGCCCTTGAGCAAAATGTTTATTGTGTGTTGATCAAGTTCATGCCAAAAAAAATCGCCATTGCGTGAGATGATTGTTGTGCACTTCCCGAACGAGAGTTGCTTCCAAATGACTTCGGATCAAGATCTTTGTCGTGCAAATGGAGGGCATTGATCAAGGGATGAATATTTAATTGAACAGCAAAACACAAAACAACTCTTTCACGTGGATTGAGTGCGTCAGATCCGGTTTTTGCGGCAGACATTGTCGAGCAGCCTGACGGAAGAGGTTCTGCTCATTCCTTCTTCCGGTGCCAAATGACTGTGATGAAAAGGAGATCTAAGTCAAGCGAAAATCATTCGCATCGTGGAATCGCAGTGCTGAAGCAATGCCGCTTTTCATCTTTTTTGTCAACATTGATACTTTTGAAAGCGAAAGAATTTACCGGTAGAAAACTTTGCTGAGTGCAGTGAGGTCTCGGAGCGAGAGCGTTTCACTTTTGTGAGACACCTCGACTGAAAATGTGTCCGTCCAGATTTTGTGACGTGATATTTTTTGACGCTATAAACGTTGGGAAATGTTTTCATAAACTTTCTTTCAAATTCTAATAAATATGCGTTTGAAACCAAAACGTGTGAGAGTCTTTAATTTCTGCCTTGTCTGTTAGAAATCTGAAAGGTTGTGCGCCAAGCAAACACGTGTCCAGCTCGGTGAAGCCTGCCAGAGCCGTATTCTTTGTGCAATAACTGGTGTGTGTGTGTGTGTGTGTGTGTGTGTGTGTGTTCATCCTGAACCCCTCCCTGAGTCCCTTCCGCTTTAAAAACTTACAGGCAAAAAGCCCACTGCAAAAAGCGGCGCGCTCGTTGATCTGTGATCTCTTGTTGGTTCCTGAACATGTTTGGCCGCTGTCGTTATCGCCACGTGAACTCGGATCAGTATGGGCGCACACCACTGCTGTTGGATGTTGCTTGCGAACTGTCTCTGTGGAGATCACCGGTCATTCGTTTTTGGTGAAAAGTTATCCGCCAACTGGTTCATGTGCATGAAAAAAAGATTTTCCAGTCCCATTGAATTCGTGATCTACACTGCAAGTCACAAAAGGGATTCGGTCTCATTCGCAGCTGTTTGTTTCCACATTTCACCGATTTTACAAGTTTTTGACGCGTTTTGCCATTTTGACAGTTGCCCATGTGTTGCCAGTCCTTTTCATTCAGATTGAAGTTGAGTAAAAAGAATTACATAAAAGTTTCAAAAGTTCAATACACACGCAATATCATCTGAAATTTGATCGACGCATGTGCTCAAAGTTGTGAGCTGTTCGAGACGAAAGCAGACGAGAACAGTGGAGGGGGCCAAACCAGCTCGAAACAGGTACGAACCAGAAAAGGCCATTTGGGGAGGAAATTGCTTCTCAGAATAAAGTGGTTCAACACACTGAAAGCAAAGGAAATGTGTCTTTTGCGGAACTGGCAACCAAAGGAGCATTGGCCGTTTCTTGTTCTTGAGTCTCACGTAGGTCCTTCGGATTCGCAACTTGTGTTTGGTTCCTGCAAGGGTGCAGCTGAAATCTGGTGTTCGTACTGTTGCTTGCAGAGGGCAGAGATGTCGCTGTTTGTGCGTGCGGCGGTGATGGTGATGGTGCTTCTGGCGACCGGAGCCTCAAGTCCTTTGGAAGTCGGCCCAATGTGGCAGCAAACCTACCGGGGAAACGAGGTTCCACTCGGGATGAATGAGGTGCGTGTGCGCGCTTGCGCAAAGTTTTATTCCGTCTGGTGTCCAAATTATTTCAAAGAGGTGATGAACGCCAATGCCTTGACGCTATGAAGCTTGACGTAAAGAAAGGCCTGTACCAATTTATGAAGCCCAACGGCAGCAATGTGAAAACCCCGTGACGTTCAAATTTTGCAGAAGCTTTGATTATCGTTTGGCCTCTTGGGCGTTGTCCAAGCAAACAATCCATCATTCCCAGCGCAGGGTTGCAAGATCGCCAAGTTTGGTTTCCCGCTTCTTGGATCTTGATTCCTATTCTGCAGCAGTTTTTTTCCTTTCTTGGGTCAGTGCACTTTCGAGGAGAGTGTGTTCCAGTCGGAGTTCAAGTGCTTCAAGCCTGACGGAGGTGACGTGAACGACAACAGACTCATCGAGGTGAGAAGTGCGCGACAGCTCCACGCGCTTGTGTGGAGTTCATCGTGGTTCACACTTGGTGTTGTTGAATGTGGATTCACCGTACACATTGTTTCTGCACGGCTGATAACAGGGATTGATGTGGCAGAGGCACGTGGTCCAACTTATCTTTGTGTCTTGTGCTTGCTCTGGTCATCAAACGCATCTACAAGAGAATCAGTCAGTGTTTTTTGATCGCGTGGACTCTGTTTGTCCTAGCTGAGGAAGGGTACACATATCCATGTCCTTCCCGCTGAAAGCCTTGTGCAGAGTTTCCTTTCATGACCTGTTCCAAAGGTACGCTCCATTTTGCGCTTTGATACAGTTTTGACACAGTGTGTGACCGTTTTCCTCCAGACTTGCGTGTGTAAGAACCAGAACTTCTGCATCTCTGAGCAAACGGGTCACGTGCAGGATGGCACCACTGATGGCACCACCACTGAGGGACCGACGGAGGCCCAGGGACAGGGCGCCGACCCCGACGCGCCTTCTCATGCTGCCTCGTCCATTGAAGGTGAGGAACAATTTAGTTCTTGTGGCACCAAAAGAAGAAGGCGACTCACAAAGTTTTCTCAAAGAGTCCCAAGATCAGGAAAACTTTGCTAGGTGAAGTGACAAATCACCAATGACACACCACGCTATTTTTTATGCGTAGTTTGACGGGCAAGAAGTTCCACATCACAACCACCCTTGCCCTCTCTCTCTCTCTCTCTCTCTCTCTCTCTCTCTCTCTCTCTCTCTCTCTCTCTCTCTTGGGCCTGAGAATAAGGAAACGGAGCTTGAGCTTCTGCGCTGTTCATCTGAGATATTGGCCTGTTTTTCTCATTCTCCAGAAGAGCAGGCGTACTCGTACAAGTGTCTGAACGCGGAGGAGAGCGCGGCGCATGAGCAGCAACGTCTCAACCTGGCGGCGGCCGGCGCCGGCGAGGAGTAGGCGCCACCCGCACCCCGCACGACACCAGGGGGCAGCTCATCTGTACGCGCTTCCGGTGAAGAGTTCCGACGTTGTTCTGTCACCGAACAATCGGAACAATTGTCTCAATACCATTGATCAAGTTTTCAATTTGCACAAGCATTTTGCACATCGAAACAGGATTCCTAAAAGAACAGGGCAAAATCAGAAGCCTCAGAACTTTTTCGGTCTGTTGAGAATGGTTGATGACTGGGAAGCTTTTGAATTGTCTGATTTACGCTTGAAAACAGTTAATTTTGGAGATGGTGGCCTGAATGATGGAAGCTTTGCTCCTGCAGTATTAATTATTTCCGTTCTTGGAAAGTTCTGTCAATAACTTCCAGTGCATTTTCAGGTGACGGAATGTTTTAATTTGGTGTGAAATCAATTGCGATAACGTGTGCCAAGTTCTACTGGCCCTGAAACAGCTATTTTGCTTTGAATGTGGATACAACAACTCCCGCAAGTTTCTACTCGTTATTTTTGCGCAAGGGTGTGGTGCTTGCCAAAGAGAGTTGCACACATGTACAGAACATCTTGGGGGAATGTGAGTTCTTGATGCTTGGGTTCACGAGGCCATCAGAGTGAGCGATTCGTTACCAGTGAGTCATTTTCCTGCAGATTCCGGCAACTTGACAACATAAATTCGACAAACGTTGAGAAAAATTGTTCATTTGTTGCGTTTTCAGGCAAAAGTTTTTTTGTGCTCTCATGAACAAATCCTGCATTGCTGGGGTTGAACAACTCTGTTCACAGTGAAACACCTCAACGCCCAAATTTGCTCGAACAAAGCGGTCAAGAAGGCCGACCAATGGGCCCTGGTATCCGACAAGTTTCGCATGCAGACACTTGGATCTACGCAAAAAACTTAGCGCTCTCGACAGCAAGAAACCTCACACGCACATTTGTGTGTTTTTAATGGTTTTACCCAGGAAACAAACAGGGGTGGAATGGATTATCGCACCATCAATAGGCCGGAACCATTGTCTGCCTGGCAACTGTATTTTTGGTATTGACTCAGTGAAACGTCTCTGTAGTTTTGTCAATGTAATGCGCTCCCAAGAACGTAATTAGTTTATCGAGCGCACTGGAGGAACGTCGCGGGCGAAGGAGACCATTGCGGGCTGTGCGTGTCCTTGTACCGGGGTCGTCTGCTTCAACAGAGGCTAACAAGGACAACGAACACAAGACACAGATACACCTGAACACTCCACGTCCTCTTGCTAAAACTAAAGCGATCATGACCTGCGTGCACAGCGTTGCAACTGCTTTTGGTGCAGTCGAGGTCCGCCAAAGTTCACATGATCAACAGCCACTGAACCACGTGTCATGCATATCCTCCGTGACTCAAGTGCGTTTTGGGGATTAAAGCCTGCTTCCAACACACTTCACACGCCACAGCCAACACGGTTTGTATTGTACTCGTACTAAACAGAGAAATGGGGAGAGATATGGTGTGTTCCAGAACGTTGTCTCCAGGGCTTCCTCGAGTGACAGTAGGGAGTTTTCGATGCAACACGTGCGACGTCCGGTAGTACAGCCGGTGCGACGTCCAGGGATGTTTACACAGGAAACTCTGACATCACGCACTGGGCAGACAGGCACCGCCGGACCAAACTACGTGGGAAACAGCTTTGGGACATTGTCTGTTTACGTGGTTGTTTCACTGAGAAATCTGAGGAAAATGGTGAGCAATATCAATGGTTTTTGGAAGATTAAGTCTTCAAGTACATTTATGTCAATTTTGGATGAGGGAAATGCAGTGTGAGAGATGCAGGACCAGTTTGAAGCAGGTGTGTCTGTCAGCAGCTGTTCCTGCTGTAGTCGCAAAACATGGTGGTCTCTGCTGCGTTTCTTGAAATGGGTATTTGAGGCACTACTCCTGCAGTCGTAAGATGGCTTTGTGGTTGGTTTTGTGTGTGAATGTGTTCTGTATGGTAGACCCTGTGTTACACCATGTGTTGAGTGCTGGAGTAGTGAGTTGGTGTGAGAAATTGCGCTCACATTTCAGGTTGTTTACTTCTATCCTGATATGGATCTGGTACTTTTGCGGGAGGTGACTGCACAAAATCCGTACAGGAATCCTGTGAAATGGGCTGAATTGATGATCAATGTGAACAAGGTCATCCAACAAATACGACCGACAACTCCTGAGATCATGGAACGCACTCTGAAAGAGCATGTTGTGACTTTGCTGTCACATCATGTGAAAGATAACAGCGCACAGCTAAGGAAGCAAGTGGATGAAAAGATTTTTTTCATGCGTGTTCCTCTCTAATTTCATGGAAAAGTTATGTATGTTTTAAGAAATGACAATGTCATCATTGTTGTGTGCAGATCTGGATCGGCGGAACAGTATGCTGAAAAGAAAAAACTTCTGCAGGACATTACTGATTTGCGTGCTGATGCGGATGAGAGGGCGCATGTCCTGAAGCTCGCAAAGAAAGCAGAAAATGAAGCAAAAAAGAAATCAGCAGATTTGCATTTGGTTGCCATGCGCATATCGAAAGCAGGTACCTGCAGGTGTACTTTTGTGAGGAGGTACTGTAATTCAAAAGGTACATGCAAAGGGGGGGGAGTCACAATACTTTATCTATTGTTAGTGACACCGAGAATGGAGAATGATGTGCTCATTGGTGAAGAAAGTGGTGAGAGCAACTCAGAAAGTGCGAAGGGTGCCGATGAAAGAGCTGTGCCCGAGCAGCGCGCATCTGACCGTGAACCACCAAGGAAAAGTGTGTACTCGTATCTGGCAACTGAATTGAGGTTGTGTAGATGTAAGATGGGAGAACTCAAAATACTTCAGGAAATTGACACAGCGCAGCTGGGAACTTCGAGTTCCTGAATGAAACTCTCCATGCGGCATGCATGCATGCGTGAGTTAGCAATTGAGGAATGCAAACTGAAGCTGGAGGAGGACTGACTGAATTTTGAAAAAGAAAAATGGCAATGGGAGAAAGAGTTGATGCATCCGAGGCAGCAACCTCAACAGCACCAATTCCAGCACGGAAATGCTGCGCTGCAACATGGGGCATGTCAGTATGTCATGTCAAGCCAGGAATTCACAGGTGTTGTACCTAGTGTACATTTCTTTGCTGCAGATGACACGGAGCCCAATTTCACTTTGGCCACAACAGACAGAGTGCTGGACAGATCTGAACTGTAATGCTGTACTCCTCCAGTCCCAGCTTATGTCTTTTCTGAGTGGTACGAACAAGCATGAGACACGAAGTGAAGGATGGGCATCTGTGTATGCTATGTTGCGTGACTGGGAGATGGCCTCGAGCAGCAGCAGTAATGCCACAAGTTTGACTGATTCTCAAATGACATTGCCACAATCTCAGTCACCGGTACATGTGTTGGTGAGCAATTCCAACACAGGAGAAAATTCATCCCTGATTGCTAACTGTTCCAGTTTGACATATTCAGATGAAAGTACCATGTAAGAAGAACTGCCACAGTTGGCAGTTGCCAGTTTATTTCAGTTCTTTTCTTAACTGCTTGTTTGCAGCAATATCACACATGTTGCTTTCACGAAGTGGAAAATAAATCTTTTGAAACTTAACATGCAGACTTTGTCTGTGTCCTGCACTGCAGGAGTATCGGATGAAACAAACAATGTCAATCACAGTAGTTTGCAATGCGATCACACCAAGTACTCATCAATGGTGGGTGGGGTCAAAGCGAAGTAGGACGCGACTTGTGATCCGTAGTAGCATGTGTGACAATTTGCCAACAGAGTTGCCACCTGGAAGTACTGCCCCAAAGGCTGCAAATGCAGCTTCAAGTTTGAGTAGAAATTTGTGAAAGCAAAGTATGTCATGAGTTTTGCAAAGCCCCACTCCATGGCGGAATGGATTGGGCTCATGCTGGCATTGAACTGAGCTTTCTCTGCATCAAAAGATGCTGCGTGTTCCGGAAATGGGGCAAACAACCATGGTTGCAAGGGATAGGCTGCATCCCTATAAATGGCAAGCTGCCTACCATCGGAGGCGACCAGTTGTGAGAGTTGTGCATCAACATTGCTCACACCATACATAGATGAGTCATATCTGGACCCTGGGTAGGGGCCAAATGAGTGACATACAAGGCCGTTCGGGAGCATAACGTGCTGAAATTTGAGGCCATGTCGCCTCTTGTGGCCACTGAACATTTCTTTCTGCTTTTCTCCTGGGTGGCAAATTTGCCGGAGTGTTCCATCCACAAATCCAAAAACGTTTACAGGCGCACCTTTTTGTACGACAGCTGCACAATAAGCCCCGTGGTTCATCCAGGGTTGGTCAACACTGGAGAGCAGGTGTGAAAAGCGATGGTGAACATCAGCTAACATATTGTTCACAATGATAGAACAATCTTCAACACTGTGGCCAAAGTATGGCTGCAAATCAACCAACCACCCTGGATAGCAGAGCCGCCGCAGCAGCATGCAGGTACCCTCAAGAGGGGTCCATACAATACCATTTTGCCCCACATACTCTTGTGGCAGAGCCAACATTTCAGACAACTCGATCAGTGCATCCTTCTCAAATCTGAAAAGAGTCTTGCATTGAGCATTGTTGAAATTGTCAATCTCAAAATGGGCAAAGTGCTCATGGGGCTTCTCCTGCAGAAGATGATCTGCTGTGTAGGCTGTCATCAGCATGAGCAATTTGTCAGTTGTCACAAGGTTCGACAGAGAGAGGGTCACGAAGTAGTTGTACACATCTGCAGACATGACTGAAAATAACACAAAAATAAAGAGTTCAGCATTTATTGTGAACAACATCACACGTCACCATTCAGGTGTTCTCCACTTGAGTACATGTCTTTCTCCAACAAGTCACGTGCTTGTTGATGCTTGTGCAAAATCGCTGTGACATTTGCAATGCACACCTCCCACTGTACTGTACTCTCACCAGTTTGAGGCCCAACACTCCTGATATGAGCAATACTTCGTTTTGCTTTTTTTATCAATTTGTTGCTCATGAGTAATTTTGTACCCAATGTTGCATGGACAAACATGTCACAGTTGTACGACCAAATATTTGGGAAACCGGGCATAGCACCATTCACATGCACGACACCAGGCTTCTGGAAGAAACAATGAACATCTGAGTGATAATAGTAAAGCGTGACACAAATGACTGCAGGAGTAGTGTACATGCATGACTGGAAGTGTAAACTCTTCAAAAAATTTTGTACGCTCGTGCGCAGCAAAACAACTGCAGGAGTAGGTCGAAGTGACAGCACCCAAGCAAAAACATTCCATCATACAACAGCAAACATGCATACAGGTATGTTTGCACAAGAATTCACTTGCAGCAATGAGCTGCCAATTGCGACCTCCATCGAAACATTGCAGGACATTTGCTGCATTTCAGTTTGGGGGGCGCATGTACAAGCATGTGTTGCTTCAATGCTCTGTTCGATTGTCTGACATAAGCACAAGAAGTACACTGAAAAGTGAACGAGTTGTGAGCGGTGTTGAGATGCTCCTTCAAGTCTTGTGGCCTGAAGTATTTTCTCCCGCACTCCAAACACTGGTGCTTCTTGCGCTTGTTGTGCAAAACCATGTGTCGCTCCAATGCAAATCTGTGTTCGAACACCTGATTACAGCGATCACAACTTCGTGTCTTTTTGATATGAACAGATGCATGCAAGTCACGACCTTTTCTTGTTTGGAATCCAGCCAAACAGTGCACATTGTTGCACGTGAACCAGTGATGAACATTCTCCACATGTCATTTTACAGCTGCTTTGGATTTGTGTACAAAGTCAGTACAAACAAGGCAATTGAACATACGAACAGCACATTGGCTAACCTTCGCATCAACTTGAGAAGGCACAACATGTTTGACAGTGAGTTGAACATCGAGGTGTGCAGGAACAGATGAACAAAGTGGCTTCTGTTTGCCAGTCGCGTTGAACACAAAGCCTGGCAATTTGCTCGAAATTGACGGCTTGTCTGCAGCAACTGTACATTTGGTCCAATCGCGCTGACCATAGAAAATCTTGCCAGGAAACATGTCAGACTTGTTTCTTTGTGGCTTCTGTTTGCCAGACATGTTGAACACAAAGCCTGGCATTTTGCTCGAAATTGACGGCTTGTCTGCAGCAACTGTACACTTGGTCTAATCGCGCTGACCACGGAAAATCTTGCCAGGAAACATGTCAGACTTGTTTCTTTGTGTGGCTTTGAATACAAATGTCGGGTTCAGTGCTGAGCGCGGGAGACGTTCAACTAAAACATTCGTTTTACTTGACAGTTGCACACATGTGCCAGCAGAGAGTCGCTCAATCTTCACACTACACACCTCTGTCACACATTCCTCAGCTTCAGATGCATGAGTGTCTGAGTCCCATCCAAAAGCGCCAGGGTCATACTCCGGCCCCAACGCATCTACAACATGCGCCATTTCCACATCGGACGCTTCACCACCTCAGTCTTCATCAGACACATCACACATTTCCTGTGGCTCCCGCAAAATTCGGACTTCACCCACAACACACTCGACTGTCTCTTGGTCAAGAGAACACAACGGCACAAAATTATTGCCAATGACACCGATGTCCAGTGCTACATAGTATGAGTGCGCTTCATCTACAGTGGACCAGACACAATTGGCGAAGTGGACCCTGGTGTGCACATTACATGCGCATGCGAACAAGTATGTCTGCAAAGCATCAGGTGCTTGAAAGTTCCGTGACAAACTATACACATAGCGGGATACTGACTTGTTGTCACCCACAGCTTCAAAATATGAAGCAGTGTCATCCCCCAGCTACTTCGTATTTTCTTTTACAAATGCCCTTACAATTTGACACATTTGCCATTCTTCCTAGCCACGGTGCAACATTTCCATTCCTGCATAAACATGAGTGAAGATATGTGGCAGCTGCATTGGCAGAGGCATTGGTGGGCACAAAGAGCACATACTTTCATTCAACGCTAGCCCGCATTGAGATACTGTCTGCTGCAGTTGATCCTTGTTCTGGAAGGGTTGCGCGTCTTCCAGGAATCCTTGGAGCTCACGTACCACGAACATGACAACCTGAACAAGAACACAACTTGAAAGTAACAAGCAACAGTGAAACGTTTACACAAAACTGGGAACAATTTTTGTACACCAAAATTAAGATTTGCAAAAATTGATGCTTCGCTACTCCTGCAGTCACAACACTGACAAATGTACAAGTACGACCTCCAGCTTTCCAATTTTAAACCACACACAGCACACACAACACTACTCCTGCATTCAATTCAAGCACGACTGCTTTCCACCGACAGACATACACACCCTTTTTTTCATGTTGTGAAGTGAAATCGATGGCTGCTTGGCAATTGGCAAACTGTCATGGAGAAGAACCTTTCTTCACCAACTTCACGTACTTGCTCGCAACGAGTTGCTTGAACCTGTGTGGAATGTACAGCATTGTATTAAGAGTACAAACTTTGTTGGAAACGAGCACACACTCACTTCATCAACATGATAACACGTCCACGTTTCATGTCACCTTCAGTGCGTACACTCACCAACGTGCCAGATCGAGTAATACCGCAAATCTGAGAGGAATGCACAAGCCTCCAAAATATGTTACTCCTGAATTATTTATCCTCATCGCAAATCCGAACGTATGGTCACAAATGGTTGCCACTTCTGCTTTGAAACTGTGAAACAGTTCCTCTGTTTTCTCAAACTCACCCTCAAAACTGATGCGCCGAACTTCACGGGTAGACTGGACACAGCAATCACACGTCACGAACACGATGACCACCAGAAATTGCAAACACAATGTACAAATGATCCGCAACTCACTCATCTTCATGTGTACTGTAGTCTAGATCTATGTTTCCACTCGAGTTTTCACCGACACCATTCATTCGACAGAAATAAGGCAACAAACATAGCATCTCTGTGACTCAACTGAATCCAGACACATTAACCTTCATCCTTATATATGAATTAGATAAATATTCAGCTCAATATATAGTGAAAAATACCTTTTTCGGCACGAAAAACAAAGCTGCGTCTTCAATGTCGCAACTTCTGGTCCACGAAGAAAACCATGTGAACCCTGTCGCAACGTGTAAAAACACCCGCTACTCCTGCATTCCTGCGCAGAGTACCCCATTTCGCATGTCCACGTCGCACGTCTCACGTTTGGTATCTAAACAACCATTTGTCCACACGTTTACGTGATACGTGGCACTGCATCTCACCACATGTACGACTGGACGTGTCTGCAAAACAAGGCTCCCACGTCCTGCATCTAAAACTCTCTAGTAAGATGACCCTTTCCGTGGTGTGCTCGTTATGAGTCCCTTCGGTGGGAACTCACTGCTGATACGACCAACCGTCGTTGCACACTGTTCCTCATCTCGCTTGCAAAGTTCGGATGGGTCTGAGCTGACATGAAGGGTACAAGGTCAACTAGCCGAACCGTGCCAGGTCAACCCAAACCCGACCTCCACTCACTGCAGGCAGCCGTGCAGGAACGCAACGTTATCCTGACGGAAACGCTGAGGACGGGCTCGCTCACAACGAATCTGTCTGTTTTGGGGACGGGACGACGCTGAAAACTCCCAGGAGTGATTTCAGCATTCCCGTCCCCAACTGTTGAAGCCTGTTGGAGCACCCTCATCCCAGGTGAATGGAGTGAAGGTGACGCTCAGTCCACTGCCTGACGTAAATACGAGTGAGAAGGACTTTAGCGCAACGAGCAAAACACCCGAACAGCAACCAGTGACCCTGATTCACATCAACAAGAGAACACGTCTTCCTTTTGATACGTTCTGACGCTTGTTTTGGCCCGCACTGGGTTTTTGTTCAAGAATAAATAATGTACAGACTAATGTGAGGTTTTCGATTAAGTGACAAGGTGTGTGACGTTCCGGTGTAACGTCGTGTGCCAACCGCGTGGTGAGGAGACCTCGGATCTGTGGAAAGATTTGGGTGACCACCCGTTTTTCAGGGCTCCTCAGGCCTCTACAAGTGGTTTGGAGACAGATACACGGAGAGTCTCAGAAAAAAATCGTGGTGGCCTGAGGACTGCAAATTTTGTTTTGTGCAAGGCGGAGGTCTTCACAAGTTGGGCACAACCCTGTTTCTGTGGACATCTCAGGTATACACGGTACACCGGGTCAGACTGGCGGTCCAGGGTGGAGAAACGGTCTGCCGAACCGGACGGATCCCGAGTACGGGTGCTCCTACATGTCCACATTGACATAACCAAGGGAAAACTTGTGATGGACGAAAGAAACCATCAGGCCCACAAAAAAAAAAAACAATTCCTCGCCCTCTCTTAAAATGAGAATAAGTGCATGACCAAAAGATCAAATTCCAGCTTCCACAGCACAACGTTTTCAAGAACAAGACTGCCCATATATCGAAACTCTCGCAGGCTGAGAACAGACACACTGAGCGAACGCACGCAGAGCGATGCCGTGTCGGTCCTGTAGATTTTTGCAGAGCAGAACGTGTCTCTCTGAAGCAGGTGTCTCTCTACCTGTGCCTCTCTCAAACACCCTGATCGTTGCAGGATCAATCGGCAAAATCCACTGCACACCACGGATCCTGGATACGGAGTGGTGGGAGGTCCTCGTGCCTGAGCCATCCTGTGGCGTCGAAGGGGCCAGGAACGTATACAGCACAGTATAGTTTCTCGTATGAGATGCACCCGTGTACAAGACGCACCTCCGTCATTTGAGCCAATTCTCTGTTGCCACGCGTTGTTGACATTTTTTTTGGCAAATTCAAAAGATACATGCTTCCTTTTGTGCTTCATTTTGGGGCAAAAAGGTGTGTCCTTCACACCAGAGCTAGACAGTACCAGTTGTGCTGAAGGGTACCACCTTTCGCAGAACAAGAACGGGACTGCACCGCTGCTGCTGGTACCACGAGGATCCGCACTCCGCACCTATTGTCGCGTTAAGTGTTGTCTGACGTGACGACACATACACAACAGCTCCAGCCAACCGCAGCTTCGGCTCCACGAGGCCAACCGACAGAGAAATGTGTTGTTTCTGCGCTTCTGTTCGCGGCTGAACAAAATGATCACTTGAAATCAGTATATTTTGGGAATTCAAGTGTGCGATGTTCTTTGTACAAATTCTAGACACAACCTCAGTCAAATCTGGAAGTGAAACAATAAGCTGTGTCAAAGTGGAAACGACAGACTGCACACGTATGGATTCTGAGAACCAAACAATGTTGCCTTGAATCAAGAGACGCACCTTGTCTGAGATTGGAGTTCTGAAGCTTTGGGAATATTCAAGTCCAGGGAAAGTACGGGGTTGTCGGCGCTTGTGGTTCAGGACCCAGCGAGTCAGAGCAGCAAGTGTTCGTGGTGCGTGTGCAAAGCTGAGTGTGAAATTTCCGTCGGCGAGTAGGACACGCGTCGGGCTGGTGCGATTCTCCAACGACGCACTCTTCACGTTTTGAACACCAACTTGATCCGATGGAGGCTTTGACGTACTCGCAGAGGGAACCCTTGGCCTCGGCAGCAGTGGGGAGAGAATCTCTATCGTAACTTGGATTCCTGCGTCTGAAACAGGTCGCCATGGAAACGCGCTTGTCCGGGGTCTGCTTCACAACGCTTCTGCTGTTTGCGCAGCTCACAGGTGAGGCAAACGTTTGTGGTCTGCCACGAAAACGGCCAGAATGAAACGGTGCGCGAAGTTTGTCGTGACGCATGATGCTCCCTGCCTCAGAATCTGGGGTGCGTGCGTCTTTCCCAAGAAGTTCCCCACGCACCACGACCAGGATTTCATCAGTCAGTCAGGTCATGTACGAGGGCTGTCCCACGAATTATCCGCCACGCCACATCAAGACTGTTGGCGAAAAGTAGACCTGCAGGGCAAAATCGTGGATAGCCCTCGTACTTCGCCATTGCTGCTCGCAACCAAGGGGCTTCACAATAGGGTGGTCAGAATCCGACCAACGTCGTCGCAGAAAAAGTTGCAGCACGAGCAGAATTGTTCAGGATACCTCGTTCTGCATGCTGACCAAAACTTACATGACTGTCACGTCGAATTTTCTCAAAGCCTTGATCATAAAGAGAACAAACTCCTTTGTTGTTTCACTGCGTCCCAGTGTCCAGAAATGTTGATCAGTGGAACGCGGTGGACATCAGAAGATTTTGCTGGACCTCAGATCTGTTCTCTGATGCTGAATGTTCTGGGTGACAAGCCCTGATGCTCCAGTGCGTCCAGGTGTGATGATAAAGGCAAACCCCAAAACCAGAAGATACGGGTGTCTGGCCAGGTGAGACCTGAAATGAACTAACACACAACACATAGTACAAGACTCCAAGTGGCATTTTCAAGGGGTGTCTGGCCATTTCAGGCTGGACCTAAAACCCAGAGAAACTGCTTGGTATCTGGTCATTTCAGGTTCCAACCCAAAATAGCCAGACTTCTGGTGTGGAATACCTGTGTCTTGTCTTTTCATTCCACCCGAGGGGCAGAGCCATTCCCCCGTTTGCGTCCCCAAAAGAGCACCAATCGTGTATTTTGCCACACGGAACAAATGCGAGTGTTGTTTGTTGAAGTGAGGGTCCGGCAGAACCCATCCCGTTTCCAAAACGCAGGCAGAACTGCGCGAAGAAGATCATACGAACCTGATCACAACTCCCCACTGTGGTGACCTGACTTTCTACGCTGTTGTTTTCAGATGGTTTCACTGGACGACACTGCACTCGAACCACAGAAGACGGGTACGTGTCCGTTCCACTTGCTCGATGTCTTCCCAACATCAAATGTTTCAACGGCTGGCACAGTCCAGAACTGCAAGGAAGGCTCTTCTTTCCAAACAATCCGCGCAACAAAAGGAGGGTCTTTCTCACCCATTCGCTGGTTTTCAGGAGGGAGGAGCGGTTCCTGTGCGTGCACGGAGACTGTTCCGAGGGCAGATGCGTCTGTTTCCCGTGCTACACCGGGCCCAGCTGCAACGCCACACGTGAGTCGCGTCCCCCAACGCTGCGAGGGTTTTGAACCACCGAGTTTTGTCAGAGCCGTCTTGTGCAACATGTGCAGCGGTCAAAACAAACAGCGAAACAAAGAATGCAAGACAAAGGGAGGTCAGAACTGGACACGACACGAATCTGGAAACCTGGAGGAAGTGCTCCAGCGGCGTACAATCCACTTGGCCCTGATAAATACCGGGTCCCCCCGTCTCAATTGAGCTGCCCAGGGTTGGATGGGAGCCCGAGACTGAGGTCGACTGCCGATCCAGATCCTGAATGCAAACGAGCCACTGGTCAAACCACATACATGTACAAGCGTGTATCTTGCAATGTGCACGAGCACACAGTTGTGGAGATGCACCGATGAGGAAATTGGAAAATTTCCGCATGCTCTGTTGCTTCAGTTCCATCTTGGATGCGTGTTTCACACATGATCAGGGATGCACGTTGTTCGGAGCAAAATTTTGCTCTGGCTGAACAGAGATTTCTATATACAGTGGGGTGGAGGTCAGGGTGAGCACGTGAGTCTGTTCCGTTGTCTGGAACCCTTGTTGTGGCCTGAGACATCTATCTGACTTGACCAAGCCGCCGCAGAACTCTTTTTACCTCTATGGAGGCGAACCATGAAACATCGAAGGCGTAGCTCCGAATGTTCAGGTAAACTGTGTGTTTGAAGTGGGCAGGGAAGCAGAATGTCATCCAAAACCTTTCGAGGTTTGTCCCTTTGGTCGGAGGTCAGGTCCTTGGACCCCCACCGCATCCCCATGGAATTGATTTTCCGCCGTTGGGCGCTTTTGTTGAACACATATGCTTTTTAGGTGATTTGAAGTGGGTCGCACGACTAGGGCTCAAATGAGCCAAATTGGTGCGAGCCAAATCAAAGCACCTATAGGCAGCATCTTCCAAAAGTATATGTACAGCAGTTTCATGGTCAAAATGATGATTGATTTGGGATCTTTTGGGCTCTTTTGGTTCATTTTGGGTTGGGGATAATGCATGAGGAAGGAATTTGTCAAGTTTGAATTTTTGGGTTTCTGAGGTCAAAAAGGTCAAATTTGGAAGTGTGGAAAAAATGGGGTGTGAATGTAGAAATGTCTC
>JAAUXT010100833.1_pt1 | contig 17000 bp, 23 predicted proteins | sample 7278171 | NCBI WGS metagenome assembly JAAUXT01 (sample SAMN14350112, study PRJNA611818) | marine sediment metagenome | isolation source: surface marine sediment (1.8m) | place: French Polynesia: Moorea | collected 2018-08 | reverse complement strand
TGTGCTAAATGAGTTCCCAAGTTGTGAATATTAAGTGAAAAAAGTAAGAATTTTGACAAAAAAAGCGAGCCAAATCAGAGCAAGCCAAATCAGAGTGAGCCAAATCAGAGTAAGGCAAATCAGAGCAAGGCAAATCAGAGCAAGCCAAATCAGAGCAAGCCAAATCAGAGCAAGTGAAATTTCCTCAAATCACCGTGAGCTCCATGGAGCTATTTTTTGATTCAAACTGTTGGGTATTGGAGTGAGAGAACTCGCGCTGTGTCGTGAAAACCAAAAGTTTTTGCACTTCCAGCTGTTTGCGCTCTGAGATCAATGTGCGTGGTTTGGTATCACTCCACACAGAGTCTGTATCTGACAGGGACACGAAAAATTGGTGAAAAAGAGAATTTATTCGGCTGAAGATCCCAGAGAGAGCTCATTGGTCATTCGCAAAGAAACGTGTTGAAATGCAAACACGGGAAATTTTGCGTGTGCGCCAGGTTCAAATTTCCTGTTCAGATCACGACAACATTTTGAACTTGTTGCTGTGCGTCGCACATTTGCATATTCTTTTCTCACATTTTCCGTGAAGATAGGCATTCTGAAATTTACCAATGAGAACAGTGTGTTCCATTTGGAGAATTGGCGCGGCTGTGGGGCTGGAGCGCGTCCATACCGAAGATGTTCTTGCCAATCTTTCCTTCGTGTGGTTCTTCCTCGCGCGTGCCAACACAGCGCGCGCCGTCTGATCAGCAACCATCATGTTTCTTGCCGTTTATCTGTTCTTTCTGGCGCTGTTTGTCGTCCATAAAACTCCCTGTGACAAGCACCAAACGTTCGTCAGCACCTTATGTTCGTGAGGGCTTGTTCGATCCTGCAGCAACTGGTGGAGCAGAGTCAGTTGGCGCTGACGGCACTGCAGAGCGGGTCGGCGAGCGGCGACCTCCTGCGGCAACAAGTGATCGAACTCACCCGCCAGCTCGAGGAACAGAAAATGAAGCACAGGCGAGTATTCCAGCGTTTATTTTGTGTGTGTTGTACCTTTCGTCGGCATGACTGGAATACAAGACGTCCCATTCTGTTGCAGGCTGGAGTTGGCGGAAGCGCACAGCAAGCGCGAGATGCGCGCGCAGGGGCTCCCGCGACCGCTGGTTGGTCGCGAAGGTGAAGAGACGAGCCAATCGGAGGACGAGGTGACGGAGCTGCAACAGATGGAGCTCTACAACATGGACCTGCAGGCCCAGGTCATCCAACAGTCAGGTGCGTTGAGTGGATATCCACTGGAGTTCCTGAAACGCGAACAAAACCGCCCGTGACATTCAGATCTCTGTGTTCCCGTCTTTCAACGTTTTGAGGAATTCGATAATTTTCAGGAGACAACGCGAAGCTGAAGATCCGAGAGCGGGAGCTGAGCGCGGAGATCGAGCAGCTCAGAGCGAGGCTCGGCGCAGCGCACAATCACGTGGGCGACGCCGCCTCCTACAGCGTGGCGCCTCCGGGTGCGCCGGCGGCGCGGGCCCCGCGGGGAGATCACACAGAACTGGAGGTGAGACGAGAAGCAATCGTAACTTCTGCAAAATACTTGGACCTGTCTCAGGTACGATTCGCTGTTCGCACTGTAAAAGAATATACTGACTGACAAGAAATGATGCCGGTCCAAATTCAGGAAGACTGGAGCCCACAAGTGAAGGGAACATCAGGGTCAAAGCAGATCTGTTGGGAACTAAAGACTGCTGCTGCTTCGTTTGATCACTAATTGTGCGGTTTTCCTCGTTGCAGTACCTGAAGAACATCCTGTACGAGTACATGATGGGCAAAGAGACCAAGGTGCGTGCGCTTGTTCTTGTCAAGCGTCAATTTCTTCCCCAACAACATTGCTGCATTCTTGAGAGACTGTTCCTCTGCTCCTGACGCCTTAAACTCACTCGGTCCGTTGTTTGCAGACGCTGGCGCGGGTCATTTCCACCGTCGTCAAGTTCTCTCCGGACCAGACGCGGCGCATCCTCGAGTACGAGGAGGCCAAGAGCTCGGTGAGTCTGCTGCACGCGCACTGATTAGCTGGCTGCAAGCCCGATTCCCCCCATGCACCGCATTTGCAGCCTCAATTTTGTTGTTATTTCTGTGGAAATCTGATGCACTTGAAGCACAGATGTTGTTGTGCACATTGCGACTGCGATCATTTTGTTTTGATCACTAAGGCATGCTTGTGATGCTGAAATTGTTGACAATGTTGAACAACCTGCGCGCGGAATTGTCACCGACGATGCAGTGTGCACTTTCGACATGTTTGGAGCTTTTCGCAGGAAATGTCAGCTTTCAATTTCATCGTATTGGTGTGCAAAGTTGGTGACCTGGTGTTTTGTTTTTTCCTTTATTGTGACGTTGCAGCTGCTCTTTCCAGTAAGTTCCAAGTCAATGTTGTTTGTAACGCTGTCGGGGTTGGTGGATGTCCACACTCATCCTGTGTGATTGAACAATTCCGGCAAAGCTTTTGAAAACACAAACATCCTCAGATACGAGTATACTCACACCACCCACACGCCCTCTTCCCCCCAACCCTCAGAAAGAACAGGCGCGCCCGCGGAATTCAGGGTCGGCTCCAACCAGGGCACAGTTACGCTGTGGCATTTTCGTGCACTGGGCGGATTGTGCCGAATTGTTCGGTTTCACTTGCCTGTGTTGATGAACGCATATGATTCTTTATTGTCTGCTGTGGTATTTTTCGTGGCACTAATGTCGGTTGAGGGCACAAGATCAACGCCTTTGCTTGGTCCTTCCTCTCAGCACCGCTCGCCGGACCGGCTGACCGAGCGTGTCCAGCCAAACTTGTTTGCTCGCACACTTCACTCACCTCACACCTTCCTGATGGAAGGCTTCATTGGAAGTTCGCTGTGTAACTCACAATTTGATTGCTGCAAGGGATGAACCTGCCCCCGTCGACATAAGTTTGAAAATCAATGTTGCCCGCCCGGAAAATGGACAACCGCAAACGTTTTTCTACGTGGAGTGGTGCAAGAAGTCAAGGTGGTGATAACTTAGGGCGTTTGATGTTTGTGCTTTGTTTGGGTTTCAACCGTTTCTTCAAATAATTGATGCACGATGTCCATTTCTGCAGCCTGGTTCTTGTGCCACATTTGGCTGACAACTCACATCTCTCTTGTTTGTTCACGGTTCACGTGAGTTTGTTCTCCTGCGAACTTTGTCCGTTTTGCCATTCTTCCTTGTTCTCAAGTTTGTAGAACTGTTGAAACCTGTCTCCATTCTGCTGGACTCCGTATCCAATTTACCAGGCAAATCTACGAGGAACTGCTTGACACCAGCCAAGAACTGGCAATTTGTGTGATTAAACCACCACGCAGTCTTTGATACGAGTCCTGCGAGGCAAATTTGCCTGTGACGGCGTGACACGGTCAGTGCCTCGGAAACTGGTTTGCATGAGAGGTCGGGAACGGACGTGTGTTGAGTGCGAAATGCGAAAGTTGTTTTGGAGCCGGCTGTTGACGTCTTCGGATTGTGATTGTGTTTCAGAGTTTTCTGTACGGCATGGTGAGCGGGGGACTGGGTGGTGGGGCGGGCTCCTCTCCCACGGACCCCGCTGGGAGTGGGGACAGCAACCCCAGACCCTACCTCGCCCCACCCGAGGGTCACTCTCACCGAGACACCCGCCCAAAATCGAGACGCAACCCCACCCCACCTCAGGATCGTAAGTCCCCTTCCCCGGACAGCCCGACCCCCGCCGCCTCTGCCTCGAAACGCCCGAGTCCCCGCGACAAGAAGGACAAACAGGTGTCGGCCGTGTTTGTGTGAGAGGCGTCTCAGTGGTGTCGCGTCCATAGCGTGGCGTACCTGTTGCTATGGTATGGTGGTGGTAAGCTGCATTCCTCTCAGCTGATTCTCTTCGACTTGCTTTTGTGTTGCTCTTTCTTGGACTATTCTCTTCCTGCTGGTTGTTGTGTTTCCCATGTCAGTTGTGTCACATCAGTTGTGTGTCCTTCTCCAATGCCTGACCCAGTGTCAATGAAGTTTTCTTGATTGTTTTTTTTCGGCGTACTTATCGGCAAGCATTCCTTGTGAATTTGTTGTTCAAATTTTGACGAAAAGCCTGTTGTTGTATTTCCGAAACCATCTTGTGAGGAATGAGGTGTTGCTGCTTGGTTTTGCGTCCACCCTTTCAATGGTTGTGTTTATCGTTGTGGTGCACTGCACCAGTTGATCAGGTTTTGGTCCGTGTCAGTGTTTGATTCTTACTTCCTGACGTTTACTCATCGGTGTTTGTTGTGGCATGCTTTGAGCGCACGACCTGTGTGACATTTTGTAACCTTTTGAAAGTCACAGAGAATTTTTTCGCACCTTTCGCTGCTATGTCGGACTGTTGCAAGAAGGTGGGCGGAGCCAAAAAGTCTGATAGAAGCAACACTTGAAACACTGGTGTCTTTTCTCTGGTGGCAGCAGGGTATCGGTCAAACCATTTGAGTGGGGACGCGAAAAATGCCCGCGACACGAAGTGGTTCACAGATCCGTTGGGATTATCGACCAAACCGACACGACGGAGCGCGGTGCTTTCATCACTTGTTGCATGTCCATCTGTGTCCTGAGTTTCGAGTGTCACTTGACAGGCGAAGCTTCTCTTCATTTGCAGTTGGAGAATCGAGGCTGTGTTATGTTCGGGACTCTTTTCATTCCCCGTGCAAATTTAATGCGACTTTTTGAAATTGCAGTGACACTAACCCTGTTAGGTGCCTCACTAACACGTCGATGTGTCCATGGTCAGTACTCCCTCTCTCCTTTACTTCTCCATCGCGTGTAAATGTGTGTGCACCGATTACTTTGTCTGTTGGTTGTGTGAAAATGAATTTGTCATTTGCGCACCACTTGTCATGGTCAGTCATTTACGTATTTCAGTCCTCAACGTGAAAGGAATCAGTCAAAGTGTCCAAGTTTCAATGTACAATTCATGCAATTTACTTGTGTCCGCTATCGGCCCGAAACAAATGGTTGTTGCCGCATGGCGACTGTTGCGATGCCTGGCAGAATCCGGTGCTACCAGAGAGCGTTGAGGTGGGACACGAAACGAATGACTGACCACATTGTTTGTAAGACTCACTGGTTGGTGAATGCAAGACTGCTCACACGTGTCATTCTGGCAGGTGCATCGAACTTCACGTCAAAGAAAAATTCCCAATTTCTCATCACTCAGTGCTCAGGACTATTTCGTGAGGTGCACCTCCAGAACGCAAAGTGACAGAAGCGAAAATTTGGAGTCTGGTGTTCGCTCAGCCTGCATTGTAGATTGAACATCAGTCGCATTCACCTGTTGATCTTATGTTAAATAGGTGTGTCTGTTTGTTTCTTTAGAAACTACAATTGCTGAGGTATTAGAAATCAAACAGTTTGTCTATTTTCCCCTTTTCGCATGGTATTCTTATTCCTTTTCTCCACAGCCGTACATTTTCTAGAGACCAAACAGCGCGGTTCGCCAATCTGTCGCGAGTTGTGAGTGCTTGACGCGAGTTTTTCGAATTTCTTCTCGCGTTCTGCAGGATGTTATCAGTTTTAGTTTCCAGTGCTTCATGCAGAGCACAGCAAACTCTCTTCAGCCTGACCTTTGTTGTATGCTTGAGACCACGGAATCCTTGCTCCGCCCTGTTGATTCTGCCGAAAGCGTCCAGGAAGATGCCCTCACTCGTGTCAACCTGCCTGTTCCAACAGACTGCGTTTGCAGTGACCAAGAAACTGTGTTGAATGTTCTGTTGCTGTCAGCTTGGGCCTGGTGCGTTTTTGTGAGAGCTTACGGTGCTACTCCTCCAAGGTCCGAGCGACGTTGAAATGTCTGCCAAAAGAGTCTACCGGGTAGTCTTATTTGCACAAGGAGGTGATGGTACATCGTGCAGTGCACAACCGACAGGGAAAGCTTGAATTTGCAAACGACCCTGTTTCAGTCTGAGAGGGTGGGGGCCTTTCAGCAAAGAAAGGGAGATGAACAGGAAAGCGATTTTCTGTGAAACGCTTCGTTTGGGGGCGAATATTTCTGTCGTTTTGTCGTTGCACGTGGGTCTGTCGCGCTGTGAGACGTCATGAATGAAAGCGTCGTCCTCTTGTTTTGTTGCAGATATGGCAGCTGTCGCCGCTGAAGCGTCCCAAGTGACCCGCGTGATACTCCTGCACCGCTGCCGCCCTGAGCCGCGCCGCGCCGCCCGCCCGCTCCACTGCCTCCCAATTGTGCGTGACTGTGACAACGACCAGCTGCACTGGAACACATTCCTGAGGCCTTCCTTCTGTGGTTCAGCCTTCACTGCAAGAGCGACCCATCCACGCGACTCATCCACGCAGCCACAGTGGATGTGTTTGATGCGATGCCACCCGCGTATTCGTCTCATCTCCGCCTTCATATGAGCAACTCGTTCAACTGCGACCGGGGTTCTTTCGTGGTATCTGAAGAAGATTCCGTGTCGTCTCCACAGATTCCTACTCACACCGAACCAGTTGCAACGTTTGGCAGGGACAACATTCCAAGGCACCGCTCCGCTCTTCTTCGCCGCTGACGGTTCATGACGTTCGGGTGTTCACTTTCGTCACGAAATAGCCAAAACATTGCAGTCCCGATATCATTGAATGACTTTCATAGCGGGACGTTGCCTGGTCTCAAACACTGAATCGTTTGTTGCTTCTTCCGCTGCGCTAGGAGTCTGTTGTGTAGAAATGATGAGCACGACTTTCAAAGTGTTTTCTTGTTGCTTGCCGAGCCAAACAAACGAGCTTCCCCCTGTAACACTGAGCGGACTGATCGCACACTGAACCTCCCTCATCGCTGTGACCCGTTGTTGTGTTGAGTTGTTGTTTCTGCATTTGTTTTCGCACTCTGTTCTGTTCTGTGATCAAAACAAAAAATTTTGCAGATTTTGTTGAGAAAGGCAATGTACTTGGGTGAATGAAGCAAAGCCCTCGGGTTCTGTTGATTCTGATCACTCTCGTCTGGTTGATGGGCTTGAGCTTTCTCTTGTTGGTGGGTTGTTCAATTGACGACAGTGGGTTTTCTGTGAAACTTTGGGAGGGTTTTTGTGTGCTCGCTGCCGCACGTTCGTCAGAAACATGTTTGCAGTACCAATAGTTTTCGACCTGGGTTCCAACCAGTACTCGCATGTTGGGACCAATTGTATGCAACAGTGAGCTCGCTCCGCATCGGTTTGACGAAATGATGCGCCGGTTCTCAGAAGTTTCAAACGAGCCACGCACATGAAAAGGTGAAATTTGTATGATTGCTAGTCATGAAATACTTGTTTGTGTGATGCAGAAAACATAACCTGAAATTTCTATGCATTTTTGCTAAATGACAAACGCCTCCCGAAATACACTGAAGAGGATTCATACCTGGCGTGCCTCTTGTTCGTGGGGCCATTTCACTTATTTCCACGCAATATTGTCCAATTTTCACGAATTTAGAGTTTGAATTGGTGACGGAAGGAATGTGGGAACCTGGGAACTCGCACGAGAATGGCGGATGTTGAGATTGAAACGATGAAACAAAAGCCGACCTCGTCACAAAAATGTGAAGATCGGAAACGCAAGGCTTTTATTCCTTGTCGATTTGGGGTGAACGATGCAATGCCGCAGCCAACTCTCAAAAACGTTTGTAACGAATTCAGAGTCAATAATTTTGTCGGTACAAGAGAAAGAGATGATCAGATGGATGTTTCCACTTTCATTGTACCTTTGTTCTCAGGGTGGAAATCTGAATTGTCATGCTGGTCTTGTTGCGTGTGTGTTGGGGGGGGGGGCAACGATTTCCGATGGGCACACCAGGAACCAACCCTCTTTTTGTCCAGAGTGAGTCCATATCCACATCCAGTTTGATTTTCACAGCCCTGTCAAACGCTCACAATGTTTTGGGGCGAAATGAGTTTGTGCTCATGAATAGTCTGGCGAATAATAACGAAAAATGGATTTGTACACATTTCTGCAACACGTCTACTGATATCTTGTTACCTCCCGTTTTCACCTCGGGTTACTGACTTTTTTTCTGTCTTCAACATTCTGTGATTTTAGACTGACAACGTTTGTATATCGAGGGTGTTTGCTGCTATTTTGCAACAATAAACAGATGAGGTTTTCAATTTGAACAACTTTTATTGATTGCTTCACAAGCGTAAACGTACACGTAAATGTATGGGAAAGAATAATTTATCACAAGTCTTGTGGACGGAAAGGTGCAGACCAAGCAAAAAGGCACAGGCAGTGTTCCATTTTCGGAGCAGACTTGAAACGCTGTTCGATTCAAACAACCAGCCCTTTGGTCCCTCACTGATCCTAGCGGTGGAGCAAGACAGGTTCTCAAGAGTGGGTCAGTCAGGTCGCCGTTTTCAGTATTCCTGTTCGGCAATCGAACACAACCACGAACGCTCAAGCGCAATCAGACAAAGTTTCTTAACAAGTTTCAGCATCCCTAACTGGACATCTCAAGCCGTATAGAATCTACTCGTACTGTGGTACCACGGAACGCTCACATGTGGACGTGGTCCAAACACTCCTGCTTCGCTACGTCACCAACAGAGGTCAAGGCACGACAACAACACCCAGAAAAGGCATCAACGGAAAACAGAGCGTCTGGACATCGTTGAAATAAATTGCGTTTGGACGGATTTGTCAGTTGCTTCAAGCGAAAAATGAAATACTGCGCCGTCGGCGCACCGGTTGTCATGGTAACGTCCGCTCACTTCATGGGCGCGCGTGATTTGAGGCCGATCTTTGCACCGCTGCCCTTCACACCTGAAATGTATTCAACAGCGGGCATCACAAACCTGTTCGACACGAACAGTGAAACGTTGGCTGTTGCCATGACTGGCAAGGCATCTTGGTTCACATTTGTTGGCAAAGGAAACACTTCTGAGCTGAAAGTACGATTCTCGAAGAACGTGTCACAATGAAATTCCCTGAAACGTGCACAAAGGGGTGAACATCAACAACGAACGATTGAATGCGAAAGAAAAGCAAACGTAACATTATCACCACTTGTCCCAGGCTGGGGATCGCTATCACTGGATCCCGCTGGCCCTTCTTCTATCAATTCTGTTCAGTGTTCACCGATCTGTAATGTTCCTCATCCACCACTGATCGCATCAATCGAGAGTTCTTTTTCCAGCCAAGTTCATACACTGACTGGACTCACCTGCACCAGTGCCATCTTTGGATGCCGTCCTGCTGCCGCCAGCTCGGCTCGCGTTGGTCACCGCGAGGCGCCGTGCGCGCGCAGCCTCCTTCTCTGCCTTCAGCTGCGAGTGAGAACGTACTCCACTTGACAACTGCTTTGCAACCGTTATTGTGCAGAGTTTGGCATTCAACGTGTTCAGAACAAGCGCAGAGTACTCTCCGAGACCTACACGCAAAGGAACAGTTGGGATTGACGAGCATCACACCCAACGAACAGAAACACCAGCCCACCCGCTCCTGATATCTGCGCTCGTAGAAGTCCATGTCCGACTCTCCGGGCCGCTTCACAGCCGACATGCGCTCAGCCAAGTCTGCGTCCACATCGGCGCCCGGAGCTGAAGCACAGAATTGCATCACAACAGATCACAACGCTGTTTCTAACGTTAACCACTGACTGGAACAATTGTACTGGTGCCAATCATGTTCACACAAATAGAACGTGACCAATCTGTCGTGGATTCAAACGCTCACCAACTCGAAGGTTACGTTATTACCTCCAAGGGCTTTCTGCTGAGCAGCAATAGAACGTGCATTGTCCCTCAGAAACGGGTGGTCTGCTGCTGTGATCGGCTGATTCAGCACTTCTTCAGGCAGTGCGCCTGCAACGTAAGAAAATCGGACAATGGCAGAAACAGACGGCACTTTGTCAGAACCACAATGAAGTCGACTTGAATGTGCTCCAAACAATATCTGCTCCTCTGCTGCCTTCAAACACAAACTGCCTCTGACTTGCTTGCCGGACCACACCTGCTCCACTCGGATCCAGCCGAGCGTACCCATCCGCAAGGGACGAGAACCCGGTGATGCCACCCATCGCCTGGTACAGCGTGTCCCGCCCCACCGGATGTCCGCGCGCCGCCCGCTCCGCGCGAGTTTCCGTCAGGAGGCGGTGCGCCGCCGCAGTCTCGCCGCAAGCGCACAGCGCCGTCGAGTGAAACTTCCCACAAGAACAGCCAGCTGAAGTTACGTCACAATCGTGAGTTGGCAAATCTGAGGCAACAACCCCTGGAATGACACTGAATTCTCAGTTGCTTTGTAATTCATAGTCAAAACATTCACGCACAAAAAAGAGAAACAGCGTATTTCTTCGAATGAATATTCAGTTTGCTTTGCAAGAACTTTTGCGACTGTTTTCTTGCAGCAGGTGACGGAAGAAACTCTCACCTTTCTCACACTTGTGTGGTGTTTTGACGCCGTGTTCGTCCGCAGCGTGTTTGCACGTTGTGCATTTCACGAACTGAGAGCCAACCCTTGGCACGTAGCTGTACGTGTTGCATTTGCAGCGTGGCACCTGCAAACGAAATAGATTTTTCCCGTCACGTTTGCTGGTGTAGCCCAACACCACAAGAGCGGAATACTGGGTGGGAGGGAAATAAGAATCTTCAGTCAAATGGCAACAATTTTGCCTGTCCGTACCAGACACTTCTGTCGGATTGGCCTTTCCTCCGGAATGCTTTCAAAGTCTGTTTTGTGTTGCCTGTATCTGCAAAACGAGCAGCACGTTGAAGTTTCAGGCAAACGTTGAGTGGGGATCTGGGATCTGAGTGAGGAGGCGACTCGGTCTCGGTCAGCGTCCAAAATTGGGGTGGGGGTGGGGCCTACATTGTGCAAAAGTGTCAGAGGTCCAATTTTGAACTTTGCAAGTGAAAAATCCACCCTTTTTACCCCTGCGTCACAAAACGAAGGGGGTTGATAGAGTTGAGGGAACCCAGGCCCCTCCACCTGGAACCTTCAAGCGAGCGGCAATTCGATTTTGCATTCAGAGTGGAACACTCAAGCCGTTGTCAACAGAAACAACGAACCTGTGTGAGCAGAGACACTCTGTCTCCGGTCCAATGAGCTTGCAGTCCAACCCCTGCGAGTTGGTCCAACTAACGTACAGTCGGTTCTCTGTTCGCTGAAAAGAACCCGCCGGTGTCAACATTTCTGTCGTTTCGTCCCATCTCAAACTGGACAGAAACTTCTGAGTTGCAGTTTCTACTTGAAGACCATGCGTTCGCATACCATCGGCGCGACACGTTTCTTGTAAGCCTCGAACTCTTCAGGAGTGAGAAGATTTCCACCGTCATCATCTCCAACAATCCTGTGATAAAAGCCAACTTTGCATCAATTGCCACAACACAAGGAGGAAAACGAAGGAAGCGGATTGCCTCATACCTTTTGTATTCAAGATAATCGTCAACTGAGGCAGCAGCTGAACCGTCAAACTTCAAGTTGTACTGCATCGCCAACAATAAAGTGTGTCAAAACAAATTTAACGTTTTGTCGCTGGTAGAAGTTCTGGCATTCCAAATGAGCGATAATGGGAGAAAGAGTCGTTTTCTCCCGGGAGACGAAGGTGAAGGTCGCGCCAGAGGCAGCGGCGAATCACAGGAAGAGACACAGAGAGGCGACAGAGTCACATCCGGTACTGGATCGAAAAAGTATGGATTTCAATATTTTCGCTGATTTTTGCGTCGTACGTGCACTGTGAGAGTCTATACAGAAAGAGAAGAAGCTCTATAAGAGCGTGAGTACGGTCGATATTTGGTTTGAGGAGTTGTGGCTGTGAGCTTGGACAGAAACTGGTTGACCAAACCGTTTGATCGTCCAGCATGGGAGAAAAGACCAACAACAAAACTTCGGCCTTGAAGTCCCTGCTGTTGCGAGCCTGGAGGGAGCGGTGGTCGGACGTTCAGTGGAGCATCTCGGTGAAGCGGCTGCTCAGCCCCAAGGCCAGCGAGAACCAACACCTCGTGGGTACGATCCTGCTTACTTGGTGCCGAAGCCCGGCGCTCCATTTGTTTTCATCACAATGGCGTCGGACAATGGCGAAAGTCGGATTTCGCAGAGAAACTCCAATGTCCTGCATGACACTGACGCGTTGCTGCATCCCACATTCATCATGTCACAAGTTAACGAGGTTCTATTGGAAAGTCCGTAGCAGCATCATGTTGATCGGTCGTCCGCGCACCAAGATGACACATTCCGATCTTTTAGTCACTGGGTCAATGGGTTCAGGTCAAAGTGCAGATCAGGTGGTGATCTCCCTTTCGCACAGTGGCACTGACAGGAGCGGTCATGCCTCTTTCTCTGAAAGACAGTGTGCCGCAAGGTGATGTTCCTTGGCGTGTCCGTTTGCGCATCTGTGTTTGGTATTCTCAGCTGCTTGGCAAAACTGCAGCTGAAATTGGGAGAGATTTCCAGCGGGTTTTTGCACAGGACTCCATCAAACCTGTCACAGTGAGAAGTCTCTTTAAGCAATTCCGGGATGGCAGAACTGAAATGTGTGACCTCAAGAGATCCGGAAGGCCTAAAAAAAGGACTGCTGCCAAGGTTGCTGAGGTGAAAAAACTGGTCAAGGAAAAGGCAAACAGTGGGATCTTCGAACTCTCACGCAAATGTGGATTAACTTACTCGACCACCAGAGACATTTTGAAGAAGGACTTGTTCCTGAGAAAGCGCAGCTGCAAGCAAGTGCCCCACCCTCTCACAGATCTCCAAATGGCCACCCAGGTCACACTGGCAGTACGTTTCCTGCAGAACTGTGAACGCCCTGGTTGGTTGGAGAGAGTCATCACCATGGACGAAAGTTGGTTTTACACCTCCAATCCACTGTCAAAGATGGAAAATATGGTGTGGAGCAAACCTGGTGATGAGAGGATCCAGGTGGCAAGGCGGCCCATGAACACAAAGAAAGCCATGCTCATTTGCTTCTTTGACTTCAAGGGTGTTCTCCTGACCCATTGGATCTTGAATGGGACTGTCAATGGAGCTGTGTGCAGAGCTGCGCTGAGAGACTTAAGGGAGGCAATAAGGATGAAGAGGCCACGGATTTGGAGCAGAAGAAGGACCCGCACCATACTTCTCTATGACGATAACGCCTCGCCACATACTTGTGCAGACACCATCCGGTTTGAGCAGATGACCAACATCCAGCAAGTGCCCCACCCTCCGTACAGCCTGGATCTCAGCCCTTGTGACTTCTTTTTGTTTCCAAGACTAAAAAAGAAGATCAGAGGAAGGCAGTTCCCAAGTGTTCAAGACATGATCGCGGAAGTGGATCGACAAATTGGGCTGATTCCATCATGGGAATGGAGAGACTGCTTCCGGGAATGGAAGAGGAGAGCCCTGAAGTGCATTCATTTCGATGGAAAGTACTTTGAAGGAATGAGTGTACCGCCGCCTCTGCCATGAATTCCTGTGCATCAAGTTGTGAGGAGATGGCCTGCATTGTTTGTTTATAAAGTCAGGATGAAGGTCAAGTGCGCATTTGTTGTCTGTCGTGATCGCTCACCCGAGAAATGGGTCGCACGCGCATCGTGTGTTGCCGTCATGTTGATCGCTCACGCTGCTACGGACTTTCCAATAGAACCTCGTATTCATTCTTCATTCAACCAGTAGAGCCCCCCATACACACACACACACACTCTTCAACGCCGTGTTACGAGGCGTCCTCAATATATACTCGTATTTGCCAACTGCAACCAACATGATCGGCACCGAGCGATTTCAGTGACGCCTGCACAGCCACTTTTAAGTCTGTCAATGATGACCTGCATCGCAATTCTACTCAGAATCTCTTCGATCGCGCTGAACATTGCTGGCAAATAAATATTGAGGACCCCTCGTATTGCGTGTGACATTGCACAGCTCGGATGATCGAACACGTTTTCTGTCACCGTCTCCGTTGTCTGAACTCTTGGAGTGTCTCCGTCAGATGTGCTGCTGCACCAGGCTTTGGTGGGATCAACGCCCAACCCGCTTGTGCTGTCCTACCTCCGCCATGCCATGGCGGCTCAGGTGAGCCACACGGAAACGGCACAGCGTGATTGATGCAATGCACTCCATGCCGCTTTGTCTTCGTTTTGCAGTGGTGTACTTGCCCACCGTCCAAGCATATCAATTGTCTCAAAAAGCGAGCAAAACGTAAAAATGATGAGAATGTGAGAAAGTGAGGTCGAACTGAGTGGGTTGTACGAGAAGTTGACCTGGATGACATGCACTCAGACAATTGACGGCTTGGTCACGAGAAAAACACTGGAGCTGCGATTCTTTTGTGTTTCCAGATGGTCACTTTCAGCGCGTCTTTTCGCAGTCTGACCAAGTTTGATGACGTCACAAAACCTCTGTGCGTGCGCGGTCTACTTGACGTCGTGGACACTTTTGCACCCAAAATAAGGTTTGAATGACTCCAGTGCGAAACACTTTCATCCCCAGGGGGTAACCCCGCAAGGATCGAGCAGTCCTTGTTGCAGCAACCTTCAAGAAACTCTGTTTGGCGTTGAAGACACCGGCACACTTAATAATCACACCTCACACGTCACAAACATTTTCAGCTCACGAGGACTGTGGGAGGACAGCCTGGAGTTATCAATGTCGCTGCTGGTGTTGCTGCGGTGGCTCTATTCGCTCGTACACAACAGCGTCAGTCGGATGCTGCAGGGAGAGGAACGCAGCAACGGCGGTGACCTCGCTCCTCTGGTGGAGAAATGCTGCGACATCATCACACTTCTCATCTCCACCAAACCGTCTCGCGCGATGCTGCACATCGCCACTCTCGAGGACAAAGGTCAGTTCGAGGCAGCGCGTGTGTTCCTCTGATCACGCGTTGTTGCTGAGATGACTGCACTCTGCGAGAAGCGCGCTGCGCTGTTCGCCGCAAATGACCCAAAGGAACTGAAGAACAACGAAGAACAGACAAGGGAAGTTCACCGATTATGTACACTGTGGTTACAGAAACGCAAGAGGCGATTGAAGATCTGAAAAACAAGATTCAAACGGCGACGTCCGGTGCGCAGTTGAGTCAGACGAACCCGCAAAGCTTGAAGGAGAAACTTGGCGACATTGTCAACATGTTGTCACTGTGAGTACCACAAGACTTTCAGAGCGCCGTGTACCGGTACATTTAGTGTTTGTTGCAACCAGTTGTTGAACACGGTGATTTGACAGACACTGCAGATGTTTACTGTGTTATGAGCACGCAAACACTGTTAAATGCTGTCAAATTTCCCAAGAGCACGCCCGGTCGTCCTGACTGTTCATTAATGGTCTCTTTTCGCGTCAATTTCAGGGTGTGGGAACCACCTGCGGACATGTCAGCGTCACCGATGCTGGACGTGCGTGAACAGTCGGTCAACGTCACGATCAACGCGCTGCTCACGCTCGAGGCCGTGCTGAACTCGACAAACCCGATCGGCCCGTTCGTGGAGCACATCCTGGTCGTGCAGGCCACGCAGGGGCTGAGTCGGCAGGAGCTGTACTGTGAGCTGCTGCGCAACTGTTTTCTGGGCTTGATCGACGCCTCCGGGTCGCAGGACGAACTCAAGTGGGCAGCGTTCACCTTCCTCAAGGTGCGGTGCGCGCGTTGCTGAACCTTCTGCCTCGTGTCATGACACCACCGAATCAAACAGGTCATTGAAAAATTGCCGGAGCCACGGACAAAACGTGTCGGCGTTGGTTGCAGATGCCTCAGATGTTGGTGCGGCTGGTGAAGGAGAAATCTCCCGACGCGACGCAGCTCGAAGACCTGTACGGAGGCATGGAGCTGCTTCTTAACTACACACCGCTCCTCGACCTTGTCGACACCAAGTGCAAGTGAGTTGTGTGTCGCCGCCGAGTCTCTTGCCAGCGGGTATTGAGTGGCTGGTCGTGTAGTCCGTTCAGCACACTTCACTCTTCCGTGCAGGGTAAACTTGTGGTTCGTGAGTCCACGCACTGTGGCAAACACCCAGACAATAAACAGAAATGTGCAATTGTGTTTGTTCAGGAGCGACTGTCTGCATCACATTCTGCACGAGCTCAGCAACAAACACTCACTGCTGGATGAGGCGCAGTGCAAGGCTCTGCTCAACCGCAGGTAAACCGAGTCAGATTCATTCAGACTTGTCCAGATTTTCGGGAAAATCTGGGAGCAACTCGGGAATGAGCACATTTTCAACTTGTGCATTGGAGAAATGTGTTGAGCAAGCCCGTAGCCACCGCTCATAAACAACAAAGTTTTGTTATACACCAGCACCTCTGCGAATTGCAACTGCTTCTTAGAATCGCAAATGTTTCAGGCAATCAACCATCTTTCACTGGGCCAAACAAAGTCCTCACTAATTTTCACACTGTCGGTCTTGCTTGCTTTTCTGTCTCAGACAAGAAGAGAGCCAAAAGCCGAAGACTTCGGAACAGACGTCTTCTGGACAGAGTCCTTGTTCGTTGATACTCAGAGCCGAGCCAACCGTGGCCAGCATACTCAAGGTGGGTCTGACGGCGTGCACAGCACTGAATGAATCGGTACGGGAGTCGGTAGTGTCCCGTACTTCTTTCGTTGGCGTGAAATTCGATGGTGAGGATGCGTGTGCGTGTGTGAAACCAGCAAACCCTGGGACACTCGTCTTGGAACGTTTCACTGACGGCAAACTAACACTTTTTTGTGTGTTTTGGCTTCATGTCCCCCTCGTTGATCTTCGGCAAAATGGAAGAAGAATGGCCGGAAGTGAATGCTTTGCTTTCAGGATAAATGGGTGACGCCTGGTGGTCAAGTGAAAACGATTGTGAGCTGTTGTGATGTGCTCTTGACTGTTTTTGTTGTGTGGTATAAGAATTTCAATTTTGGGCAAGGGGCTGTCGGGTTTTTGCGAGTGCGTTAGAGCACAAACGCTCCTGTGTGGTGGCAGACCAGTCAACTTGTTCTGGGTACTGCTTTGTGTCCTTCTGATTTGCCACACATTTGGAACGTGATTTTTAGGTGATTTGAGATGGGTTGCACGATTTGAGCCAAATCGGTGCGAGCCAAATCGAAGCACCTATAGGCAGCGTCTTCCAAAAGTATGTCAGCAGCAGTTTCA
>JAAUXT010143417.1_pt1 | contig 17002 bp, 15 predicted proteins | sample 7278171 | NCBI WGS metagenome assembly JAAUXT01 (sample SAMN14350112, study PRJNA611818) | marine sediment metagenome | isolation source: surface marine sediment (1.8m) | place: French Polynesia: Moorea | collected 2018-08 | reverse complement strand
TGTGGAAACTTCCCAGGGGGGGCATGCGTCCAGTGCTCATCCACCATGACAATGCCTCCTCCCACACCGCAGCTCCAACCATGGATCTTCTGTGAGACAGCCACTTGGAGACACTGGAACATCCGCCAAATTCACCAGACTTGGCTCCCTGCGACTTTTTTGCCTTCCCACGCCTCAAAAATGCACTCAGAGGCATCAGACATGCCAATATCCAGGATCTGCAGGCTGCTGTGCACAGGGAGTTGAAGAACATTTCAGTTGCCCACTTCTCAGAGGCCATTGACCAACTTCCAGTCTGGTGGATGAAGTGTGTTGCCGCTGCAGGTGAGTACTTTGAAGGGCGTAACACCCAGATTGACCCTGAAGGAGATCACCAATTTGTGTTCGCCTCCACATCATCAGAAGAGAGCAGTGACCAGGATTCTGACCATGACTGATTCTGTTTGCATTAACTGTTATGTTTCTTACTTTGTGTCGTCACATTGGTTGCATGTCTGTTTCTTAAGCATGGATTTACTCATGTTTATGCCACTTTTGGAATCATTTCTATTGCCTGCATGTTGCCTTCTTAGATCCCTTCAAGGATACCGCAATAAAGTTCTGCATCGCCAAAAACATCTGCTTGTTTCGGCAAAGAAACCGTCTTTTTGGAAAACTGCCTCGTACCACTGGCTGCAAATTCTCAAATCCTGTGAATCGCAGAACTCCTCAGTTCCACACACACCGGAAACACACACAGGATGAGGTAAAATCCCAGGACTGCCCTTCACAGAGCCTTCTCACTCCAAGATACACGGCGTTTTGAAAACAGCATGCATTATTTATCCCAGTTAACTTCCACGGCTGGGATGCAAAGTTCCACTCATGAATTATTGAATTAAAATAATTCTCCTGGGGAATAGTCCCAAATATCAAGGAAGGTAAGTGTCATTCTTGATGCATCAAAACAGTTTGAAACCCATTCTCTTCGCTGAAGAGACGACAAACTGAAAACTTTAATATCGTTAGATTCCGATTGGATTCCCGGGAGTTTCTCAGAACAGTTACACATCATGCCAAAAATTCTCATTTGGTGAATTTTTTAAAACTGTCTGACGACAAACCACAAGCAACGAAATCTTTTTCTGGGTAAATGATTGGTGTGATGAGTGTCAATGGGGCCTGGAGGTATCAATGTATCAGTTTGACTGGCCCTACAACCAGCCAGAGAGGCAGTCAGGGCCTTTGCAGCGACCAGAGCTCTATCACTACTGACAAGGTGCTATTGCTGGTATTGGCCCATTACAAGAAGAGATTTGTGCAGAGGTATGAATAGGACAAGTTGAGTGGCAGCAAGCGAGTGGAAGATTGCTGGCACCCATGCAGAAGCTGGTGGACCCCCCGTCAATGCCACAAGTGTCCCTCTCTGGGCCTTCCGATAACAAGGGGGTCGTTCCCCTCCCTCCATATCCCCATCACAAAAGCACAAAGCCGGTTGCAAAAAAGATCAAAGCCGAGACCCGAGTCCATCCCGATAGTCTACTATCAGAACGGGGAGAAGCTGTACAACAACAGCTGGTTTCAATGCCTTCATCACAGGGATAACACTTCCCCTTTCTGGCCTCTCTGCGTCCCCCGGCTGCCCATCGCTGTGCTCCCGTCAAATGGCCGGGCGGACCATGCTTTCAACTGCAGCCAGATCAACTGGTCGCCAGGCATTTTCAAAATTGGATCTGCTGCAGAAGACGCCATCAGAAGTCCACCAACTGAATCTAATGCCATTTTCAGACTTTTTAATGTCTCTACGCAGCGCGCCGCCAATAACAAGCTTGCTTTAAATTTTTGTCAGGCCTTTAAGTGCAACACCATCAGAAAAGCCGCGATTACAAGTTTTCTGCGACGAAACTAATAAAGCAGCTTCATTTGAATTCTCACTTACTTTGCAAATGGGGAGGAAGTGGAAAGCTCTTGAATTCCAAATACGAATCTAAAGTTAATTTTTGCCAGGCTGTCTCGCCAATATAAAAAAGGAAATTAAACATTCGAAAAGTGATGAAAAAAATGACAGCACGTAATTAAAACTAAGTGCGGAGAGTTTGGCAGAAAATAAGTCCCGATGCTGTGAGATTAATTAACCTAGAAAATATTTACATTCAAATCCACAGAACTTTCTCATTAAAAGACAATAGAAACTACATTCACCAAGTAATAGAGATTTTTCGGAGCAACATTGCCGTCACATATATGCATATTAACTTTCCCCCCCGACTGAGTTCTGTTCGGCAGTTCTCACATGGAACTTTCAGACTTCAGAAACGAAACAGAACTGGCCATATTGCCGAAAGTAAGCCGTAACCATGACCTGTAGCTTTTCAAAGGTTTCGCGTAATATTGCCCGAAAATCTTTTCAGACGTGAAACTTGGCCACAGCAGCCTCTGATTTTATGGTCACCTTGGTTGACTTGTCTTGTTTCTTTCCCATCTTTCTTCCTTTATTTCTCATCTAATAAGTTGATATTGTTATGCAGGGTCAGAAATGTACATTTTGCCAGTCTGACCCACACTGCCTAAACATTGTTTTAAGATATGAAATGTGACATGTACATAGTGCAACGGTACTGACTTGATTTACTGATTCGTATTGCTCCAAGTGATGTGTGCACATTTGGGTTGTCCAAAATTATTCTTTGTGAATGCGGTAAAAACATACCACCAAAAAGAATCAGGTACACATGCAAATAGCTGGAGTGTTCGTGCAAGATCTTCCAGCCTTCGCAAAGCTGAATTGGATGCAACGTGGAATTTGTTCCAACTTGCGATAACGGTTTCTGTGCTTTTGTGCACAAGCGAAGATCCACCACACACAAATACAGCACACGAAACCAGTTATTGCTCTGCTCCGACACAGACGTCAACAGACCGCTGTCTCCGGTTTTGGATATCAAGACTTAAAATGGCTCGCTTCTGACTGAGCCCTGCAAGAAAGGCAACTGAGCTGGTGATATCAGAGATGAGAGGGAGGATGGGCATTGCGAGAATAACAAGAAGTCTGGAGACACTGGCCAATACAGGGCAGTAACACTGACATTTCCACATCATGCAACTTGCCTATGCATCAATTTGATGAAATCCGCCTGATTTATTCGACTTCATCATGACAAAGTATCACTGTTTATCAATGCATCACTGCTAGAATATTGCAATCTTTCAATCTTTCAACTTTAGGAGCTTCCGCTGCCTTCCTTTCATCCCGTCCACTTCTTTGCAATTAGCCTCCAGTGTTCATCCTGATGCAGCCAGCGCGTTTGCTGACGGAGGTACTCCAGCTGGTCGCTTCACTTTCAAGGTGTGAGAAATATGGGCCGGTGTGATCATAAGTCAACTTGAAATTTAATATTAAGAAATAATAAGATTAAAGTCAACTTGCAGCCATACATCAGACTGTACGAAGCAGCTTCTGAGGAAAAGGATCGCATTGGGTATTTCACGAGTTTGTATTCAATATTTGCTGATATCTGGCAGCGAAATTCGATGTTGACATTTACATGATAGTGAAATTAAAGTGTAGAATTTCATTATTTCAATTCTCTTTGTATACACTTCAGGCTATGTGAAGCTGTCCCACTGTGACAGCTTGAAAGCTTTCGTATGTTGCGACCTGTCTGCTAGAAATAACAAAATGTACACCTTAAAATCTTCAAAACGCCCTTCAAACAGTCAAAAAGAGTCCATAAAAAATTGAACAGACTCCACAAATATTATTCTTCGACCGAGGTACACATCATTGCATTGGCAATCATCTTTTCCTGTCTACTAAATGCAAATTTGTCCCAATCTATAAGATAGCATTCAGCAACTTGTCAAACAGGTTCAGCCCGTTTTGTTGAAGAGATCAATACAATAAATTTAACATTGAAAGGAGCCATGAGAGTATGAAGGCAGATCTCAATGACATCAACTGAATGTCTCCAAAGCTCACGGTAAAACGTGCAGGGACGAAAATCTGGGAGATTGACGATGCACACATTTTTGTTGTGTTGCGACGAATTTTGAGACTCAATTCCTTGGAGCAGTGAGCGGCAAGATTGCACGCTACTGCACTGAATTTCTTCATGTTATTGTGCATGAATCCAGGCGTCCACGAGTTGGAGATTTGAAGAAGTTTATTGCATGAAACCTGTGAACACTGCCATATGTGGACGTGATACAGCTGGACACGCACAGGTGGACAGACGTGTGTGCGATTGTGCACACAAAGGTATGTCGCACGTGCCATGAGATACTCACATATTTCACGCGAACATACATCGTCCACAGAAGCACGCGAGTGCACGGGCTGGCATGCACTCGAGACGCATGCTGCCACAATCGGTTAGTTTTGGGTGATTTATGATTGAAAGCTTTCACTGTCAAACTGGCAAATGCAACCCTCACCCCCATTCATCGTGCGCGTCCCAGACGCGTCATGCGTCCCCTGAGCTGATCATCTCACGAACTGGCGGCGAAAAGGACAGCGGTCAACTTGACCTGGCCCCACCAGCTACACTGTTTACACAACACACATCTGTCGCAAATGAAACAGTCTTCACTCGGTAATGTACACCTGAAAAACGAGAGCCTTTGTTTTCATATCAAAGTCTGAAATATTTACCAAAATGAACTCAATGAGTTCATACAAATTAAACAAGAACGTTTCGTGAGTTTCCTTGTTTTCCTGTGTTTTTCTGTTTCTTTTCAACAGGCAGATTTGTGTTCCAATTACGTTCTTCATTTCCTTTTGAAGACACTAAACCAGACTTCAACAGCCAATTATGTCAATCAATTAAAATTTCTTCTGAGACACTTTTACGTCATTATTTGTCATTTAAACATCTTCAAAAGCCAAAGAGACTCTTTTTCACCGCAACTTTTTTCTGCTTCCCAGACAAAAACATTCATTTGCGAAGTTGCCGCACTCTGTCACCTCTGAAGGAAATTTGGCCACTGCGGTCATACAGTAATGATGCCGCTCCACCGCTGGTGGTCTTGATTTCATGGTGGTCAAACCCACTTCTAATGAGACCTGAAACTCTGTAAATTAACAGCTTAACCCTGCGGACAATGCTTCCATTCCCGGACAAATAATCCAGGAGACATAGGAGCACCGAATACTCCAATATGCTGATGCAGGATTACGCGTGAATCAAACGATAACCATAACCGTACACTTTGCAATGGAAATGGACAAGAAGAAGTTCCTCACGTGTTTACTCAACATAACATATTGGCTGCAGGGAATGGTCAAAACGGGCGGCAGGTGTTTCGTTTGTAGTAAAACTCACCTATGCTGAATGATTTAGAAAAAAGAAACATCACTGTCAACACCACTGGTGTCTTGAAACCGCGTGCTTTTGCAAACTGCCTGCTGTACCTTTGGTCCTGTTTTTCGCTGCACACAAAACAGCAATACAACACTTGCTGCTCTTGTCAAGCATACGACTCTGCCTCAAACTTCGGTTTTCCCCAAGAGGCAGCCTCGTGTGTGTGCGTGTGTGTGTGTACGTGCGTGCGAGGGTGTGTGATTGTTGAAAACAATTCGCATAAAACTTCGCGTTTTCAGTCTGAAACTTTCTGCCAAGCACAAAGCAACACAAAACATGTTCCTTCACATTCTTTGCGCTTTGTTGCTTCATCAGAACGAACGAAAATCATGAGAGAAAAAAGGTTTGCTTGAAAACTTCAATCAGTGGTGGAGAGGCAGGAAAAGCCAGAAACGCACAAAACAAATTCCCCTCAAATCTAATTTGTCTGGAAGTGAAGAATTATCTCTCCCTTTTTTCTGCCTGCTTTCAACTGGAGAACACTCAATGAGATGTAAAGCGAGTTGTGAAATGAATTTCAATCATGTTCCGCACAAAAACTACAGGAAACAGGAATTGTTCTTGCCTTGGAGAAAAAAGGTTCCCTTGTTTTTCAGTTCAAAATATTTGCAGAAATGCAAATGGAATGTAAAACAATGGTGCAAACTTTAAACTTGCACTGGAAACGAAACGGTTTCTTCGTAACGGAAATGTTTCCAAGCTGCAAGTGTTTTCTGACTTTCAATCTGACTTGGAACAACCCCACCGAAAACAAAGGAAGCAGTCACGAGAGATACGAGCGTGACAAAGAGGAAAAAACACGTATGAACTTTTCTGCTGAGAGAAGTTGTTCACAATGATTTATGGGAGAGGCAGAACAAAAATTACAACATAATGTGCCAGCTTTGACTCGCTGCTCGGTCAAATTAAAACTAAATTAATGCAAGGCATCCAATCGCCCTTGAAGCTGTCGAAGGCGCGTTTCGATATTGCTCCCAATGCCACATTAGCAATAATTTGACAGAACGAGAGCGCCTTGAAATTAAACTGCATTCGAGCATTCTGAAATTTCTCATTTCGCTGGGTCTGATTTATGGGACCCATTTCCATCTCGTACTGAGCAAACGCACTGATCAATTAAAGTGGCGCGCCGAACAAATGTCAAATCAAATGAAGAAGGGCCAGAAATAGATGATCGTTACTAATATAGTGTGTCAAATAAGGTCTACCGCACAGCTTTCGATAAGCAAAGCTCTGAATTACAACATCACGATAACCCAAGCCACTAAATCTCCACGCAAAATGCCTGAATCTGGTTGAATCAAAAGTACCTTAATTTCCTGATGTGACATTAATTTTCAAAATTGAATCTTATCACAGACGGCTTTAATTTCAAAAAGCGCTCTCGGTTGGTGCTGTGGGCTCTTTTCTCTCACACATTAAACTCACTTTTATGGTTTTTGACAGGAAGCCAGACTGAGATTGCGTATTGACTTGCCACGTTCCACAAGCCCAGTTTAAAACTCCGCCTGTACAGGGTTCTTTTGTGGGTTACAATATGATTTTCCGACAAATTACACACGTTTTGACACAAAGGAAGTGGAACCAGCTTGTCACAAAGGCATCTCAAAAGAAATTTGTGAAAGAGCAAGGGAAACGTCGATGAGAATTTTTGAAAGAAACCTCAAGGCAAATGTATATCCAAGCACCGCTTTCAACTTCACCAAAATGCAACAAGGAATCCAATACATGGTGGGAATACAATGGATGCAAAGTGTGCCTTTGGATTAAAATTATTGACATGAAACAACCGAAATCTAATAAACATTGACTGTGTGCCTCCAATGCTATTGATTTTTCAAGGCCCCAGAAGGTTTTGCCGAAAAGCAAAGTAAAAGATGGTCATCTGCCTGCGCTGTCAAGGACTTGGGAGGCCTCGTGCCCTTGCTTCATGTAACAATTTTGAATATCTGATCTGCTTCTGCTTCTGAAATTCAATGCTCATTTTCGTGTGTGCAATCAATATGCGGGTCTTCCAGTGCTATCCTGCCTATTGATGGGTATTGTCTTTCTACTCAGGGAAGCATAAATGCCACAGGAGTTTACAGCACAAAACACCACTACAAAGAAGCCTTTGAAACTGTCTTTACATTCCTCTGACTTCCCGAAGATGCCAATAAATGTCGCCAATCAATGTCCTTCAAATTCAATACGATTTTCTTGTTTCGCCGTTCTCTTGTTTTAAACTTGAGTTCAGAATTGATCGGCTTCGGGTCCATTACATCGCCCAGACTTCAGACGATTCCTGACGTATTATCTGTTCACTTTTTTGCTTCCTCCTCCTCCTCAGGAAACGGGAAACCGTCACTCCGCTTTGCGCTTTTTGTCCTTTCGAGATGAAACAAAAGCCACCTGATACCAACACGCTTGTGAACATGTGCATATGTTTAATTATGTACAATTGTGGAAGGAATTAAGCTGTCGACCCAACCTTCAACTTCAACATCATTAAGACGGATCATCCGATGCTCTTATCTTCCAACACTCCCAGCTTCAAATGTTACACATGACATTTGCTGTCCGACTGTGGGGAATCACATTATTAAGAGACAAAATTATCTCTACAACCTCATTATTGTTTCTTCATTTCCTTTGGACTTGCGATTTCGCATGAGCAAGAGAATATCAAAATGTCAACAGTGGTATCGAGGCAGAGCTGTCTTGGATGATGGCGAAAATTGCATTTCGAGCACGCAGCCAGGCAAGCAGGGAAAGCCGATTTCAATTGTCTGCAGCAACATCCATACCGTCCTTATCGCCACTTCTACAACAGGTCACCCACAAAGTCTGCTTGAACCTTGCCAGCTTCTTTCTATGGATTCCAAAAGCAAGTGCACTTGTACAAAGACTTGACAAAGTCTTTGTAGGTGCGATGCACTTTTAGGTATCCCATTCTCCCTGCTGTGCTTAGTTCTTTGGAGACGAGGCACACTTCTTTTGTGAGCGCTCCGTACAGTGCCATTGGGATCATTTCTTTATCACACTTTGCTATTTCTTAATCCCAAGAGGAATTCTGCCACAGATCAAAGTCAAGCATAGCATTTCAATCAGCTCCATTTTATTATTTTCTCAGCCAAAACTGTTCTTTCTGAGGCAACTTGCGTGTGCAATGACAACGGCCGAAGACAAACTCGATGATTTTCTTTTCGGAGCACATGTAGTGTTTCCTGTCAAGCAGTCTCACTCAAACACAGAGAAGTGCAAACCAGACCAACGCACACTTTTTGTCAAAGGATTATTGAAGTGAACCAGCGGCTGAGCACCTCAAAGCTCACGAGTGACGCTGTGTTTTGTGATATTTGAACAAAAGTAGCCAATGAGTTATTGTTTGTTGCGATTTCTGCAGGTGCCAGATGAACGTACAGCCTTTCGTGGGCCACAACACGACCAGATCATTGTTCTCTGCCAGACGGCGTTCTGGAAGACAACGTTTCCTTTGTTTCGCATCCTTTTCGCACATTTGCGATACTCAGGAAGTTCAGCTGCACAAACCCTGGATTCACTTTTTGAGAAAATATCACTCAGCTCAAGAAACCTGCTTGTGAGAACCGATCTCGTGCACTCCAACACAAAACTTTACTCAACGCCAGTTAATTTACACATTGCTATTTTTGGCAGCTGTATGCCTTCACAAACAACATCACACAACTCCAGTCCCGAGGGCTTGTCGTTTTGTGGAGCTGAAAGACACCTTTGACACTATGAAGTTCACCAAAATGTCTTTTTAACCAAATGCACTCAAAGACCATCTGGTGCAATGCGTGATGTTTCTTGCTATAATTTCTTTTTGTGCACTACGCCACGGAAGAATGGGATGACAGGTCAGAGTTGCATCAAATTACTGCAAATGAGCCCTGTGTAAAAAGTAGCTTTATTCTAGACGTATTGATTTGTGGACCACTCAGTGCAAAGTATACCGCACACACTCCATTTTGTATTCCACACACAACACGTGCAAGAACAAAAGGAATAGAGATGTCATACCACCGTGGGCCTCAAAACATCGAAAGAAGCAAAATGCCTTTCTCTTCATCAAAAGAGGAAACACGCAAGCATTCAGGTGCAGCCAGCCTACTGGAGTACTTGTAGTGAAAGAGGTGTGTGTGCGTGCGTGTGTGTGGGGGGAAGGGGGGTGGTGGACACCAATTCAACTCAAATCATAAACTCAACGCACACAGCTCACCAAAAATCAGGCATGAACATGTTAAGGCTTGCACAGTGTCCAGCAGATTTGATCTTTTCTAGAATGCAAAAATCACACACACTCATCTCAAACTCCATGCTCTGGTGCAAAGCTGCTGTTTGACACAACTCACACCAGAGAAAACATCACAGATCCACTTATTTGTGATGTTTTTAGCCAGCGTACATGGTGTGTGTGCGTTTTTATTCCCACAGAAGCACGCACACAAGGGACTAGGTCCAAGCGGGTTGCCACTCCGTGGTTGACCATGAAAACAACCACATCATGAGATGCAAAACTGAGTTTTGCTGAGACCACACTGTGAGAAACCACAAGTACATGCAGAGTTTCTGATAGTGGCAGTGCTCTGTCAGAAAACTTTGTAAGTGCCAGACACAAATGAATCACGGTGTAATTTGTCCAGCACACAACCTAAAACTTTACAGTCACCAAGGATCTAGTTTGCAGGCTTTGTCCCTGTCTTTCTGTTCAGGACGAGAATGAGTATGACGTCAAAAACACCCTTGGCTTTGACGTGGATCCGATTTGGCTTCGCCAACATGGCGCATTTGAGCAGCAACACAAAGTTATAGGAAAGTGTACATACCATCCAGAATTCTTCGTATTCGCTTCTTTGACATCACTTCAAGTTGTTCCAGGCACAGTTTCTTCAGCTCTTCAACTTGCAAAACCTGAAAGCAGAAACAAAACATTTGAGTGAAGTTTGGAAAAGGCCGTGAACGTCGTGAAAACAGAAGCGCTTCTGTGCGACAGTCAACGTCAATAATGAGGCAGAAAAGCTTCCTTGCCTTCGGCTTTTGAATACTGATACTTAAGACTAATTTAGACGGAAAAATTGTTCCCCCTTCTTCACACAAGCACAATTTCGACATTTAGAAAGCCCCTGTAATTTCCCAAAAGGTTTCAGAGCCTGGGAACAACTGAGGAGGAAACGCAGTGCTCTGAGGTACGCGATCTTCGTCTGAATCTTAATCTATAATACAAAATACATGGTACAAAAGGAAAGTGCACTTAAAAATAATGAGTTTTGGCAAGGACCTTATTGAAATGTATTGTACTCCGCACTCAGCTTTGTAATCATTTATGTTTTCTCCGTGGAGCTGCAGTAAAACAGCCTCTGCAGTAAATTAAAAGAACACACTGAGATACTCCCCTTCGTATTGACGTACACTCAATTAAAAGATGAACTTAAAATCAAAGCCGCAGGTACATCCCTGAAAACTTGAGCTGGGGCTCAATATTATGTAAATAAATTACTTCTGTAAAGTCTTTGGGTTCGGCTTTGTGCTTGCCATAATGGCTTTGACGAAAGGCAAAGAAATTTGTCTTTTGAAACGCAAAAGCAATGTAATATTAATGATGACTTCAAATAAGAAAGTTTTAAAGACAATCTGTTCTGCAGTAAAGAGGTTCACGAGTGCAGCGGATGGGGGCCTCTCGGTGCTTTTATCATATCAAATTAGGAACGAAAGCGACAACACAACTTTTAAACTCGTGTTTGCCTTTGAGAGGAAAAAAGTTTCAGTATAATTATATTGACTTTTGTTTATGGTGTTTTCTGCTTTGCGATTTCATAATTACATTAGTTTGGTAGGAGAATGAACTTTGATATTAAAGAGTGACGTAATGGATTTTCATCCGCTTGGAGAAATCATTTTCTGCAACCTCGATTTTCTTCTTTTGACTCCTCATGATTAATGATTTTCGTTTTGTATAAAAAATTCAGAAGGGCACTGCGGTCAGGTTTCCTAATTGCGGCCTTCAGGAAGCCTCCGTGTAAACTTTGAGAAAATTCATTCAAGATTGATGCCGAAAACCATTAACTAATAACTTGCATTAGACAAACAGACAGCCTTCGGTGCATTTTCATTTCACTGTTTCATCTGTATCTGTGAAGGAAAAGCATACCAGCTTTGCTCTTGCTCAAAACATTGAAACATTTTCAGGTAAAAATCAATGGGGCTTTATTTGATCCATTTGAGAATTAACGTCATCTTTTGTATCTCAAATAAGCCTTCGGAAGGATGTTCCAGAAATGCACCGTGTTCGCTTCAGCAATCAAACCAATCTGTATTTGACATTTGACTCAGCCCCCCTTCTGTCAGCCACAGCTTTTTTGTACCTGGCGCTAACAAAGGCAGAGTTGTTATAAGTAAATTTGCAGGTGAAGTTTTTGATGCGACCAAATGGGTTTGTATTGTTGATGATTGAGGTTTTCAGATCTTGCGCTTGTGGGGAAGCCAGTTCAACAATGGGTGGGGCTGCACGTCCATTAACTGCGTGGCTCTCTTGGCTGAGTGGATGCCAGTTGAAGTGCGTTGATACGGGATCACTCCCAAACAAGATCTGTCCCCGCGTACCTGTTCCAGGGAACTCCAGCATCTCCTTTGTTTCACTTTCATTGCCGCACCTCCTGTTTTCAGCGACAACGGCTCAAACGCAGTGATGAAGAGAGAACTGGGGTTTCTGCAGATTGATTTCTTTTTTTTAATGGGTTTTGACCAAAGGCAAGTTGAACATATCCAAGAGCCTCGTTGTATCTTCCAATGAGTTTCTCCGCAGTTTCTGCGATTCATTTGAAGCAGCACGCAGAGCTGCCTGCTTCTCATAACAATTTCACATCATGAAGTTGCCGAAAGAGAATACACAAAGAAAATACGGAAACCCAGAAAAAACACAGTCGTCCTCACATCTTTTTGCAGTGCAATTTGGGTTTGAAATGTTGCATGATCTATCTCAGATTGGAAAGCTTTCCGCTGGCACTCACCCTATGTTTTAACTGTCAGACATTGAAGGATGGCTTGTTTACCATCCAACCCTCGGTACACAAAAGGATTCGCCCGTCCCATGATATTTAAAATTTCACTCCACGTTTGTCGGTGGCAGCCTTCAAATTTCAGACGTGCCGAAGCTGGGTGAGCTCAGCTTACAGGCTCCGCAGCCGCATCAAACAGATGCCCTTTGAATTTTCAAGAGTGCACAAGTACAATACCGATGTTTTCATTTTCTTTGGAGCCGTTTCAATTTGAACATCAATGTCGGCATCACTTTGATCATTTCTCTGAGCGTATTACGGAGCTTTGATCCTGAATCAAACACTTTGATGAATATTTGCTTGGCCCGACCCGCACAGCACACACTTTTAAAAAAATGTTAAATTGTCTTAAGCTGCATCCAAGGTCGCTCGCTTGATGTATTATTTCGACGCAGAAGTCCAAAGTGAATTTGGCTGTTGCCATCCCCGCACATCGCACCCACCTCACCCCGCTATCTCCCTTCAACTAAAATAATCACTATTGATATATGCTCCAAGGGCTTCTTGAATGTGCTTCTTTTAAATCATAAGTCTCTATTTGCATTCATTTAGGTGCCTTCCTGACACAGGCTTCTTTCACAGGACATTTAATGCTCAAAAGTAATTATTTGAAGGTTATTGAGTTTGGCATTATGTCAAAAAGTGCTTTCTTCACATCTCAAAGACAGAAAATTCACTTTCATTTCCCGTCAATGCCGTTTTTCGCAATTGAACCGTGTTTCAAAAACTGCAATTCTATCATGTATCACTGAAGCAGCTTTCTTCTCTCTTTAAACCGGCGAAGTTATTTGAGGGCACAAGTATAATATTTGTATTGGCAGACGCGTACTTGGGAAAACCTCCACAGAGCTCCGTACAAAAGTTTTAATGAAAAAAGCCTCAGAAAGAAGTTGTTTGAAACGCTGTTTCTCGTAGATAATGAATTTTGAGGTTTGCGTATTTTTTTTCTTTTCCCTGTCTCCTCCATCTTCTTCTGATTATTGGCAAAGGTATCGTCGAGTGCAATGGAAAAAAGAAGCACAGTGGGAGAATCTGCCAAGGGTTTGATTTGTAAATGTTGCATCATTCAAATATGTTAATGGATGTGTGAAAACAAAGCGGTCTGTTTCTTTAAATCATATTGCAGCTCATTTTCAAATTGCTTTGAAATCCAAATTTGCACCCATTACCCGTACTTCTTGTGTGTGAACACAAGAAAGCGAGCGATTGAATTTATCCATCTTTTCTCACAATTTTCCAGAACGAAAATGATACTTGAAGCTGTTTCATTGATGCGAAGGGAATTCGCGTCCTTGGCGTTCTTCACAGTCCAATTCTTGAGAGGACCACAGGCTACCAGCGGCAGACAGGAGCTGGAAGCAGGGGTCAAAGTGCCATCTGCCGACCAAATTGGTCCCACAGAACCTCTTTACGCAAAATTTATCACCAAGAAATCAAAAACAGCAGGTGCAATGTGTCCTCTGGCTTGCAAATGTTTATCGCCAGAACAAAACTACTGTTTTCACCTTGTGTACCCATGTGTTTGGTCTGTTATCTTGGCAGAAGTGAACTTTCCAGGGCCCATGAGGGTCAAGTGGCAAAGCTAGATATGGCATTGGAGAAGGTTGAAAAAGATATTCAGGCAGATGACTGCACACAATGATGTGGGGCTTGGTATAGCCCACAGAATGCCAATGTGCATAGGATCTATTTCTCCATCAGAAGTTTCCGAATGAATTGCATGCAAAATAAGCTGCATAAAATGAATATTTCAGTCATATGACGCAGAATCTATCCTTTCTGAGTAGGTCACGGCAGGTGCTGAGGAAGTCTGTCATTGTTGTTGACTTGATTATCAGTAATTGTTTCCTTGCATTCTTAACAGCTCTCCTTTGAAGCTGCTTCCATTCAGCTTTGTGAGTGTTGAAGGAGCTGCTCATCTGTGATGCACAGGGTCCCTGAGGGCCACATCAAAACAAGTTGATGATTGTTCGGCCATGCAGTTGGCCTGAGTCAATGGAGACAGGACAGACCAGCTGAGGTTGGTTGATCCAGCTGACTGACCTGCTGTGTGTGGCTGGCTGTGTACTGTGTGCAAAGTGTACCACATAACATGGAAGTCCCACAGACTTAGCAAATGTCCAAGTTGTGAATTATCACTCATCATTATGATCACTGGTTTGAATGACCATTGTAATGGTGAGCAACAACCACAGACTTTGAAAGAGGAATTCTTCAGGGGTTTCATCATGATCCCAGTGGTAATGTGCTGATCTGTACCATGGATGTGATGGAGAAATTGTTTTCAACATGCAGACCATGAGGGAGAGGTTGTTCATCCAATTAATGATCCATTTGATGCCAAGATTTCCCTGATCATCACTGGGTAAGTTTCTGGTATCCCTGTCAACATCACCTGTATTTCTTGCCAGCATTTGTCCACCAACACCAACTCGTGATCAGGTCAAACTTCTGCTGGTAAATCAGGCACTTGAAATCACTGACATCTTGGAAAAATGCATGTATATACCTTTTCAGATATCACTGACATTTTCACTGGTAGCTGCCAATGTATTGAGGCAATAGGGAAAGGAACACTGGCAGCTCGCAGTTTAAGTGACTTGAACTATCCATAGAATAACGTTTTATGGTAAAATATCACCTGCTGGGATCACCAAAGAAAATGTGTTGATATGGTTTCAAAAGTGTCATACTTCCTCAAAACCATCATTCAATGTTTATTTGTTTGTTCAATTGTAGGTTCTATTTGATACCTTTGGTGTGAAAAGATAGATTTTGAAATTTGGCGGTTTTTTTTTTTGGGGGGGGGGGGAAATTGAGATGACTATGATAGTGACATTGAGGTGTGGTCAACCAAATGTTTCTGTTGCACGGAAACAGTTGAAAATTGATGAAGGATGTACACAGGGAAATGTGGACAATTGGTGGGGCTAAACATTACAAGGATGTGTATTGCTTTGGCAACAGTACTGTTTTGTTGGCCAAGAGTCCAAGTTTGATTTTTAGTCATGGAAATGTGACTAGAACTGTCAGTATGTGTCCATCTGTAATGCAAGGGGGGCTCCCCCTGCTATCAAATTTGAGCTCAGAGCTCAGTGGGAGTCTGGAAGCTGACAAAGTAACACCTCAGGTGTATAGGCTCTGGAGCACTAGTTGGACAAATAAAAATTTGAACCTGGTCAGACCCCCCTCCAGTTTGTTGTTTTTCAGGTCACTTTCAGTCTGGAAGCCAAAAAGGCAACATCTCATTTTGGCTCTGGAGCACCAGTTGGACTTGCAAAAAATTCAACTCAGTCAGACCACTTCCACCCCCCTGCTCATGAAGGAAATGGGCTTATGCTCTGGAGCACCAGTTGGAACTTTGACTATGGAGCACCAGTTGGACTAAGAACATTTTTGGGACAGTGCCCCCCAATAGGAAATTGGTTACGGAAGCTCATTTTGTGACTGGCAGTGGGAGAGATATCTCATTGTAAAACTGGCAATATCTCAAAACCTCAGCCTCCTGCAGTGATTCTGGCGCCAGATTTGGAAAGAACTTCACTGAAAGGCTATTTTTGATGGTCTCACCTTGTACTTTTTTTTGTATATATTTTTGCGTTAAATTTCCAAAAGTGGCCACATCTCAAAAAGTAAGTCTCATAGGGCAATTCTGATGCTAGATTTGGACTGTACACAACTGTAAAGCCTCACACCATTTCAAGTCAATGGCAATATCTCAAAAACTAAGCCTCATAGAGTGATTCTGATGCCAGATCACCTTGTAAGACAAAAGTATTTTTGTACATATTTTTATGTGTACACCCATAGGGTTTGCATTTATGTGCAATTCCTAAAAGTTCTATCTGGAAAATTAAGCATCATAGAGCCATTCTAACACCAGATTACAAGACTGTAAAGGCTATAGAACATAAGATACTCTATCTTGGACCACAAAAATGGCAATGTCTCAAAAACTAAGCCTCATAGAGCAATTTTGATACCAGGTTGAGAAAGAACATCACTGGAAATACTACTTTTGATGTATTTTTGCACTTTGTAGGGAAAAATTAACATCTTCTTGTACACAAACCCACAGGATTTGCAAGGTGTCTTTTGATGTACAATTTCTCAAAGTGGCTATATCTCAAAAACTAAGCCTCACAGAGCATTTCTGATGCCAGATTTGGAAAGAATATCTCTGGCAGCATTGCAAAGTGCCAAAAGACAGGTGGTTTTTAGGTGATTTGAATGATGAAATACCGCTTGCTCAAAAGCAGGCAGTATTGCGCCATTCAAATCACCTAAGGCAACTTTTTGCAAAATCTAGCGCACCTTGTGGTGGTCAGGATTTTAACACAAATTCTGGGCTCAATGGTCAATTTGTTGTATTTTAGGTCCTAAATAATGCCCAAGGTTTCAATAGAACAAAATGGAACATTTTTGAATTTTTAGTGCAAAAAGTTCAAATTTGGAAATTTCAAATTTTTGGACATGGGGTTCGATTTTGGGCTGTGTCTTGAAAGTGAGCAATACTTGATCAAAGGTGCCCATACATAATTTTCATGATATTGTATGGGATTTCAGGTCAATTGGGTCTGGTGTTGTTACAATGAAATTTTTCAG
>JAAUXT010140288.1_pt1 | contig 17005 bp, 12 predicted proteins | sample 7278171 | NCBI WGS metagenome assembly JAAUXT01 (sample SAMN14350112, study PRJNA611818) | marine sediment metagenome | isolation source: surface marine sediment (1.8m) | place: French Polynesia: Moorea | collected 2018-08 | reverse complement strand
GGCAACTGCATGAAGAAACTGTAGGTGGCACCAGTGGTCCGCTCTCTTCTTTTCCCACCACTCCACGGAACTCCAAACAGAGGTGGTCCGGTCGCTGGGGGTGGTCCGGTATTGGGTGATTGTCTCTACTGATAGGAATGAGTCCTCACTCTCACGCCAGTCAAGAGGTTCCCAGATGGACTGAGATGGGTCGGGTTGTCTGTCACGCACCGACTCCACCAAAAAACCCGCGGTTTTCTGAAGGCGCCTTTTCTTTGTGCGAACATTTTGTGTCAGCAAACGTAACATCAGACGAAGGAACGATTGACAAAAACTAGTCGTTCAGCAGTCTCAACACACTCTCAAAACTCGAATCACAGATGGCAAAACAACTTGCTGTCGGTTTGTCATGTGTCTGTACACACGTAAGGCAGTCCGGTGCGACGCGTTCACTGCTCAATCCACATATCTGGCTTGACGCACTTGACCTCATCAATGTTACGAATTCCATTCACTCCGTAGAGATACAATTTCTTCAACCTGCAAAGACAAAAGGCAGGACGTTTCTGATGACTTGACTACTAAATTGAACAGTGGCATTATTGAGCCCATTTTTTTTTTGATGCTCACAGTTGACACGAACGAGAAACATTGGTCAGAATGGAACTTGAGATTGCCAGATAATGCCCACAGGACCAGCGTGTCCAGCGGCAGGAGGACATTTTTTGAAAATGGCAGGACAAAAGTGGGACAGATCCAAGCAAACGTGGGACAAAAGGAGGATACTTACAGCCAAAAATTGAAACAAGTGGTGAGATGTTTCACCAAAAAGTAAGGAAAATTGCCAGTTCCATCACCAACCCACAATCAAAAAATGGATCAAAATCGATTACATTGTGGCAGAAGATTCAAACTTGGAGTTTCATGTAAGTCTGTACCATTCCCATTCTTGATCTGTGAAAAACACCTCATCAAATCATGTCAAATCACCATCATCCCATCCATGATAAATCTTTGACCATTGTGCCTGATCGCAAACATTTCTTTCCAACAAGGGTTGGGTGGAAGGGTTCACTCTTATTTGATGTGACAGGAGGTCAAACATCACAGTGGCTCAATCTGCCATTGTCCACAGAACAGAAATAGAAGCTTGATACAAGTGGCTCAATCTGCCATTACGCATAAAAGTATTTTCTTCAGGTAGAATTTCAAATTCTGATGTCTTTTCCCCATAAATGCAACATCTATTTGGTGGTTTGTGCTCTGTGTGCCCAAGGCATTTTGTGAACAGAGATATAGAATTTAGCAACTTTCAATTTCCAAGAAATCATTGTACAAACACTTAGACGCTGAGCAAACTGAGAGGGCTGAAACTGATCAGCATGCAATTTCAAAGTTCTTTGGAAGAATTCAGATTTTGTTACAAATATTCTGGTCAAACGAGCCAAGAAGAACAATTCAGCCTGTTTTCAACTGAAGGCACATTTGGCTGTTTTCTGTCTGTTTTCTGACCCGTTTTGGTGAATTGGGCTGAAATTTGCATTGGGTGGCCTTGGCTCCACAAGGTGGCCTCATCTCAAAAGTGCATTTGCAATTTCAAGTCAGCTGCTGGCCATTTTTTTCACCAATTTGTCTGATTTGAGAATTTTGGAGAATTTTTGGCCCACAGAAAACAACCAAAATGCGCAAAAATCTGCATGATAGGCTGGATTGGGCAAATGTACTCTTCAACTTCAGTACTCTCAGTTTGCAAAGTGGGGGATGTTGCATTGCGTGGCCACCTGATAAGATGAGAAGTGGCTACCTGACAGAGCCTAGGCCACCCAAAAGGCGCAATTCATACAGAAATGGCCAAAATCTGCCAAAAGTTGCAAAACAGGCTGAATTGAGCACTTTCACGCTCAACTTGTCCCAGTTGGCACTTTTTGGATCCCAATTTGTGAAGAAAATGGACAAAGTTGCAAAAAGGTGGAAAACAAGCCAAATTGAGCAAGACAAGGCAATTCCATTTGGACATCAGGTGCTGGCTTTTGCTTGAAGAAACAATCAATGAAATGGCACAATTGAAAATATTCTCAAACAGAACGACAAAGCAGGGCGCCAAACACCCCGCAGGACATACCCCGGTAACACTGGACGTAACAGGGGGAAGGGGATGAAAAAAGAAAGGTGATGAGTTGTACGGCAGAGGGAAGGAGGCCTGAAACGGATCAACATACCTTCGGCAGTGTGAAGCCAGCTTGACAAGGGACGGAACAGTGATGTTCTTGCAGAAGTTCACTTTCAAAACTTCAAGTCTTCTGTTGCAGTAGTTTGCCAAGGAAGTGACACTGAAACAACAGAGAAAGTTACACAAGAACACTTCCCTGAGTTGACACGCGCCGTACCCAACGACCGTAGCAGGAAAATTCAAGATTGACAACACCGGAATGACTAACAAATCAGAACAAGAGCCATGGGCAACAGCATCAAACTGAATGAGCTCTTCCTCCGTTTCCGTACTGGAGGGGGATCATCTGCATTGAGGTGAAGATTTTGCCAACAAATATTCTTCAGACTCAAGAAGTCCTCTGAACATTCGACATCTCTCATGGCCAAAATAGGTACTCAACCCTTTTCTGAAACGAGTACGCTTCATAGCATTGTGTCGCGAATGCTGTCCGAGACAGATGTTTCCTCTTTGACTGCCAGCATCAAAATAATACTTATGTTAACGCCAGGGTCTCAAAATGACACTTATACTGGTCCACGGGCCTACTGACACATTATTACACTGCTGAGACCCAACTGTTGATTCCTCGGCCTCAGTACTCTGGGATAAATATTACCTCGAATGCTGACTCCAGGGCCTTAGTTCTATTCATTGGGGGGCATGGTGTCTCATGCCGGGTCACAGATGGACGGACACATACTGATTTTTCCAGTCTCGCTTGCGCGACTAAAAAGGAAGATCGTTTGCAAAAACGATGTGTTCACAGGAGAAGGCGAAATACTCCACAGAAAACCCCAAAGCTAAACAACAACAAACTTTCAAATGAAGAGGGAATCATTTCTGACCTTCTACTCCCACACACCTGCAAACATCTTTTCACGGACCAGTTTGTCAAAAAGTGCACAGAAGTGAATCAGAAACAATTTCTGACCGTCAACAAACAAAAACTATTGCCATTCTCCCAGTCCAGGATTCACACTCTCGTGCATGACACATCACAGTCACAGAAAAAAAGGAGCACTCAGCCGCCAGGCGAGCAGCGCGCGAACCCAAAATTCACCTCAAATACGAAAAGTATATTTGTACTCACGCTTTGTGACTTGACGCTGTGGAACTGACGTCCAGGAACTCCAGCTGTTGGCACGCCATAGCCAGCATTCGAACCCCGTTGTTTCCTACATTTTTACATCCACTGACGTCCAGCGACCTGCAGATGCATTGTGTGTGCGCTGTGTGAATACCGGCTTTCTGTTTTTCCGTTTGCTTGCAACATTTCATGAAGAGAAAATAATTTGTCTCGGTTGCAATGGTGCTTGCACTGACCTGACGTGAGAGCAGTAAGTTGCCACTTCGCCCATGGAAGTATCTGTGATGTTTGGACAGTTGGCCAGAGCAAGGGATTTCAGTTTGGGACAGTTCCGCACAATGCGGTGAATTCCCGTGTCCTTCATCTACAAACATCAACTAATCTGTAATTCCACGCAATGTCTTGCAGCAAAGGACACATGCACTTCGGACAGGAAACAAGAGGGCAAGAAAAGAAGAGCACCTGTTTACAGCCGCTGATGTTGAGTGTTTCGATGAGGCCGAGGCTTCCGGACAGCTGCGCGATGCTCGTGTCGCTCAGTTTCCACACTTGACCCAAGTTCAGAGTCATCAGACCTTTGCAGTGGTTCGCCAGGGCTGTGGCTGTCTTTGCTGTCAGGTTGAAGCATCCAAACAATTCCACCTCCCGCAGGCTGGAAGAAATACACTCTTCATTGCCAACTGCGTCACTGCGTTTGACAGCGGCAAAATTCAAGGAAACATCGTCGGACCAACACACTCACTAGATGCCGTGTTTGAGCAGCAGCGAATTGACCGCTTCGTCTGTCAGCGTTTGACAGCCACTGAAGTTCACAGCCTCCAACCTGACAGGAAAGAGCAGCAATTTCAGCGACAGTCATGCACTTATCATCCTTCGCTGCCTGAAACTGGTCACCTCCATGAAACCGAAGTGGATTTAGAAACTGAGCCCCGGACATTTCGCGTGACAGCAAAAAGCTAGACTGACCTGTCACAGGCGTCCGAGATAGCAGTGACGCCGTTGTCGTTGACGTTGGTCCAACTGGCGTCTAGACGTGTGATGTGGCGACAGCGGGACGCGGCGTGCAGCACGATGTTGTCGCCCGTCAGCTGCCCCCGCACACACCCCGAGAAGCGCAGCTCCTGCGCACAAACATGAACATTTTCTTGGTTTGCGCAAAAACACAAAGTTCGTCTGCATGTTCTTCTTCATTATTTTCTGATCATTTTCCTTCAAATTTCGCCGCTCGAAGCAATGAATCTTTTCTCCAGCTCCGGAAAAAGCTGTTTTGCGAAATGTTCTCCGACTCTGCCACAACTTCACAGAGCAAAATTTCACGAAAAAGGCCTGTTTTCCTCACATTCAGAGATTCCGAGCACTGCCGGAACAGTTCTCGCATTCCGTGGGGTGTGACTCGGTCGCCGTGGCACTGGAGGAAGCTGATGCTGTTCGGCTCGCGCCGCCCGATGTGGATGAGCCAGTCGTCGTTGATGGCGTGGCTCTTGTTGATGACGATCGTTCTCCCTGTACGCACAGGAGCAGAACTAACATCAGGTCTCGCAGGTGTCAAGATCTGTGTGACTGCACACGTGGAATCAACAGGCCTGAGAAAAACAATCCATGCAGTTTGTGCGTACACAGTGCGTCGTCCATCGCAATTCTGTTGAGCTGGCTGCACGTCTGGGCCACGGATGACAACTCCTTGTGAGAGAGATACTCCATGATCATCAGCCACAGTTCGTCCGGCAGACACAGCCAAGCACTGTACTCTCCTCTTGCAATTCTGGGACTCTGAAAAGAAATTAACTTGAAGGGTTCAACCAAAAAAGACGGAATTTGAAACTGTTGCTCTTCAAACACCACTTATTTTTTTTTGTTTTCTTTCCATTTTCAGGTTTCTTTCCATCATCAGGCTCAACTGACCCAAAAGTTGAAGGACAACCAAGTGCACAAAAGAACAAACCTGATTCGGTGCAAAGTGAACAGCATGGTAAAGTGACAAGAGAGACAAAACACACAACTCTTCCCTGCTTCTGATGTTCTTTGGCTTGCAAATTTACGGAATAAAGCAACCAAGACAGCAGGCCCTATTTCACAACAAGAAACCTTTGAAGTTCTGCACAATCCTTCGATTTGGACAGCTTTTCACTGATTTTCTGCAATTTATCTCACAGAAAGCTTGTTCGTTCCAGTATTTCGAAAGAAACACAAACGAAATCTTACATTGGCAAAGGACAAAAACGTCGTCCAATTTGTCTGATCGTGTAAATAGATGTGTAATTTGTTGAGAAAGCGTGGCGCGTGAAAGAGAACAAGAATAATTCGGCAGAGGGGCAATCAGCAGGTGACAAGGTTGACAATGGCCCAATTGATTACCTGAAAGTCTTCTGGGTTGTCTTTCTAAAGTCAGGAGGAGTACAACGTTACAACAGAACGATGCCAGAGAGAACCATTGCGATTTCTTGAATAACAACACCAGTGTTTCAGCTGTTTGTGTTATTCTCACATTGATACATCTACAGAACCACACCACTTCATTTCGTCAACACTCACCATTGCTATGTACTTTGTGTACGTATCGAACACATTTCTCTGTCTGACGCCTGCAAAGAAAGCCATGAATTCACAAGTTGCGGTCGATACACGGCATCTACACAGGAGAGTGCACCACGACACCGATCCTGCGGTTCCTACCTTTTCGTTTCGGCGGGACAGCAGGTGTGACCGTGAGTAGGGCAGTTCTTCCGGTGTTCAGAGCATCTTCGTCCTGTTCAGCCGATTTCCCCACGATACCGAAATCACCACCGTCCGCAAATCTGATCAACAGGCATTTCAACAAAGTAGAGATTGACCTTCACGTAATCACACACGACAGTGCGCGGCTTCGCAGTTGACCTTCGTTCTCCAAGGTGCTTGTGCGCTTGTTCTTTGTTGGCGCTGGCCGCGTGTGAACACCATGGCAAAGTTGAAACTTTCGTCGGTTGTATTTGCAATTTATGCCTTTAGAAATAGAACGGTAGTGACGGCGTTCCTGTTGCTCACAAATTCCCACAATCTACACGACAACTCAGCTTCCCCTGAACTGCCGCGTGTTGCTTGCCAAGATCTTTTTGGGCAATGCAAAGTAAGCAAGTGCAAAAACAAAATATACCTCCGTTCGTTACAAGTGCATGGCAAAGAAATGCGCTGATGACGTCAATCACAGCAAAAAACTCATCGCCAAAGAAGCTGATGATTTTGTTACCTTGGTTTGCTGGCTGCACTTTGCGGGCGCAATTTCCCTTTGTTTGAACCAACGTCGCCTCCGCTCACCAACGACCTGGACAAGGCGCTGCTGGGTCTGGTGACTACAACAGAAACGCTCACTCCTGTGCATTGCAGACAGCTTTGTTTCGGGTGATACAGAGTATTTTCTGTCCAAAGACCTACAGCACAGTTAGCCTTCCAGAAAAGTGCAGTTGTACCTTTGGCGCTGGCAGGGCGGGTGGCGGACCGGAGTCCGAGGCTGGAGCTGGCGCGCAGGTCGCCGCTGCGGGTCGTGCTCGACCACGACAGGCTCGACGACGCCCACTTGCGCTCGTACTGCGGCGACACCACCGGCGACCGTGCCTGAAATACACGAAGTTTGCACCGGCAATTGAGCTTTGCTGAAGGACAGGACAAAAAAGCACACTGCACACACGCGCGTAAGACACTATGGCATGCACCAAAAACCAGTGTGTGGGTGTGCATATCAACACCCCTCCGATATCACAGACAAATACCACACCACACACAACCTTCCAATTGTGGTTGTCAAGGGGTGTTGGAGGCTCACCCCTGTTGTCTTTATGTGACTGCCAGAGCCTTTGAGTGTGGACATTCTTGCCAGTACAGGCCACAAATACATTCCAGGCAAACGCGCCCGAGAAAAAATGACTCAATCTGTGACGCACCTTGTTTTTGGCGGACGCGGTGCTGGGCCGGGGTCGCGGCGCGGCGGCGCTGCCTGGTCGCCCCCTGGACCTGCTGTGCTGCGGCACCGCAGACGATGGTCTCGCTCCACCCGCCATCAGCAGTCTGCAAAGAGGCAAAGATCTGAAAAGTGAACTTTGGTTTTCAAGAACAAGAATCCTTTCGCAAGTTGCCAGCTCTCATATCATCACATCCGTAGGTTGATCATGTTGAAAGATCAGCGCGAAACACACACACACACACACACACACACACACACACACAACCCACCCCCACCCCATGCAGCAAGTAATGTTCTTGCTGACAAGGGATGCGAAATCAATTTCAGCACACATTTCTCTGCTATGTGGACGGATTTCACCTGGGGTCCTGCCGCATCGGAGACAGAAAATTGTGTAACGGGTCCGCGGAGCCCATGCTGGGGCCGCCGGAGTCGTCTTGGCGAACAGTCTCTTCAGGCTCGACACGCACCTCCACCCCAACGTCAACTCGTCCTGCGGGTAATTTACATTTCACTGAGTGTATGATTGCCGTGCACCAAGATTTCTGCAGTGCAAATGTTGGGAATGAAGGGCAGTGGATATCTTGAAATCACACCTGGCGGCTTTGCACCTTCGTAGCGATTGTAATCACTTTCTTCCTTCGCACTCTCATGCAAGGATTCGAGTCTTTGACGCTCTTCAACTTCTCTGGCTGCAAATGAACAACCACAATGTTCCTGGGTTCTTTTCTGCGTTTTGATATTCAAGTACAAACGTGGTTTATTTTTTGCACAAACCTGCTTGAATGACATTGTTCACAGCCGTACTGTCGCTGTCAGCGGACAACTCCAACAACAGCTCCTTCTGCAAGGCATGCGGATATGACTTCTTGGGACTTTCGGCTTCATTGTAGACAAAATCCATGTTTTCTGACAACCTGGCCAGATCGTTGTGTGTGCCAGGTTTCTTTCTGCTGCTTTTCCTGGTCGAGAGTGGTGACGCGCGGCCCACGGCGGCCCCCGGTGCGCCGCTCACAGCGCCAGTGGCGCCGCTGGAGGCGACGGCGCTGCTGTCCGTGGAGGTGCGCAGATCAAGCGACAAGGCTCGCTGCAGAGCGCCCGGCAGAGAGCGCACCGGACTCTGCATCGGCTCGTACTCGAAGTTGTCACTGTCTCGCACTCCACTGCTCTGGTCCTCGCTGCCTCGGAGTCCGTTCGAAACTTGCTTGTCTTTGAATGGTTCGTTGTTGAAGGAGCTTTCGAGTTTGATTTTGAAACTTTCCTGAGCAGCAGTGTTCCGTACTGAACTTGGGTCGGGTCTGTTCACTTCTCTTGGCGTGTGGCTTTTTCTGGGCATGAAGGGCACTGGCTTCACTTCTGACAACACCCCACCGCACTCCACACACCACGTCACGTACACCTTGTTCACCTCCCCGCATTCCGGACACGCCTTCACCATTTGCTGCTGACTTCTCTTCTCTTGAAAGTCGTCGCTCTCCTTTACGGAACTTCTGAACTTCGTGTCAACTTCCTCGAAGAAAGTTTGGGCGGTACGCGATGTGCTGCTTTCAAAACCGCCGCCAGGTGATGATTTGTTGACTTCAAACTCCTCGTTGAAATCAGTCTCTTCATCAAGACCCGGACTTGTCTTCCCGTAGCCTCCCTTCCTCACATTTAGGTGGTCTTTCTCTTTGGGCTTCTCAGGCGCTCTGTGAACAGGCTTCAGCGCACTGACCAGAGTGAAATCATCTTCACTATCCATTCCCGTTGCCACTGGGAAAGCATAATTCGCAACAGACTTCAAAATTTCCTGCTCTTGCGTTTCCTGCTTTGATTTTAGGTCCCTCTTCTTCTGGAAGAAGACGTTGACAAAGTCTGTGCCCAGGTCAGTACCCAGATCAGTTTCAACACAAGTGTCCAGGTCATTGTTCAGGTCTTGTTCCACAATTCTTGAGTTTTCCTTTGTCCTGCTGGCTGGTGCTTCGGGGTCCAAGAGTTCTGTGGATCGGTTAGCAGTGTGTTTGCGCTCCGTGGGATTCTGCACCACAGAATTGCCAGTTCTTTCAGCCCTGAAAAATTCCAATTCAAGTCAAAACTAGACATAGTACGCAACGGAAACCGCCAAAGTGCAGCGTTGCAAGCGCAAAATCGTTGCAAGCAAACCAGTGTGAGTCATACATTCAGCCTCCCCAGCCAAAGTTCTGAACTCATGGGACCGAATCAGAATGACTCCCACCTAGGGTGGGGGGGTTCCATGAACTTGTCATGTGACCCTCCCCCATGGGTACAGACTGGATCAGCCGAAGTCCTACTTGGGGGCAGTGGGTTTCCATGACGCATGTGTCCTCTGTTTGGCGTCAACAGCACACAGACTGACCTGAGCACGCCGAGGCCGATGTTGAGATTCTTGATCCTCTCCGTGAGCGCCCCGTCCGCTCCTGGAGCCTCCACGATCGACGTCACCCGCGTCAGCAAATCGTCGTCGTCCAAGTCGTCCCAAACCGTCGTGCTGTGCGAGAGAAAAAGAAGATGCATTTTGACGCATAAAAAACAAAAATTGAACACGGGCGCGCAGAACAGGTATTCACACGAGAAATGGCTTGCAATATGGCCTGACCATTTTTCAAATCTGACATATCACCATGATGACAACATCAAGGTGAAGGTTTGCTTCGGGAGTGGGATGATGGCCGCCGGTTGGACAAACATCTGGCCATCACCTCCGCCTGGCAAAAGGCAAAGATTCTGACGCTGGTGAAGTTCTTGCGGTAAAAGATGTTCGAAAAGGCCCAACCCTTTGTTCGCCTTCTTGTGGCCAACACTGCCCCACGACACACACACACACACACACACACACACACACACACACACACCACATATGGTGATCACAGCCACCCATACGGGCATACGCACTTGTCACCAGTTGCGACATCGAACTCCTTGAGGACGCCCCTCAGCAGCTGACTCTGTTGAGCAGTGAATTCCTCCCTACCCGTTCGCCTCGCCTGAGCTGGAAGGTGAAACAAGAGTACTTTGCAGTGTAGATACGCGCCGAGCCGGCAACACGACCCTCGTGCACTGAGCGGGCAACTCACACCTTCATGCAGTATTCGGGAGTGCCATTCTGAGGGGGTGTTGAAATGACCAAAAACTCGTACGAGTTTCAGCAAGAAAAGGAAGCGGCAAACATCAAACACGATGATTTCTGACACAACTGCACGTTGCTGTCAAACAACATCTGAGTTTTACCTGGTTCAAGTGCGTATTCGGAACTGCTGAGCCTGACTTCAGTGTCGTGGCTGGCTTTGAGATTTTTGTTTTTACTCGATGGTCGTGCACTGGATCTGCTCGATCGCTCGGTGATACTCTCGGACTTCTTGTTCGATCGAGATGAAGCGAGCGCGAGGTCCTGGTTCCGGCGTCGCGGCGACGGTCTGGGAGCAGCCTTGTTCTGGAGCAGAGCAAGCAAAGTAACTCATTATGCACGCCTGAAGTGCCACACCAATTCTGAATTTGATCAACAGGAGCGTTGACGATTGTCAATCGAAATCTTCAAAAGCACAATCGAACCTTGTTTCTCATAGCGGTCACAGGACGTTTGTCACGTTCCGCCGCTGATTTCCCCGCGCGCGCCAGACCCCCGCCTGGTGTGTCCACGATGTCGGGCTCCGGAACTGGCTCGAAGCCTTCACCCGAAATAATAGACTCATTTCCATCCTGAAGCAAAACTTCAAACATTCAAGCAGAGCACCCACCCAGCAAAATGCTCAAAGAACAATGATTCTCAACAAACTGCAAACCTTGTGGACGACCAGGTTTTCAACGGAGGAAAAATATCTTTCTAAAGCTGGATTGGTGGTCGGCAACCCTGAAATTTCATCACGTTCTCGTTTCCTGCGGAAGAAAGACAAAGGTGCGTTTGTTTGGCATCCGCATACTGTTGCACTCTTCTGCAAGTTGCAAGTATCCATTGCTGCTTCACAGGAACGTTTCAGACCCGCGACTAAAGTGAGAGCTGTGAGCGCTAGGACGATAGACATCATTCCTTCTGTCGTTTTTGTCAAAATTCCACCCTCCAGGAAGTGGTCAGGGTGTCCTAACCTACAGCCCCCCCCCGGCTCTTTGACAGTGTACAACACAGGCCGTGTTTTGAAAAAAAACAATGTCACCGTCCAATTTTCTTGCACAAGGCAGCGGGATGCATTGTGATTACTTAAACTGTTTTTCATGGAGGCTTTGTCCAATTATCCTGGGGGGCTCAGTCAACAAACAGGGAACGAAATAATGAGATCCAACTTTGCCCAGGAAGACACATTTCACAAGTGGCTATATTTCTCAGGGGTTAACGTGCAAATGAGAAATACCGTGATTTCTCTTGAAGAAGAGCACAAATCCTGACACGCACCTGATTTCCACGTGTTGTTTGATGGCTTCCACATGGTCCTCTGGGGTCAAGTACGAAACAGGAGGAAACGCTGGTCTTCCCTTTGAATCATTCAGAGAAGGCTCAGGCCCGTGACTCGACTCGAAAGTTCGACGCAATGTTGACCTGTGAAAGTCTGTGTCAGTGTCCAAAGAGGCTTTGGCCAGCAGGCCTCTGTTCTTGTCACTGTCCGCTGGTCGGAAGCCTCGATCACTGGAATTTCGCAAGTGGCCAGTCGGAGGCCGATCAACCAAGTCGACCTCTTCCTGACTGTCAGTTTTGTGGTCCGTGGACAGAAGACCACTCTTGGTAAATCTCTTGTCAAAATCTTTCAGGGATTTCTGAGAAACTTCTTCGTCCGAATCCATCTCTTCTGTGTCGCGTTTTTCTGAATACTGTCCCCTGTGGTGGCCACCTTTATAAGATGCTTCCTTGCCCACTTTTTCAGATTCGTTCCATTCCGGGGTGGGTGCTGGTACAACTGGCAAGTCATTCAAATAATCATGTCCAGGGTGTGCGAGGTCCGACAGTGGATGGCTTCTCCTGAGATCATCCTCCATGATAAAATCATAGACCGATGTCTTTTTGCTTCCCACAGTGCTTCCCAGGTGAGCAGGCTGCCCGTCACTTCCTTCACTTTTATACGGTTCTGAAATATCAATCTGAATGTTTCTCATTCCATGCGAATCTGATCTCATATTGTGTGAAGAATTTGTCATGAGCTCGTCTGGGTAAGGATTGGACCTGAAGGTTTCCAGTTGAGAATCGTCGCTGCTTTCCTTCAACCAACCGGTCCCCGTCCCACTGGAGACTCCGTCTACCAGCTCTTCGCTCTCTTCGAAATTTTTTATCAGTCTCTCGTACCTTTCCTTTCCCAGGATAGCCTCCAAATTTGTTGCGTCCAGCTTTTCGAACATGGCTGATACTCTGGTGTCCACGTGTTCCCTGTCAGGTTCTGAGTGTCCCTTCAGCTTGGCTTCTTCCTTGACCACTTGTTCCAAACTTTCCCTCAGCAGATTCTCTCGCGATCTGGGTCTCCTTTCTTCAAGCACGTGTTTTGATTCAGTTCTTGGTTGTCCAGTTTCGTTGTCATTCCATGAAGAGTTGTTGTCTTCCAAGAAGAAACCATGGCTGCCAGATCTCTTTATATCTTCAGTCAATGCTAGAACAGAATAGTCCTCCTCATACTGGGCCTCCAAAAACGACGAAAAGGAATTCCGAGGTGATTCCAGCGGCTTGTTCTTTGATGAACGACCTTCCAAATTTTGGGCTTTGCGAAGTGTGTCGTTTTGAGACTTGGCAGTGTCCGATTTCCGCTTGTCGGTTTTCAGCCACGAATTCACTTGAACATCAGGCTTTCGACGGTCGTGCTCAGGAAAGGTTCTCCGTCTGCTGTCGGCCGAGGAACCAACTCCAGGCGTACTATTCCTGACATCGCTGTACTGATGGAGCCTGCAGTCTGTGCTGCTGTACTCTGTGCTCTTGATTCGTGGTGATTTACTGAACCCTGATGGTGTAGTGCTCACTGGTCGTCTGTTCTTCGCGACGTTTTGTTTCTCTTGGGCGGGTGCTGCGTTTCTGGAGAAGGCGGAGGATGCACCGCGTTCGGTAACGGCAGTCTTGGGTCGAACTCTGACGTCGCGAATCATCGACTTTCGTAACTCTTCTCCAGCCTCATTTTCGTTTCTTCTGAAAAAAAGTCACTTTCAGGAGTTGAGAAGGAAGCAGAACGTGAAACAGGTCGCAAAAACAGGGGCCGGTGTAACAAAATGGCCAGACATCTCAAATCAGGAGGCACTGGTGTCAGGACGTTTCAGTTCAGGGGTGAGATGGCCAGGCACCCCAGACACAGGGTGAACAATCTCTGTGTCAACTGATATCAATACATGTCTGAGTTGACATGGGGAGTTGTGAGGTGAGGAGAAGGGGCCCTGCAGCCAGACCTGCCTGACCCTCGGCAAACCCACCCCATGTCTGGCCATTTCCTGGAATGGCCAGACGCCCGTGTCTGAAAACAGCCGCGTCTCATTTGGTGATGATACCTTTGATTTTGTCACAAACATGGAGTGACAGCACGAGCAAACAAAAGTCCCTGCTCCTTCTCTCACCTGTCGACGGCGGCGGTCCCTCCTTTCTCGTAATAAGCCAGACGCTTGAGGCGCAGGTCCGTTCTGGGCGTCAGACCGTTCGAGGTCATTGTGTCGCGGTCACGTCTTCACGTCTGCAGTGCTGACAACATAACGTGCAAGACGGTGCAAGTTCTCTCCACAGTTCAACGGCGGATTGGGTTACTGACTGCATGTTCGGGCAAGACGAGCAAATTTATAGCATGCGCAAAGCGTTGTGTGAGCTCATTTGTTGCAATTTCTCTGCGAGGGCTCCACACTCAAGTCTTTTCGTGGTTCGAAAACACCGCAAGATCATGCCCTGCAAAGCAGTTGCAACGCACCCCGGTAGTCTATGCAACTTAAATGGAATTTTCTGAGTCACAGAATTACAAATCTTACGTTCATTGCAATTCCACAAGTGCGACAACACATTCGATCAACACAACAATGTTTTCGCACCATGGAGGCAATCAAACTTTTTCACGCAGGCGTCAACTCTGTTCTTGGCATTTGTGATGAAAATCAAGTTACCTGCGCTGAAATGTCCGTGGAGTAGTTGCCATATTTGTTTTCTCCTGTTGGTATGGAAGTGGCATGTGCGTCCTCTGAAGTCAATCGATACCTGTGCGTGCAGCAGCACAGCGCGTCACCTGTCGTTTCATGTCAGCATTGCCGCCACAAAAGGCTCAGGTCAATTGTCGTGCTCTTGCCTGGAGGTACTGTAACAACGCAAAAAGAAAGGGAAAAGAATTCATGCAGCAGGTTGCAAATTTCTGCACCTGAACACAACTTCCTTGGGTGAAGAGAAAAGTTATTTCAATCAACTGAAAAGTTGACACAGCACGTACACGTGTACGGTTCCATTCGCCACAACTACCGGCACAGTGCTGTAGTTCATACCCGAAGGCAAAACTCTCCAGACGTGTCACCGCGGTATTGCAATAAATACCATCAGTTTTGTGCTATTGTCCTCAAATATACGTGGGAAGATGCATGAAAACTTTCAACTGGCCACAAACTTCAGTTTGTGTGTGAGAGAGCAATGCGCTCTGTGTTGCATCCGAGTACGAAATTCCGCAGCATGGGGGCGAGATTCGCTCTTCTCGTCAGTTTCAATATTCTGTTGTTGTTGGGTCTGCTCATTTACACCACGGAAAACAATTCAAGGAGTCTTGCTGAACAGACGACAGGAAGTGAGATGCTCCGGAGTCCAGGCTGTCCCGATCTTTCCTTGGAAACCGTGACGTTTGCGACAGATGCGGTGCGACGAATGGATATTCGGACACCAACGCAGCTGGTGAGCGTGTTTCCGTACGCGGGATATGACGACGAGAGAACTGCACAGCGCCACATCCGCTTCACCGGCCTCGTCGACGTCAAGCACAAAAACATCCTCGTGAACGAGACTTGGTGCGTTGTTTGGTTCCAACACCGACTGAAGCCACTGTCCATTCGTGGATTTGGCCACATCATTTGGCTGTACTTTCCCAAGTACCAAACGTTCGTTTTTTCGTGTCTGCTGCCAGACAACGTCAATGAAAGGCCACTTTTCGCTGGACTGTCCGGAAAGCAATGTGAGCAACCAACTTCCGTTGTAAAAATCAAGTCCATGGTGAAACCTGTGTGGAAGTCCAACGGAACCAGCGTCTGTAGCAAGGTGATGTACGGACAAGTGGATCCTGTTCGCCTAGTTGAATGGCTGGAAGTCAACAGGTTGATCGGCGCTGAGAAGATCTATGTCTACACGACCAATGTCAAAGGAGTGGCCTCGGACGTACTGTCACACTACAGTGCGCGGGGCTTCGTGCGCGTCGAACAACACCAGTTTCTCGAGAAGTTTTCGCGGGAAATCCTCAACAGCAGTTTCCCGACACCGGATTATCCTCAAAACTGGGAGCTGGAGGTTCTCTCCGTCATGGACTGCTTGCTGACCTGCAGTGAAAAGTACCTCGTACTGATCGATATCGATGAAATCCTCTACCCAACGTTGCATCAAACTTTTGCCAGTTTCGTGCAATTTTTCAGAAAGCAGCACCAAAACGTCGCAGCCTATTTGTTTCGAACTGCTGTTTTCTCAGATGAGTTCAAACAGACTCTGAGCAAACAGGCAAATTTACCGCCTTTTGTTCACACTTTGAATCACAACGTGAGGACAAGGATCGACTGGGAAAGCTCCAAGAGTATCGTGGACACCGACCAATGCTTGGCAGTGGCCCACCACAGCTGCTTCGAGACTCATTCGCCACTCGTCGTTGGCGCGATCCAGGTTCCAGAACGGTTTGGATACGTGCGGCACTACAGAGAAAAGTGTCGTCTCACTGGGACGAGGAACAAGTGCCAGAACCTATTGCGAGAACCATACGCGGATGACAGCCTATTGTATTTGAAAGACCATCTCATCGGTCGCATGAAACCACTTCTCAACAAATTCAAGCTTTTGTAAACTTGTGTTCAAAAATTTACTCTTGGGACAGAAAAAGACTTGCTTGGCCCTGAGCAATAAAGACAAACACGGCTTCTGCAAACTGAAAAGAAAACGGCTTTGAAACAAGAACACCGTCTGGTGTCGGCACACGCGGACTCCTATGTATGGCTGTGCACAGGTTATCAGTGAAAAGGGGAAACTCTGGTGAAGAACCGCAGAGCGATTCTAAATTGCCAATCGAGTACTTGTTTGTTGGGTGCCAACCCCGGGGGGAATTCCCAAGGCACCTGAAGTTTGAACATGGAATGGTCCAAAGCAACCAGGGGTCATGATGGTGTCAGAAAAAAGAGATCCGGACACTATGTACGTGTGTTTGTACTCGTACTTCCTGGATGTGATGACAGATCACTACACTGGCTTGCTTTTAAGAACGTTGAGATTCCTTCGCTCTCTCAGTCTGTCTGTCGCTTTTGTCACTTTCTTCAACATTGTATGACTCCTTTTTGTACGGAAAACTAGACTTTCAAGTAGAGAATCAGCTGCAGGCAGCGTACATCGGCAGGCGGCACTTGTCCCAATCTACCAATGCCACAGTCAGGAAATGTCCCAGTTGAAAATTTTCTGTACCTGGGGGGGGGGGGGAGTAACTCAGACAACTCCAAGTTGGACATTGTCCAGGTTACCCCCCCCCTCCTGCTGGCAAATTTTTTTCAACTTTGACATTATCTATCTCACACAATGTCCAACTTGGAGTCAGTGTAATGTGGGCAATTGTCCAAGGGTATCTTAGACAAATCAGACAATATCTGAGTTGTCCGAGTTACCCTCACTCAGACAATGTCCAAGTCAGACAAGGTC
>JAAUXT010004548.1_pt1 | contig 17005 bp, 22 predicted proteins | sample 7278171 | NCBI WGS metagenome assembly JAAUXT01 (sample SAMN14350112, study PRJNA611818) | marine sediment metagenome | isolation source: surface marine sediment (1.8m) | place: French Polynesia: Moorea | collected 2018-08 | reverse complement strand
ATCTTGCCTGAGATGCCATATATATGCTTGTATACATTGATGGACCATGTGGACCATTTGTCCCAGCCCAGCACCAATAGCCACCAATTGGCCCCTACAGGGGGGGGTGATGTATGGGACACAGGACATGGGACATTTGACATGGGACATGGGACACGGGACATGGGACACGGGACATGGGACAAAGGGGGACATCTTCGCTGAGTTGGCATATATACTGAAAAAAAATTTTGGCACTACCACTAAGTGCTCTTCCCTAAAGGGACTTCGCACAAATATTCTTGCGGAGTTCAAAGAACATCCGCCCCCCCCCCTCCTCAGGGTCCGCCCTAGGTAACTGCCGGGAAGCAAGAAAGAGTGATGTTTTGAATTTACTGTGTTGAGTCAACTATGGTCAATATGAGATGTGGCTTTTAAAAATACTTATTGACGGTCACTTTCCCTGAACCAGTACATCCCCATAAAACACTGCTGATACCCATCTTGGAGGTTTGCCTCAGAGATGTGGTGTGAGTTGTGAGTTTTGATCTGATGTTGGTTTGGCACGAAATTATGTATGAGCGTTTCAAATGGAGCATTTTGCTTGCCACAATTCTACCTTCCACAGTTTTTCTTGAGGTTCAGTTCAGTTGGCCACCAAGTGAGAGAAAATGTGCTCTATTTCTTCTTGCTCAAGAACATTTTTGTCAAGGGAACAACAGTTCCCTTGTCAAAACTGTTTTTTTACATGTATATATTTCTACAGATTGTCCTTCTGAGTGGGAGTTTGTGGATGGACTTTGTTATGGGATTGTTCACTTGGAAAACAAGTCCAGCACCAGTCAAGCAGAAGCAGAACTGGCCTGTCAAGGAGTAAATGGGAGGTACTATCGTGTCCAGAGTTTTTGCTGGTCGATGAAATTCTTCAGATTTAGTGAGGGAAAATTGCACACAAGTGAAGCAACCTGTTTCCTTCCAGCTTGATGAAGCCATTCAGCAAAAGTAACTTTCTGACAGTGGTGAACCACCTCTATCATCAAAATGTATCAACTTTTGGAACTCAAGCCATAAAGTTGCTTGGAACAGCCTTGAAACAGTTGAATGGATCCCCTGAGCCCGGTGGCGGATGGTTTTGGTTCAATGGTTTGAAGAAACTTGTCCTTTTGATCAATTTTGCGTCCTTTTCTGTGCGTGTGTGTTTGTGTGTGTGTGTGTTTTTTTATAGTGCTTTCAAGATTTTTCTGAAGAAAGCTTACCTTATTGGTGAAAACACACTTTGGTTCTTGTGTATTTCCCACAGCACTCATGTGTTGCAGGTGACCAGCCGGGCTCAGAGATTGAGCTTGAAGCCTGGTGTCCTCCTGAGCCAAATGATCCCAGAGAAGACATTGGAATCATCCTGTTCTTCAACAGGCAAATATGCCTGGCAGATGCACGACAATCAATGCTACAAGACTACATTTGTCAAAAAAGTACACTTGTTTTGTTGTGGGCTTGCTTTAGTGTTTGTCATCCAAATTCAGATCACACTTGTAATCGGGATCAGTTCACCTCCACCACTGATTCAGGGGCTTTGCTTTCTGGCACTAAAGAGCACAGAAAATTGGCATTTTCTGGCCCACTTTGTTCAGGCAACCCCAAAGACCAAATTTATCCAGTATTCCTTTAACAGTAGTGTTCCAACTGTTTGTTTCAATCCCTTTTCAAGATGAAATCCAAGAGCCTTATGACCTGATACTGGATGGGAACAATGCAACATGTCTGACCCAGGACTGGACAGAGGAGTTGGTGTTTGACCTCAGAGAGACTTCAACTGCAGTCAATGTGGCACTCAAGTTCAACTCTTCTGTAAACTGCGCTGGAAAACATGTCAGTAAATGAGAGTACACTCCCAGCTTCACACAAAAACAGTTCCAGACCCAGACAAACTGAACAAAAGACAACATGTTGGTGCTTTCTGCTTCAGATTGCCAACAGAAATCGGGCAAATTTAAAAATAGAGACTTGAAATCAGCACTTTCAGAGATCATTTACAAAAATTGGGAACCAAAGCATAACTGAAAACAAAAAACACGCAGCATTTCAGCACAAGTAATTCCTTCATCACCTGAAAGTTAATTAATCATGATTTTTGTTACAGATTGTGTTCTTCAGAAATCATGATTCAACATGTGTCAACTTCTTCAAGTCTTGCACAGTGACTGGAGACAGTGGGATGGGTGGTGTGTGTGGGTTCAGCTGTGGCTGTGGGGAGGGAGGATGTGATCAGATCCTGATCAACCTGGAGAGGGGCACAGATGTCTTCTGTGAAATTAGATTTCAAGTCCCTGTATCAGTGAACAACATCAGCCTGGATGTTATCCCACTTGAACCAGCGCCTCTAATTCCAATTGAAATAGGATGAGAGATGAATGTGACGAAGCCTTGATTGGACAACGGAGTTGACAATTCTCAAAGAAATGTGTGAAACGTTGTTCATTCACAAACAGACTTTGTTACTGCGTACGCGAGTGCACGAAGCAGTTTTTCACTCCCGCGCGCTGAACAGATTCACAACAAGAAATATGACTTCACACGCAGTAAAACTGTAGCACTTGATCCAGGGATTTTGTGTGTTCGTAAACCGGAGCACACGTGGTAAATGTCGTCCTGTGTTTTATGATTTTGAAGAACAGGGAACGAGACAGAGACACAGAGAAGAGGACAGACTGAGATGTGTGAACAGAGATAGAGACAGAGAGGAACCCTCCTGCCCCCTTGGTGTTTGCGTGTTCGTTTCTCAGTGAGTTCGTTGAACAGCCCCAAGAGACAGGTTAAAGTTCTGCGTTCTGAAAACCAGTGCAAAGCTCAGAAATTGGGTATCACCGCTCTGTAGGAGGCACCAGGAGCTCAGAAAGACAGCCACCACCCCACTTCCTCTTCGACTTTGTTTGATGAGCTAAGTGTGCCATCGAGAGCCGGGTGAACCCACGCAGACCCAGTGCTGATGGTAGGCCCACAAAACACTTATCGGCGGCGTTTTGGTTCTCTGTTGCCATCATGGACTCACATTTGCACCAAGGGTCTGGGTCTATCTCAGGTCAAGATACCACACCTGTGTATCAAAATAGGGAATCTGTTGGCCTGACAGGATCACATCACCTGGACCTCTCAGATCCGCCCCTGAACACGTGTACATGTTGTTGCGCGCAACACAGATGGTCGATTACATCTTGTTACGACAGATTAAATTTTGTGTTCCATCTGTGAGTTTTGTCGGAGTGCGTACGAGCTAACGTTGAAATACGAGCATGGAGGCGTTTGAGAAAAGACTGAAAACTGCGATGGTCTTCTACTGCTTCATTTTGATGGTAAGATGTCCACATGCGAGCGCGTGTGTGTACGCATATGTGTGCGTGTGTGTGCGTGCACAGGTTGTGTGCGCTTTCTTTGTCGTCGTCCTTGAGAAGAGACTGAAAACTATATACGATGGTCTTTCTGTTGCTTCATTGCAAGGGTATGTGTGTGTGCACTCTCGTGTGTGTGTGTGTGTGTGTGTGTGTGTGTGTGCGTTTCGTGTGTGCGTGTATCCACAAGCATGTGTGCATGCACACGTGTTTCGGGCAAGTGTGTACGCGTTTGTGATTCAATCAGCTTATTTCCCCCTCTCCAGGGAGCGTCTCGGACAATTCTGGGCGCAACGCTGGTTGATCTGCAGGAAATTTACGAGACGACGACACAGAAAATCTCAACCATTCTCACATGGAGGTGAGTGTTGAAAGAAATACAGTGAGCGAAGCAGAGCCGCTCCCTCTTGGGCGCAGAACCTAACGCTGAGAGGTCCACGGCCGTGGGTTTGGGTTGCGCACACAACTCGGGGTTGGTTCACACAAACCGAGGACGCCTGAAACAAGTGTTCTAAATTCCGAAGCTGATGTGAGATGCGAGGTTTGTCCATGAATTTTCCATTTTCAAAAACTGCAAATCTGCCCCCATACCAGGTGGAGTGGTTGATCAAGCTGGTAGAAGCGAGTACTTTTGTAAAAACTGCGAAACGGGAAATTCATGGACAAATCATGTGCATCGTAGTCGTCAGCAGGTTCAACATAGAAGCGCAGATTTCACTTGGGTCATTTGAAAACTGTGCATGCTTGTTGTGCAATTTTTATGTTGTTGCCACAGCAGTGCTAAACCATAATTTTGTTCATCATGCAGATGTCAGATACAATTCCTTCAGCCCCAAGAGTCATGTTTTTGTTTGCAATTGTTCCAAACTGCTCTCAACATTGATGAGGGGAGCCAATAGCCAGGGAGGTCTGGTTTACATGACAGCAGGAGCTGACAAGCCCTGAATCAGCTGAAATTGCCCCTTATCTTTGCCAACAAAAATGCACACCCATCTCCTGTTCCAGTTCACATTTTGGAAAATTATGTGTGAGTGTTTTTGTGAGTCTGGTTCTCTATGTGTTCATGTGTGCTTGTGATTCAGTCCTCATTTTAAAATTTGGCAATTCAAAGGTCACCCTCCCCAACCCAAATCCTGAATCTCCTTGTACTCCACTCAGGACTTTGTGTTCTGGTTAGATCTTAAAACAGTAGCAAATTGTTGATTTTGTGACATTTTTCAGGTCTATAGGAGTTGTGGCAGGATGTCTCAGTGCTGGCAAAATTGTGCAGAATTTTAATCAGTATCTCCTTCTTGGAGCGTCTCTTCTGGTGGTGGGAGTCTGCCTGATGGCAGCTCCATTTTGTGGAAACACAACAACATTCACAGTCACCATGGTTACTCATGGATTCTTCACAGCCTTCCACGCTGTTGGTAAGACTCCCAGAGTTGTTGAGTTGTTCTTGCTGTCATTGTCAGTTGCACAAGACACTTCAAATATTTGAGGCTCTTTTGAAAAACAGAACCCTGCAAGAACATTTTCAGGCTGACTTGAAACAAAATCTTTTTTCAGGAGGAAGTGCTTTCACCATTGACCTGTGGGACAAGGATAGTGACCCATTTCTGCAGGCCATTTTTTTCTGTGCTTCACTTGGGGCCGTAATGTGCATTCAATTGGCAAAATTGTTTATAGCTGAGAGAAACCTTGAGCAGGAAAGCAACGTGTCTGGGAAAAATTTCACCACTCTGCATCAATTTCCACCACATCAAGAGACACACAAATCATTTGAGAGTCACATTGAAATTGTGTATTTCATTTTTGGAGCTTTGTCTGTTGTTGGCACTGCCATGCTAATGTGTAGTTGGCTTCACTCTGGATGCAAGCTCTGCCACTGGGTACATAACACTGAAAACGAGGCGAAGACTCTTTTGGAAAGCCCACAGTTTCACAAACCAAAAACACTATGTTTGTTTGGTGCATCAGTTTTATTGTGCAGCATTGCATTTCTTGGACTAACTGCTGAAGAAAATTTTTCTGCCCTTGGGATAACATTTGCTGTCAATTCTCTCAACTGGGCAAAGAATGATGCAGGCAATTTGGTCTCATTATATTGGGGTTCACTTCTGGTTTCAAGGTGTGTTTCAATCGCTCTTGCCAAATGTTTTTCAGCTGAAAATCTTTTGACTACAAGTGTTTTTATAAGTTTTGCAGGGACATTACTCATGACTTTCACCTTGAAAGTGATGTCCTTCTCACTCTGGGTTGGAACCCTTCTTCTTGGCTTGGGATTGGGAAATAGTGCTGCTAATACCTTGAATGCTGGCAAAAGACTCACAAGCCAGACAGGTTTTATTGTGTCATTAATTATGGGAAGTAGGAACTGTGGGAAGATAGTGGCTCCTCTTCTGGTTGGTTATCTCATGGACCATGAAGACCCGATGTGGTTCCTGTATCTGGGTGTTATGTACTGTGGTGGCATGTTTCTGCTGTCAGTTGTGTTTCAGATTTTGTGGACATGTGGTGCAAATTTTTCTGAGAGTGCTTCTCAGTCCTGACTGTGACACTACCAACCAGACACCTGAAGAGTGTTGTGTGTTTGTTGTGTTCAGGACTGCAGCCAGTCAACTTCTAGTCCACAAGAACAAAACAAGGGCACAAGACCCGTCAGTCAAGTTGCTGTTTTCTCAGTGTGGACAAACTGTGGTCTGAATGACGGTACAAGTAAATAACATCTCAGTCAATTCACTGGTCTCTGTTGTTTTCCCAAAATAACAACAAAGAGAATGCGTTGCCCAATTGTTCTTTCGTCAGGCTTACTTCCAAAAGTGCCACACCCAAGACACAGGCACTGAAATACCCAGTGATGAGTCGCACCCTTGAATCTACAATCGCCCAAGAAATGTGTGCGAAAACAAAAAAAAACTGAAATGTACACAAGTGAGCGTGCATCTGCTACAGACCTGCTCTTGGTTGTTGAAACCTCGTCCAGAGCCGAACAGAATGTGAAATATTATTGTCAAACCACGGAGGACTTGGCAGTGACGTTTTCTGCATCATCGGACTTTGACTTCTCAATTCCTTGCATTGTTGTGTTGTCCTGGTTGGCATCAAGGACATGCAACAGCGTGAGTCAATAGGGCCGCAAACCAGCACTGATAATCTCAGCTGTACAGGTGAGCAGACAGGTGCCTTTCATCAGCCCGCGTATGAACCAGCGATGGATACGTTGGAGAAGAGACTAAGAACTGCGCTCATCTTCTATTGCTTCGTCGTCTTCGTAAGTTCACCCCACCAAGCTGTGAAATATCTTTGCAGAGCACATCGTCGTTGATATCTCAAGTGTTTGTTTGCACGACACTCGAAGCGTGTGCACTTGTAAGTGACCAGTGCTCATCCCTTGCACTTTTGTGGTGCAATATAACCTGAGTATGTGTGCTCATGTTGTGTGTGTGTGTGTGTGTGTGTGTGTGTGTGTGTGTGTGTGAGCCACTCCTCATAGTTGTCAAAAATCACCTGTTTGGTGTCTTCTTTTTCAGGGGGCATCCATGACAATTTTGGGTTCAACGCTTGTTGATCTGCAGGAAATTTACGAAACGACGACACAGAAAATTTCAACCGTCCTCACATGGAGGTGAAAGATCAAATGAGCCGAACTCTGAATCATCAAGCGAAGTTAATCTTTTTTTTTGCACTGGAGTCAATGAGGTGCCTGACTGGAGTTGTACGCTGCACAAGGAGCTGTTTCTGTCAGAAACACCTCTTGTCCCAGTGAATTGTGCACAATTTCTCACAAATAGAAGTCCCAGTCCAATATCCGTGGACTGAATTGTGGAATGACCCCTGTCATTCCATTGGGGTGTGTTATGACTGTTACTTCTCCACAACATGTGGTTGATGCTCTATTGACATTTTTAGGTGCATAGGAGTGGTGGCTGGATGCCTTTGTGCAGGCAAAATAACACAGAAGTTGAACCAGAACATTTTCATCGGAGCTTCTCTTCTTGTTATGGGAGTCTGTCTACTCGTGGTCCCATCGTGTGGAAACCTGGCAACGTTGTCAGTCACTATGGTTCTCCATGGGTTCTTCTCTGGCTCCTTTTCTGTTGGTGGGACATTGTGGTGCTTTTTGAGTGTTTTATCTTGCTCAGACTGTTTTTTCTTTAGTTTTCTGTAAATTAATTGTCTTCTTGTGTTTCAGGAGGCAATGCTTTCACCATTGACCTGTGGGGCAAGGACAGTGATCCACTTCTTCCTGCTCTGCAGTTCTTTGCTGCAGTTGGGGTGATGATATGTGCACAACTTGCAAAGTTATTTCTGGCTGAGAGAATGCCCCTGCTAGAAACAAACTTATTTCAAACAAATGTTGCTCTGAAAGAAGAGTTACAAACACCAACCTATGCCAATGTTTCAGGTGTTCTGAAACCTTTTCAGAGTGATATTGGAAATGTATACTTAATTTTTGGGGCAATAACCATTGTTGGTACTGTGCTGCTGGTTCTTGCTTGGCTTTACTCTGGATGTGAGTTCAGACATTGGAAACAAGACACAGAAGGGGAGGCCTACAATGCATCATTGCAAAGCTCACTGGTTCATACACCCACAAAATTGTACCTGTTTGCTTCATCATTATTTTTATGCGTAATTGCATTCCTTGGACTGGCAGAAGAAAATTTTGCTTCCCTTTCAATAACATTTGCCATAAACACTTTGGGCTGGTCAAAAAATGATGCAGGAAATTTTGCAATACTGTTTTGGGCTTCACTTGTTGTGTCAAGATGTGTCTCAGTTCCTTTGGCCAAAATTATACAAGTTGATAAGATCAACATTATTTGCTCCTCAGTATGTTTTGGAAGTACTTTATTGATGACTTTGATGCTGAAAGTAACTCACTTTGCACTTTGGATTGGAGCATCTCTTCTTGGATTAGGAATTGGAACAATATTTGCAAATACCTTGAATGCTGGCAAGAGACTAACAAGCCAGACTGGTATTATTGCATCCTTCATTTTAGCAAGTGGTTACACTGGCAAGATGGTGGCTCCTCTGGTGGTTGGCTATCTTATGGACCATGTGGATCCCTTGTGGTTCTTGTATCTGGGTGTAATGTATTGTGGTGGTACTTTTGTGTTGTCAGTTGTGTTTCAGAGTGTAAAGTTGTGCAGTAGAGAGGTGCCTGATCCTGGGGATCGTGAATGTGATGTTCCTCTGCAGAAAACACAGAAACCATTGAACTGAAGTGTCAGCTGCAGCAGTCAGTCTCGGGTCGCTCATGTATCGACAGAAATACAAGCAAACTCTGTGTGTCAATGATCATATCAAATGGTTCCAGAAAAATGACGGAATCTGTCAATAAAAACACATTCACTTGTATACTGCTCAGGCGAAAAGTCGAAACCCACGAGACAAAGACGAGGCCTTTGTTTCCAGTTCGGCATTGGCATGTTTGGAGTTATCAATTGTACAAAGTGCTGGCAACAAGGGCGTTTTCAGACTTGGTCCGGCGATGCAAACATGAAAGACGTTGGATCTGAACATTTGTGTGAGAATTGTGCACCCACAATTCAAACAGTATGGTGGATCCAAGGGACCTGGTCCTGAACCTGCTCGATTCCTCCCATGTTTGTGATCTGTACCAGCTGTGCCCTTTCTTTTGAAAATTTTGGAATCAACCCTTCCCGATCGTGGGAACTGCATCTTCAATGGTGGATCTCTTTTCGCAAAGAAAACGTCGAGGTTAGGCGTCACCACTGCTTTGTCCACTGCGAGAATCGGGCCCTTCAACCTTATCCCAGATCCGCCACTGCAATAAGTCTCTTTTTGCAACTGTTATCAATATACACGATCGTACATGATACAGCGAGGTGAACGTCCGGGTGTCGAGTACTGTCACATCTGAGGCACTCGAACTGACGACCCAAACGCACTCGTGTATCTGAGTCAAGACTTCTGAGACGCAACGTACCGCTCAAGTACGATGGGTGGGTTTGAACAGTGGCTGCAAACAGCGATGATTTTCTTCGCTTTCATTGTCCATGTAAGTTGTGTGTGCCTCTGTGTGTGTGTGTGTGTGTGTGTGAGTGTCTGTGTGTTTGTGTGTGAGTGTGTGTGAGTGTGACGGTGTAGTGTGTGTACGTATGTGTGATGGTGGAGTGTGTGTGTGTGTGTGAGTCTGTGTCTGTGTCTGTGAGTGTGAGTGTGTCTGTGTGTTTGTGTGTTTGTGTGTGAGTGTGTGTGAGTGTGACGGTGCAGTGTGTGTACGTATATATGTGATGGTGGAGTGTGTGTGTGTGAGAGAGAGAGAGAGAGAGTGTGTGTGTGTGAGTGTCACGGTGTAGTGTGTGTAAGTGCATGTGTGAGTGTGACGGTGGAATGTGTGTGATTGTGTGTGATGGTGTGTGATGGTGGAGTACGTGTGCGTGTGTGTGAGTGTGTGTGCTGTGTTTTTGCCACATAGTGGGCGTCGAGTGCCTGTGTGGAGTGAGCGTCTGTCTGCACACCTCCATGGGAGTGTTGTGGATTTGCTGTTGGTGTTTCTCTTTCAAACCATATTCCAACAATTCCTCAGGGGGCATCTCAGACGATTCTGGGCGCAACGCTGGTTGATCTGCAGGAAATTTACGAGACGACGACACAGAAAATCTCCACCATTCTCACATGGAAGTGAGTGGAAAATTCTCCAAGATTAACATCCAAAAGGGAATGGCGCCCCCCCCCTTGTCCCCTCAACCCACCCTGTAAGCCCCCTTTGATGTTCTCTCCCGTGCAACAAGTTTTCAGAGATGCAGTCAATGCTTTCCTTCGATTAAATCCAGATTGGGTCGCAATTTAAAGAAGGACACCCTTCTGAGTTGAATTGAGTTGGCAAAGAAGCAAATGTCGTCCAAATTCTGCCAGATGCAGCTCTTCGTTTTCCAGTTCCTTTTGCTCCTCTTTGAGTCTGCACCATTCACCACGAGCCTCAGCCTGACCCTGCTGCCATTGGGCTTCAGGGTGTCTGCAACTGAATGACGTCAAATTGAAGAGTTTCTTTCAGGTCCGTCGGGCTGGTATCTGGATGCCTCTGTGCCGGCAAAATAGCACAGAAGTTGAACCAGAACCTTTTCATAGGAGCTTCTCTTTTTGTTATGGGAGTCTCTCTTCTGACCGCTCCATTTTGTAGAAGTCTGGTCACGTTGTCAGTCACTATGGTTTTCCAGGGGTTCTTTACTGGCTTCAACATTGTGGGTAAAAAAAGTTATTTGAATCAGCCTGTACAATTTCCCAGGAGCAAAGCATTTGACTGTCAAGATTTTGATGCATTTCACAAATTTTTGAAACAGGCCAAAGATTTTGATGCACCTTGTTTTGTGTTTCAGGGGCCAATGCCTTCACCATAGACCTGTGGGGAAGAGGATGTGATTCCATTCTTCATGCCACACTGGTATTCTCCACACTTGGATCAATGGTGTGTGTTCAAGTGACAAAGTTGTTTTTGGCTGAGGAGGCACCTGATAAAGAAAACAATTTGCTCAGAACTAACTTCACTGCAAATGAAGAATTCACATCACATGCCTATCCAAACACTACAGCCATGCAAACAACTTTTCAGAGTGATGTGGAAAATGTATTCTTTATTTTTGGGGGTTTGTCAATTGTTGGAACTGCCTTGCAAATTGTTTGTTGGCTTCACTCTGGTTGCAAGTGGAGTCACCGGGTTCAAGTGACAGAGGCAGAAGTACAGTCTCCATCTTCTGGAGGGGGTCTGTTACATGGAAACAACAAACAGATCTTGCTGATTGCACTGTTTCTTTTGTGCTTAACTGCACTCATTGGTAAGGCCATTGATGAGAATTTTGCTTCCCTTATCATAACATTTGCTGTCAATACTTTGGACTGGAAAAAGAGTGATGCAAGTAACTTGGCCACTCTATTTTGGGCTTCATTTGTGATGTCCAGATGTGTCTCTGTTTTGCTGGCTAAGTTTCTCCAAGCAGAAAAGCTGATGATTCTTTGTGCCTTTGTTGGCTTTGGAGGAACTCTGTTTATGACTTTCACATTGACAGCAACTCAACTGTCACTTTGGGTTGGGGTCCTTTTTCTTGGGTTGGGGATTGGAAATGTGATTCCAAACACCTTGAATGCTGGTAAGAGGCTTACAAGCCAGACTGGTGTTTTTTCATCATTTATTTTAGCTAATGCATACACTGGCAAGATAGTAGCTCCTCTGCTTGTTGGCTATCTCTTTGACAATGTGGACCCCATGTGGTTCTTGTATCTGGGTGTTGTGTATTCCAGTGGTTTGGTGGTGTTGTCAGTTGTGTTTCAGATTCTGTTGAAGTGTTGTGTGCAGCCTGTTCCTGGTCCTCAGCAGGAGTGTGATGTACCACTGGATGCCATAGAGACACCTGAAGAGACACCCAAAGAGTGAGGTGAGGTTTTGAACATGCCACGAAGGGTCCGTCAGCCTTTTCTTCTGTGACACCTGGTCGGTAACCAGTGTGCACACGAGACTGAGAACTTTGTGAGGAAATTGCATCCACAAGAGACAATCAGTTGAGACAGATCATCAGTGTACGAGGGTACTTTCCTTTCTGCCAGGAACAACATGATCACTGTGTCCACATTTTGGACCCATGATTGACCAATTCTGACTATTTTTGTACAGTGCCAATTGTTTAGGTCTTTGATGGTGTTGATAAACATGGCAGTCTTCTTTTGCGTCCACTCAGTACATTTTGGTAAATGAGTTGAACACCTCACCAGTGCAAATCATGCTGTTCCTGGCAGAAAGGAAAGCCCCCTCGTACTTGTCTCACTGGTCAAATCCAATATGAGACTGGGCTGCCGCCCCAATATTGGGTAACCGTCTTCTGCAAGTGGAATCCAGTTTTGCTGAAATTTTGGACCGTTACCCGTCGCTCGATCGTGGGTGAAACTTTGACCTTTCTTCGAGACCTCGACCCGCACAGACATCGCTGAGACTTTATCAACCAGAACCAACCAACCAACCCCGGGACCCGACCAGGCGACTGTGGTTGTCCCGTCCGCGCGTCCCGGAAGTCAGCAGCGGCTGCCACTTCCGCTGCTTGTTCTCGCTGTTTCTGGCTTCTTGGATCTTCGGCGCAAAAAATGGGAAATATCTGGACGCTCTTCATTGTGGAAGGACTCCCTGAAGTTCATGCCAAAATTTGTCGAAGAATGTAAATTTTGCGTTCTTTGCAAGAGGCTGAAACCAAAGGCTGAAACTCGTGTAGTTTTCTTTTATTTTTGACACACACACAAAATAGATCAAATAATTCTTTCCCAGAGGGGATTATTTTCCTCGCGGAAGGATGAGACAGAGGACGACGATGTTCGCGCTCGTCACCCCAACAAAGGCGAGACGGAACAGGAACCTGTCCAGCACACTCGCGGCATTCTCCCATTTGTTCAAACCTTCCTCATTCACTTCATCAAAATCCCTGTTCATTGCTGATTCCTGAAAATTTGGTTCTACTGGTTTAACTCTGGTGACTTTTGTCTTTGGTGCCTTTGTGTTAAATTTGTTATGCATCACAGGTTTACAGGTGATCCAACTCAAGAGCTGAATCAGCTTCTTCATGGCAGGAGACATGGGAAGCTTCTCACTTCTGTGATAGATATTGATGATGTGAATAGTCAACAAAAGATTCCCAATGGCCATTAGTTCACATCCAGTCAGATAGTATGCTGAAATAAATGTGGATTTTTGTGCCTCATTGCAACCGTCATGAAAAGGATAAAATGCTGTTGTGGTGAACCAAGCTCATGAGGGTAAAAGTTCTTTGGATTTATATCAAATGTCTCACACAGCAGAGGCACTTTGGTGCCAGAAGATGGCGTTATGTCAGCAATGACCATCAGAAGCATCAAGTAGGACAGAACCACTGTGATCTGCAAACACAAACAGCAAACAAATCTGTCCACAAACCCCCTGCTGCACAAACAAGATATTTTACAGCACAATTTTCTGAACTAAAATTGAGTTTGTGAGGAGATCCATGAAAGGTAACCTGGAGTGCTATTTTTTCTCCTGATGCAGTTGGCAAGAGAAACACCAAAATCAGTAAGTAGCTCAAACTGAAGCTGGGGACAACAACATTGATGACAAAGTATGATGGGTTTCTCTTCAGACCCAGGGTGACGACGACCATCGGCATTTGCTCTGGGTCCGTTCTTTTCCCACCTTCTGAGAGGGTCCTGGTCTCAACCTGCAACCACGAGAAGTGGGGTTTCTTCACGTTGAAGAGCAAGTCAGAGTCTGAAAAGTCTCCACTGCAGGCAAATGGTGGAACAACAAGAACACCGACGCGTTCAAGACGCGTCATCTTTCACAGCATTGCGTGCGAAGTACCAGGCACGGATCGCCCATTGACCCTGGTCGAGAAATGTCCTTTTCGAAAGGCGAACACGCAGTGTCAACAAACTAGGATCCGTTGGGGTTGTTGTCTTTGTGAATACTTAAGCAGATCTCAGAAATACCCTGCCATACCCCCTGAGACACAATTATCAAACTTCACCATCTGCCCCTCCCGGCACCGCGTGATGCACATTTTGCAATAAAAACAAACGACGCCCACACATTTTCACCAAACAGTGCCCGCACTGTTGAGAAAAGGAACATAAAAGGGCTGTTTTCTTTACTTTAGCTTCGTTGATGGTCCATCCTGAATTCTCCGTATAGAAACGCAGGTCCACAGAGTCGTTTTTGAGGACAAACCAGACGGGTCTCCAGTCGGCCGACCCCAGGTACAAGATGGACACGAAGTGGATCTCACACGTCTGATCGTCAAACGGGAACCTGCAGAACAGCACGCGAGAAACAAGAACACCTGTCTGCGTGGACACACGCCCGGCCTGAGCGGCAACTAATCACGCCTGGCCTTGTTCTTGTTCTTTGAACAGACACAGAGAGAGAGAGAGAGAGAGAGAGAGAGAGAGAGAGAGAGAGAGAGAGAGAGAGAGAGAGAGAATGGCTGCGATCGCTTGCAGGCCTCTCGCCTTCTGTCAACAAATTTTTAGATCCACCCCTGTTGAGCAACCGTCCCCGGCCCCGAACCCCAAAAAGAACTTAAATTCACTCGGCAGGCCGCAAATTCTCATTTCCCAACACAAAACTTCCAAAACTTATATTTGCCCCCCACTTGAGAGGTCGCTCCTCCACAAACTTTTGGACCTGCCCCGTCGTGCACTTTGCCTTCAGTGCCAGTACCTGAATAGGTCGACCTCGCACTGGGTGCGGAACCTCTGTAGCATCGGCCACACGACTGTGCCGTCATAGTCAACGAAAACCCGGAACTCCGAGCTCAGCGCCAGGTCCTGCAACGTGTCCACCCTGAAGAACAACAACCGGGCGTGTTCGACTTGCAGCCCTCTGGTGGTTCCAGAGAGGAGCAACGTTTGCCCTCTGAGCACCCACACATTTTCCTTCGCTCTGCCTCAGCTGCAACACATTTTGCGAGAATGTTTCTGAGTTTGGAGATTTGGTTCCCTTTGAACCGTGTGACCTTCGAGAGCAACCCCGTCCCCAAAGCCAGGACCTTCAAAGCTATTCGTTACCACGCTGAGCGTCACTCTGCATTGGTTCAGATAGAACAGAATTCACAGCAGAATGCAGAGCAGGTGAGTACTCTGCATTTCTGCATCACAGAGAAAGGCAGAACTCTCTGCGTTCAGGAGGCGGCGCAGAAGGCAAACGAACAACCCCCAGGACTAACCCGGCACTCACCCATTGAACAGATGGATCTCCGGGAGCCACACGGACCTCTTGTCCACCACCAGCCTCTCCGTGGCCTCGTAGTCCCTGGGGTCCCACCGCAGATACTCATCATGCCAGTCCTGCCCGTGGATACGGAATCACAAACACAAAGTATTGTTGCTATGGACACGGCAAATTTGCAAAGGAAAACACTTGTGTGTACATGTACGCGTACCACTCGTCTTGAGGAGCACAACCATAATCCCTGCCCACAGCCGGCAATCCGGGTTTTGCTTTGAGGCCAGGGGTACTCCGTCTGTCTCAGACCAGACTCAATCAACTTTCAACCAAGGGAAAATTCAGGAGTCACAGACCAAGACCCTCCCTGCTGCAGGCAGAATTTAGTTTTTCTGTTTTCTGGGGAGGGGGTCAAGTTCAAGTCAAGTTGCAGATACTCGTCCTGCCATTGTTGTGAGTCAAGACAATTACATGATATGGAACAACTTCAAGTTCCTAATTCCACACGCAGAACGACCAAACAAGTCGATTACTGAAGAATAAAGTACGACCAGTGTCGTGGTGTGAAGTGTAAGTCAACTTGTTTGGTCGTTCTGTCTACTCACGGAAACCAAGCTTCCAAACGTGGTTAAGGTTTGTTTCTTCTCATCCTGAAACGGTAAAGATAGAGACTCTTCGCCCTGTTTCGCCCTGGACGTGTCGTGCGTTGCGCCCTGGACACACCAGGCGGCGTCACTGCGTCATCGCTTGTGACGTGCACAAGCGACGTACGACCAACCTCTTGTTCAGGGACACGACAGTGAAAACTGGTGAAACTGACGTGAAAAGTCAGTGCGAGCCCAGTTCCATGACCTCACCAGCTCTTCGAGCGACGCGAGACGAAACTCGAACGAGATGACGACGCTGTCATGTCCGTGCGCGACGGGCCGCGCGTTGCTATGGTAACCCTGCAGAATGTCCCGCAGCACGGCCGCCTCCGGACTGATGGCTCTCGGCTCCTCATCGTCAGGTTCCGCCATCACTGCTGGCGGCAACACGCCTGCCAAACTCACGACTAACCACGCCCACATCAACCTCCAAAACGGAGGGGTTCGTCTTTGGCTTTGGTTTCCACGCATTTTCTTTTTCCTGACAGAAAGTACTCGTAGTGTTGAAGCGACAAAGTACGTTCGCGACGAATCTACAGTTTTATGGACGAAGAGATCTGCTGTCGGGGACGGATCGAGAGCTTCGTCCAAATGCGATCCCCAGTGACGAGGGAGTGGGTGGGAGCAGATTTTAACTTGAACAACGTGGAACACACGTTTTGTCCTTGTGGCACAACATCAAGAGGGCAGGGTCAGACCCCTTGACCCTGACCCTCCCATCCCCCCGGACGGATCAGCCCCTGGTTCTGCGTGTTCTTTGAAACTGCGTCACTGCAGGGATTGATCACGACACAACGGCTGACAATTTTTCGGTCGATCACAGAAGAAACCTCCCAATAGGCCTCAAATAGGCCTTTTGGTTGTTTGCATCAATACGAGATGTCCACACGATGTTTTGCTTTGGGTCCCCAAATGGAGTTTCACTTTGTCATGATGTTTGCCATGGTGAGTGATGCAACAGGCGGTGACGATCGTTCCTCCATTTACATTGATGCACGTGTACACCAGCAAAGCTGGCACCAGTCGAACGCATAGTCCAAAGCAGCTTTCCCCTTGGTTTCCCAAAAACATCTTTGGTCTCTGGCGACGCCAACTTTCAACAAACTACATGTAGTTTTGATTGGGTGGTCTGCAGACCTCATCCCCTGAACAAGAAGGCTACGCCTAAAAAGCGTGTGGTCCATAGAAACGTTCGCAGTTGATGACCCATGTTGAGTTTGGGGGGGGGGGGAGGGTAACTCAACACACCAAAAAGACCAACAGTAATGATACGCAGAAAAAGTGTGTGGTCACATAAACGT
>JAAUXT010066699.1_pt1 | contig 17006 bp, 16 predicted proteins | sample 7278171 | NCBI WGS metagenome assembly JAAUXT01 (sample SAMN14350112, study PRJNA611818) | marine sediment metagenome | isolation source: surface marine sediment (1.8m) | place: French Polynesia: Moorea | collected 2018-08 | reverse complement strand
ATTCCATGCTAGCTCGCAAACCTTGGGGCCGTCCAGAGAACACGAAAGGGACGAGGGGCATGCACCAGAAGTTCAGGGCCCAGTGACCAACATTCCTTATGGACAGGGCGGACCTCTGAAGCCTTCTGTTCGTGAACCGAGAAGCATCTCGGCCACAGCCAGTGTGCTAGTGCCAATGCGTTTGTGGCGTACTTCGTTCTTATACGTTCTCATTTTTGGATGCAAGGAAAGCTCACAACCGACTGCAATGGATCGGTAAAACACGGAAAATGGCAGGAACCAGTGGGAACTCTTTCAGTGGCTCTTACCGCATACACAGAAGCCTCTGTAAGAAAATATTTCCTTCAAGGAAGCAAGTATGAAACATTGTTTATCACACACTCCAATTTGTCAAGAAATACACTTCATGTTTCTGATGCTCAAGGTAGAGAATTCAGAGACCTGGCAACACACAACAAATTGCACATAAATTACTTCAATTGTCTTCTTTATGTGTACACACTTGGAAATTCAACTCTGAATGTAAGTTCTTCCTTGAAGTATGTCAGAGTGAGCCAGGTCAAACACAGCTTGACAGTGGTGATCACTGAGAAAGTGTTCATCACACCAGAAGTGTGTGCAAACACCTCCTCCAGGATTAAATTGTATGTGACAACCACTAGAGAGGACAGATATGCTCAGGTTGAGGCAGACATAAGGATGGACCAGACATGGGTTGTGTTTTCATGCTTTTTTGGTGGAATTACATTTTATGACAAAGCATCTTTGACAGAACTTTACAGTGTGTGTGACAGTTCTCATGATTCTCCATTGAAAATGAAAACAGTTGTGAAGGGAATAGCTTTTTTGGCACCTGGAAGTAAAACATTGATAGTAGCATACTGTGATCCAACATTATCTTTTTACGCATCAATGCACATCAGGCCAAGTGCTTGCAAAGGGGTGTTTATCAACCTGTGCTCTCACCAATCTCATCCTCCTGAATATCTTTTGAAAATGAAGCAAGATGACAATATTTATCTCACAAATGTTCCCAAACATGAAGAATCAAATACTTGTGTTTCATATCATTTGAGCACAAAGTTCTTGCCTGTTGGAACCAGCGATTTTGATGTCACAAAGAAATGTTCATTTATTCTGGTCTTCCAGAGAAATGGTTCTGAAACAGATTTCTGTGGACTAAGAGTTCAATCGCAGAAGACACAGGACGCGAGTTTGGGACTGCATACACTTCCAGAACGTTTCATTGTGTGACATTGACATTTGTGTTCCAAGGCCAATGCGTCGCGACAGTCCAACTTATGACCCTTTTTGGCCACGCATTCTCTTTCCAAGACAAAGAAAAAACAAGCAGTGTGAATGCATTTTACACCTGCAAAAACGCGAAGGGAGAAAATTCTTTCAAAGTTATTTTCTTGTGGAAAGATTCCAGCATGAATCAACTGAGGTGTGGACTTTCACAGAATCTTATGAGGCCTGTTCAAAACTCATCAGTCTTCCATCAAGTTCAAGTCAGCTTCTGAAGAACACCTCAAGACCTTGCTTCAAAGGAAGATTGGATCAACACAACACAGTTCTATCTATGTCATTGAGTGGGCATGTAAGAGAATGGTCTGGATCTATTGGGGAATTAAGAATTGAAACAAATTTGTGTTTGAGTAGCTTCTGGTTTTATGCTGCACATATTGTTGACAGCACATTGAGACAAACTTTGTTGTCCAGGATGTGTTTTGAAGAGCATGACCAAATGGCATACATCAGAGATTTTTCTGATCCAAACAACATGGGAGAAGACAGATTGCAGTGGCATTCAATTCTCAATTCAGCAATGTTTGAGGTGAACAACAACATGATTTTTGTTGCTCTTCCTGGTTTGGTACTCAAGGCTGTATTTAAGGAGATTCCTGCTGGATTTTTGCAAGATCTTTCAATCATTTATGTGTGGATGAAAGCTTGTGAGTCATGCCAACAAAGCAGGAAAACCAAACACAATGTCAATGCCAAAAAAGGCAGGACCTTCTTTCAAGAGCAACACAGGTACATGGTTCTTTCACCAAATCTGAATAAATACTTTGCCCCTCCATTGGAGTGGACATGGTTTGCAGCACACAGAAAATGCAGACTGATTGGTGAAAACCTGCCCAGTTTTGTGTCAGGGGCTGATGTGTAACAATTTGAGCAGTACCTCTATAGAGTGTCTTGGAACACACTGGTATCAACAGCGTTTATTGCCTTGTTTTTCAAGGTCAGTAGAAAGTCTTCTGTTTGTCCTTTGTACTCTGTGGAAACTTCGCTCACCACAATCAGCATTATTTTTTCCAGAATTCTGAAAGAAGGTGGACAAGTGGAAAACCAGTAGGGCTTCAGTTGTGGGGACCTCCATTCTCATTTGAACAGCCTGTTGGGAGCAGTATTGTGAGCCTTTTCCACCCCAAGAGAACAGAAAGTTTCTTTCTTGCTGAAAACAAGGGGACAATGCTTGAGCCAAAATTGAATGTTCGAAGGTAGAAACAAGCATGGTGTTGTGGGAATGACTATTTGCATTTGACCAGTGGTACTGGAAGTACTTTTGCTTTTGAATATGTATTGGCTGTTGTTTTGCTTTCAGGGCGAAACGGGTCCTTCTGCTCAAGGGAGTTTTTTGGACACACCTCAAACAGAACATCAAACATGGTCAATGTTTGCACTGTGTTGTCAGTTCACAACATGAAATACCCACACTCGTACCCTGTGCCATGCAACATGAGCATAACTGGGCATGTCATTTGCACCAAGATGAAGGGAGTCTTGTCACACAACAGAACAACAAATCATTCACACAACTTTGATGTTCTTCCTTGCCATTCCTGTCCAAGGAATTTCATTCTTTTCCAAAATACCTGTTTCTTTCTGACCAACAAAAATGTAGAGGGAACTTATTTATTTTATTCCAGTGACTATGACAGTTTGATGATATTCCTGTTGAGTCAATATGATCATCTGTCCTTTGGATTCAACAGGCAGAAAAGTTACGCATTTGTCATCTGGTACAACAGACTCACTAAAAAACTCCACCAAAGGCATTGGACAGCAGCAAATCCTTCTTTGTTTTACATTGCAAAAAGAAACACTCAGAAGAAAGCAAAAGGAAATGAAAATCTCAAGCTCCAAATCACTCAGTGTGAACACCAATCCTTCATCAGTACCCTTTCACTTCATCTGCATGCTCGAAAGTGCCAGCAAGAAAAATATGTGGAAACAAACAAAAATATGTTGCCACACAGGCAAGATTCAGCCAAAATTTGCAGCTTTGTGTGCAGATTTGTTCTACAGAAATGTAAGAGGCATGTGTCTTCCCTACATTTTGCAGCAGCCTTGTTCTCATTTATGTTTTGTTTCAAGCACCAGCAACAAAAGTCAGTCAAACAACAATGACTTTTACACTGACTGTTCACAGGAAGAACTGGAAGCATTTGCACAGAATATCACTTCAATCAGAAATGTATGCATTCACAAGGGTTACATTCCATGCACCCTGGGATGTCAGAAATGTTATCCCATTCACAAGATTTGTGTGTATGAGTTGGATCAGTTGGGAGATTTGATGCATTGTCCAAGTGGATCCCACATAAAACATTGCACCAAAGCAGAATGCGCCAATATGGTCAAATGTTACAAAAACTACTGTGTTCCATTCAGGTAAAAGCAAACATGTATTTCCTCCTGTTCGTGTAAAACGTGTAGTTCTTTGTATTGCTTTGTGCCTACTTTTGCCAAGGGTTATGGTTTGCTCCTACGAGTCCATGGGCAGGTGGAGCAACTTTGTGTTTTTCTTTCAGGCATGTTTGTGATGGTTCACACCAATGTCCAGATGGAGAAGATGAGCAAATGTGTCAGCGATATGATTGTACAGGTTTGCTTCGCTGTGTGTTGACACCAACAAGTCTTTGCCTGCACATTGTGTCTGTTTGTGATGGAAATTATGATTGTATATCTGGAGAAGATGAGTATTTGTGTGACTTACCCAGACTATGCCCTTACTCATGCAATTGTCTGATGTATGCAGTTCAGTGTGAAAATTTTGCAAGTTTCAACACTCACAAACTGACAAGGAGCATAACAATCTTTGTTTTTGCCAAACTGGAAATGTCACTCTCAGTGATAGGTACAGGTCTCTCAAATTGACAGGCTCTGAGAATCTTGTTTCCTCTACCTGGACGAAGTCTTTCCTCACCAATGTTTTGCAGGACAGTTGCACTTTTCCTACAAAGTTAAGACTTGTTGATTTGAGTGAAAATGCAATTTATAATGTGTCATCATTTTGCTTCAAAAGGCTCAAGTTTTTGGCAATTTTACTGCTCACAGGAAATGACATTACAACTCTTCCTGCAAATGTTTTTGTTGAAACACAGAGTTTGAAGAAGGTGGATATATCCAGGAATTGCTTGATACACTTATCAAGTACAATGCTTGCAGTTCAATCTCTGATCATTCTCAATATCTCACAGAACAGTTTTGTTGACTTCAGTCAAGATTTGACTGGTCAGATAAAAACCATTTTTATTTCTACAGATGACTATCGACTTTGTTGCCTGCTTACAGACTCACCAGCAATATGCACAGCTGATCCCAGTTGGCCCATGAGTTGCAATGTACTTCTTGACAGTCTGGCTGCAGAAGTGTCAAGTGCTACAACGTCCATTCTTCTTCTCATCTTAAACACAGTTGCAAGTTTGACAGAAATAATACAAATTGTTCTTTCAAAGAAGGAAAAGTATCACTTTGATGGAAATGTAAAGTTGGTGAAAAAGCAAACGTTATCAACGTCATTCACAACCAACATTATTTGGCAAAATATGAATGATATTTTGTTTGGTGTGTACACTGTCATTGTATTTGCAATAAGCAGATATTATGGAGAAACATTTCCAGTATTTGCACCAGCATGGCTCAGTTCAATCTTTTGTTCTTTTCTTACATTTCTGTCTGGGTTCACTGTTTTAAATTCTCTGTATGTAGCAAACCACACAGCCATTTCCAGACTTTTTGCCACAAAGTATCCTTTCAAGTTGACATTCAAAAATACCAAAACCAATTTGAAGGCCTTGGTGTCTGGCAGTGTGGGTGTGAGTGCATTTTGCACCTTGTGTGTTTCCATATACTGTTTTGTTGAGGGCCAAGAAAGGATGTCTTCAGTGATGTGCACATTTACTGGGAGAACAAACCAGTCTCCATCAGTCATTACATTAACATCAACAACAGCTGCAGTGGAAATTTGTGTATTTGTTTCAATCTTTATTCAGTACGTGGTTATTTGCATGGAACTCAGTAAACCAAGTCAGATGACATGCAGTATTGACAGAAGCAGCCAGCAGACAAGTGTCATAATCCAGGCTGTTGTTTTACTGCTGAGTTATGCTTTGTGCTGGCTGCCATCTGCAGCCAAATTAATCACATCTGTTTCCATGACAACCTACCCAATACAATTGTTGGCATGGAATGTAATGCTTATATTGCCATTGGTGTCAGTGATCAATCCGTTGATCTACTGTTTCTTTCCTTTGCTGAAACAGAAAGTCAAAAAGAATTGAGGAATTGTTGTCATGGAAGAGCCCCTGGTGTGAATCTTGTTCTTCCTTTCATCTCTACATGATGTTTTCCCCTTCTGTCTCTCCTCCCTACCTCTCTGTCTCTCTCTTATTCTCTCTCCTCACCACTCTCACCACTGGTGGAAGAGCTGGCAAGGGACATTGCTGCCTGAACAATGGCAGCCAGTATCAACCTGTTGATCATCTGGAAATGAACCTTTCTTCTTGTGAAGCACGCTTGTTTGTTCTGTGCTCTGACAACTGATTAGCAAATTTCCACAAGTGCTCAAGGTAAACCTGACCATAATGTATTGTTCTGATGGGGTTCTTCTTCTGTTGTGTCGGGGCTTGGTGTGGATTGTAGAACAGACCCGGGTTTGGTCAAGTGTGGGTATGAGTGGTCAGGCAGCACAGTTGTGTGTCTCTTCAGGCTGTCTCTTGTCTTCTCCCTGGGAGCTGCAAGGCAACTCCTTTCAAAGGGGGGAGTGATGTTGTAGAGTCTCCTCTGTTTGTGAAAATGTGCTGATGCCTTTCAGAAAGTTAGTCTGTGTAGGTTCACAAAAGTAAATTAGCAAGTTTGCCATTTTTTGTTGCTGCTACGACTTGTGTTTGAATGTTTGAATGCCATAAATTCTGTTTGCCCAAACGAAAGTGTCATGTGCATCATTTCAATACCCAGACAATATTTTAGAAGGTATTTTATTCAATCAGGATCAGACAAAGTGTGATTCCTTTCAAACATCAAAATGAGCTGGTTCTTCACCAAAATGCACCTGTGTTTTTTGTGACTCAAAGGAACTGTCTTTTTGAATTGTGTACTCAGATGTGCAGAGAAAATCAGACACTGGCTCGTCGAGCCTTTGGTTTCCTCTCGATATGCTTCAGTTCCATTGAATTTCCTTTGCCCAAATGTTTTCTGAGAAATCTCAGAGTTTTTCTAACAACCAGAGAAAGTGAAAACAATACAGCTATAAAAACTGGTGCCCAAAGAAGGATAATTTCAGTCAGTGCTTCACACACTCTGTTTATGGTTGACATGAGTTTCTGTTCAACTAAAGCCTCAATCAGAACAGCTTTGATCAAGTTAATTTGTCCAATGAGAAATGTTGCAACCAAAGAGAACATGTACAATCTATTTGCAGTGTTATCCTTGTAAGGATAAACCTTGTAGTGCACAACCATGAACAGAACCGTTGTTGTGGTTACGAGAGCAAGTCTGAGAATTAAATGACTGACCAATGAGCAAATTATGACAAATACAAGCCTTCGGAATTTAATGACACCAAGCCAAGAAATGGGTCCTATGGGTGCCATGGAGATAGCTTTGAAGGGCTTTTGAAGTGAATCAACGAGCTCACTGTGCCAAACCCTTTCTCTACTGCACTGTTGCAGCCATTTGTCTTGCCAGTTCTTGTATATCCACCAGCAGAACACAGGAACAGGCAGGAGGCATGCTCCAAAGAATTCACTGACAGAAATCTTGTTTGCCTCCAGAAGACTGGGTCCAACCAGTAGGACAAGCAGGAAAGGGATGACCCAGCTGAAAACAAACACAAAAGCTCCTATTTGCCACATTTGGTAGCAAACAATAGTTCCATCAATGAGCAAAACTGATTCATTATCAACAGAAACACATTGAAGAAGTGACAATGCAGCCACAGACACCTTTTGATAAAACATGAGAAGAACAAGCACAGAGGCAGAGGCAATGTGGGAATACACTGTATTTATGAACTGGCAGTGTCTTGTCAGCTGAGAAATAATGCAGGAAAGTACAAACATCAGTCCATACACAAACAATATTGCAGGGCCCAGAGAACTTTTAACAATTGTTTTGTGAACTGGGGTGGCAGCTAACGACACGCAGATTGTTTGAGCCATGTTTGTGAGGTTAAAGGCCAATTCTGAAAAATGAAATAGTATTGCCAAAAGACTGTTCTGTTCGCCTGGTTGTTGATCTGGCGTATTAACAGCCAGTATCGAAGCATCCTGAATATAATACATAATAATTTGAAAGTATTTCAAGTCAAATGCCTTTTCTTCAGTTTGGCTTTTTGTAACTTTAAACATTCCTTGGCTTGACACAACTGCAGCTGCTTTGGTGGTCTCTCTTTCCAATTCTGGTGGCAGTGAGGGAATCATTGTGGCATTTTCCTGCTTGTTCACTCTGTACACGCAAGATTGCATGATCTTGAGTATTTCATCAAGCACAGCTTTTATGTCTTTCAGCAGAAGAAGTAAAACAGCCATCAGCAGGATCCAACTGATGTAGAAAGAAAGGAAAACTACTGGACTGATACAACCAGAATGTGGGACACAGATTTCAGACAGAAAAGCTTCAGCGTAGTTATGTTTGCACCTGCCACACAAAACACCCTCCCTGTGTTCACTGCAGGGCTGCACATGATATGAATGTTGGCCTTGATTACAATAGCTTCTTGGACATCTGACCATTTTGACTTGTTCATCATGTGTTTTGTATCCCCAATAGTTGGGCAGGGCTGCAATTCCTAATGTACAGTTTGCACCATGAGGACAATCTCTGCAGTGTCCAGTCACCTGTGATTTACACCAGGAGTAAATGTGAGCCCTGGGATGCACAGATTGTTTCTTTGTCTGACAAGTCATTGTACCATTTGGAATATTTTGGGAGAGGACCAAACTGAGAATATCATCTCCAGTGTAATACCCACTGCAACTCACACATGATATTTTCAAAGCACCAATCCCAGTCTCTGTCAGCATTCTTGTATCACTGGTTGGTTTTGTATGCTCAGAACATTGCACAGTGATAGAGGTTGAGGTGCCTGATTGCCAAATATTTGGCTGAATGAAGCCACAGCTGCAGTCATTCCAGATTTGATAACTATGACAAGAGAGGTAACTATTGTTTCTTGTGTGCATGTAATGCTATGTAAGTTTTGTTCTCTGTGATAGATTTTTACACTGATGTTTTGCAACAAAAGAGGAACAGAAAATGACATATCACTTCCATGTGTAGAGTTCTTCTGGATGTTGTTTGTAAACAAACAGTCTGTGAGTGATGAGATTCCCCTGATCTTGTCCACTTGATTTGGTGTTTCCAAGACAAGCAATGCTGTACCTTCATTGCGATGGAAATGTGACCTCAACACTGTGATGACACACTGTGTACAAGAAACAGCAGCTCCCTGTTGTGATGCAACATTTTGACTGAAATTGGTTCCACTGACATTAATTTGGACATTGTGAGCTGAAAAAATTACAGCTCCCTCTTTTGATGTGCTGAACCTGAATGTGGAAGAGACAATGGTGAGGCTTGCATTGAAACCTGCAACTAAAACACCTCCTTGGAGGGAAGAACTGCTGTTGACAAAACTGGAGCTTGTTATGATCACAAGGGTGTCTTTGGTAGTGAACAGGACACCTCCATACTGTGTTGCACTATTGTGAGTGAAGGCTGAAGAAAAAAGGGTCAGACAGGCAAAGTGAGCCACCAAATACACACCACCATAAGCAGAAGCACTGTTGTTGGTGAAAGTGGAATTTGTGATTTTCACATCAGGGTGATTAGTAGCCAAAAGAACACCTCCATACTGCGCAGTATTGAGAGAAAAGAGACAAGAGACCACAGAGAGATGGATATTTCCAGATGTCCACACCACTCCACCTTCACTAGTTCTGCTGTTGTTTACAAAGGTGGAATTTACAATCTTTGCATCACAGTCATCGATGAGCTTTAGAACACCACCCAACCGAGTCGCATGGTTGAGTGAAAAGAATGAGGAGTGAACAGTCAGGCTGACATGGCCAGCTGCCCAGACAACCCCACCTTCACCTATACCTGTAGCTGCTCTGTTGTTTTCAAAAATGGAATTTGTGATCATAAGTACTGTAGAAGGAACTTGAGTAACCTGGGAATGGTTCCTATGTGTCTGCTCACTATGGCTGAATACAGTATTTGTTGCAAAGGCCACACCACCCATGTCTGCTTGGTTGTTTGTGACTATGCAGTTGTCAATGGTGACTGTGACATTTTGACAAATGTAAATGTTTCCTCCACCACACATAGATTTTGTCATGTTTTCATCTGTTTGTTGTTGTGGCATCTGTGAGACATTGCAGTCAAAAGCAGAGTTGTCACTTAACAGTGAAGACTGAACAGATACATCTGCATTGTTTTTCACAAACAGAGCTCCCCCTCCTGCAGCCTTATTGGCTACAATTTCACATTGTGTCAAGCTAATTTTTGCATTGTCCTGTGCATAGACCACTCCCCCATATCCCCCGGCTTCATTCAGTGTACATGAGTCAGCCAACTTTGCCAGAACAGAACTCCATGATGAAAGTGCAACAGCCTGAGATGCAGAAAATGCTGTGTTGTTTTCAAAAGTGACAGAAATAAAAGTTGCTTGGCTGTAATTTCTTAAAAACAAAACTCCCCCTTTGACAGCCACATTTCCCAGGAAAACAGAAGAAATGAAACGAGCAGAAGAAGCATGAAACAGAGCAACAGTTCCTCCAAATAAGACGGCCTTGTTTTTCTTAAAATATGAGTCAGATATTTGCATGATGGAGGCAAATGCCTTCAACACACATCCAGTGTGTCCCACATTGTTGGTGAAGTTGCATTTTGAAACTGTAATTGAAGAATTGTGTGCAACTAACAGACTACCAGTGGCAACTACATTCTGCTCAAAGCAACACCCATGAACAATAATGTCACTTTTGTCAATGTTGATGAGTCCTGCATTGCCAGCCTGAACTGAAACTTTGTTGTGATGGAAAGTGTTGTTCAGGAGAAAGACTGAAGAAAAAGTGACATTGAGGATGAAGGAGCAGTATGGAGCAGTCTCAACTTGGAAGGAGGGGAGAGGAGGGGAAATCCCAATAATACTCTGTTCAACAGAAACTTGTTTGATATCTGCTTGAAATAGGTTGAATACTTGAACATTTTGCACAAACTGTGATGAGAAAATCAGAAGCAAATCAGTTGTGTCATTTTTGCGCATGAATATGGCATCATGCAAGTTTCTAAATTGTGAACTCTGCACCATCAGTTTTGTAACCATTGCATTTGCTGTGGTAATAGCAGAAGAATTCCTAAAATATTCTGACTGAAAACTGGAGCAGTTTATCAGGATTAAAGACCACATACCACTGAGTTGAAAAATTTCTGCTGATACATTTGGAAGTTGTGTTTGCAATGCTGAATTGAATGTGCTCTTTGAAATACTCAATGACAAACATTGTGTGTTACTCTGAAGTTGGAGAGAAGAATTGTGAAATGTGGAATTTTCAACAATGACAGCAGAGTTTTGAATTGTCAAAACAGTGTTCATGATTGTTGCATTTACAATGACTAGGGTAGTGTGTTTGTCTTGGATTAAATTTGTGAGTCTGATGTGTATCTCGTTTGATACTGGATTTGATTGGTCTGTGGTGAGGAACACAGTTGTTGAAGCTGCTGCTTCCAGCAATTTTAGAGTTGAAGTGTCTTCAATGGGATTTTTTTCTGAAACAACAAAAACGATTACACAGTCAGAAAATCCCTTTCTGCAATTTGCCATAATTCCTGCTCTGTGCTGAAAGCTTCAGGAGGTTCATGTGACCACAACCTTCACCTGAGACTTTCTGTGCATCTCTCATCAGGACCACAGTGTCACCATCAGATGCTCTGCTCATCACTGAAGACAATTTGTAGCAGGGATGATGGTGACTTCCACACCCAGCATCATCATCTTCAACATGTTGAGTTGAGTGCACAGCTACATGCCAAACTTGTGACTCAGCTGGTAGAATAGAAAGCAAAGTGCAGCCTAAACATACAAGAAATAAACAGCATGATAAATTTTCCGCAAAAGCTAAGCCTGGGTGAAACTATTTGGCAGCCAAAGTCAGAAACTGTCACCTGCAAAACGCCCACCTGAAACTTGTGGCTTACTAAACAGGGAGCTTGAGGTGCATGGTGACCACTGTCTGTGAACCTCTGGTTTGTGATCATTGACATCTGAGGCACCTTTATCATAATTGGCTCCGTGCACCATGACACCCAACAAACCGCAAATGAGAAATAATCTGAAACAAGAAGGCTGAGGCCAATTAACAAGTGGTCTGAGAAACTGAAAGTGCAGATTTGGCTCATTCCACCAAAACATCCTCAAGCTTTCAATAAAAAATGAAAAAAAAACCAACAACAACATTTGTCCCTATTCCTTTGCTCTTTATTTCTGGCAAAGGAAAACACACTCACTTGATTTTCCATGCTGTAATAGTTTTCACTTTCGTCGTCATCTCAATGGGAATGAGGAACCGATCACGTAGTGCCAGACATTCACGTGATCACATCCCATCTCATTAAGTAGTTGAATTGTTTGATTTGCAATTCTTTTCTCGCATCGAACTCAGTCGTGGAACGTTTACAGGCCTCGTGACCCTTGGTTGACGAATCTGAAACTTGGAATTGGAAAGAACACAAGTGGGCAAAGAACGACATTCTAGTTTGGGGGAAGATTTTGCATTCAACTTGTGCTTGGTTGGAGTGCTTTCTGTCTACCAAACGAAACCGTGGCGATCAGTCCTTCTGGCAGCAGACATGCTTCTTTTGGCACAAGTTGAACAATGAATTAATTACCCGAGAAACTCACGAAAATTTCAAGTCGTTTTGCAGAAAGGCTTTCTGTTGAGTGTCGTTTTCCTACATTTCTGTTTTCACACCATATGACAAAGGAAAAGTACAACATTGTGTACAAAGCTGTGATCGTGGGAGCTCAAAGGAGGCTGGAAATAGATCAGAGGGCGCAGCAGCAGTGCAGGACAACACTCACACACACACACACACACACACACAGACACACACGCACACAGAGTAGGGTACAGATACTGACGGCCTGAATGTTGGGGAGGACGCCTCCCTGCGCGATGGTGATCCCCCTTGCACACACACACACACACACACACACACACACACACACACACAGGGATATCAGAGCAGTTCTGAAGTTTGGAGCTGGTTGACTCTGGGACCTGCAGTTCCTCTTACAGAGAGCCGACACTTTGATCACCATTACAAGGTTCTGACAGGTTGGAGATTGCAAAAAAAAAAAAAAAACAACAACAAAAACAACGCACACACATACACAACAACAACAACAACAACAACAACAACAACAACAACAACAACAACAACAACAACAACAGAACAAAACCACCCAAAATTTCACGAAATCAAAACTTGACCCAAATTTTCGTCTCCCTCAACGGTTCATATTTTCTCACGAAATTACCCTTGGTGAATTTTCACTCAAGTGTCATTTGGTGACCACACACGGGGGGGGGGGGGGCTCGGGGGGGTGTGGGAAGTTCCACAGACTCAAGTAAAGTTTGGAAACTGAGACAAAAATGAAGTTTGATTTGAGTCTTTGTTCCTGTTTGGCAAACATTTCTTCAGCTGCAAAGCAAAGCTTTGCCTTTCTTTGGAACAAAAATGCTTCACATTTTCTGAGATCAATCATATTCCAGATTAGTGTTGAACTTTATTTCAATTCTTCCTGACAGTACAAGGAAAACCTTAACTGTTAGGTTATTTATTCAGTGAGTGTTTCTTATCTGAGTTCCGGTGTTGGGTATTACACTACAACAACTGATCTGTTGGTTTGGGATAGCAGGAATGAACCTGATTGACCCTGGAGGCCTTCTGCAGTCTGGCTCCACAGTGGTTGTGGTAAATCCTCAACACGTGGCAGGGATTCAACGTTTTGTATCCAAGAGCCTCAAATATCCAGCAAATTACATTCTCCAGACCAGGATGTCTCAGAGAAAACTGCATCATTCTGCAATGAGAAAGTCCCACGTTGCTGCAGAAATCTGATTCATCAAAAAAATTTCAGCCCAAAAGAACAACAAAGAAATGACCCAATTGTTGGCTGTCTGCTCATACTTGTAGTGTTGGTCCTTGAATTCAACTTTTGGAATGAGCAAAAATGCATCCAATGCACCAACGAAGTGCCTGAAAAAGATGGACATGATCCAAGGATGATGTTGAAACGCAGTTGATGCACCAGTGAAGCTGGAGAGTAAATATCCAGACCAGCCCGACTAAAACCCATAGGAATGCTGAAATGGGGCACTTTCCAAAACAAGATTTGTTCAACAAAACATTTTGTGGGAAGCACAGGTAACATCCAAGTTTTCATTGCCAGCACCAGTTACCTTGAGCATTGATTGGAAAGTGTATCATTTGTAAGATCACAGTTCTTCTCTTTTCTGCCATGCCTGAAATATTTTTATCAATGGACACAACTTGGGTTGCTCAATTTCTCCCATGCTGCAAGTCTCACAGAAAAGTGGCAGTTGTTGTGAAATGACTCACCTTGAAATCAAATAAATGACTTTGTTTGTTTTCAAATCTGTTGTATTTATCATTTCAAATCCCTCAACCGGATAAGTATCAGCGTTCAATATCATCACAGTTTTGTTTGTCAAATTCTGATTTGCATACAGAAACAGTGTTGACATTGTGTCAGCCATATTGGGAACAAAAATGATTCTTTCCTTGTGACTCAGTTTTTGTTTTTGAATGTATGCAACCAGCAGAGGATCCTGATAGAAAATGTAGACATATCCAGTTTGTGGGTAGTTCAATGTCTTCTGGATACTGTCCATAATCTCCTGCATCCTAGATTCCTTTTGTTCATAGGTGATGTTGCCATAACTTTTGATGCTTTCAGAGTGAGTATAGGGAACCATCATCAGCATGTGAATCAAATGTGGCAGGTCATCCACCTGGCAAAACTACACAAGTATCAGGCAAGATGTTAATATCACCAACAATTCAAACACTCCCAACAAGATTGATCGTTTGTTGCCTCACCTGGACCAGACCCGGTTCTCCCCGAAGGAACTTTCTTGTTTGTTTGGGAACAAATTTGAATTTGTTCACAAGTTACAACAAATGTTGAGGATGCAATTGCTTGCCAAATTGAAACCCAAATGAAAAACACACAATATCAGGTTGTATTGATTTTGGGCGTGTCAATTGATTTGTATCTCCAATATTCTTTTCTTTTTTTCTATCTTGTTGAAACCAGATAAATTTTCACAGAATGCCAGCAAAAACAATGAGACCTGTTGGAAAAGACTGACCTTGTATTTCCTGTTGTACAATTGGCCACTGAATTGTTTTTCCTGGATAAAACTGTGAGATTTTTGAGCTACGAAGCGAAACAAAAACAATGCACCCAGAAAACATGTTGCTATTTCCAAATTCCATGTTTTTGAAAACTTCATGCTTCCTTGCTGCTGTTCCTTGTCCTGTCAGAATGTGGTGCGAAAGATATTGGCGCTCTCCAAAAGTCTTGCAGCTACAAAACAAACCCAAGTGGAATACAATAACAAAGGAAACAAGAGAATCAGATAAGCGTATGATCAGGTATGATGCCATCAAATAATCTCTTGTGTGTGTGTGTGTGTGTGTGTGTGTGTGTGTGTGTGTGTGTGTATGTGTGTCTGATATTTCAACCCCACCTTTGACCCCACCTGGAAACCAAATAAAACTTTTTGAAAATCAAAATAATGAATACCACCACTCAAACCCCCACACAAGAAACTATATTTCATCAAAACACTTCTTTTGCCAAAAATTTGTACTTTCTGAGACACAGACCCATTTCTACATCCATACCCCAAATTTTCAGCCCTTCCAAATTTGAACTTTTTGACCTGAAGAACCCAAAAATTAGAACTTTGCAAAAATCCTTCCTTGCACATTAGCCCCAACACAAACTAAACCAAAAAAGCCTAAAAGATCCTCAATTGATCCTTATCTTGACCATGAAACTGCTGTACACATACTTTTGGTTGACCCTGCCTGTAGATGCTTTGATTTGGGTTGCTTTGATTTGGGTCACTTTTTCAAGTGCCCCAAATCGCGCAGACCCTCCTCAAATCACCTGAAAAGCGACACCAAACCCGGGAGAAGTCATCAATCCCATCTCAGCATCATAATATACTCACATGGCTGATTTGCTGCTTCCTTCCTGAAAATTTTGACCAAGCGATCGACTCAATTGATATTTACTGCATACGTCCACAAATTGGCATTCCGTCGGCAAATCGTCCAGTGAAGCACAAGAGCGAATACGTGTTGTCACACGTTTCGTCGACAAGGAGGAAGAAAAATTCCCTTCTTGCCTCAAGTGACTTACAAATGTAAAATGTCATTTGTACCATTTGATGAGTTGCCTCAAGACGGACTGTCACATTCAGACTAATTTGCAATGTACGATGTCTGGTCAATGGCTAAACGTTTCACTTGGCGCTTGCTTCTGGGTCCACGTCGATGGAAGGAGACCGCAGAAAAACCTGTGGCTGGGCTTCAGCGAATAGAAGCACTGGGATGCATGCAGAGGTAAGTTTTAGCAAACATGCAGCCCGTAACTTGGAAACGCAAACGCAAAAGTGACTTTTGACCAGCACAACATGCTCAAAAGTTCACATTGTCGTTCGCGTTTCCAGGGTTGCAGGCTATTTGCTAAAACTTATCCGATCTATCTGCGTATCAAACGTTACGTCATTACTGTCAGGACATATATGGCGGTAGCAGTTGATAAGTTATAACCGCGGTCGTAATCGTGGCCGAAAAAGGTGAGCAAGAATGCCTATGCAGTAGTCTGCCAAGCTGACTAAGAAGTGTAAGTGCCCGGATGTAAGGAAGCAGCTGCAGGTCCAAATGAGTACTCATGGCCCAGAGTATGATCTCCTCTGGTTGTGCTAAGAGCTTGGCACAAAACTCTCAGAGTTTGGGTTATCACACCCACACACCACACTCGGACTCTGTCACAGTGTGTGTGACAACTGGACATAGATGTGATGATTACCATACCTTTAGTACAGGGAATTTGTACTATTATTCGGACCAGACTTCACACTTTAAGGGACAGAACATTACATTGGTGGCTGTAAATTCTGGTTCTGAGTGGAAATTTTGAATCTCTTGTACCGGAGGGTACAAGTCTGCAGTTTCAATCATAATCGTTCCAAGCCGGAAATATTGCGGTCAGTATTCAGAGACAATGTCATGGAATTGAAATGGGTTTTCCATGCACACGCCAACAAAACAATCATGGGAGTGGAACCATCTTTGTGTGTGTGTGTGTGTGTGTGTGTGTGTGTGTGTTTGTGTGTGTGTGTGTCAATAGTGAGACAGGGGGCCGCCCACTGGCTCCACTGCAGCCAACATCAGCTGGAACGCCGATACTTGTGATCAGAATACACAGACATTCACAAAAACACAGAACACGTTGGTAAATTCATTTTTAATTGTCATTTGGTTTGTTTTGTTTTCTGTGTTGTTATATATATTTACCATGACCAACCCCTAAGTACTGCCACAGCCACAGCATGGCCACAGCCAATCATAGCATTACCCTAGATGGAGCCACTATCCTTAGCTGGGCACAT
>JAAUXT010050443.1_pt1 | contig 17006 bp, 25 predicted proteins | sample 7278171 | NCBI WGS metagenome assembly JAAUXT01 (sample SAMN14350112, study PRJNA611818) | marine sediment metagenome | isolation source: surface marine sediment (1.8m) | place: French Polynesia: Moorea | collected 2018-08 | reverse complement strand
GCTCGCTCACACACACACACACACACACACACACACACACACACACACACACACACACACACACACACTCGCATACACCTCAGAGATACGGGCAAAATTTCGGACTCGCCCTGTCCGCAGTGCAGCACACACATACACACACGCACGTGGTTCACACATACATACACATACACACACACGTGGCACACACACACACACGTGGTTCTCACACACACACACACACACACACACACACACACACACACACAAAACACAGAGTACCGCCGCACCAGCTTCGGGCGCGGTACGTGCAGCCCATAGCAACAAAGGGAGCTGCAACCCCACGAGCGACAAGTGACCCATCACTACAGCAGGGTTGGGGCTCCCTTCAGTCAAACCCTTACTGCCTACATCAATACCCCACGTGGGCGTCGCCAAACGCCCTCAGGCCCGCTCCACACCGGATACGTCACACCCTGCGTCCCGGCGGCCGCTACGTTGGCGTTTTCGACGCAGCGCCGAGTGACTTGTTCCGAGACGCAGGGTGTGGCGCATCCCGTGTGAACCCGGCCCCACCCAGTGCGCATGGCTCTCTTTCCTCAGCGTGTCCTGAGTCCTCGTACATTGATCCACACGGTGCGGCACAGAACGATGCCTCAGGACGGTTTGCCCTGCAGTTTGTTGGAGGGAGGCGGCGGCGCCGCCGGCGGCAGCTTCGACGCCGTCGAGACGCCGCCAGCCAACGCCAGTCCATCTGCAGAGGTTCCGTTGCTGAGAAACGTGGCGGCGTTGCCGCTGGTTTCCAGGTCATTGGCGCCGCCGCTCGTCTTGACGGCGTTGGCGGCGCCGGAAGTGGATGCGGAGCCGGAAGTCTTGTTGCGCATGTCGAACACGTCCTGGATCGCCTTCCGGAAGCAGTGCACGTTGTAGTCTATCAGACCTGGCGACAACAAACAAGTCACGTGACGCCATCTTTCATACGATCCAACGCAATGCGGCTCACCATCACACAACGCAATCCGCTCACATGAGAACCGAACCACATCATCTGCACGTGGTCTGCTACGTTGCCTCGGAGGCCCATGTCAACGTTGCACACCGACCGCAGTGTTTTCAACGAGTACTTACTGGTACTGACCATGTCCTCGCGTAGTGTGCTCACTGAGTACTGACTGAAATATTCTCGGTGTACTGAGTGATTACTGACCCTGTCTTGAGTACTGACCCCGCCTTGAGTACTGACCCAGCCTTGAGTACTGACCCAGCCTTGAGTACTGACCCAGCCTTGAGTACTGACCCAGCCTTGAGTACTGACCCTGTCTTGAGTACTGACCCTGTCTTGAGTACTGACCCAGCCTTGAGTACTGACCCAGCCTTGAGTACTGACCCAGCCTTGAGTACTGACCCTGTCTTGAGTACTGACCCTGTCTTGAGTACTGACCCTGCCTTGAGTACTGACCCAGCCTTGAGTACTGACCCTGTCTTGAGTACTGACCCTGTCTTGAGTACTGACCCTGCCTTGAGTACTGACCACGCAGCTAAAACTGACCCTGCCTCAAGTACTGACTGAGTACTGACACTGCCTCGACCTTATACCCTTGAGTACTGACCCTGTCTGTCGAAGACCTCCTCGCGCAGGATGCAGACGAGCGCCAGGTGTTTGTTGACCTCGCGCATGTAGAGGATGGTGGCGTTGGTCGGCATCATCGGGTTCTTCATCTTGATGACGGACGAACTCTGCGTGTCGAACGCCGCCGACTCGTCCTCACGATCGTCTTCGCTCCTGTGGGGGTAACAAGAACACCGGTCAGCGCTGTGTCGCGTGACCTGAAGGGGCGGGTCATGCCGCGCGTCGTCGCTCCTCGGGTGAACACTTGGTGGAGACTTGGGACTCTGGTGACAACGGGGGTGGCTTTGAACTGCACGGTGCTGTGGATCATTGTTTCCTAAAGTTTCAATCTGGTGTATGTGTGTGTGTGTGTGTGTGTGTGTGTGTGTGTTTCTGCGCGTTCGCCTGTTTGCGTGCGGGCAAGGAGAGGGGTTCCCTTCTTATGCGCATGGACAAAACGCACAAAGTCGATTCGTGCAGGAAATGACCCAATGTGCTTTTCGTGTCCCACTCGAACAATCCAACCGAGTCTGACCCGAAGACCCGTTGCCGGGAGACGAGTTGCTGAGCGACCGACCCGAAGATGCAGGAGATGTCGATGACGACGTCGATCATGTCGCAGCAGAGCTCGATGGAGAGCTCGTCCACGGGCGATGAGTCGGTCGCGATGTAGATCTTACTGAGCACGTCGAACAGGAACGCCTTCTCTATACCAGACTCCTGAAATGGTGCGTGTGTGTCACAGGTGTACGTGCAACTGCAAATCTCCGAAAGGAGTGTGGTCAGTCACTGAGGTGCTTGACGGCAAAATGCCCGTGTTTGTCTTTGTAAAGGAGTCCGAGCGTGTGTGGTCGGCGTACGCGTGTGGCTTGTGTGTGTGATCTGTGTGTGCGTGTGTGTGGTTGGTGTGCCAGCGTGCCGTCTGTGTGTTTGCTTCTTTGGTTGGTGAACTTGTGTGCGAGTTTGTGGTCAGCTTTCTGTGTGTGCCCGCATTCTGTGTGGTGTGTACGTTGTGTGTGTGTGTGTGTGTGTGTGTGTGTGTGTGTGTGTGTTTGTGCGTGCGTGTCTGTCTGTGGTGTGTGTGTCTGTCTGTCTGTCTGTGTGGTGTGTGTGCACAGTGTGTATGTTTTTGTGTGTATATGTGTGTGTATGTATGTATGTCTGTGGTCTGCATTGTGTGTGTGCATGTGTGTGTGTGTGCACGCACACTCGTGTGTACGTTCTATGTGTGTGTGTGTGTGTGTGTGTGCACGTGTCTATCTGTCTGTGGTGTGTGTGTATGTCTGTCTGTGGTGTGTGTGTGCGTGATGTGTATGTTCTGTGTGTGTGTGTGCGCCCTCGTGTGTCCGCACCGAGATGAAGAGATCGAGCAGGTTCTCGAGCGTCGGCAGCTGCGGGATCAGCTTCTGCACCACTTTGCTGAACGCCTCGAAGATGGAGTGGTCGTAGATGGACGTCAGGTTGAAGCTGCAAAACAGTGCGTGTGTGTCACAGGTATGCGTGCGTCGTGAAGAGTGTGAGGGAGCGGCTCTGAGACTGTCACGGGCGGCTGCTTTAGAAAGGTTGGAATATTTGGCAACACTGTGCGAACAGTGAACCAAAACTACAGTGGCCGATTGAACCTTCAGCACAACACACTGAAGGGAAGTGGAAACAGAAACTTCCAGCACCATCCAGCAGCCATCGCACGCGCCGGAAGTCAGTTTCTCCTCAAACCGGAAGCAAGTCCGGAACTGACCTGAGGTAGAGCGTCTCGAGCCCGGCGTCGGCGAGGTCGTCGTGCGCCCTCTGGTGAATGTCGCGCCGCGTCTCGAGCTTGAGCTCGTCCGACAGACCGTCCACCTTGTGGATGAACACCTCGAACTTGATGTCCGGGTTCACCTGCACAGGGAGAACAACAGGAAGGCATTACAGCACTGGCTTGCAGAGCAGATAGATCTGGTTGAGGCGAGGTCAACAAAGGTGTGTGTGTGTGTGTGTGTGTGTATGTGTGTTTGACAACACACAGAGATCTCTTCAGCATTCATTCACACAAGATGCCTTTTTATCGTGGCTGCATGGACCTGACGACGCAACGCACACCCCCTTGTACGAGGGTGCTTTCACTTGGCAAGACTGGCGGTCAATATGATGACAGTCGCTGTCCTCAAAGACCACTTCGCAGACTGGCCATTGGGCGAGAAGACAGTCAAGCGCTCAAGAATGCAGACAAAACAAAATCGTGTTCACGCACAATCTCGCCAGAAGTGAAATCCTCCTCCTACTCGTATCAGCGCCATGAAACTGACGCATCCCGTGTGAAACGAACCTTGAGCCAAGGTTTGACAAGCGATGTCGTCTGACTTCAAACAGCGTTGCGGACACCACTCCTACCCCCCCCCCTGGGGTGTCGCGGACAGGGCTCTCTCACAGCATGAACCACAACCACAGAACCTCCCACCCAAAAATCCCTCCAGGGACAACCACCACACAGCGAAGCACCGAGTAGCATCACACTGACGCCGACCTGCACTTTGGTCTGATTGATTTGCCACAACATTCTGTTTGTCTCATTGTCTGCAAAGTTTCTGTTCATGATAAAAGCAACAATTCAAAACGTCTCCTTGTTGCCGCGTGACTTTGTTTTGTTTGTGTCACGTGTCAAGTGTGGTGATGTTGTTTGCACACAAAGCTCCAGCTGTTGTTCTCGTGACGACACTTGACCCTCGGATCGTCGCGGAGGGCAAAAACGGGGACGGAGTCTGCGGTTACTGTGGATCCACGGACACGTCCGCAAACGTGGGAGCGAAGGGAAGGCACGGGTTTCCTGAAGTTCTGTCATTTGGAACTGTAGAACCAAAGTTCGTTCCTATGGTCGAGTTGCACCCAACAAAGGGCTGTTGTCGCGTTGTTCAAACCCTCACCACAACTCCGACACACACACACACACACACACACACACACACACACACACACACACACACACACACACACTGATCACACATGTGAAAGGGCGCCACTTTCCCAGTGCGTCTCAGACCATGCATACACGTCCTCTTGACGCGCACACACTTCAAAAAACGCGCGCACAAATGTACACAGATCTGCGTACGCGCTCGCATTTCACAACACACGCGCATGCATGCACACACTCTCTCCCCGACAAACCTCTTCCCCCTGCCCACACCACCCGCCCGGGTGCTACGGAACCCGCCCACGGTTTCCTGCACAGCGCACTGCAGAGGAAGCAATAGACATGGGCACTGACACGGCCCCGCCCACTCACCTTGTAGGCCCGTTTGACGGTCATGCGCAGTGAGGACAGCGCCTCCATGTAGTCGTCCTGAAAAACACAACACGTGATTAATTGAAGTAAAGTTCACACTGCAGGCAGCATGTCAGTTCACACTGGCCACGGATGTGTGCAGGGCGCAAACACACACGTATGCACACACACACACACACACACACACACACACACACGTGGGTGGGAATGTATCCGGACCCTTGATACGAGGCACTGAGGTTCACCTCCCGTTGACTCACGACAACAATGCTTCTCGAAAGGCTCATGACAAGAACAGTCGACCATGCGCTCAGCTTACAGGCCACGGCGCGTTCCCCACAGATAGGCCTGAACGCTTCTGGCTCACATCTTGCGCAGTGCGAAATCTGAACGTGCACGAAGCTCACGGTCAGGGATGATCTTGGACCCTTCCTCAACTCTGGTGTTCGTTCCTCAACCGCTCAGAGCCCTGCTCCCTCCCTCCCTGGTACCTGTGTCCACAAAGTCCCTGGGTCCGCCCTGCCCCTCCCACCCCAGCCTTTGGGTCCACCCTGCCCCTCCCACCCCAACCTCTGATTCTGCCCTGTCCTTCCCTCCCCAGCCTCAGACCTTCTCCAGGGTCCGCCTCAACGCCTTGTTACGTCCCGCTGACTTTCACTTCAACTTTCTCCTCAGACGGCCGCACCACGTGCATTTCCACACAGGGTCGACAAGTCACGTGTTGCAGCACATGATCAGTGGACGCTGTTCCGTCCAGGAAGGTACCGGGTTCCAAGAATTCCTTGACAAAGCAGCCAAAACATGGGACACGTAACTCAATGGATCCGTGCCTTTTACCTTCACACAGATCCAACGTCTACGTGTGCTCAAGCGAGTTCTCGACAGTTCATGACACGCCAAAAACTCCAACCTTCATGCCAAGCAGACGTACGTAAACGTAGTTCACGTTGTTGCTGTGTTGCCAAAAGTGACCTGATTCCGACCTCAATGTCACAGTGACATTTTGTGTTCACCACCTTCTGACACAAGTCAATGTGACGTCAACACAGCGTTCACATCAATGTGACGTCAACACAGCGTTCACATCAATGTGACGTCAATACAGCGTTCACATCAATGTGACGTCAATACAGCGTTCACATCCATGTGACGTCAATACAGCGTTCACATCCATGTGATGTCAACACAGCGTTCACATCCATGTGACGTCAACACAGCGTTCACGTCCATGTCACGTCAACACAACGTTCACGACACCGTGACCTCGACGTGGCCCTGACCTGCGCGTCGATGACGAAGATAAGGGCGCCGCAGCCGCCGAAGATGAGCTCGCAGTCGAAGGCGGGGTCGAAGAAGTCCACCTGCCCCGGGAAGTCCCAGATCTGGAACTGCACGAACGAGCTGTTCGATATGTCTGCAACAAACAAGATCATCTGTCAGTTGTGCCAAGCGTGCCAAACAATTTGGACATGTTCCATATTGGAGGGGGGAGGGAGAAATCAACTTTGTTCTCTCTTGTCAATGAGTGACGATCCTGATCTGTGCCGCATATTCTGGACACACACTGAGGGACTCAACTTGTTGAGTGCCTCTCTGGTCAATGATGTGATGTTGATCTAATGTGCCGCATATTGACCACAGTATCTACCCACCATCCTTGACGATTATGCTGGTGCTGCCCAAGTACTGCGTTTCCTCTGGCTCCATTTTGTGGAAGACAACTTTCTGTATGGACGACTTGCCGCTTCTGAAACCACAACAACACACATATAAAGTTTGGCGAGGTTTGTTGTGCAGACTGCCAAGAGCCCAAAGGCACCACATGTTGCAGCATCGTCGGACGAACAGCACTGCGTTGAGCGAGCTAACTCTGACACAACCGAACCACACCCTCTCTGATGCGTTTCCTCCTGCGGAAACACAAACCCATCCTCCCTCACACAGCCCATCCCTCCCTCCCCTTCGCATCACCTCTCAACACCCCTGATGAGGGCGGGCACACCCTCCCTCCCCGCCCTCACCTGTTGAGTCCCACAAGGGACATCCTCTCACAACAGCCTTCAAGACGGGGGGAGGGGCACACCCTCTCTCTCCTACCCTCGCTCTCACCTCTTGAGTCCCATGAGGAGGATCCTGGGTTTGTTCTCGGCGGCGGCGGCTCCCGCCACCTCGTCGTCCTGCTCGTCGGGTCCGTAGCCGAAGTCGCGCGGGAAGGAGCCGACGGTGAAGCCCGGGCCGTCCGGCACGTCCGTCTCATGGTCATGTGACTGCAAGGGACACCGTGTGTGTGTGTGTGGTGTGTGTGTGTGTGTGTTTGCGTGTGAACGTGCGTCTGTATCTACGAGGATGTTTCAACTTCTGGCGAATAAATTGCATGTTGAGCGGACATGTTCAGACTCTTGGACACAACGAGTTGACACAGTTCTGTCAGTACACAGGAGACAAATTGATCATGATTCTTCTGCTTGCAATTCATTCGCCAAAAGTTGAAACATCCTCGCACAAGGTGAGCCTGCTTGAACTGCCAGTCAGTTCAGAGTGCGACCAACGCTCAACACACACCTGACATTTTTCGAAATCAAGATCATTGTTCCAAACTGGAAACTCGCTCCCACAGACAAAACTGTCAACATGAAGCGCAACAACGTCGCAAAAACTTCCTCGCACTTGACCGCCTCGTCACCCTCAGTCACAAGACACCATGAGCTCACGGCCCGCAACGTAGCCAACCCAGATTCACTTTCTTCATCGTAAGAATGGTATCCATGTGGTTTTATACAGGCTGCATCACCTCCTGCCCCTGCATTTGGTGGCAAGAAACACACAAAACCACTGCCTGCCAAAAGTGAAAATGCAAAAAGGTCAACAGTTTGTTGTTGTGGTTTTGCACACTGTCCAAAACGAAAACAACAGTCAATTTGACTTCGACTTGTTGCCCCAAAGTTCACGCTTCTTTTCGCTGTACAACAAACAAGTTTGGATGTGAAAGAACACTAAAATGAAGGAAAATAGTGAAGAAATACCATAATCGGCGCAACAGGAAGTACAAGTCTCGTGATTCTGCGCGCCTGCGCACTGCGTCTGTAAAATGCGCGTCCAGCAACTGCAGACATGTCATTTTAACATCTGAAAACAGCAAAATTCATGGTTAAAATTCATTGTTGTACGAACTGAAGAACTTACTTTCTTGCCCAAAGTGAGAACTTTTGTCAAAAGCTCCATTGATAATAAATCAGTAGGCGTACAAAATGTGCCAATTTGCGGTCGCGCGTTGATGCAGTTTCTTCAGTTCAATATGGCTGTCAACTTTTGTTGGGAAAGCTGTAGCCGTTAAAATAACGATTTCCTGCGCTTTTCAGGTAAGGTGTTGACTTGATTTGTTCATCATATGTGTTTTGAAGTGTTACGTGATGTGTTGGTGCAACTGAAGTTCCTTCATGTGCGAAGTTCAGGTAGAAAACGGAAGGTTTCGTGTTGGTTGCAGCCGCAGGGTGTGAGTTGTGTCTGAGAGTCAGTTGTGACGCACACGCACTTGTCGGTCTGAATGGCATTGTACTTTGTTTGCTTTTGAACAGCAATGAGGCAGGTCCGAAACTCAGTGTGGCGTTCACTGCAAGCGACAAAATCGGGTTGAGATCGAACACAAGTGAGACTTGAGGCAGTCGTGTCTTGAATGTGACGTTCGTGAAATCTTCTCATGACCAACAACAGAAATCCGACATTCGTGACGAACTGTCCACTTTGCCAACAAGCAAAGGCTTTCCAAGAGTGGACGCTGTGGAAATGTTGTGCTCTGGCTGCTGCAGGTTTGAAGACGGAAACTGTAGCAGCAGCAAACTTCTTCAAAAGCGGGCGTGGGTTGCCCCAAACAGTTTTCAGTGTGTTCCACCATTGCTGTGACAAAGTTGGTTCGTAAACTGAAAGACAAAATGTGAAGTGGATTCGAGCGGCGTTTTTCCCTCAGCGCACAAACGATCACAAACTCCTTCATCGGTGAACCGGAAAACAATTGTTTGCCTTCTGCATATTTTGCACTTGAAACGCACCAAAAGAGAGTGGACTGAAATTTGACGCCGATCCTATCCAGCGTTACAATGTCGTGGAGTGAAAGTGCTCGCGGCGTTGTGTCGTGCACTGCGCTGCCACAGTCCCGTGCACCTGACATAATGTTTGGTTTGACACAAAAAGCGAGTGTTGCGTGTATGGAGCACAAACAGTGAATTTGGTCTGTTCCAAAGAACTTGACTTCATTGGTCTCTTCACGATCGTTTGTTGTCTGTTGCTTTCAAAAACCGTGGCTTTCAAAAACGCGTTCAGCACGTTCACGCACCTCCTGTAGAAAACGGCACCAGAGACAAAACGTGCTGGCTCTTGAATGGGCTTTTGAATGGGTACAGTCTAGTGTCAACTTCAACGTTAGTTTCAGGACTCACAAGCGCGCCAACAGTCGAGTCTCTCACGTCGAACACGTCCCTGTGTTGGACGCAGAGTTGACGCAACTCGTTGTGATTTGCCCAGCAAGGCAACGCATGACGCGTCTGTTTCATACAGAGCCCTGAGTCTTGTGGTGCTGGAACAGGCTTGGAACAGAAGAAGCGCCCAGAAGTCTTTTCCACTGGCATATGCAGAACAGAACGTACCGTATCCGCCCGTGTCTAAGACGCACCTTTTTGTCCCAAATTTGAGCACCAAAAGTAGGGGTGCATCTAAAAATGACCTCACACCAGAAAATCAAGGCAGAAGTTGGGGTGCGTCTTTTGCTTGGGTGCGACTTGTACACGGGTGAATACGGTAATCAGTGCCTTTCTTCCGCAGCTCAGTCTTGTGTTGACCGTTGCTCTGTGGTCGATACGGAACCCAGAGGAAGAGACGGGGTGAGTCAAGGCTGTGTCGAGGATGTGGTCACACAGCGAGCGCCTCAACAAGCTGTGCAAACAGATAGCTGAAGCTGGCTTCACAAGGGACGCGTCGTGCTTTGCGTCCCTGTGACCGTGCAGCATCAAGCAGGGGACACAACCATTGCCTTGTACTGTGAAACGCTTGACGCATGCAGCGTGAGCTCACGAACATGTGGGAAGTAACGGTTTGGTGCAGCAAATGCTGTGCATATTCGGTGCGACAGATCTGGATGCTGATCCCAGCCTGTGGCTGAAGTGTGATTTTCACGCACGTTGAATGGTTCTTGAACTGAGAATTGCTGAAGGTGTGTTTTCACTCAGGCAAAAGGGTGTAGGGAGTGGAGTGGGGGTGACCAGCTGAAGTGACCAGAGAAGGCGATTCACAGTTGGGGTTTCTCCCGAGAAACAGGCACTTCAACTTTTGGTACAAAAAATGCACTCTGTTGCCACAGACCTGTACAATCCTTTTGTTGCTCAAATTGGACTATAGAGTGTGTGTTTGTGGGTGATTGCGGCAATTTCCAGATTGGTCCAGATGCACGAATGCGGCCAGGGCCAAATCGAGGGAGAATTGAGTTCCCAAGCTCGGACCACACACACCAACACCACTCGCAGCGAACAATTTGTGGTCATCCGTTTGACTCGAACGTCTCGGAAGAACAGATGCAGCAGCTGAGCGGTTCTTGGGCAGAGGGCAGCGGAGCCGTTAGTCTCGTGTAGAGGGATCAGTGCGCGCCGTGGATCAGTGGGGGTTATGGGGTCAACACCCACATCGAGTCCTCTCAACCCGACATCACTGGTCCAAAAACTCGCTTGGTCCGACTCGACTGTGGTTGTCACACGTGACTGACATTTTGGAGAACCTTCTGTGATGGGACCAGCTGTTTGACCCGCCCCTGTCTGGTAGATTGTTCGTGTCGGGTTGAGCGGACACGACGTGTAGTTCACGGGAGCGGCGGCTGCGGCTGTGCGGGCAGCTGGACGTCTGGTCTGTGCTGCACGGTATGGACCCGGAGAGCTCGGACATTGAAGAATGTTGGTGCTGGTGGTGGCTGGCAGACGTTGATCATTCGTGTGTGTGTGTGTGTGTGTGTGTGTGTGTGTGTGTGTGTGTGTGTGCGTGTACGTGTACGTGTGCGTGTGATGAGGTTGCAAGCTGCTCTCGTGCACTGGTGTTTTCCTGAGAGCTTGTGCGTTTCTGTGCACAGAACAATTTTGCTTGTCTGATTGACCCTCCCTGCACTCAAATCCTGTCGCCGCCTGCCCCAGATCCTGGGTCCACCCACGGATCCTGGACAGACCCCCGCTCCTGGATCATGGATCCATCTCAACTCCAGACACTGGATTCACCCCTGTCTCAGGTCACAGTCCACGTCTGCACACTGGATCTGCGTCAGATTCTGTATCCACCCTGCCTGCAGGGCTTGCATCTACAGGTCCTGGTTCAACCCCTGCCTGCACCCGTGGGTCCTGGTTCGGCCTGCACCTCTGCACGCCTCCAGACACTGGATCCATCCCTGCCTGCAGGGCCCAGATCCGTCCCTGCCCCGAATCACAGCCCTGGATGCTGGATCCGCTGAGGAATCCGGCGGGTGTTTATTCGACCCTGAATCCGCAGTGTCATCGGAGCCCTCGTGTCGATTTCCCGCTGAAAATCGATCAGAAATGTGGTTGCGAGATTGCATCAACAGAGCGATGTGTTTACCGTCGAGTTCCCGCCGCCGCTGGGGCGCTAAACCTGATTCACGCTGTGCGGCGACGGCCTTGAGTCAAGAAGTGCTGCGTCAGCATGCAGACGCAAACCATACCCTCCTTTGGCACGTTGTCACATTGGTGACGCGCGGTCGTTTTCTTGACGTCAGCGTCAAAATTTAACGTTGAACCCAATGGTGGAATTTTTGACGTCAGCCCCCAAAATGACCGCGCGTCACCCAACGTGAAAAACCTTTTTGGCGTCAAAGTGGAACCACGAAAAGGGCGGGGTGCAAAATAATCTGACGTGGAAGACCCACTTTTGCCGCAGCCCAGCAAGCGTGGTTCGGGTGCGGCCCAGCCGAAGTGCTGAAACTGGTGGAGTCTTACGACGTGTACCGTGGAACTTGGTTATCCCTGGGACATCTGCGCCTCAGGCTGCAGGGAAATGGTGCATCACGCACGGCTCGTTCACTCGCGAAGTCCGGACACGGGCTCCAAGGGGCCCTGTGGCCCGACCACTAAATGTACACGTTGAGCTTGAAGATGTTCAACTCTTGGATGTGGGCCGGACGCTCAATGCTCTGTGTGGAATGTGCACTTTGGCTTTGTCACCATCTGGAATTTGACTGCATTTTCCCTGTTCTGCCTGCACGCGCGTGTGTGTGTGTGTGTGTGTGTGTGATGTTCGTTCAGTCCTTGTCCCGAAGATAGGAGCCTTGCATTTCACCTCTCTGGTCTTGTACAGAAACGCACCGAATGCCGCATCCCGTGTGAAGCTGGGGTTCCATGCTCGGCGGTGTTGGTTGTGTGTGTGTGTGTGTGTGTGTGTGTGTGTGTGTGTGTGTGTGCCCAGATCTACGTCTGTTCACATGCAGAGACGCCGCGCGTGACGCACCCCATGTGAAGCGGGCCTTTCTTGTCTGCAGCGGAGAACAATAAACAGCGGTGTTCGGGTGTTGTTGCAGCGGCCGCTCGACATTAACAGCGCGCCCCGCTCTGAGAATGGAAACAAACACAGCTCGGCTCAATTGGGGCAGTTTACAGAAGAGCGCGGGGATTCTCCCCATCCAGGGGCCGATCCAGCGGGGAACCCCAACACCTCCCGTACCCAGGAGAAAATGCACTCCGGATACAGGGGCTGACCCAGCAGGGAAATCCTGACCCGCCCCACACTACCCGTGAGAAAAGCGTTGAAGAATTTGCCCGCATCCACTGGTCCTGATGGGTCGTGTCCCCCCATCTGAATCCTGTATCCAGACCTGGAATTGTGTGTGTGTATGTTTGTGTGTGTGTGTGTGTGTGTGTGTGTGTGTGTGTGTGTCCAGCGGGGACCCCCTGACCCACCCCACATTCCATACCCCTGACCCACCCCAGCTCCCGTACCCATGAGAAAAGCTTTGAAGAATTTGTACGCGTCCACCCCTGTTTGAGGGCCGCTGCGCATTCGGGACCTCGCTGTGTGCGCGAAGCGTCTGCCACTGGCTCTGGTGGGTCGCCCCCCAACTGAATCCTGTCTCCAGACCTGAAATTCTGTGCGTGTGAGTGTGTGTGTATGTGTGTGTCCCTGCAAATGAGAGGACGTTTCGTTGCAACAAGGAAGGTTGTACACCACATCCCGCCGCAGATCTTGAACACGAGTTTCTGTTTCCGAACTCATTTGGCGAACATAGAAAACTTCACGTGTTGAAACTGCTTGTTCCAGAAAAATTCTGAAGAAATTTTCTGCATTATAGTCATGCTGTTCTTGAGAGGGCAGCGGTAGAGACAAAGACAGGCCAAAGTGAAAGTGAAACGGCTTGTGTGCTTTTCGAAATTTGGTTTGGGGCACACGCTTGACATTTAGTGGAGAAACGTGTGGACACGCAGCACTGCGCACCGACCTCTGTACTGCACACCATAGCGGCCCCACCCAGCCGCACGCTCCGTGAACACGCTACTGCCGGGCGTGGTCTGACCTTTCGGAAACTACGAGGAACGTATCCACTCGTGTGTGAGACGCACCATTTTGTTCCAAAATTGAGTACCGCAAGTAGGGGTGCGTCTTATGCGTGGGTGTGAAATTGCTCTCCACACGAAAGTGCTCTACAATTTGAATATGACCTGATGCCAGAAAATCAAGGCAAAAGTTGAGGCGCATCTTGTGCTGTGCGACTTGTACACGGGTGAATACGGTATCTGCCGATGAATCTGAATTGAAGTTTGCTGTCAGCGCGTTCAGGGTCCAGGTAGTGGGTCCCAACGAGCACGAAAACTGCAATTTGTCATTGACGTTGTTTCATGGGATTTTGGCTTGAAGTCTGAATCCTCTCCTGGTTCCAATTCGGACAAACCCTTTGCTAGTTTGCCTCAGAAGACACTGCACTGTTCTCCCACTATGCCCTGGAGCTCCAGATGTATTTGCATTGTCCCTATCAGGCTGCACACAAGAATAGAGCAGTTTCACGCCTGAGCGATAATAGGGCCTCCGGGGACCTGAGACAAAGCGAAGCGCGCTTTGTGGCAGGCAGTTGGAACCCAATGGCTTCTCGTCTTGTTGTCGGCCATTTTCATTGTCAAACGTCTGGCTTTGCCGAGAGGTTGTTGACAGAACTTGGTTGACTGGAGATCAGGTGCCCACGGGGTTTTCCTGGGCTAGTCGATGGAGTCCCAGGCTTTCATGGCTCGGATCGCTGCCCACTGATACGGTACTGCGGCCTTTAGAGGGTTGATCGGGCGCTGTGGACCCACTGCAGTCCCAACTCGCATTGAGTTCAGAGTCCTACCCGCTGGATCGGTCACCCCCCCCCCCATCCACAGCAGACCCCACAGCTCGGACTGTTCCCCATTGATAGGCGCTGCTGCCTACAGAGGGTTGATCTGGCGCGGCCCCTCCGCCTGAGCACCTCGATTCTTCCGCCGCGCTCCCTCACTATGCATCACCACTCCGACCCCCGCCCAACACACTCATTGAAGATTCATAGAAAAAGCGCCCCTCCGCCTGTGGGCTCCATATGGCACTGACACTGTGCTGCAGGAAATTGCTCCGGACGAGGCTTTTCCCGCAGAAAGACCCGGAAGAGTTCAGGACGCGAGGTCTGCGGTTTGAGCGCAGAAGGCATTGACGTGGGTTGATTGTGCTTCAGCTGCTTGTGAAGGGAACTTGGTTTCTGAGGTCGGTCTTATTGTTACGTGTTCAGAACACAGCACGTTGAGAAGAACAATCGCTTGCTGGGCGAGTCTGTTCCAACAGTGCGCCCATGCTGAGTGCACCCTTTCTGAAAGTGCGTCCATTCTGACAGTTTGTCCAATGAGGGCTGCACCCGTTCTGAGAGTGCATTCATTCTGGAAGTGACTTTCTCAGGGAGCACCCATTCTGCGAGTGAACCCATTTGGATGCGAGTGAACCTTTCTCAATGTGCACCCTTTCCGAGAGGGCATCCTTTCTTGGAGTGTGTTCTGAGAGTGCACGCCATTCTGAGAGTGCACCCCGTTCTGAGAGTGCACCCCGTTCTGAGAGTGCACCCCGTTCTGAGAGTGCACCTCCGTTCTGAGAGTGCACTCGTAAGAGCGCAGTAGTTGTGCTCGGGCGGCGCAACAGTGGCAGCTCTCCTCGATTTCCCCCTCGTGCTCGGAGTGATTTACGGGACCCAATCTGCCGACGCTGTTCCCTACAAATGAGTCGAAGCCGAGTGTTCTGCGGCGGAGGTTTGTTCCACACGAACAGCCGCGATGAATATGAAGAACGAGGGTGCTGTGGTGTGGTGTTCAGCCGAGCAAAGTGGTTTCTCAAACAACCTCACGCTGTGTGTGTGTGTGTGTGTGTGTGTGTGTGTGTGTGTAAAGAAACGAAGATCGTGTGTGTGTGTGTGTGTGTGTGTGTGTGTGTGTGTGTGCAAACCTGCCTCCCAGAAAAGAAACGAAGGTTGTGTGTGTGTGTGTGTGTGTGTGTGTGTGTGTGTGCGTGTGTGTCTATATGTGTGTGCGTGCGTGAGTGGCTTCCTGTGCAAAATAATATGCATGATCAGAACGCCGCAAACACGTAGGGGATGTGGAGTGAACTCGATTTGTTTCATGCCAGATGATTCCTTCCTGAGGACCTGCTTGTATCCAATCCCACCAAATCCGCCCGTTTTGTGCTCTGTCCACAAATGTTGGGACCCAAGACCCGCCCTCCCGAGGTTCCACCCTGTTTCCTGGATCTTCCCGGAAATCCACGAACCAGACATACGGAGCCGGGGAGAAGCGTCTCCTGCAGGTTCCCTGCAGGCGCTGATCTCCTGCTCCTTTGATGTGCAGCAGGAGGAGCATCTAACATGCGCGGCAGATGGTATTACGTGAACCAGGGTGTGTGTGTACGTGATTGCGTGACGTGACGTGCCAGGCAGGCGGGGAGCTCTGTTGGGCTGATGTAATCGTCTTGGGATGGTGCGTCAACATAAGTGTGGAAATTGGTGGTGTGCGTGTGTGTGTGGAGTGTGCGTGCGTTGAGCGATGTGTGTGGAGATGCGTTGAGTAGAACAGACCTGACACAGAACAGTATGTGTTGCCTCGTCGTTCGCCCATTGAATTGTGTATGGAGAGAACACGCGTCGCATTCTGTGTGAAAGGAGTCTCCCGTTTCTTCCGCGACCCTGCACACGCACGCACTCTTGCAGCACACCAGGTCCCCCCCCCACACACACACACATTGCCCACGCACACACACAACACACACGCGCGCACCCATACACACGGACACACATGCACCTGCATACAACACACACACACACACACACACACACACACACACACACACACACACACCACGGCTCCACGAGTCTCTCGTATGAGACGTCATTTCAATGCACGGCGCGGGCGCCCCTGTTTCTCTCGGTAGATTTCCCTCAGGATGAGACGCTATTCGCGCCTATCGGGGACATTGATCTTGGCGCCAATTCCCCGCCGCGGGAAGCTGAGAAATTGGCGCCAGAAGAGTGTATTGGAGTACGGCGGACGGGAGACGTGTACGCACGCTATGGACGTCACTGCAAATTGATCTAGTTCACGCAGAATGCGTCGCGCAAGGACGCCTCTGAAGCCTGTGTCACTTCCTGCTCAGTGGAGAGGGTGTCGAAACTGACCTGTCACCTGGCAGACTGGTGTTCGGGAGGGCATCAAACCTGTCCAGACACACAGTTTTGTTGATTTAACCAAACCTTTCCAGGCAGGCAGAGCCCTGGTTGATCGGAGGCCTGTGAGCGCAGCCGTGCTGATGGGACCACACCTGCTCAGACAGAAGCATGTCTGTGAAGCCATATCGAACTGAGCAGACATGTTGATAGGGACGCGTGTTGAACTGACCAGACCTGTTGAGGACGTCATGTTGAACTGACCACATTGGAGGCATTGTGCAGACTGACAATGTGTTGGCTACAAATTGCTTCTCGGCGGTGGATGGCGATGTGCATGCGAGCTGCCGTGTTGGGCCGTGTAATGGGAACCGAAGCGGCGAGGAGATGGGATGGGGAGGATCCAGGGAGGGGAGGGCAGGGGATCCAGGGAGGGGGGGAAGGGGAGGGTCCAGGGAGGGGAGGGTCCAGGG
>JAAUXT010042560.1_pt1 | contig 17007 bp, 12 predicted proteins | sample 7278171 | NCBI WGS metagenome assembly JAAUXT01 (sample SAMN14350112, study PRJNA611818) | marine sediment metagenome | isolation source: surface marine sediment (1.8m) | place: French Polynesia: Moorea | collected 2018-08 | reverse complement strand
GTGTGTGTGTGTGTGTGTGTGTGTGTGTGTGTGTGTGTCTGTCTGTCTGTCTGTCTGTCTGTCTGTCTGTCTGTCTGTCTGTCTGTCTGTCTGTCTGTCTGTCTGTCTGTGTGGGGTTAGAAATTGTGCGCAGAAGGTCTCAGATGGTCGACTTTTGTGAGCGACTGTGGACAGGTGGTGAGAGGTGGTGAGAGGGATGCAGACGCAAGAGACGAACGTCCAAGGAGCAAAACTGCGTTCTGTATCCCTGGACAACCAAATCACCGGTTGGAATGGGGCGGAGTTGGCAGTTTTGTCAGCGATAAACCGTGCTGTTTCAGGGAAATTGCGCTGTCAACGGTCCTCTGGACACGGTGGTGCGAATGTTATCATTTCATCCCAATTACGTATGGACTGACTCCAGAACCGTTCTCCAACAGCGCTGTGCACCGAGGCGACATCTCCGATGAGGCTGCAAGAGAAGCTTCTGTGGCTGCTGCCGCATGTCACATCTTCAACGAGAAAGAGACAAAAGAGACTGAGATAATGACGGATGAAACAGGGAAGCTTCTGTCAAGTGGTGCACTTGTAAGAACAATCCCTCTGTGTCGGTTCATCGTTGTCTATTTTTGCAGCATCTGACAGAAACTCATGTACAAACGCTGAACCCTCATCAGTTAAACCTGTTACAGAACGAGCGAGTGTGAATTTTGCGAGTGTTACCGAATATCTGTTGAATATTTGCTTGCTTTGCGCTGCGAACTGATACGCAATGCATAATTCTGTTTCAGATCCTCTTCTGTTTGTGTGCGGTCATTCGACCATCGGGTGAGCCGCCTGGCTGCCCCACCGTCCCCTTCCCTGTTCAGTCGGTCAGACAACAAAACTGGCCCGAGCCGCCGGACCCTCCTTCGTTCAGTCCGTAATGAAAGTGCAATTTGATCCAATTAATGTGGACAGTGTGTGTCAATTCTGCGCGTTCGTAAAACCAAACTCGTGTTCACCTCCAATGTTCATTGACTGGTGTGTGAAGACGATGTAATTGAACTCAAATGCTGTGCTGCCTCGCGCTCAGCTCTTCATCAGGAGCTTTGAGAAATTCATCATTTGGGCCGCCAGTGCAGGTGGAGCGCTGAATGCGAAATGCTACAAGTGAAGACCTCGTCAAAACTGCCAGGATGTCTTGTCTTGTTTCAGTGGGAAATGAATACTTTGCCTCAGACTCTCAACACGTTCACAGGTGCACCTCGACGGCAGTGCTACACGAGGCCGAGGTTCCGAACCTGCTCTGTCTGGACACCAACGAAGGCAGCGGTGGATCACCATTTTGGTTGTAACATCGCGACCTGAGGATGAAGCTTGTACCAGCTCTGAAAAGGCAGAAACGATGCTGGCACAGTTGTTTGTTGGGGATTCAGCACTTCTTTGCCCAAAAAACAAATTTGTGTGAAACACAACCACACAACCTATTTGTTTGCGCAGGTTTACATTTTTAGCATTCCGTTGTCTTTTTGTCTGCTTGGAAGTGGATAAATTTCACGGACAGAACTAACTGAGGAAGCGATGTGAATACGTTTTCCCTGGGTGGGAGAAGTCAAGAGGCATTGCGAGTCGCTACAGGTGTTGGCGCTGATTGTTCCCCAACACCACCTGCTGCAGCCGAATGCAATCTCTTCACCACTGACACAGGGGAGCCAGGAGCTGGTCGCGTTGTCTGAGCAGACCGTTTAACGTTGTGGAGGATGAGTACGGCTTCAAACAACTTGAAGTTTACATTCTTCTGTGAGAATCAACCCCCAGCACAAGAAGCCGTTTCATATGGGAGACATTCCAGTTCTTCTGTTTGTGATCTCCTTCCACAACTTGTCGCTCTCGGGTCTCTTGCTGCATGAAACACCACCACACAACGACAGTGCGACTGTGCGTGCCTTTTGGTGTTCACACAATGAATTGTCAACAAGTTCACACCAATTCACACAATTCATACATTGTGTTCCAGCGTGCAGCTGATCAGGGTGGTTTTGTGAAACGTAAACTTGTGGTCCAAGACGGCTGCCATCAGAACTGCACATATGACTGTTGTTGGCCTGATAGTGCACAGTTGTGGTGCAAGTCTGTCAAAAGTCCCTGTTTGCCCAATGTTTTCTTGCTTGCAACGCCAAAGTGCTTGCAACGCTCCCAGTCGACCAATGTCATCAAGTTTTCGTCCTTTTTTGTTTGTATTCCAAACGCCCGTGGCTCTTTCACTTGAGCCCAAAATCCGACGTCAGTCCTAATCCCGACAAAACACCCAAACACAAAAGTGTTCACGAGTTTCCTCTTCTTCTGGATTGGTCGCGAGGGGAAAAACTGTGATCTCATTTGGCTGCGCTGCTCCCACCTCGACAGCTGTTCCCAGCTCAGTTTGGAGAGACGCTGCAGAACGTCGGGCGGAAACCGCTGCTTCAGCTTCAGAAACAATACCGGGAACCCCTCCATTTCTGTGGGAGTATCCGGCTAATTAAACAAGAAAGATGCAGTGAAATGTTGTCCGTGGGATCTGACTGAACAGCTTCGAGATATGAACTAATTAATCTCAGCAAGATGCTTCACAAATGAGCAAGCGATGCACTACGACTGCAAGGATTCCCTGCAAGTTTTTTTTCTCCCGACTTTTATGCATTTAAATGAGTAATCACAAATGGCAATTAACCTCTGCACATGATATTAATTGAGTTTACACTGCTTGAGCGCCGTAATTGCTATCATTTGCCAGAAACGAGCGGGTCGACTTAAATCAAGTGACTCCGCAGCCAAATGGGAACGACGCTCAACAAACTCAAAACGATAAAAAACGGAAATTGGAAAATCTGATAGAACGAGCGCAAGCGTACAGAAAACCTACCGGGGATACCTGAAGATATGACGGTCATAAATCCTCGAGGTGCATTCAAAGAATCCATGACTCTTTATCTCCTTTCGATCTTTGCTTTTTGTGTCATATTGATCTGGTCGGGGGATACCGGATGATTTATACGACAAGCGAACAGCACAGAAGAGTAAATATTTCTTTGGTGGATGAACGTTGTTGTCTGGTGCCACGCAAAGCAACACGAGTCCAAGTGCGTTCACAGAGACAACGACTTTGCCTTTGGGATTGATGCAGGAAGTCGCGTTCCACGGAAGCTTCAGATTTCACAGTTGCCCCAAAGACTTGCACGTAGAATCAGCGCAAAACTCTGAATGGGTGCGGCGTCTGCGAGAGCTGGAGAGAATGTTGTTGTCATTCATGCTGGAGCCCCAGCATTCCTGCTCGTTCCTTTTCAAAGGAAATCTATCTTTTTTCTGGTGGAGTCGAAAGAAATTTAATCACAGTAATGGTAGTAATAAGATGAGCATGAAGTTGGGTCTGCAAAGGTGCTGACACCAAATTGAACAGGCGACCTGAGGGCACGAGCAAATGTGGCGCGCGGCTTTGAGTCATGGTTGCGAGGCTCCGCGGAAGACAGCTGCAGGCGTCGGGGGCGAGGCGCGCCGGAACCGAACCACGAGATCATGATGAGATCTACTCGCTGTTTGCACGTTATTCATATCTCCAGTTCAAGACGCACGAACCCGGCCTCTGCTGTCAAAATAGCAGAGTAATCAGAGTTCTCAGATCGTCACAATCGCAATGGGAAAATTAACGCGCGACTGCAGAGGGAGTGGAGGGGGGGTGGATTTGCACAAATGCTCCTGTTGTGGAAATCATTTTTCAAATTGGGTCACCGCGTGTTGTTCTTTGGCAAAATCGCTGTGAAGACGTTATTGAAACTTTTTGCTGAAAGACGGAAAGTCACAATGGTTGAAGTCGCGGGTTGATTCCTCGTGTTTGCACAGTTTCCATTTCATGAATTTGAGTCTCACCGTTGATTTACCACAGGAATTTTCAATCCAAATTGAAAATGAATGGGCTACACGGCGGGAACGTAAACGCTGATGTGTTGGTGTGATCCAGCTATCGATCGGACGTGCTCGCTCGGGTAATTTTACAGCAGTTTTACAGGGCTTTTTTTCGATAACCTATTCAAACCATGCGGCTCAAATGAGATGCTAATTCCAAAAGCACCAAGGAGCGCGAGTTATTGAATGAGCAGAGAATGATTTTTGGCTGCGATGAAGTGTGTGTTTTCACGCAAAAGAAATACACGGAAAGGTTTTTTCATGGCGATGCTGTGGATGATTTATGGTAATGTTTTCTGTATTTTTCTCGTCAGTGTACACCATCACGCCAGCTGTGGATCGGATCCGCTCCAGAGACAGAGTGACCACAAACTGTTGTGTCGTTTACGCCGCCGACAGAAGTACCACTGTCGCAAGCGACGAGGGAAGTGAATTTTTCCAAGCTGTTCTCCTTTTCAGTTTTGCTTTTTCCCCATTCACTTCAGAAGCGGTCTTGGGAAATTGCATTTTGAAACAGCAATTTCACATGAAATGATAAAAGGAAGCGCAGCACTTTTAAATCCAATTTTAAATGGCTTTCAAGCAACGATGGGAGTTTAATGTTCTGAGGATCTCTCTTGATTTCCCTCGTGCTGACAACAAAGATCTCAAGAGACCAATGTGCAAACGACAATGCAAAATTATGCATAAAAATTCGAGCAGGTTCGAACTAAAGGACGGTGACAGTCTGGCGACAAGAGACAATGGGTTTTGCACACATACTCGTAATTCAGTGAAAAGTTGTTTTTTTCTCATTCCAAAGAGCAAGGTGGATGTGGAAGCCTTTGTGTCCGTGAGCTACCGTGGTTTCAAATGACTTCCTGGATCAGAAAGGGCTGATGGACCCAACTGCCGGGCTGGGCAGCATGATCCCAGGCGCTTTAAGCTGTTTGTGGGGAAGTGCTGGGTTTCGTCACACAAAGGCCGCGGCCTGGTTGCTGTTCAAATCACGGTCAGCAGCGTCACCTGGCTGGTAACGGCTGCTTACGGGTGCACTGCCCGTTCTGTGCGTGGGCCAAAGCTGCAGTGAAATCCCTGCATGCTTTTGGAGTCGCAGCCATGCAGTGAAGTTTCGAACAAAGCTTCCCTTGTGATTGTGGTGCGGGGAAACGACGTGGTCTGTTGAGCACCACACGCAAGCATTGGGCAATTTACCAGAAATGAATTTTCAGTGGAAAGAATTGAAACACAGTCCGGTTGAGATTGGTCGAATTCCTATGCAGGAATACTTGTCCCAGTCCGAGAGCCAAAGATCCTGATCAGTTTCGGAGCAGGAAAAAAATATTTTCCTGTGCAGAAGTGAGACTGATTGCGCGGAGTCTGAATGTATAGATTTAGGGACCTCACACAGGTAGTTTGGAGGAATAAATCAGAATAAATGTAAGCTTTTCGACTCGGAGGATCAGATTGATAAAGTGGCGGAGAAGCCAGGTAGGATTATGCAGCTTTGAGCGGGTTGACAGCACCATTGTGCCCATTAAACATCAGGATACCCCTCGCTGAACAAACTCTATTGGTTTTTTTACGGGATCCTTTCAACAAGATATTGATCACTGTAATGAGAGGGCATGATAAATTTGACATCGGCGGGGGCTCCATTTGAAATGCTTTCCAAAGGACAGATTGTGATCGGGGAGCAATGGGAAGTTAATGTCTGTGCCTATGAAATCATTTCGTTTTTGTGCCACTTAATATCGCGCACGAGTCGCTGGGCTGTGTAATTTCACCAACACGACATGTGCAGCAGATTCTGGGTCTGAAATGTGACTGAGCGCCGTCGTCCAAAGGCGTTCGCACGAGTAGGAACGAAGCTCATTTGCAGTTCCCAAAGTTTCTTTGTGGTTGTTTTGGTCTTTTTTTCTTCTTTGGACATATTTTTTTGAAACGGATGAAGGGTTCTGAGGCTCACATAACAACGAAGCCATGGCCCCACTTCCTTTTCCTTTCCTCGCTTGCTCGGATTGTCATCACGTCTTTTTGTGAATTTCATTTCGTGGGTGTTAACTTTGGTGAAAAAAAGAACATCACAGCCTTTTCCTTCGCCATATTCTCAGCGTCTTGAAAAAAAACTGAAATGAGGGCCATGCAGAATTGTCGTGGGCACTGAATATTGCTCAGAGCTGTAATTGGATTTCTGTGCGCCGTCGCTTTCGAGTTCTCCATCTCACTCAGTGTCATTATTCTGCCGTGTGATCTCACATGCCGGGAACTTCATTAACACTCGCTGTCGTAACATTTGAACCGAGGCCGTAACAGAAACGGCGGCTGCAGCCACACTTTCCGTTGCAGCGTAATATGGATATGAATTATGAATCGAGTACAAGCAACACCCTTCAAAACTTATCGGCACTGCTCACTCATCATTTTAACCTGTGCTGTTTTGCGGTGTTCTAAAAATAATTAGTTGCATGTTAATCTGCCGAGTGATTTCCCGAGGGGCCTGGCTACACAGACGCCTATTTCCAACACCTTCCAGCTCCGCGCGTCAACGACATTGACCAGTTTATTTCCTGCATTACGTTCCTGTGTCGCAGTGGCAAACTTTGACAGTTCTGAGAGACAGAGAGAAATGGACAGAGAGGGGGGGGGGGTCACGGAGACAGAGAGAGGCAGAGGAAAGAGAGAGAGAGAGAGAGAGAGAGAGAGAGAGAGAGAGATTAGGACAGACAGACAGACAGACAGACAGACAGACAGACAGACAGACAGACAGTATGAACAGAGTCATGTGAAGATGCAAAGAGGAACAAGGAGGGAGTGAGCTGTTCTGTTGGGGTTCAAGATGAGCTGCTGTGAAATGCTGAACGAATTCGTGATTGAACAAGACAGAATTGAAAGTGACGGACATTGGGTCACGGCTCTTTGCACTGTGACCCAGGCAATCGCTTTCTCTTCTCTTCCTTTGCATGCTTCGAGCTATTTCCTCAGAAGTAAAAGCGGACCATAATTCGTATTTATCGGTGTCGCCGAAAGCATCTGCTCGATAGTTTTAGGACCAAATACAACATACGAGTGCAGCACAAGGCATTCCTTTCAATTACGAGCGGTGCGCTGCGATTTTGACAAAGGAACCATCCAATGCCATTTCCTTCGGAGCTTTCGTCTGTCTGCACACGCCAGGTCATTGCAGATACAACACATTGGTGCACTTTGAACATCCTCTGACAAAATACGAGTACAAACTAACGTGTGAAAGGTCAATGTTTCCTGTTCAAAATCGAAAGACAAGGCAGCACGCACTCGTTGTCGTGTGAAATGGGCAAGATTCTGTCCGTACACAAAAGATCCAGCCCGGAGGGCTTGTACCCATTCAGAGAATTTCAGCGAGGCCTGTCAGCTTGAGTAGGACCTTTCAGTCCTCATCGGCTTAAAGCGAGACGGTCCCCCGCCTCGAACATGTCATCTGGAGGAGTTTTCTCCATTTGAGGTGGTGTGAGGAGATTTGGATGGCGTGACCCGCTGCCGATCACAGCTTTATTCCAAAGGCGGGTTGAAACGGTTGAAAATGCTCGAAAAGTTGTTGAGCTTTGAAAAGTAACATGATTACGTGTGTACTAATCTCTGTGTGATTTCCCTTGAGCTCTGCCTACAAGCGCGGCTATTACAGCGATCGGGCGACCGCTGCGTGAATGACAGCTGGAAGTACATTTGAGCTCTCCGCCGCAAAAGCAAGTTCAATAGGTCCAGCATAATTACATTCCCAAAGCTGAAAATACGCACAATGAAACAGCTATGATTTACGTATCACAAGGTGGGGCACGAAGTCAAAAAGGCCTTGTTTGTTCGGATTCTAATGCTTTCAACACCAGCAACAATGGACATTGACGGCGAAGCTGGAGCTCGGGAATGATGCGCTGATGTCGCTTCGGATAGACTCGCCTTCACAACTGTGTCTCGTAACGGCTTCAGCCTCAAAATTGAGTGTGGACACTGCAGGATATTTGGACTGTCTTCTCAAAACACAGGAGGTGATTGGCATTTCTTGTAGCACTTCACTTCAGTCTCAGCGACAGGTAACAAAGTTGTTCTCGGATAATTATTGCTTCTATATTGGTATCATGCAATATGCAGTTGAGTCTACAGCGGCAGACTTGCATCGACAGACCATGCAAACCAAGGCTTCTCTGAAAGCACAATAACTTTGAATTAAGCCGTGTGATGTCAATAAATGCTTTCATAGATGTCATACGTACAACAGGGTAAATTGCCGATTCTTCTGGTGTCGACAGACGTCTATGACATCTGATTCAAACACAAATGTCACCGAGGATGTCTGAGGGTGTGGCAGAGTCTCAAGTCTTTGGCGAAACCAGCCCCTCCTTTTTCAGAAACTGCGGCTGTAGTGTTAGTTGAACCACAGGCAAAACGCAGTGCATAGTACGAGTACAAGTCTGAACTGTGCAGGTTCCCAACACACTGTCGCGTGCACTCGATGCACTTCGCTCATATTCCAGCGTGACAAAAATACCAGTCGATGGCTTATCTGGCGCACTTCCTGCGAGTGTGCGAAGGCATGAGGCAGTCAAACCGATCCTGGAGCCTTGCAGAGACACAACGAACGGTGGGAGGACCTGAGGCTTCGGAAAGATCTGACGTCCCAGCTTGTCAGTTTCCCGTCAAAGGTCGCTGAGTGCACAAAAGTCAGAAGCATCTCTCGGGAACCGAGCAAAGCTGGGTCAAACCTGCCCAGTGCGTCACTGATTGTGCAGAAAACGAACCAAGTGAACTCGCCACCCGCCAATCTGCAGGAAATAAGAAGCGCTCACGTTGAAGAGAAAACCCGGCGAAGGGTGCATGGCTTGAGTATCAATCGTGGGACCTGTTCACCGATTGTGCAGCTTTGCCATAATTGTTATCTGCCTGTTCCACATGCTTCCCTGTTGTTTCCAATGTGATTGGGTTGACCCAACGCATCACAGGAGGGCATTGAACATGTGAGCATCAATTAGTTTTTGTGAATGGATGATTTACATTCGGGGGAGGAGAACGCCCCAGCCCCACTCATGCCGCTCCCCTTCTCGTTGCCGATGATGACTATTACGAAGTTAGATGAAGCAGATACGCAATTGACTCGGCTGCTTTTTTTCCATTAACCTGGCGTCCTGACCTCGGGGCCTGAGGAGCCACTTGCTCCCGTCCTCCTCTCCTGGCCTCACAGCGGCTCATCTGCGCTCTATCATCAAAACAGCGTGTCCCGAGACCAGGTCGCGTCTCATCGGATTCTCAACACCAAAAATGAAACAGAAGACAGAAATGGAAGAAGGAAGGGTTCGACCTTGGCAACAGGAGCATTGCTATTTTAACCAGAATCAAGAGTTCGGTTTGACGGCGCCAACTCATCCAAATTCTTTTTTGGGAAATGTATGCTTAAAATAGACACATCATGACGTGTACTAATGGGTGTGAATACCTTTCAGACTACTTTGTGAAACTTACGAATCAATGAAACTAGGGCCCTTTGTGCGATATGCCTTCGCTCCTATTTCTGAGGAAAACTACAAAAACCTTTAGAAACGGCAGATCTAATGGCGCTTCATTATGTTGGCAGACAGGGACTCCGAAATGTTCACATTTCTCTTCGCAAATTGTTTTGTGCGAGTAGATATATTTTTATCTCCAAAATGGGTTGTGACAACAAGCAGGTAAATAAAACTTGAAGGGGATTGGAACTCAGGCAGTGTGGAGGAATTCCCGTGGTTTCTCAAGACTCTATACCTACCTTTGCGTTGCTCCCTCGGACTCGCCATCTCGCACGTTTTCTGAAAGGAAACGATGCCGATTGCATCTAATAAGTTGTCCAGGCTGCGCAGGGGCTCCGGCTCTGCTCAATCTCTCAGATAATTGCGCCATTTCTATGTAAGAGTTGCTTGATTACTTGACCTCAGAGATCAGCTGGGATATCAAGTTAAATATCCGTCTGGTCAATCATAACTCTGAGATGGCTTGACAGTGGCGGACCCTGACACGGACCAACAATAGCTCGGGCCGCACCGCCCCTGGGGGCCTTATTTACTCACTTCCAATATGAACGGCCGTTTTGCCTGGTCTCCGTGTATGGACACGGCTGCGTCCAACACGGCTTCACAAAAGACGCTTTTTATGCGGCACACAGCACACGGACCATTAGCAAATATGACAGAAGCCATCGGCAAATGTTCGTTAAGCTACGTAATGAAGGGGTATGATTAGTATGAACACTGGGCAAACTGTTGTCGTTCCCTGTGGAAACGTTTCCATTTAGAAAGCAATAAGCAGCGAATACAAACTCAATCTATAATTTCATCTGTTTTACATCAAAAGCAATACAAACTGATATCATCACGCAAATATTACGGATGAAACAGATATTCCCCTGGAACCCAGCAGACCAGTGCAAATTGTGACAAAAGCAGTTGATTTTCTGCGCTGATGGACACCAGTCGCTGGCAACAGGACGACGAAGCAAGACCCGCTCCTTTGCATGCACGAGGTGCGGGAGGAAGGGAAGAAGACGAGAGCGCTGTGAAAGCATTTACAAAGCTTGTGTACAATTGATTCAGTTGGCCGATTCCATTAGCTTGATGCCCTGACTTGTGGCGCAGCCGCAAATCTCGGCTGCCTTTCATCGGTGATCACCGGAGCAGCAGAACTCACTCAACTATGCGCCATTATCAGCGCAGCATATTGCGAGTTGCTCACTACCTGGGGACACGTTTCAACTCTCCCAACACAATGTTAAACAGGAGCAAGTGGACCCGGGGCAATCTGCTGTAGAGATGTAAAGCCTGGTCCTCCAGGAGATCGTTAGGTCTGACAAGTACACGGCAGCTTTCGCAAAGGACGGAGCTGATGTAAATGTCAACTGCAACTTTCTGACAATCGCCAAACTTAGTTGGAGCACTGTTGTGGATAACAAACGACAGAAGTGATTTCGTCGAGGTCATTCAACCAAAAAGTGGGAACCCCAGGAATCGTGCCTTGTTACCAAGTGTTCAGCGGTTGCAAGGTAAGAAATTACAGCTTTGCCATTAAAGTTCGTTGCGTTGGTTGGTGTGAAAATTCTTTGAGCAAAAAAGAATTGTTCTTGGGTTTCTTTTTTGCAACACGACAACTGAGATGAAAACTTGAGACAAAGGAGGCTTTTCCAAATGTCTTGGTTGGGCATCTCACAGAAAAATCAAATTTGCAATCAAAAACAGAAAAGTCTGGGAAACCCTGTGGAGTCGGAACCATTGAAAGTTCTGCACTCAGAAACAAAAATAGACGAATCCTGCAAACTTGGAATTGGAATGTGCGTGACAAAGGGACTGCCAAGCCTCAGGAACAAGTGCGAACGTTGTTGTTCACCGCAAATCAGCGTGTACTGGAGGAATGGGTGCAGCGCGCACAGCAGGATTGCTGAATCCGAGGCTGGGAACATTGTGATTCACCTGCGCTCCCCTCATTTGCATCCATTCTCTGGAACTGTCGACCTGGCGCTGCGCTCACACTTTATGTGCAATTTCAATTGGAGTTAATTACGGAGCTGCTCGCTATCCCGTAGAAATTAGTTCAATTAATGGGAGAAGTGCCTGAAAACACCGAATCCATTTTCTACTTCGTTTCACATTGACAATCGCAGCTTAAAATGAAGCAGCGGTAAAAGACACAGCTGGAATCCATAATTACTACTTCCCCCAACGGTGACACTACTTGTCTAGACGTCGTCACTTTTTTGCTTCAGTTTGTCAACACTGACGCTTGGTCATTGTCTTCAGGCTGGAGATCAGTAGACCAGTTTTCGGTGAGCACTTAACACCAGTGATATAGATAAGAAATGAAATGAAAGAAAGGACAGCGTTTGTTCTTGGGCCCAATCATGCAGGCACCAAAATCAAAACACCATTTCCCGAGTGAACTGGCGATGTACTGTACGAGGTATGTCAAGTAAGTTTTAGCTCCAGCACGACACAAACAAACTTGTGAGGAAAACTAAAATATACTCGTAATTGACATATATACCTCGTATTTGACGTTGGCGCGCAATGTCCAGAAATGGAGTGAGCAGGTGCTGAGCATTCAGGCAGGAGACAGACCAGCGGCCCGAGTGAAACAAACGCTACTGAACCTCTCTATTTGATGAGAAGCTCGAGCAAACATTTGCATGTTCAGAACAACGAATCACAAACAGGGTTACCATGACCACGTCGCTCCTTCTTGCCCCAAAATCACTTTCCTGCACAGGCTTCTGCGCTGAGAGAATTCGAGGAGACATTTTTTGATTGAAAACCTCAGTGATGAAGGACATGGCTGAATAATGCAGTCACTTTTGCTGATAGAGGTCAATTTGATAGCGATGAGCCTAAAAGGAGGATATATTGATGCATGGACGAAGGGCCTCGGATTTGGGTGGGCTGTTTGGCCGTGATTTTTATCACGTGGGAAAAGACGCTGCTTGCAGTCTCGAGCGCACAGTTCAATTCAGATGTGAAGACAGACTTGACGTTGTGCTGTGGGGATTGCTGTTGTTTCAATATTCTCGCCGTTTGCCTCCACCCAAAACTGAAACCGTTCAAACATCCACGGCGCAATTTCTCATTTGAGCGTGATACCCTTTTGTCAAAAGAACATGGGCGTGACAACGAAGAGATCACGATTGGTGGTGTGCGCCTCGTGTTTCACAGCGAACACATAATCCCCGTGCGGTGTTGTTCCACAGAATAGAAAATAAAACATGCAACAAAAGAGCCACAGTGAGAAAGGTCACATGACAACATTTTGAGCGAACAAGAGATTGACCTGATTGGAGGACACACATGAGCATCCAATCTCTTGGCACAGGCACCACCCACCTCTTGTTTGTTGAAGTCCCTGGGAACAAGTGACAACTCCCTCACTACAGCTCAGGGATTCGTTGGGGCACGAGTTGTGTCAATTGCATGTCCATCATGCAGTCAGAAACGCTGTTCAGGGAAATGGGACCGGAGTCTTTGCTCCTCAGAAATGTGGAAACGTACGATACACTGACGTGTTCAGTCTATTTTGGGGGGAAAGCACAACAACGCAGGCTCTTCAGCATGGAGCTTAAAAAATAAACGAGAGGCAACGGTACTCAATTACAGCGACACGGCCTGATGCAGATGTACTGGACGCGACAGCCGCAGCCGAAGCACCTGCTGGAAGCAGTCGGCTGTTGGTAACAGTTCCTCAAACCTCTTCCTCTTCCCCTTCCCCCCTCTCTTTCTTACTCTCTTTCTTTCTGTCCCTTTCTCTCTCTCTCTCTCTCTCTCTCTCTCTCTTTCTCTCTTTCTCTCTCTCCAGCTTGGTGCATGGCGGTGTTGTTTCAGCTTCAAATCCACTTTGTCACACAATCGAGGAGCTATCGGGAAGCTGCAAGGTCTCGAAGGACCCCACCTAACACACCCCATTCTTATCTGTCGGCCACAATCAATTGTCATTTATGCTGCTGATTTGCTGACTTCACGATGACTGAAAGCGGGAAACCATGAGAGGTTCCTCGCAGCCATGATTTGATCAACACTCGGGGGCAGTCTGTCTTCTTTGTAACCAATATTTGTGCAAAGAAACCATCGTAAGCCACTGCCCTCAGACAAGGGCCTCAACCTCCAGTGTGATCTCTCGGGCTGAAAGCATATTCACTTTGTTTGTGATACGGGTTGCTGGGGAACCATTCTCAATAACTTATTACAGTGGAGGACCACAGGTCTACACGCAGGTCCTTTCGTGGAGCGGCTCGGTTGAGATTAACATATCACGTCTTGGGCTGGCAAGACAATAACATTGATTGCGATGATTTGTACTCCCCACAAGGCCCAACTTGTGAGCACTCAGACTCAAGTGATAAGGCATTAGCAACACACAAGTGAAGACATCATTGATTTAGAGCCGAGAGTTGTGTTTGCGTGATGTTCATAGTCGCTTCTCCCCGTTTTCGGTGTGGCTCCCGAGACAGCTTCGCTCTCTGCGCTTCTTCGCTTTATCACTGCTGAACGAGCGCCTGAGCCTTCATCAGTCTCGGAGACGCTCGAGAGGCGAGTCGCACCGCAGCGCAGCACCAAGAACCCTCCCACTGGATACCGCTGCCTCTCACCCGGGGGGAAAACTTACCGACTGTCACCGAGAAGCAGAGTCACCAGAAGAGACAAGCTTATTTGTGAGGAACTTGAGGGAAAACGGAAGCAGCATCTCCGCACAAAAACAACAACATCACACACAAAAGGAATGAAATTGCAAGATAAAGCGAGGTAAGCAGCCATTAACTTATGTGACATGATCAACATTCAAGGCATCTTATCTGCGCATTGCTATGCATGAACACTCGACACTCAGGCTCATTTGAATAATATTTTGGGTGGGATTCTGCAGGCATCATCTCAACTTTGCGCTGAGGATAAAAGTCGTGGACTAAAATTGAGTTTTCAAGTACTTTTTGTGAGAGAACAATTTCGAGATGCTCCGACGTTTATCTCAAAGGTACAATAAGGAGAGTGGAGGCAGCCTGTAGCAATCTGTCTGTCAACATTCATTTAACACAGCGAAATCTTCTCCTGATTGCAAATTATCGGTCCTCGCTGTCCAATGTGATTTTTGACTCGAGCTCAATCTTTTATTCTCCCCCAAAAATAGACACTTTGCCTCTCTCCGCAAATGATCATGTTTTTCAGCCATTTGTCAAAAGTTCGACAGCTTTCAGGGGAAAACGATGACTGTGACCGCTCGAAAATAGTCCATTTACGGTCACTCGGAGAGATGCGCAATTTCGCGGAGGCTCCCAGCTCGCTCTCGGCGTACTCCGCACGCACCGAAGCCAAAAGCGCTGATTCGCGCCACAACCTTGATCGAGCTGAAGCGTTTTTCTCTACAACGACACATTTTCAATTAGTTTCCTTCAGACATCCTCCAAAAAAACTTGTGAAAGCTTGCAAGGGAAGCCTAAATTTAACACATGTCTCTGCTTTTCTTTGATGGTGATTGTAAAAGATGCTATTTGGAGAAGACTGTCGCTCTAATTCTCGCTCGTAGCTTCTAGCGATAGCGTCGCAACCCACGCTGATGTGTTGCCGAAAATATCAAAGATAATCAAAAAACCTTTGCGATACTGTGTGATCACAGACAGAAGCTACACCTGAAGTTAGAAAGGTGAACACAAACCAAGGCCTCGAACATATCGTAATGCGAGAGACATTCGAATTTGTGACTTCTCCGTGGAAACGCTCCTGGCAACGAGAGCATGAGAAAGGCCCCGTAACCCAGTCTCGCTCTCGTTAAAGGACCTGTCCCTCACTCCTGCCAACCTCTCCCCTCTCCCCCTCGCCTGAACTCTCAACATGATTTCTGATCCTGAAACTCCAATCATTGATTCGTTCCAAACCTCAAACCTGACCAGGGACTGGGCCGGCAGCACGCGATTTTTGAATTGGACATCAGGATCGCAGGGCCGCTCCCGCCTCTAATTGAATCTGTTTCATGAGGACGGACGCTGTTGATGTATTTGGCTTTACGACCTCGCACGTCATCTCCATCAGACTCGACTTCACTTTTCCCACAGGATCGTAATGACCACTTGTCCAGCCTGTCATTCCGCCGACCCCGCTGCATGATTATTCAAAGATTGCCTGTTTGTCCTTCAATATTGGCATGGTGTGCATGCAGGCTAAAGTACAAGCCGTGCGCGACCGTTTGCTTTGATTGTGCTGCGAGAAACGTGAGGTTTATTTCAAAGCTTGTGTTCTGTTGTTTCCTTCTTGGCAGGACATGGCAACGGGCTGTGTGCACATGGGTTTGAAAGTCTCCGACTTGCAATTCATGAGATTGTCTTTGCAGAAAAAAGAACCATCCTGAGAACAGGCAAATTTGAGAAGAAATCGGAGAGGTTTTTGATCGTGCATCTGTTGCTTACAAATGCAATCAGGAGACACAGAAAACAGAACGCACGAGTCCAATTTGGGATCCCCAGCCTGACTTGAAGAGAAGCTTGAAACGCAAGAGTGCATCAAATGATGGGCTGCTTCCTTTTTGATTACAGTCAGTGGAATGGATGTTTTTCTCTTGGATGACATTTCGTCTGGACAATGAAACAAAGATTCTGTAACTTTTGAGGTCAACCGAAGCCAGTGGGCTGCCCACACTGTCACTTCTGGCAATTTTTCCTCCGGAGACACACACAAAATCTGTTGTGCGTCAGTAAAAGGCGACGCAAAATGCTTTCTGCAGGTCCAGTGCACTTCAAAGTTTCCTCAATCCAGTGAGTTCTCTGATATCATATTGCTTCTTTCAATGTCAGCCTTGCAAGAAATTTGATTATTCCCCCCTTTCGAAAACCGGGCCAAGTTTGTCCAAAGGAAAACGTTGACATTGCAAGTCAAGTTCCTTGAAACTCATGCGCACGTACTCATACGCACGAGGCTTTCCCATGTGAATCGCTTGTAAAATGCGGAAAATCAACTCCACATGACGGGCTTGGTCACACAAAAGCCCGGATTTGGAGGATGTATGGCGTTATGCAATCTCCTCGTGCGGTGTGTGTTGCGCCGGGACGGAGTCTGCTCAGTCTCTCCTCAAGGCCTTGGTTCCGTTTCGTGTCTGCCATCAGACAGTCGGCGCTTTCTGGAAAACCTGAAACCTCCGCGGCTCATGCAGATCTGAGGTTGTTTACGTTCCAGTGCGGTGGAAATGTCAAGTAATTGTGGAGAGGAAGCGTGTTCAGGTCAAGGTATGAAAGCAGTCCTGCAGGAGAGGATGTTTCTGTTCCCTTTGTGTGTCCATATTCAAGGACTCACTTTGTCTCTGGTGTCTGTGATATGCAGTGTGAAGTTGCCCGAGCTAAAGCGCTTTCAGCTGTTTTTGCCGCGAAAATGTTATCCCTGGTTGCAGTGACTTAACTTATCTGAGATCAAAGATATGAGACAATATTTTTTCTCACTTTGAGTGTGATTAGTGTTGCGCTTAGCTGTATTTGATTTCCCTGGGGAGCGGTAGGCGCAGATTATGGTTAAGTTTCCTTTTTCACAGACGGGATAAAGATGACAAGCAAATCGGAGGCTCTCGTCAACGAGATGATGTCTTTTTGCGGGCATGTGGTAGATTGGACCT
>JAAUXT010023174.1_pt1 | contig 17008 bp, 18 predicted proteins | sample 7278171 | NCBI WGS metagenome assembly JAAUXT01 (sample SAMN14350112, study PRJNA611818) | marine sediment metagenome | isolation source: surface marine sediment (1.8m) | place: French Polynesia: Moorea | collected 2018-08 | reverse complement strand
TATCATGTGCAATTTTCTGTAGTCAGTCTCGATCACAAACAGCAATTGAGAGCCGATCGCAGTGAGCGCTGGACATGATAATTCCACGTATTTAATGACCGAGCCTCGTACGACGCGCGAATCCAAGTCTGATTTACGTGTCTCGGGTTCGGGTCCTTGCCTCGCTGCCAGGTTTCCAGGGGCAGGGCGAGTCCGCTCAATCCGACCCGGACGAGACAGCTGACTCCTGCAACCTTCTCCGTGTGGATGTCATTGTTGAGCAGCGTTGCCTCCATTTGGGCACCAAGATGCGTTTGTCGGGCACGGATTCGCATCTCCGGCACCATCCGTCTTCTGAACCAAGCTTGACATTTTTCGCAAAGTCGTTGGGGAGAACAGGAATCACTCAGTGAGATCAGGTCGGATGAGGCGGACCTGGGCGGATGATGAACGCGCCTCGAGCCGGGGCCTCTGGCTGGGGACGGGGCTCCGGGGATAACACCGCACCTTCTCCGCGTAACGCCGCCGTGAGTGCGCGTAAATCTCACCTCGTTGAAAGTGGATAAAAAAGGCTTTTCTGAGCAACAAGCTAATTTTTCGGGGAAGCTTTTTATTGCGCAGTTTGCTGAACTACTTTCAAGGAGTTTGAAACCTGTTATTTTGGACAAGTATTTGGGAAGAGTTCCCTCTTCCTGTCTTGTAATTTCCTTTTAACAACAAAGTTTTGGTAGTTTTACCCCTTTCTACGCTTCTCATCAATGCGGGAGTGAGCACACATTTGCTGGTGATACTGACCTGCACGGTTGGTTGTGTACAGAACGCCGTGTCAGGTGTTACGTGTGGTGTGTGTATTGAAACTCCTCCATTTGCTTGAAGGTCCAACTTTTTATCAGGTGTGTAAGGTTTCTTGCCAACTGTGTGGAACATGCTGACAAGTGAGCAAGTGTCGTCACGCCTGGGCTGCCGGAGGTGTTCAGATCGACAACGGAAACACACACACACACACACACACACACACACACACACACACACACACACACGGGAAAACATGTTTGGGCACGGGTGTGTGCCTCGAAGAACACAGAAACCATTTTGTCATCTGAGGAGCGATCATCGAATGATGGTCCAAAAAAGGAACGCAAAACTCAGATTTTGGAACCTGTGCATCTGGTCCGGATGAAGCCCCATGTTGAGACCATATTTGTGAGCCCCATACGTATGTTTCTGTTTCAATTCCCACCAACACAGTTGTGAGACGTATGTTTCTGCTTCAATTCCCACCAACACAGTTGTGAGAAGGTACGGGGGCGTTTCTCGATCAGATGAGCCTGCTTACAAAGATATCAGTTGAATTAGGGCTCTAAAGATGAAGGCAATCTGAACCTCAAATGTGTACTAAAATGATTCCTTTGAAAGCACCGTTCCCCCGTTAATTTTCTCCGAAGAATGGAAGACTGACTTCAAACTTGACGTCTTCGAATTTCATTTGCACTGGGTTTGAAAGACAAATTGCGCGGCTTGTTTTGAAGAAGGTTAAATTGCCTTGCTTTTCGTCTCGGTGACGTTGATGTTTCTACCCTTTTGTCATTCAGCTGAGATCAGCTCGCTTGGTTTTGGATTTTGCAACTGCGCGCAACTGGCCACAAGACAGAGTGTCTGCACGGAATTCGTGACACGCACAATTCACAGATTGATGGAAAGTGCATATCACGTGAACGGGCTCCCGAGCGCATGCGCCATTCAGTGCACATTTCGTGCACACCGGAAGTGACCTCAGCCCACCTGAGGGCGCTCTAGTAGAGCCCACGTGACTCCAGCTACATCCGTTCGGGGGCGTCCGTTTTTACATTTGAGCCATTTTCCCGTAGATCCACCACCAAACGAATACCAGCGGTTTGCTTTTTGGAAACTCAATCGTGTTTGCTGATGCAACCTGTTGGAAACTGAATCCTGAGATTGGAGCCACACAAGAAGGGCTCATGATTCTCTTGATGAGGAAGAACTTTACAGCGTTTTTTAAATCATGAACGTTAATTACGATTCCACATAAAAACTGACGTGAAGAGAAGTTTTCCAGCTGCTGCGTAATTTAGAAACGGAAATGAGAAAGACAATCTCGGACGCTAATTTCCACTCAAATTTGGTGACGCTTGAAGTGGAGGTTGCGCATAATCTGATCTTGTATGAAGCTGATTCAAGGTAGACGCTGATATTTAGCAAAAGTTGCCAAGGCTATCTTCTCAAGTGAAACGCGCTGCAGTTGGTGAAGTTTGTGCGTGAGTTACATTGGGACTTTTCAACTTTGTGGTTACTTATGGGAGAAAACAAAGGAAGTGTCTGTTTGTTTTTGGCAGCCACGTTTATTCGCTTGTTCACTTCTCGGAAGTTCTCGCCGTAAAAACACACCACCGTCCTCTTCTCCTGAGCTTTTCGAGTGTTTCTGTTGGGTCTCGCGTGTGTAAGTGTGACTTCCGCTGTGGTGCTGTGGTGAAAAGGCAAACAACTGTGGTGGCAAACACACACATCAATTTGCAGATTACCAAAACAATTGAAAGCGCATTTCACCCAAGCCAAAGTGGACGAGAGTGTGGAGAGGAGGCAGTGGTTGCCTGGCCTGTTTGTACCGAGTTTAGATTGGATGATTTTGTTTGCCTGGAAACCAGTTTATCTTTATTGGAGACAACCCCTGAAAACAAGATAAAAACCACAGTGACGAAGCAGGAATCATCCTTTGTGTCTCTTCTCCCACTTGTTTGGTGTTTTGCACAGCTCTGTGGGTCGGTTCTGACCGTTTGTTCTTTCTTTTCTTTTCGGACGACATAAAGGTGGTTTGCACACACGCACGCACACACGCACACAGGCACTCACACACACGCACACACACACACACACATACACACACACACTTCAAACCCTTGGAAAATAGTAAACCAGGCGGCTGTGCAAGTTTCGTGTGTTCCGTGCGTGTGTATCCAACACACAATTTCATTGGCTGTTCTTTGAGGCTTCAAGAGATGCAACAAGGATTGAAAGGATATTGCTTGGTGCAATTGAGTCCCGACACTTGTGTTTACTCCGTATTTTGATGCATTTGAACTGTTTACATTTTGATGTACGTGATGTGTTCACTCTCAAACAGAAACATCTGGTTCAGTGCAGCCATCAAGCTTGTGAGACTGAGTTTGAACCAACGAGATCCCGTTGGCTTGAACAGAACGCCCCGAAGTCTGTCGACAAGAAACATTTCTTTTTGTGCAACAGTGTGGTCAAGTTTTTGCACGAGGAATTTGAAAAGTTTATGAGATTCCTGAGAGCAGTGGAACATTTTTCAACAGCATACTGACTTTCTAATTGTGAATTCAGATACACACTGATGTGTTTGCTCAGTTACTGTTGAAAGTTTACGAGGCTATGTTCTTTCACTTGTACACAGATGAGTCAGCCGAGACTTTCTGAAGATTGTTCGGGTTGATACGAGGTTCTATTCAGTATTCCGTGGATCAGCATGTCGACTCTTCTGGTCTGACCGGTCTCGGTATTGATTTCCTTGACTCTGCTCTTGCATGGCATTAGTCAGTCGAGCACACACGACTAAGGAGATGCCTCTGTTCACTCTGAGATCTCAGGCCACATTGGTCTTGCAACCATGGCACTTCCTGTGCTTGAAAAAGATGATGTGCCATGGATTGTCCGACAAAGAATATGTGTTTAGTTTGAATTCAAGTTGGGGAAGACCTGTCCTCAGACTTTGGTGGACTTGCAAAGTGCTTTTGGAGGAAGTGCCATCAAAAAGTCATGTGTCACCAAGTTGTTGGCAGAGTTTCAACAGGGAAGGATACACATGACTGACAAGCACAGGTCAGGGCATCCAAAATCGTGTCGCACACAGGAAAACATAAACAAAGTGAATGCCTGTGTGCGTGGCAACTGCAGGACAGGTCTCTACAACCTGTGTGAGGACACTGGTCTTTCTTATGGTACTGTGCAGTGGATAGTGTGGAGAGACTTGTACCTTAAGAAGAGAGCTGCCAAGATGATCCCACATCAGCTGACACCTGTTCAAATGTGTACCCATGTTGGACTTTGTCAACTTTTCTTGCAGAATGCAAGAGTTCCAGGGTGGTTGAACAGAGTGATAACTGCGGATGAATCTTAGTTCTATGTCGACAATCCACACCCCAAAAGTGCCTGCAGAGAGTGGCTGGAGCCAGGTCAAGATCATCCACAAGTGGCACCAAGACCAAGGTCTTCACGCAAAGCAATGCTTGTCACCTTCTTCGACAGAAAGGGTCTTGTTTACTGCCACTGGGTTCTGCATGGGACAATCAACTCTGATCTCTACATCTACTTGCTCAGACAGTTCAGACTTGCCATCCAGAACAGGAGAAGATCCACCTGGTTGCGCAGAGCCAACCAGCAATATCTGCTTCACGACAACAATGCCAGTCCACACAAGTCCATCCCCACCTTGCAGTTTGAACAATGCACTGGAATTGAATGTGTCCCTCACCTGCCCTACTCCCCTGACCTTGCCCCTTGTGACTTTTTTTATTCCCCTATTTGAAGAAGAGACTGAGAGGAAGGCACTTCAGGGACTTGTTGACACTGACTGAAATAGTGGATGAAATCATCGGATCCATACCCAGCAGTCAATGGTCAAAAGTCTTCATGGACTGGGTTGCCAGAGCCCACAAATGTGTTCAATTCAATGGTCGCTATCTCGAAGGCATAAAGGTGCCATGAGAACATCACCTGTAGTCCATGTTGCCACATGTCAACAAAGTTCTGTTGCCTCATTTGACCTTGTTTACTTCCACGGTTACCGATCTGTGTCACCTGCGCCTGTCAAAGTCAGTGCAACTAGGTGCAATCATCCGCAAGAGTCGACATGCTGATCCACAGAATTCTGAACAGAACCTCGTATGCGTGTCAACAGGGCGTCAACCAGCACCGGTTGACCCCTTGGTGATTTGGAGTCAACGGCCTGACAAACTTGCAATGTTGAAGCAGTTCAGGCTCTCAAGACTCCTGCTCTGCACGAGAACTTCTGACTTGTCACGTATAGTCCTGGCCAGACTCAAGCACACACGCACACAGGCAGGTTCGCAGAAACACACGCACACGCTCCAAGACACAGCCTTCACTCTGTCGGAGAAAAATATGACGTTTTGTCGACTGTCTGTCTATTTTTAGCGTTGATTGCTTTGATGAGATCACAGCACAGTGTTGTGCAAGGTGTTTGTGCAGATCGAAAGATTTACAATTTTTTCAGTCTTTTTCAACTCAGCTGCTGCCGGAACAAACGAAACAATACTGTTTTGTTCGGTTTAACTTGTGGCGTTCAGGTTTGTTTTGTGGACACACAGTCAGGTCCCTTACTCTTCAGGCTGAACGTTGCTGTCAGTTTTGTTCACGGTGTCTTCAGTCTGTGGTGTGCGCGAGTTTCGTCGCGAGTTTTCGTCGAACAGAGTTTTTCGAGCAGTGTTCACACAGAGCAGCTGTGGACTTACAATGCAGAGAGCGCTGAGCGTACGCAAAATGGAGGTCTCACCGTTAAGATGTCCACATTTGGACAGATTTATCCTGCCCTCTCAGCACTTGTCCACAGCAATTTAACCTGTCTTCCTCTCGCTGTGTTGTAGCTGTGTCTCACACCCAGAGAAGCCCTGCTGGAACACCTACACAGGAGGTGGTTCTCTGGAGAAGAGACAGGTTCTAATTAATGCTCCTGTTTGCGCTGTCAACAATCATTTGTCTGGTTTGAAAGGAGGATGGGTGGGTGTGAAGCCGAAAGGGAGGTTTCTGGTGGAAAACAGGATCTTGGTTTCTCAAGTCACGTCAGAACTGTTGTTTTGGCTTCAGGTTTGCCTCAGAATGACAGTGGAAAGCAGAAAAGGCACAGCCCACAGCCCCCTCCCCAACCTAGCGCCTGTGGGCTTGTTGGGTTTCTGCAGAAAATGGTGAATTGCATTTCATAGCACCACCGCTGTCGACGCGGAGCTCCATTTCCTCTCCCGGACACTCAGTGCTGCTGGTCCGAGTCGCAGTCTGTCCAGGAAGCTTGTTCGCCCGTGTGAAGTGGACTGTGGAGTGCGTTCTGTTCATTTATTGCGGCGCGACACGTAATCGCAATGAAGACCACTCCTGGTGCTCAGATAAACGTCCGTAGATAGATGGGGACATGACTACAACAGGAGCTGCAAATAGCTTCCGTTCAGCAGTTGTGTGTGAGAGCGGGGTGCCTTGTGCTTGGCCAGCCGTTGGTCTTTGGGACTGGCGAAGCAGGAACACTCAGCAGGCCAGTCCGTTGGTCGAGTACTGCTGGCCTTCTCCAAGTGATGATTGGTGCAATCCGTGTAAGCTCCAATTATGGTGGATGAAATCAGCTTTGTGCTGCCAGTCCCCTGACTGCGGAAAGTGCCCCCAGCTCGTTGCGTATCATGTCGCCACTAAAAGCGCGCCATTAATTGAGACGTTAATTATTGCGCAGCTTGACGGACTAATTTTTCCTTTTGATTGGAGCTGTACGAAAAACAGCTTTACTAATCGGCGTGATGTGATTGGTGTTGTTGCACTGATGATGGGTTGAAGTTCCCAAAGCTTCGAGTCTTGACTTCAGTGCAGCGCCAGCCTGCGTGCTGACTCTGCAGCCTCTGTTGCTTTTGCCCTTCGACAGCAAAGTTGACGTGTGACACAAAAAGTACTGGCACTGTCTTTGAGGCAGGTATCTTCACAGTTTGTCTTTGTGTACTCGTAATTTCAGGTGAGTAAGAGTCACACATGACAATGAGCCTGAACCTTGAACGACCGTCGACCTCAGTGGTAACGCGTTAACCTTGACTTTGGCTTTCTGCAGCAAGTGGGTCAAAACCTCAGCCCTGAAAAAGTTCTCAATCTGAAGTTCAAGCTGATTCTGGGTGAGAAAGCCATGCAGAGCCAGGTGTTTCAAGTGGCTTTGGACTGACTGTTCTGGTCCCTTTGCACCTCTGTTTTGGTTTGTTTTCACCTCAACGTGTCCGAAGAAAAAAGGGAAAGGGGCATTTGTATTGACCCTCAGAAGCCTCTTCGTCTCAATTGAGACTTGTTTGTCCCCACTTCTTGTCGTCCATTCTTCATCTGGACACATAAATCAAAATCAAATGTCCATCATATATTTTTCTCATCATGTCCCTGTTGTCTGAACTGCAGCCACCAAGACCCTTTAGGTGTTGACTGAAACGAGATTCAGGTCACACTCGCGTTGAGTGTTACTCACTCTGGAATTGATGAGTTTTCATGAATCTGATTGTGCGGAGTAGGCGGAAAGGCTGACTCAATTTGGTTGTGAAGCGGCTTCTCCAGATTAAAGTAGTTCCCTAAAGGCCGGCGCATGAATTATTCTGTTTTCAAACAAGGCTACTCGTTTGAGAATCGCTCAGCTCCGAGTGTTCGTCGTTGGTGCGGATTTTGGCTGAAGGATTTCCTTGTGAACTGGAACTTCGCGAATAGAGTGCGGCGAAGTGAGGCGGGGTGGGGGAGGCAGAAGCAACGTCAGCCCAGAAACCAAATCTTCAAGTCTTCTCAAGTCTCGGCAACTGATTCTGTCATGATGGTTTTGCGGACTCTGGTTGTGCGAAGCCCATCTGGCGTTGTGGCCTCCAAGTCAACGTCTCAGGTTGTTTTGGCCGACAGCGCTTGGAAGTCCGGGACCTTTGGTTCCTCGATAGGTGTTGCATACCACGTACTCGAACGTACGTACATCAGTGATTCTTGCGGAGCAAAGCGAATTGCCGATGTGACAAACTTGCTCCGACCTGACAGCTGAGTACGGCGCGAGTTGTTGTGTCTGACACACGACAAAGCCGTCGCCTTGGTGCTTCAGCACAAGATTAAAGCCTCAGCAGCGCGGCAGCTTTTCCCGTAATGTCTTTACGTCGTTGAAACTGTTCCGTTGTGAGCTGCACGGACTCGAATTGTCGGCTGACGTACAGAATTTGGTACCGAGGGCAAATGTGGAGATTGTGTGTTGACTTTGACTGTGACGTGTGAGTATCGGTCAGCTGCACAAAGGAAGATTGTCAGAGTGGACACAAACATTTGACTCGGGTAAAGTTTGAAGTCTCCATGTCCTCACAGCGCTGATGCGATGATTGAAAGTATTTCTGCGGAAGAATGAAGTTTATCTTCACTTGTCTGTTGAATGAAGCAGTTGCCGATAAATGATGTGAAAACCCCTCTTTTGCAACATTAATGTGGTGCTTTCTGAGTGTTTTCTCTCTCAAATGGGGAGGAATGGAGACGGATGGTGTTGAGTGGGAAAAAAGTGAAAACTTAGAAAGGAACAGCGTGGGCGTGTGTGTCCTTTCTGAGCTGATAATTGCGACCTTCGAAACGGCTCGTACCTCGAAATAGCAGAACCTGCTGCAGTGCGCTCACAAGTGGAGACAGTACAGACAGAATAAGGAAGCAGAACATGATACCCTTCCAAAGGCTGAGCTGGGCTTGGGTAGTGGGGTCCAGAACATGGTTTGTTGTTCTGTGAACATGCGTGAGTGCGTGAGTTGTTTTAGGTTTGAGGTGTGCAGTTGAACCATTCAACTGTCCGCTGCATTGTGTATTCAGATTGATGCGTCCAGGGCAAGAAACAGAGTAAGTACGTACTGGAGAGGCGGAGCCTTTTCGTCCAGATTTGATGTCATCTGCATTCAACATTCAAGGTTCGGGAGCACAGATCGTGGTTGTCTCCGTGTGCCTCGCCAGACTTTTCGTGGTGATCTGTTTTGAGAGTTTTGTGTGGGGTTTCAAACATTTCTTCTGAGGACAGTCAGCTCTGTCTGCTGGGGAGGGACAAAGGGACTTTGAAGAGTGTTCAACAGCGTGTGAAATCTCTCGGGGGGAAGCGCACACCTGCAGGTGCATTCCACGTTGAGACTGCAATGACGTGGGTTTGACCTTTCAACACCCGCTCACCAGATCTATTTCCGTAAATAGAATCAGGGAAATGGCAGGTTTTCTCTTTTTTTTTGAGACGCTTCCGCAACTCTATTTCTGGTCTCTGGTGAAGTGGCCTCCCATGAGGGATGACTCTGCGTGTTGTCGCTGCCCCGCTTCTGTGTTATTTCACAGCGCGCTGCTCTAATGAGAAGTTATTGCGAGTGTTGTTTTCATAAATACATCGCAGAGCCACAGCAGCGGAAATTATTGCTGTGCAGAAACACGAAGCTGCCCCAGTGCACTGTTCGGGGGGAATAAAAGAACTGATTGTGACCACTTTTGAAATGGCGCCATTTGCGTTAGTTTTGAAGTGTGTGAGGTCCGTGACCAGGTGACTCGTGTGCGACAGACTTGTGATTCGAACCCGGACCCCCGTGGTGGAGGAGGCGCTCGGTTTCGCGCAGCGCCAGCGCGTCGCGGATCGTGGCGCCGCGGAGACGGGTGAGCCGAGAGCGCAGCCCGCGTCACTGCATGCTGATGAGATCCGAGTGGATAAACGCTGCTCGTACTCGTCACGCGCGCAAGAAAAACAGGACACGCGTCAAAAACTCATCGATAAGTCGTGTATCGAGCAGACAAATGAGTTTGTGTTGAGTAAGGAGCGCCCACGTGAAATTCTGAAGGGGGGGAGCTGTCTCCGTCCGTTAACAGTTTCCTGGTACTCATTAGAATACTGTTTTCATACGGGCTCTCTGGTGTCTTTTGAGCCAAACCAGTTCATTTGAGGCTCTTTTGAACAAAACAAATCCAAAACACTTGTCCAGCTCCACATACACAAACATCTTCTGGCCCCAGCACAAGAATCAGCAGTGTCTTGTGTTGTGTGGGGGTTGGGTCCCGGTGGAGCCCGTCCTCACAACTGCTGCTGCGTGTGGCACTGTGGTAGAGAGCAGCCTTGGCTCGGCCAGACTGCCGCAGTGGAGTCAAACTCAAGCGTACACTTCAAATATTTATTACACAAACCTGTCTCAAGCTGTGTAGCTCTCGACAGACACAGGGTGTCATGGGCACGGCTTTAAATAGGCAGCGCAAGCTGTGAGTCTGGTGTGCAGCTTCAGCTTCACACAGCTCCGCTGAAGCGGCTTCATCGGTACTCAGCACCTCGCCCGAAAGCTGGATTGCGCGCGTGGGAAGAGCCAACTCTTCCACACGACACTTGGAAGTGAGCAGAGCTTGAGAAATGGTGATCTGGGGTCGGTGTTAGAACCCGGAGTTTTCGGCGGACGTGTTCCAGGACTCGTTAATCATTACGTGACGTCAGCACTGTTGGGGGAAAAAACTCTGGTCATAATCTTCCAAACATATCGCAGTTCCCAGTTTGTCAATAATTGTCCGGTGAAGCGAAGTGCTGCCGAAGTGCAGAGATTGATTGGAAACTGGGATGGAGTAGTTGTGTTTCCAGGAAGGACATGGATTGAACATTGTGATGTGACGTGTGTGTTTGTGCGCGTGTGTGTGTTAATGTCTGTGTGTGCGTGTGTGTTTGCGTATGTGTGTGTGCCGCCGTCCCTTGAAATTTCACACTCCATGAGCAGCGACATAAAGAACGGAGTGAGATGAGAGCCACGTTTCTTCTGTCGGGATTCCACCCGCGCCCGGCTTGAAATGCTAGTTCAGTGTTCTTTTGTCTGGTCCTATTCCCCACGGATCGGTGTGCCTGAATTACCACGTCAACCAGACGACTCCTGTGTTCTCTGCCCCGTGCAGCGCTTGATGCTTGTGAGACAGGCGCGAAGAAATTAATGTTGTCCCATTCAGTGATGTATTTCCCATATCGGGAGTGCCGGTGCGTAATTTGTCATCTGCTTCATACTCTCGTGAAGCGGAGATTTTCCGCGAGAGCAATTCCGAATCGCCGTCCTCGCATTGTGCTAAACTGCGTTCAAAGCTCCCAGCAGGCGCAGTCTGGGGGGAAATTGGCCTAGTACGCTTCAGGCTTCAAGGACGGCGTTGCAGGGGGGATCCTGCGGGGACGCCGTTGCAGGGGACGCCACTTCAGGTTCCCGTGCAGGAGAGCAACTAATTAATTTCCCCAACTTCAACACCGTCATCTCTCCGGTGTGACAGAGTGTGTAAAGTATGCGCGGAAATCTTGCGGTCTCAAAAAATGACTTTCTGGTGTTCAGCGTGTCTGCTGTGTGCACTGAAGATGCTGCACGTGAACCTGTCAACAAAAGGGAACAGTCCCAATGCGTAGGTTGTGACAGCCGAGCTCTTCAGTTCTGAGAAGCCTCTGTGTGGTGGAGGTTGGCGGACGCTACCCCGTCCGTCCCACGTGACGCCACCGCTACACCGGAAGCGGAACGTGCTCGGCTGAAGCGCGCGTCGCAGATTTGTCTGACGTCGAGTTGATTGTCAGTCTCTTCGCGGCCTGTCTGCTCCACTTGACTTTGTGCTGGGTTCATTTGGTTCACTCCCACGGGATGCAGTTGCTTTGTTCAGGTTCCGGGGAAAAGGCTGTTGCTGCGTCCTAATCCTTCAACTTCGAAAGTCTATTTGACTGAGAACGATGTTCTGACGTGGTTCACTCTCTGAAGGATGTCCCCGCAGTTGAGGACGAAGACTGATTGTCTTGCGGGGGCTGCTGTCGTTCACTGAACAGGGTGTGTGCTGAAGATACAGTCCCCCCAACTGGTGGAACTGCATCAGGCTTGTGTCGTGTGGAAGACTCGAGGCGCAAGTTTCATTTTGCTTCTCTAAAGCCGGCAGGACTGTTCAAATCTAGCGCACAGAACGCTTCAGCAGATCCTAGATTAGGGTGATTGAGTGTTTTACAAGGGATTGGAAAACGGCTTAGGTCTACAAGGGCCCCGGGATCCGCTCTGGAGCACACCACGGACACTCCATCGTCCGTTCTCGAATTGACAAATCGCGAATCACAGCAGCAGGCAACGATCACAGCCGCAGGTCCACACTGGCGCTGCTTTGCTTGTATCAGCTGATGTTTGCGTTGTAGCCTCAGCTTTGCTGAAGCAGTTTCTTCCTGCGGCGCAGCTGACGACTTGACTGGCTGTTTAGTGGGTCCTGTTGAGCTGTGGCGTCGTCCTTGCAGTGTTGGGCAGCCTGAAGGGATGGAGCCACAAGACTTAGCTGCAAACCCCATTTTCCGTGTTGTCACCTTTTCGGTGAAAGTGCCACTTTTTTCGCTCTCTGCTGCACGGTAGAAAGTGCTGCAGGGGGTTTGTTGCCCTCACGTTCTCGAATTGGTTCTGAGGCACCAGTTCCACAAACTGGACCGAGTTGGAGGCTCTCTTCTTCTTCAGCTCGCAGTGTTTGTCCACGACACTGAACCTGTAAGCAGGGACGGTGCTGCAGAAAGTGGAAGAGGCCTGGTGTGTGCGGGGGCGGCGGACTCCATAGACAACGCCAATAAATCTCAAGTGTGCTCAGGCGCTTAGTCTGCAGGCCAGGCACACACATTCTATTTGGGGCTTTTGTGCGTCATTCTGGAAGGAAGGATCAGGGTCTTTCCGAAATTGTCCAACAGCCCATTATGAGGTGGGCCATCAACTTTGACTTGCCAAGTGTCAGTGGTGCAAAGGTGAATCTGGAATTACTCTACTGCAGTGGTTCTGGCTTCAGGGTCCAACGGGTGTGATTTTACTGGACGACAGGGAAATTAGAGATTTCTTCCTGGACATGCTTCTTGATTTGAGTTACAGACTTGTTGATGTCGAACCAACATGTGGTGGTTCCGAAGTTCACTGCCAGTTGAGGGGCGTGGGGCTGGCAACAAGGCCACGGTGCAAAGACTGCAGATTTCTACAGGAAGTACCCAAGTATTTATCGTTTACCAGTCATCACATGATGTCCACTATTCAATGCTTCTCGAGCACCTCAACGTTCCTCGTGATCAGATTAGGCAGAAGAACAAAGCGCGGAGAAATGTACGAGAGATAGCGAATCCTCTTTGCGTCTGATATGCGGATGACAATCCCCTCACAATCTGCTTACTGCTGCTGAAACATCCCTCTCAACAAGGAGTTTTATGTACGACTCCCGCCGTTGTTGTTTGCACAACACTCTCAATTTAATCCGACAATAAATCATTGTTTTGGTGCCATTGGAGTCCGAAGTGCATCTTCCTGGTCGTCTCCGAGTTCGTATTTCTATGAAACGACGCGTGTGGGGTGGACTGTTCTGTGTGAGGAAGAAAGAACCTTGTTACTGGAAGTTTCCCGTGGACCAAAAGAAGGTTGTTGGCTGTTGGTTGTCTGGCTTGCGAAGTTGTCATGGCCACGAAGTCGCGCTGCCTGGATGTCACTTTGAATTTCATCCTTTCCTGCAAACATTTGTAAATTGTCGGGCAGACATCCTGACACTTGCGATGCCTCCCGTCCGGCCCATTTCCCGATGTCTTCTTGCTTGAGGCTTCTTGGTGAGTGGTGGGTGGTGGATGAACATCGGCGACACAACCCTGGATCTGGTTCCTGCCCTGGTGATCAGGGACAGTCCTGCACCTCCATTGGGGCCAAGGCTCATTCATACCTTCTTGCTGCATGCAGTCTTTAGTCTTTGTCGTCAGCTGGTTAGAAGTTAGTCTGAAAGTTCTGTTCCCAGGAGAGAAGTCAAAGAAGGAAAAGAAATGACATGCGACTTGTCTAAACTGAACTTTGCTTCATTTTCATCATGGTGTCCACAGTCGATCCAACTCCAGCTGCTGTCTTTGTTCCACCTGGAAAAGTTGAACTCAGGGCGCTGATTTGAAGCTGTGAGCACCGACCACTGTTGCATGACAAGGAGAGTCAGTGGGGAACTGTCTGCTTGACACTCGGCAACGACCGCAAGAAGTGCCTTGTCCAGTCACATTCCCAGTGTCCGGTGTGGGCAGTTGTTTCACATGCGTTGGGGTGCTAGACATGCAAAATTGCAGCTGGTGGCTTTTCACGTGGTAAGGGCGCACATTGAATCACAGGTGGGTAAATTGCAACTTTCGATGTTCCTGATGTTGGGGAAGCAAAACACAGCTTCTTGTGCTGCAAGGATTGTGCTGCGGGGACGGCGAGCGCAAGCGTTCGGACAGAACGGGGGTAAGTGGAACTGACAGGGTCAGACAGAGACTTTCTGCGCAGGAACAGTGCCGCCTTTCAGTCCGAGTTGCGGCCAATTCAGCGGCCAATTGCGCCTCCTGATGCGATCTTTCCTGCAGGGATGGAGAGAGACGCGGAAACGTCCACATGTGTCTCAGATTCAGCACCAGGTCCAACGAGAAGGTGAAATTGGCCTTCAATGTCGATAGTTGCGCTGACAGATGGATGGGAGCGAATTTTGTAACATGCTGGAAATGCGTCCGCAAGAAAATGTTTCTTTTGGGGTGTCACTGTGGTGGGGATTTTCTGATAAGGAAATTGGAGACATGTCTTCGTGGGAGTGTTTTCGATGCTGTGACCTGGCGTGGTGCGTCTGCCATTCCGCGTTGTCTGCTTGTAACACCTGTGACAACGCCGATGTGTACGTCCGCAGATGACCACGCAACTACTGTGTCGCGAGTCTGCTGGGCACAAGCAGTGTGTGAACCTGACTCGAAAACTGGAAGAACGCACACTGAGGACTGCCGTCCCCTCTTTGAGGACCTTTTAGTGTTGAGTTGAATGAGGCAATCAGGCTGTGGAGATCCGAGGCCTCGAGTCTCTCAGTCTCAGCCTCCGATCGATAGAAGCTGTCGTGGTGTTGCGTCGCTGATGTCCTGTGGTTCGGGCTCGAATCTTGATCTGACCAAACAGTCACCAAAAGACACGCAGTTTTGTCACAGCACTGGGGTCTCCACTTCTGAGACCGAGACTGGAACCTTGCGTGTTTCGTCTGGAGTTAGGGTCTGGTGGGTAAGATTCTGTTTCTCCCTTTTGGCAGCTGTGACTGAATTGCGACAACTCGGCCCTGTCGTTGGCGCGTTGCTTTCGCAGGGGGTGTGATGCTCATTGAAAGGTGCAGAGTGAGGCGGTTTGAGAGTCCCATTTGCACAGTGCAGCTCATGGCCTTCGACTGAAGCGGCTGGAAGAAAGGCGTACTTTGTGATCGCGGGAAATTGTGGCTGGAAATTGTTGCAATTTGCGCAGAAAGGAGCAGTGTGGTGAACTCAATGGTCGGTGCTGGGCTGTTTCTCTGGCTCGATTTGAAAGTCCAAACCAGCTTGTACCAGCTATTCGTCTTCATTCTGTGGCTGTTGAATCGAGCTCTTGCCACTCAAATGGACGGACTTCCTCCTGTGATGTCCCCAAGTGGAGACAACTTGTAGAAATGTCCATTGCCCAACTTTTGCCATATAAATTGAAAAACAGGCGTTGCATCACACGAAAAAGGCACTTCGATCGATTGTATCTCTGGCCCAATCTCCAGAATGCCTCATGACCTGGCAAACCAGCTGTGTTCACTGCCTTCCCCATCTGAAGATACAGTTTGTCTAACCCAGGCTTCAGCGGTCTGTGGAATGAAAAAAGTGTGCAAGTTTCCGCCGGCGACCCCGAACCACAGAGCGGACATGGAGTCACGCGTATCAGCCACAAAGCACACGAAGCTTTGATTGTCATTGAACCAGTTTTGAAACAATGGGTTCAGATCCAGCCACATCAACCATAAGCGTGTGTGCTGCGGATAAGTATGCGAGTACCATTGTTTGTTTACTGACACGTACAAACGCTTAGTACTGGGCTCTGAGTACTAAATCATGGTTGTGAAGAGAAGAATTTGTGTTTGCTGAAGGTTTTGTGTGTTTGTCGACGGAACTATCAAAGGTGGCGGCGCGTGTGATGCCCTTTGTGCGGCAAACCCGCCGGATAAAGAAGGTGAAAAATGATTCACGAGCCCTCAGCATCCAGCAGGATCGTACACCGCAATTCCGTTGAAATATACTGCATTGCAACGCGTGCTTTGTGGTCCGGGTTCCACCACCCTACCTGCCGTCGTTGGGATGTGTTGGTTGAGCCGGATCGGTGTGACACAGCGCGACCTGCGCACCACACAAGGCTGCGCGCGCATTCTGTATCCCTGCCCGAGGCTGGACATTTTATCCATTGTTTTACAGGTGTTCACGCTGGTTGTGCGACTCGCCAACCACGCTGTTGTTGCTATGGTATCTGCTCCTGGGTGTGTGCACAACGCCAAGTGGAAGAATTGCGTTCACCCAGGCGATGCCATTGTGTCCTCCACTCTGCAGACCCGACATTTTGTCAAGTTTTGTCGCAGTATTGTGCTGTTGTCAACGTAAATTTATAATGGAATTTCTCCGTGCAGAGAAGCATTTAAAATTGAAATCTCTTGTCATTTTGGCGTTTTACTTGGCACGTGCATTGCCGGAAGTGTCTTCCTGCCAGAAATGCCTGAAGTGGAACATTGCGTGTCTTTGTAATTGACGGTCTTGGCTCTTGACGGCAGAAACCTTTTTCACCTAAAATTGTGTTTTGTGAAGTGACTGAAGCTTTGTATTTTTTGTATTTTGCAGGTAAGAATTGTTCGTTGCGACTTGCGTTGGCGGCATGTGGTCGATCTGGAGGTGAGTGTCCTTGGGTCTTACCAGCTCAGAACCAGGTGGTGATATCAGCTTCAATCAGAAGCTCATCAGAAAATACGAGTTCTTGTCAATGACGCTTGGACCAAGGTTTGGGTGTTTCTTGTCTTCGTAATTTGGGGGTGGGGGTGGGGATGGAGCGACAAGAAACCTCGATTCTCGCTTGGGAACATTGGAATCAACAAGTTTGAAGCCTCATCTGCATATTTTTGGCCAAGATTTAGGGTCACTGGGGTCATGCCTGATGGCTCCAGATTCTCAAGCCAATGTCAATAGAATCAGTTCACAGCCATTTCACCCGTCCGACACAGATGGGCAGAATGTTGTTCCTGTAGCAGAAACGTTGTGTGACACATTTCGAAGAACAAGTTCGACGCTTCTTGTTTTCTACCATTCTGCGATCTCTAAACATGTCGTACGAGCTTGCATCGCGGTAGCATCGTGGTAGAAATGGGTTCTCACCCCACAAAAAGGTTCCTGTTCAATCACACAACTCCTTTCTCAACCAAAGGTCTCGAAAAGTCATTGTGTGATTTCACAGGAACCATTTTT
>JAAUXT010143930.1_pt1 | contig 17013 bp, 15 predicted proteins | sample 7278171 | NCBI WGS metagenome assembly JAAUXT01 (sample SAMN14350112, study PRJNA611818) | marine sediment metagenome | isolation source: surface marine sediment (1.8m) | place: French Polynesia: Moorea | collected 2018-08 | reverse complement strand
AGGGCTAAAGAAGAAAAGGCTGAGATACCAATTCACAAGAAAAGGTATCAAAGAGGAAAACAGGAAGAGAAAGATGTTTACTGGGGTATGGATGAGAGTAGTGAGAGTGATACAGGCTGGAATTGTGATGAGGGAGATACTCTTCTTCCCAGGTAGGGAGAGAAAAGATCAACTGAGGTGAAGCATTTGTTTATGTGAAGGTAGTTTTGTAGAAACACACATAAGTTTTTGTTGATCGTGTCTAACATATTTTTATAGCATATTTTGGTATTGAGCAACAAGCATATTGTTTCTTTTCTTTGATTGATAGTTGATCCTTGAAACACCAAATCACTTTGGTGGTAAACATGGAGTTTTGTTAGAAATAGAAATGAAATATTTCTCTCTTCCCTTTGTCCTTGATAAACATTAAATTTGACAAACTCTTTCTACTCTGTTGTTTCTGAATTTGAAGATCTCTGTCAACAGGAAACCCAGAAAACTCCTGGCTGAACTCCAGAATATGGCAAAACGGCAACTGACACTCAGACCATGCAACTGGACCCTGAGGCCTTGGGGGGGTCAAGAAACTGCAGTCTGGCTTCTGCTTCTGCTGTTGTCTAACATCCAGCATGGGAAATTTTGGTCTTTAGAATTGAGGGTTGAAACCCGAAATGCGTGAGAAAGCTCCAAGAGGAAATTTGTGGTTGAGGCTGATTTGGGTGTTTGAATTTATGAGGTAGTTTCTGGAGAGCGAAAATGTGCTGCGCAAAAAATCGATATGTGGGAAATGATGTGAACAAACATCCTTGTGTGTGTTTCATTTGAAGGTGTGCAAAGACGTGCAAAACTTTCTACAACACTTCCGACCTGATCCTTCAGTCTCACAACTACACCATGACTTGCAAAAAGAATGACAAGCCTGAAACAAATAGCTGTGTGTTTTGGACACAAAAATTACCCTGTGGTCTTGTGCTTCAGAGTTGTCTGTTGGTTGGGAGAAATTGTGACCTCAGGGTCCATTTTCTCTATGATAAACGTGGTGTGCCAGTCTGCTTGAACAATTATCTCCACCACAGGAGCAGACCGTCCCTTCAGGCATTGTTTCTGTCCTTTTCAGTCACTGTGCCAAAATTTCAGGGCGCCTCTTTTTTTCAGCATGCTTGACGTTGATGCCGAGGGTTACATGTCTTTTATTGAGAAATGAACAAATGGTCCCCAAAGCAAACTTCACCTTTGTGCCTCTGCCAAACCTATCGACATTCAACGCTTCAGAATCAGTTGTGTGCCAAAACAATTTAAACCCCCGGGACCCAATTGTTTCCACACTCACTTCACTTGGTGCCAAAACGAGCTTCCCCTCCAGGTAGGAATGTCTTTGAAGTGTGCCGCCAGAGAACCCCAAAAAATGATTCTTTTCTCGTCAGCCCCAAGCAACATCTGCTGGAATTGTGCAGGGGACACTTCAAAGTTTGTTGCGCCCAGACCTTCGCCAAAACAACAGTGCCTTGGAGCCATGAATGCAATTTAAGTGTGTTGAAAGGAGCCTTGCATTTCAAAAAAGGAATTTGCTGAAAGAGTATGCTCTACAGGAAAGACCAGTGAAGCCTCTAAAATACCAACCAGTTGCTGCTTGAAAAGGGAAATCAAAAACTTTGATGATTTGTACTGATTGCATTGCTCTTGTAAGTGTTAAAACCAAGAAGACATTTGGTAAAATTGTGATATTTACAGTGACAAGTTTCAGAAGGCTTTGGGAATGTTTGCCCCACATGTTGAAAGTGTCAAGAATGTTTTGTTGCTGGAATTTTGTTGCTGCTTTGTTTATTTGCATATTTTGTCTGGTGAGACCCCAGAAAATTATGGGTTATGTCCCTTGCAAAACAAGTAAGTTTTCCTCACAAAGAAATTGGCTTGAATTTTTCCACTGGCAAGGTAGTTCACTCAACTTTTAATTGACATGTGAAACCTGTGTTTTTTTAGCCAAATGAACTCACATTTGCATCAATTGTGAATGCCAGTACTGTTTTCAGTGATCCCTTTGCCCAGTGGAAAACAATTTACTGTGTTTTTCATCCTTGATAATGGCACAGACACCAGTGACTGTGGAGGCTCTAAGGAGTCAGCCTGTGCCAGTCTCCTGCATGTGTTGATGTTGTATTTTGGAAAACCTCCTGAAATGGGACTGGAGATAAGGACTGATCAATCTCTTGTGATTGAACACAATGTGGTGGTAGGTGATTCAATTTCTGCAACCATTCAATGCAAGAGATAAACCAAAATCACCATACCATAAGTGTTCTATTTGTTTCCAGCAACATTGCAAAGCTTTCAAAAGCTCACACCTTCACTTCAAGACCTTCACAAGTGTTCAGCACCTCACGGTCAATGTGGCCAATATTAATTTTAAGAGATCAAACTGGTCCATTTCTGGTGTGAATTTTTCAGTCACAAATTGTGATATCAAACACTTGTACCTCAACATACAAGGAAGCACAACACACCGGAACTCAATGCGTGTTATTGATAGTTCAGTGGGATGCATGATCATCTATGATGCTGACATAATTTTAAAACGTTGTGAGTGGAGTTACCTCACCATGGCAAACAATAGTAGCACTTGCATTTATGTGAGGAACATTAATTATGGCATTGTCACATGTTGTACAGTTCAAAGGGGCGAATTTTCTAAAGGTCCATGTGGGAAGAGCCAACATCACAGGTACAAAAATTGTGAAATGTACTGCCATATATGTCTTTGTTTTGGAAACTCACAGTGCCATTTCAATTAAAAACTCCATGTTTTCTTCAAATTATGGGAAACTTGTTTGCCTGGATCACAGTTTGAGCCTGGTAGATAATTCTCTCTTTGAACACAACAAACTCATACAACAGCACCATGTTGCTCCATGTTTGTTGCTGGCAATTTCCAGCTTGATTATTGTCAAAAATTCTCAGTTCTTGTCCAATGCAGTGGGAACTTGCTTGCACATCCAGAACAGAAGCCTTGGTATTGTTGATAATTCTGACTTTGTGAACAATACATCAACTTATGCAGGTGGAATTTATGCATTACAAGTCACCTTGCAAGTACAAGGGTGTACATTTATCAACAATACCTTTGGTGGCATCAATGTCCACAACAGCTCAAATATCACAATCATAAGCTGCACATTTTACAAAAATACAGCTGAGTATGGAGGAGCATTGTTTTTCATGTTGAAAGATAGCCAGATATCTCACAGGACAGATGAAAACCTCTTAAAAATTAGCAAAAATTTCTACCCCCAGCCAACCAAAAATGAAACCTTTGGAATTAGACAGTCTCAAGCAGAGGACACCACACCAGTCATTTTGATTCGCAACTGCACTTTTGTTGAAAACATTGCACAAGATGGAGGAGCAATATATTTGGCCAATGAGTCTCTTTTGCTGACCAAGCCTTTGCAGGAAAATGTTCAGGCAAAAGACCAGAATGGAACACCAGAAATATCTGTCAGTTTTTTTGATAAAATGTGGATTGTAGACTCTCTGTTCCTTGAGAATAGAGCATTTGGTTTTGGTGGAGCCACTCTTATTGGGTCTCAATCTTCAATTTATAAATGCACATTCACAAGTAACAGGGCTGGTGCAGCTGGAGGTGCCATGCATTGCAGATCTGTTAACATTACAAAGTGTCAGTTTGAATTCAACTCAGCAAGTAAAGGAGGAGCTCTGTTGTCAGAAGGTTTGCAGGTCCATATGTCAGAGATACATTTTACTGCCAATGCAGCTTTGGACCAAGGTGGAGCCATGTCCATCATTTCAAATAGACAGTTTTCTTGCAGAGTTTGTTCATTCTGCAACAACACTGCAGGATCACGGTAAGTTTTCCAAACATCAGCTGTTGTCATGTATGAAAACTTTCCACTGATCCAGCTGATCATCTTTGTAATTGAACACAAGGTTTATATTTAGAACGAAAATGTACCTGAAAAAAGTACGTAAATGAGACAAACATATCTGATCAAAAAATAACAATGGTTCTGCATGAAGAATAATTGTCGACAAAGATTTGTTTGTCCTGCTTTATTTCACAGAAATCCTAATGCTGGGCTGGGGGGTGCTCTCTTTGTGGCACAAGACAATGGAAGTCTTAGCTTGGTTGACTGTTTCTTCAAAAATAATTCAGCCTTTCAAGGTGGAGCTTTTTATGGCCAAATAGAAAGTCACATTCTGGTCATTCAGAACTGCAGTTTTTACAACAACATGGCAACAAATTATGGAGGTGCTTTGTTTTTCCACTCAATTTCTGTAACTTTGGTAAAGTGCAATTTTCATGGAAACTCTTGCCCAAAGGCAGGAGCCATTGGATTTACTGGAGTGGCAAACAAACTTTTGCTTGTTGGATGTAAAATTGTGAGAACCAATGCTGAGGTAAATGACACACATCATACAAGGTATATGAGTGCAGTAACCATTTCTACAGAAAAACTGGACATCCAACACTGTATTTTTCACGATAATGTTGGAAGTGGCCTGCTCATGGTAGAAACAAAAGGAATTATCTCAAACTGTTCATTTGTGAACAACACTGGCAACGATGCAGGTGCAATAACATCCAGAGGCTACTCATCTGTTATTGTTGTCAAAAACACATCTTTCTTTTACAACAGTGGTAGTCATGCCAGTGCCCTTTTTTTGAAGAACCAAGTGACACTTGTTCAGAATTGTCTATTCAGGTCCAAACATGTGAGCAAAACATGGCATGTGATTTCAATCTCTTCAAAACGGAGTGTTTCTTTGCACATTTGTGGTTGTGTTTTTTGGGAATCACAACTGCCGTTTGAGAGCTTTGTTGCAATTTGGTCATCAATTGAAGACAATTTCATCCACGCAACGATATACTTTTGGAACACCTTCATTCAAAAAGACAATGATTTGTTTCCTGTTCAACAAATTTCTGTTGTCAATGGAACAACCACACGAACAGTTTCTGTGAATAGGGTGCATTTAAATGAAGTTTCCTCGCAATATGCGTCAGGTGAGCTCTTGTTTGGCCATCAGCTTTTTTATTCTGAATTAAACATGTGCTCAAACACATTGCTCCGTTATTAAGTTTCTGCATCCATCCCTGAAAAATGTATTTCCAGCATACCCCATACCCTGTTTGGATGGATGTGTCTGCTATTATTCTGTTGAAGATGAAGCAAACACTGTCAACTGTAGCTACAAAAACATGACACATTATCCAGATAAATTGTTGCCCAAAAGCCAGCAACTTATTATGGTGGGAAATGATTTGAAGAAGATCAGTTTTGTGACAAAAGGATTTCCTCACTTAAGAACCATTGACTTGCGAAATAGTGGCATTGATGAAATTAGTACTCAGGCTTTTCAAGACCTACTTTTGTGTTCTCAAAATTTGAAGTTGTCTGACAACAAGCTGAGTCACATCCCAATAATTCTACAAACAACAAGCTATCAAACAAATATTTGGCTGTCAAAAAACCCCTATGAGTGTAATTGTGAAATGATGTGGATGAGAGACTGGCTGCTGAATGCTACAAATGTCATGGACAAAGAAGACATCATCTGCAATGGAGGGAAATGGAATGGTAATTATTTTGGTGAATAGTTAATTTATAATGAAAAATAAAATTGCAAAATTATCACTTCATAAAATCATGTTCTTCTTCCAGGGACTGTGATTTTTGAATTGGATAGAACTGAAATGGGCTGTATAGCTTTTCCCATCTGGATTGGAATGGTCATTGGAAGTGTCATAATTGTTCTTGTCATTGGTCTCATAGCAATTAATAGAAAATGGGAGGCCATCAAATTTTTCTTGTTCATGAAGTTTGACATTCTGACAAATGATGATGAACCAGAACATGTGGATGATTTGGAATTTGATGCATTTATAGCTTACAGGTCAGTTGAAAATATTTTCCACTGTTTTAGTACAGAAATCTATTTTCATTCTGCAAGACTCAACAACAAACTGATTTCTCTTGTGATGACTTACTTACCATGCTCATTTTTTATTCAGTCCTGTTGTGAATGAATCAACAAGTTTGAGTACATTCCCTTTTTCTACACAGCCATAAAGACAAAAACTTTATGAAAAAATATGTGCAGCAGTATCTGGAGGAAGAATTAGGTTACACTGTGTGTTTTCATGAGAGAGATTTTCTGGTTGGAGAATCAATTCCAGCCAACATTGAAGTGGCAATTAACCACAGCAGGAGAATGATCATGATCATATCAAGGTTGCAAATATGGACCATTTGATTTCCTGCCCACAAGATCATGCTGTTGATATTAGCTGGTCATGCTAATAGTTTTGGTACTGTGTTCTGTTTCAGAAATTCAGTTGATGCTGGATGGTTTCTGATGGAATTTCACATTGCACATGAACAAGTTATCCAAGGCAGAAAGAAATATCTAATTCCAATTTTGTTGAAAAATGTTAAGACAAACAAAATAAAGGATCCTGACCTGAGAATGTATGTTGAAAGTCATACCTATCTCAACTGCACAGATAAGGTAATAAGAATTTCTTGGTAACTTCTCTTGATACCATGATTCTGAAATGGCTCTTGTGTGAAGCAAAATCTATTTATTTGTCTTTTGGATGGCACAGGAAAACATGAAGAAAAGGCTGCACTACGCAATGCCAAGAATCCCACTGCAGAAGCTGAAGGCAAATAAGAATGGTCAGTGTGAAGATCAGAATGTTCAGGATGAGCCCAAAAGTCATGTGGGAACAATTGCCAAAGCAATCCGCAATGCTAAAATAGGAAAGGGCCAAGTCTCAGACAGGAATATCACAGAACAGGATTTTATGGGAACAGATAAAAATGTTAACAACCAAAATGTGGACAAGATTAGGAGGAAACATCCAGAGCATAATAAAGGAAAAAAGCTTCTTAAAATCATGAAAATTTCTGTGAAAATGGATCACATTGGAGATTTTGGTCTGACAAAAATGGAAAAGAGACAGCTCAAACAAATCACATCAAGATTGGAAAAGCTTCACAGGGACATGCAAGAGGGAAGTACAACAACAGAAAGTGATACAAGTAACACCACACTGACAGCAAGCTGTCAGTCAAGTTTGCAAAGTGAAGCAGAGGAATGCATGAACAGTGTGGCTATTAGCAAAAAAACTACTGACAAGCTGTTTGAAGCTGATGACAAACTTGATGTTCCTACAACTGCAGCTGAAGACTGTGATGAAGAACAATTTGAAGGGGCAATGGGTGGAGTATTTTATGAGGTTGAAGACAGTTCCTGTGAATCTGATGCTGAGAAGAATTTTGAGGTCATTGCAGATGTCCATTGTGGCAGAGGTGACGATCAGATTGAAGGGGCTGTGGGTGCTGTAGTGAAAGAATCTATGACAGAAACAATCAGCAGGGATCCAATCGTGGATGAGGAAACTAGAATACATCATGCATCCATGGCTGGATATCAAATTGACTCTGATTCATCAATTGAGTTTGATCACCACAAGCAATCAAAAAAGTGGAAGAGATGGAGGATGGGAAAACATAAGGAAAACAATCTCAAGCTGGGGAAAATTAGGAAAGATACAATTCCACAAGGTACAGGAGAAAATCAAACAAAATTTCAGTGGGGTCAAGAAGAAGAGAGTAGTGGCAGTAGCAGTGATGGAGGGTGGGACTTTGAAACAGGAGGAATGCCTCTTCTCCCCAGATAAATCAGTGACAACAATTTGAATTGTGAGCCAATTGTTGTGTTGTGTTTTTTTTGTTTCAAAGGGTTTAACTCTTCGATCATAGGCCATTTGGTTTTCAAGTGTACGTGATTGGAAGGTTTGTTGGAGACTAAAGGTTTGGTGACATCTTTCCAGCTGTAGACATTCTGCAAATGTTAGCCTCATTGAAAACATGAAGGACAGACATTGCTGCTGTGGCAACAAATGTTACAGTGCATTCTGTTGATCAAACAAAATCTTGATTCTTCTTTGTTCAAAGTTACATCTGGGATGGCTTTGTGTTTTGAAATAAACTCTTGCATTCCTGCAGAAAATGCCCAAGCTGAAGTTTTCTGTGTAACAACTATTGATGCTCCAGAGACTTCTTTCTTCTTTCCAATTTGCAGAGTGCTTGCATGAGCTCTGAAATGTAGCCAGACCAGGTTTTATCCAGTGAGAACTCATGCTATGGAAGAATGATACAATGCCAACAGGGCAGGTCAATCTTTTTGAGGGCAGTGCATACCCTGTGCTGACCACCTCAAGAGATTCCTGTCAACTCCAGTTGGCTTGGCAGAGAACAAGCTCAAAACAGAGAAAACTCCCAAATGTAAGTAAAATGGATTTTGCACCTCAACACTTTTTCTGAACTTCTCAGTCACAAACACAATTCACATTTCTTTTTCTTGTGTAGCAACAAGTGGGCAACATGACAGAATGCCAAACCAAGTTGAAATGGACAGTCTAGCAGCAGGTTCTTCTGGGGTCAAACTGGGAATGCCATGACAGCTGAGCAAGCAATACAAGAACTGGCGTGAATTTTAACAAACCAATCCTCAAGATGGGGGCCAACACAGCCACCTATTGTTGGGGGTTGAAATTTTCCGTTTGTCTGTTTGATGTCAATGTTGCTCCCAGCATGGCATAGCACCAGTCAATTCCACACTCTGTGTTTCCCTTGAAGTTTGCACTGTCTGTCAAATCACACAAGAGTGACTGATGACAAGTTTCTGAGTCAAAAGAGTTTTTTGCTCTGGGCATAACTGAACCATGACCTGTCTTTTGAAAGTTGGCAAAGCTAAGCAGAAATGAGGCCCTTGACAGATGTACTTTTGACAGAGATAAACAACACCCCAAAGGTTTCAGTCTGGAATGTACAAAAGAGAGCAAAACATTTTGACTCTGAGTGTTGTTGAAATAGTTTCCTAAAGCAAGCTGCCAAGCAACAAAGTAGCTTTGTGGACCTTGCGGTGATTTGACAATGACTAAAATACAAGTGACCAAAAAGACCTTCATGACAAGAATGCACCAAGTGTCAATTTCAATAAATATTTCATTTTTTGTTTGTTTAGAATGCACTCAAACCATAAAACTTGTCACCTCAAAATGTTTTCATATTGGGTGCGTCGACTCCAAGATTCCATTCTTGCCTAGTTCCTGGAAACAAGAACTGGTCAACTACAAAAGTCAATGTGAAAACTTATATGGAAGTGCTACTGGACATTTTGTCAACTTTTTTCGAGTCAACTGCAACTTGGTTTGCAGATAAAGCTCATCATAATATTTGATGAATGTCAATTACAAACGTTTCGTGAATCCCAAATTTGTGCCAAAATTTACAAAGTTATTAAAATCAAAATTTGAACAATACCAGTCTAAGAACTAACCACTGTGTCACAGTGCTGTTCCTGCCAAACCCCAACGAACCCCCAAGGTATTTCACATTCAGTTTGTCCAAGTACCAGCCAATGCCAGAAAGACTTTACCTTCCAGCAGGAGAACCTTTGAAGTGTGTCGTCAGGACACTCCAAGGGGTGCTTCACAAATTGACATTTGTTTCTTGTCTCAGCCGTCTGTCACTTTCTGTGGTAAATGTTGGAATGCTTCAAGGCTAATTGCTCAGTGGTTGCTGCCAAAAAGTTTGAACTTGACAGTCAACAAAAGTTTGAAGCGCAAGTCGAGACAATGGGCCCCAAAGTCATAATTTGTGTTTTTGGCAAAAAAGTGGGCATTCGTTGGCATTACCGACAGTGACGTTTTTGCTTTGTTGATTCCCTAACTTGATGAAAGATGAATGAGATCTTTGGAGGCATTTTGGCCATGTTGGCACGCAATAGCACAACCAAAATTGTTGTACCTGGTTGACTCTATTGTGGTGTTTGTGTCATTGTCACCTTCTTCCAAGAAGGGTGACTTTTCTGCCCGAATCGCTGGTGTTTTTCAGATATTCATGTTGCGCCGTGCTAGAAGACAATAGCAATGTAAAAACTTTCAATAATTAGAAGGTACAGAGGAGGGTAAACTTTTGTGATCTTCCCCATAGTCTTTGTCCCCTTGTGTGAGGAATGATTTTTTCAATGGAATTCATACTTGCTGTGTTGATGCTGGTCTGCTCTCAAGTAAACCCTCAGGAAGTCGTGGGTTATGTGCCTTGTGAAACAAGTAAGTTCTTTTCATGTTCTTGGCACATTCGTTCACCTCCTGCACTTCACTTTTGTGTGACAACTGAATCAAAACTTTGCAGAACATTCACACAAATAAATCCAAATGAACTCATGTTGAGGGTGTGTTGTTTTCAGTGCTACCTGCACCAAGTGGACAAGATCTTTCTGTGTTTTACATCCAAATCAATGGTTCAGACACCACTGACTGTGGAGGATCTGCCAATTCACCTTGCTTCAGTGTCACCCATGTTTTAGAAAAGTATTATGCTGAGCCTCCCACAATGGGCCTGGAAATAAGGACAGATAAGTCATTGAAGATTCATGACAGTGTTGTGGTAGGTAAAAAGATCAGATCTTGCCAACAATGCAGTGGCAATTCAGACAAGCTGTTTGGTGGCTGAGGCCCTGTGTCCTTTTCTTATTGTCCTTCACCACAAGCACAAAGTGTATGTTGACCTGAGAGAAAATGTTTTGCTGGAACAGTTCTGGCATTCTACACACTACCAATTGCTGGCCATGTCAAAAAAACTTGCATGGGCCAAGAACCACTTGCAAATAAAAACTTGCACCAATATATTCTGCACTGCTCAAAGATATCATAAAAGCAGGAAAACAAATTTAACTGCAGGGTAATGTTTCACTGATCTGGTTTCAAAATTAACAGGAAGCAACAATGTTTCCAATCTGCTCAATACAACATGAACAGGCAAAACTATCTTGGAGGTGGCAATTGAGTTTACCAACCTGCTGTGCATGATGTGTTGTGGGTTGGTCACTCACCTTCACCTCAAGTTGCGGCTGATCAACCCTCAGAATGCATTGTCTGTGTTTCATCAAACTTTGCTTGGTTTCAGCTGCATTGCAGAGCTTTAAAAAGATCACATCTTCAATTCAAGTCCATTCTACATTTTAAGACCATCAGTGTCAATGTGACAAACATTGATTTCAATACATCTAGTTGGTCTGCCTATGGTGTGGATATTTCATTTACAAATTGTGACATTAAATTGTTGAACCTCAAGATAATTGGAAGAACAATACCCAGAAACTCAATGTTGCACATCATTGAAACTCAAGTGGGATGCATGTCTCTCTTTGATACCAAGGGTACTTTGAAAAGCTGTACGTGGAATGACATTATCATGTCAGAGAGAAATGGAGTTTGCATATATGTGAGCAACAGTACAATAATAATGAAGTCATCACTTGTTGCAAACTTCAAAGGGGCCTCCTTTATTCAAGTGACATTGGGCAGAGTGAATATCACAAATACAAACTTTGTGCACTGTGTTCCCAAAAATGTTCTCATATGTATTAGCAATCAGAGTAGGGTTTCAATTGAAAACAACACATTTTCTGCAAATCATGGGGAACTCTTGTTTCTCTACAATGCCAGTGTAGGACTTGTTGAAAATTCTCTCTTTGAACAAAACAAGTGTGAGCAGCCCTTATTGCAGGTTGCTCTGAGTTTCATTGAGGTCACAAATTGTCACTTCTTGTCCAACACAGTGGGAACATGTTTGCACATTCAGAACAGGAGTATTGCATTGATTGATCACTCTGACTTTGTAAACAACACAGCAACTTATGCAGGTGGAATTTATGCATTACAAGGAACTTTGCAAATGAACAAATGTATCTTTTTCAACAATACCCCAGGTGGCATAAAAGTTGCTGATACCTTGAGCATGACCATGTCAAGTTGCATGTTCCACAGAAACTCTGCTGTCATTGGAGGAGCATTGTTTGTCATTGTGGCAGATTTTCAGATTTCTGACAGCTCATCTGTAGATAACATACAAAATACCAATAACTTTCACCTCAACTCTAACAAAAACAAAACTGTTATTGGCAGAGATTCACCAGCACAGAACACAAAATTGAAAATTTTGATACACAACTCCACATTTATTGGAAACATTGCACAAGAAGGAGGAGCAATAAAAATAACACAGAGGTCTCTTTTCATGACCAAACCTGTGGCAGAAAATGTCAATGTAGAAAGTGAAAGCTTTAGACAGGAAATGGGAAATGGCACAATCATAATATTGGACTCATTCTTTGGTGAAAACAAAGCAGCAGCTTCTGGGGGAGCCATGTCCCTCAGTATCAGAGTGGAAATTACAAAATCCACATTCATTGGAAACATGGCTGGTGCTGGTGGAGGAGCCATAAATTGCAGATCAATCAATATGACAAAGTGTCAGTTTGAACGCAACTCAGCACATGATGGAGGTGCTCTCTTCTCAGAGGGTCTGCTTGTCCACATATTGGAGACAAATTTTAAATTAAACACAGCATCAGAACAAGGTGGAGCCATATCTATTGTTTACAATGGACAATTTAGCTGCATAATTTGTTCATTTTGCAACAACACAGCAGGATCACGGTGAGTTTCCCCCCATGTTAAAAACTGTGCACATTGTCCGCAAAGCTGCATTGATCTTCAATTCAAACTCAACACGAATCTGATGTGCCAAATTATTGTCGTATGTAAGGCCTCCTCACAAAATACATGAGCAACAAAGAGAAAATGAGTTGAGTGTTAGAAAATCCTTTCTACATCACTGGATCAAGATTATGTCGAATGCATTTGAGGAGGTTGCGCTGTTGAACTGTGCAACTGAAAAAAAAATACCTACAGGCAGCATCTAATAAAGCATGTGTACATCAGTTTTGTGGGCAAGATAAATTTCAAATTTGGATCATTATGGTCTTTCTAAATTGGTCTGCCAATGCTTGAGCAAGGAATTAATCAAGTTTGTATTTTTTGGTTTTGAGGGCAAAAAGTTATTATTTTTGGGGTGACTAAATTTTGGACTTGACTGCACAAAACAGGAGGTATCTCAGAAAGTATAAATGTTTGATGAAGGATGTTTTTGTGATGAAAAGTAGTCTATTGTCTTCATACTGGACAAGTGTCATTTGGCTTTTTATTTTTTATTTAAAAAAAATGTACATGGTTTTCAGGTTGCGGCCAAAGTTTAGGTACAAATTTGTGATTTTAGGAAAGTGTTATTTGGCAAAGATTTTGGCAACCTTCATGTGCAATCAGGTGACAAAGCTTAAGTGTACAGATAAGTGATAAAAAAAATTCAAATATTTACTGATGTTGCAGTTTGTGTGTCCACTTGTTTGCATTTTGGTCACAGTGCTTTCGTTGCTGTCTTTTGGTTGCTGTATTTTGGTGGCTGTGTTTTGGTCGCTTCTCAAGTGGCCTAAAGCTCATTGGAGCTATTTTTGCTGTCTGTTTGTGCACTCTGGCAGAATTGGTGATGACGGGGCAGGAGGTGCACTGTTTCTTGGGCAAGACAAAGGAAGTCTTCACTTACTTCACTGTGTCTTCATCAACAACTCAGCTAGTAGCCGTGGTGGAGCCATACGCAGTCAGCAATCATAATAGAATAATAGAAAACTGCAGATTTGAGACAAACAGTGCATTTGATGGTGGAGCTATTTATGGTCTGAATGAAATACTAGTGCTGATGATTCAAAACTGTATTTTTCAGCAAAACATAGCAGCACATTCTGGAGGTGCTTTGTTTTTCTATCACATATCAGTGACTATGTTGAACTGTTATTTGGTTGAAAACATCTGCCCAAAGTCAGGGGCAATATGCTTTGATGGTAGAGCAAACAACCTGATTGTTGCTCAATGTAAAATACTGAAAAGTTCTATGCACAGCAAACCCACGCCATACACAAATGCAGTTTGGGTTTTTGCAGCAAAAGTGGTAATTACAAGCTGCACTTTTACTGACAACATTGGAAGTGGCCTCAACCTCAAAAGCACCAGAGGAGAAATCTTTGACTCTGTATTTTACAACAACACTGGTGGTTATGGGGGTGCAATAACAGCACCAGGATTTGTGTGGGTCATGGTCATAACAAACACTTCATTTGTCAAAAACAGGGGCATGCAGGCCAGTGCTGTTTTCACAAGCAATCAAAGAATTGTGATACAAAGCTGTCATTTTGAATTGAATGATATTGGACAAAGAAGAAATGATATTGTGATTCAAACTAGAACAGCACTAACATTGAGAATTTGTAGTTGTTTATTTTGGAAGTCACATACCCAGTCCCAGAGTGTTGCTGTACTTGTGCCCATAAATGAGAATGCCATCCTTCCTGCAACACTCTTGGTTTGGGACACATCTATTCGTTATGATACCAATGAATTGTATCATGTAACCCCAAACACATCAATTCAGCAAATTGTCACAGGCCATGGAGTGCATTTGACAGAATTCTTCTCACAATTTGCTTCAGGTACATTTTTGTGGGCTTTGTCTTCCTGTTGGAGAAAATTTTGTTGTGATACAATGTTTATTCTTTCACAAGGACATTGGCAGAAAGTAATTGCCAAGTTTCCTTTCCAGCACTTCCATTGCCCTGCCTGGATGGATGTTTTTGTTTCTATTCCATTGAGGAAGATGCCAACACTGTGAATTGCAGCAACAACAACATGACACAATTACCTGATAATCTGCTGCCAAACACTGAACAGCTTATCATGGTGGGGAATCATTTGAAAACAATCGATTCTGTGGCAAAAGATCTCCCTCATTTGATCAGTCTGGACCTGGAAAAATGTAACATTTCTGAAATCAGTACTCAGGGATTTCAGGCTCTGCTCTTACATTCTGACAATTTAAAATTGCCAAACAACAAGTTACAACATATCTCAAGTGTCATACAGACCACAACATACAATACCAGTCTTTGGTTGTCAAAAAACCTGTTTGAATGCAACTGTGACATGATGTGGATGAGAGACTGGCTCTTGAATGCTACAAATGTGATGGATAAAGATAATATCACCTGCATTGGAGGGAAATGGAATGGTTGGTGCAGTTTGAGATGTAATCAATGGACCCATGGACAAGATATTGTCACTCATTTTGTAATAAACAATGCAATTTTCCAGGGAATGCAATTATTCATTTGGACAGGACCACAATGGGTTGTGTAGCTTTTCCCATCTGGATTGGAATTCTCACAGGGGTTGTTATTTTAGTTATCATGACCACTATTATTGTAACCAATAGAAAATGGGAAGCTATTAAATTTCTCCTTTTCATGAAATTTGACATTCTGACAAATGATGATGAACCAGAAAATGTGGAGGAGTTGCAATTTGATGCCTTTATTACATACAGGTCAGTTTAAATACTTTTCAACCAAACCAAGACAATAGTACAAGAAACTGCTCCCCATCTTTGTGGAATTTTGACACAAGAAACCATACTGATGACTGTTTTGATATGCAAGAACTTTGTATTCTTCTTGAAGTTCTTTCCAGTTGTGAAAGTCATGTCTCACAAAAAGTAAAAACCAATGTTTCTCTTCAACACAGCTACAGAGACAAAGCATTTATGAAAAAGCATGTCCAACAGTTCCTGGAGAAGGATTTGGGCTACACTGTGTGTTTTCATGAGAGAGATTTCCTTGTTGGAGAATCAATTCCAGCCAATATTGAAGCTGCCATCAACCACAGCAGAAGGATGATCATGATCATATCAAGGTAACCAAGTGCTTCTTGGCACTATGCCAGGTTGTTTTCTGAAATAGTTATCCTGATATTGATTACAAGATGGAGATGTTTCTCTGTTCCAGAAATTCGATTGATGCTGGATGGTTTTTGATGGAGTTCCACATTGCACATGAACAAGTGATGAAAGGCAAAAGGAAATATCTTGTTCCAATTTTGCTGAAAGGTGTCAACACTGGCAAAATCAAGGATGCTGACCTCAGAATGTGCATTGAAAGTCACACTTACCTGGACAGCACAGACAAGGTATGCTTCCGAGGTCACAAAATTATTTTTTGTAAACACCACAAAGTACAATGAGAAGAGTTAAATATGTTCATTGTGCTTTACATAGGAAAACATGAAGAAACGACTGCACTATGCCATGCCAAGGATCCCACTGCACAAGTTAAAGATGAGTGCAAAGAATGTTGATGAAGCAAGGGATGTTCCAAACAAACCAGAAACCCATGTAGGAACCATTGCCAAAATAATTTGGAATGCCAAATTGGGAAAGAGACAAGCTCCAAAAACAAATGCAGTAAAACACGGAATGGTACCACAAAATGTTGCCAAAATAGGTGAAAAGACAGTGAAAAGGGGCAATATGCAAATTGACAAACACAATAGAACACAACTTCAGAATTTCATGAAGACGGTCCAGGAAATGGATGTCAGAGGCCACGTTGGTTTGTCAAAGAAAGAAAAGAAACAAATGAGAAAGATGATGTCCAAACTGCAGAAAATCTACAGAAGTACCTACCTACAAACAACAACTAGTTCAAGTGACACAAGTGAATCCTTTCATGCAGAAGGCAGTGAATCTAGTTCACAAAGAGAGAGTGGTGGGTCAGGTTCTGAATGTGTTGCAGATGAGGGAATGTACAAAGATGAGGATATGTTGTGCATGATCCTGTCAAGTCCAAGATGTGAGGTTGCAGCAAATGGGCACAATGAAAGCTGTGTGGGTGACATTGGAGGAGCAGCGAGTTGGGATGAAGATAATACATCTGAACTTGATGAAGTGAACAAGGTTGAAGTTGTTGCAGATGTGCATGACAACAGAGCTACAGACCAGAATGAAGAGGCAGTGGGAGGTATGGAGGAAGAACTTGAGAGTGATGGAAGCAGGACAGATCTTCTTCTTGATGAAGAAACTGAACTGTGTGAGGTTTCCAGGCTTGGATATGGTTTGCAATCTGATTCTTCATTTGAGGATCATTGCCATGACAAACCAAAAGCAGAGAAAAGACGGAAGATAGGGAAAAACAAAGGAAGAAATCTTCTAGAGATGGCAAAAGTGAGGAAAGACACAGTACTACAAGTTGAAGGAGAAGACGCAATCAATTTCCAGT
>JAAUXT010141408.1_pt1 | contig 17013 bp, 15 predicted proteins | sample 7278171 | NCBI WGS metagenome assembly JAAUXT01 (sample SAMN14350112, study PRJNA611818) | marine sediment metagenome | isolation source: surface marine sediment (1.8m) | place: French Polynesia: Moorea | collected 2018-08 | reverse complement strand
TATTGTGTTCTGTCTTCATGGTGAAAATGTTGTATAGAAGAATAATTTTGGATACCAATAGTGCTTTTCTAGATGCCTATAGTAAAGGAAGCATCCTCATTGTACGCTCTAGGAACAGACATAACACATAAGAATTCTCAATATTTTTCATTTGTTAATAAACTATAATTTTATTCAATTTGAATATTCTGAATAAAAGTTGAAAGTTAAGGTGGTTATTTCACAGTGGTCGTTTGATTTCATAATGACATCATGTGCATGGGACTTCGCACCAAACGGCGCATCGCAGCGCTGTAGATTATTTCTAAAGGTGATACAACATGCTTTGCCGCAGCGCCAGCAATGAGATCCCCCTTGTACGAGTACGTATACCACAACCACCTGAAAATTTGTGGACTTCGTCAGTTTTGGTTGGGCTTACGAGGGGTTTCTGTAGATCTGTTTTTCCCCCACCCCAAGTACTCGTACTCCCACCCAAAACGTTTGGACTTTGTCAAGTTTGGTGAAACCCGTTCACAAGATTAATGTTGCACACAAGTTGAAATTTCAACTTCATTCGATGCCCGACAGAACCTCCACCCCGCCCCAGCCCCTTTGCTTGTTTGCTCTTTGGAGGAGCTCTCCTCTCTTGAAATACATCGACTCAGCTGGGTGATGTCTTTTGGTGTGCTGGTTGTATTCCGAGGCACGTCTTTCTGTTTGCCATTGCAGCCACAAACAGCGAAGGATTGAAGATCTCGAGAAATGGCGAAAGTCCTCGGTGAGTTTGCCATTGTGGCCGATAAATCAATGCAAACGATATTGTGCTTTCGAATACTGAGAGGCAAACGATCGCAAACATTGCAGCGCCACGTGCAGGCCAACAATTTCTGTGCACAAACATTTTTTGTCCTTTTCAGGAATTGGTGTTGGTCTTTTTCTGCTCGCGTTTATTTGGGTGCTTGCACTTTTCGTGTGCGTTGCATTCTCCAGAGCACAAGGTGGACTTGCCAATGCAGGTGCGTCCTTTCTTGTCGTCGTGGAAAAAGTTTCAACTATCAACGGTTCTTTTAAAGTGAAATTGGATGCAAAACTACTTTTTCCAAAGAAGTTTTGTCTGAAATGAAACTTTTACTGTCCGGCAGGCATCGGGTCAATTCTCTTCGCCATCGTTCTGACGCTCATTTTGTGGTTCTTCCCGAGAAGCGGCGATGACGCTTCTGACGACTCCACTGTTTACGATGACTACGTGAGAGGGCGAGAAGCACTCGTCTCGTTGATAGGCAAGTCTTGAATTTTCTCCAGTGACACTTGTTGACAAATGACGTTCCAACAAGAAGCGCCAGCATTCAGCGTTGAATAAAGTTGCTGCATAATTTCTTTCAGGGATCACCGTCTTGGTTGGACTTATTTTGATGGTTCTTTTCCATCTGTTCGATGTTCGACGGGGCACTCCACTCAGAAAGTTGAAAGCTTCCTAGCAAATACTGAAGCAAAAACTCAAATCATGTGGTCAGCAAGCAAACTTTCTCATTGCTGCAGCTGGCAGTGCTAGACTCTCTCTCTCTCTCTCTCTCTCTCTGTGTGTGTGTGTGTGTGTGTGTGTGTGTGTATATACCTTGACGCCAAGACAAAATGTTGAAGATTCCTCTGAAAATCACGTAAAAATATCAAACGTTTATTTGGTAACTTCAACATATTCAAAACGTACAAATTTGAAATGTACATAAAATGTTGTTCTTTCCAGTTCACACAGTCAGTGAACGTACTTGTTTGGCGTCTCCAAAAGGTGACATTTCGCGTACTTTGATGCTTATATTTGTTGGAAGTTTTGCAGTCAGTGGAGTTTGAACGTTTCGAGATGTAGAACTGACTGCACTTCCTGCACATATGTTGCAAAGAAAGCACCACATCTTTGCACCAAGGAAAATGCGAATACAACATTTCAGCAAACACAAGTTTGGGTCGCTCAGCGCTGTTCAGCGCTTCGGAAAAAGAAACGAACACACGCCACTAATGTTTACAACATTCTGTAACTTGTGTTTAGGTCATTCCGTCCAACAAAATATGGATAAAACTTCTGTCGACGTTCGTGTAAATTCTCGTTTCATAAAATAACCGCTTCGAATTTGTCACAAACTGCAGGGCATAAACTGTGACATGTCAATTTGAGCACGGTGATGAATTCTGCAGTGAAATGCAACTTTGCGTTGCACACGCACGAAGTTTCATGCAAAACAAGCAAATGCGAGCAAACGGTGAGTTCGACATGGCTTTGATCACCGCACCGTCACATTTTCTTTGGAGGGATGGAACTTCAACCTTCACAAACTACTCGTACATGGAACAACCATCAAAAAAACGCTCGAAGGCGCAAAACAACGCTCAGCACAACGTTTACGTCACCAACTCGTCCACCAGAATATTTCCGTCTTTGTCCTTGACTCGCAGTCGCCCTGATGAGTACTGAGTTTCGTGACGTCCGTCTGGATACACAGTCTTCACAGTCCCGTCGGGAAACTCGCGTCTCTGCAAAGGAAAGTGGACTTGACGCTAACAACTGTTGCTGAATTCTTGAATCTTTGTCCAAGACCCAAATTGGCCACAGATGAGCTCACCATGAATGCTTCTGTGTGGACTTCTCGTTGACCATTTGCAAACTCCATCGTCTTGTCCCCATTTTTCTCAACACGGAGAACCGTGCCGTCCTCGAAAATGCTCTCCTCCACGCCGCTCGGGAAGAGGTACTTGATGGTGTTGTCGGGAAAAAGAATTTCCCTCGTCCCGTCCGGGTAATGCTTCTCAACCTGATTGCTACAAACACAGGAGGCACACTGTGGAACAAACTGGAAGATGTGGCCAAAGAGACCCCAATAAATTCGATGTATCCAGTTGGATACTTGTACTTACTTGGGGAAATGCAGAATCTCCAGTCCGTCAGGGTAAGTAGTGTGCGAAGTCTGCACTTCCGAGTAATAATAAACCTGGGACCCAAAACCAATTTTTGTTGCTAGTCTCGCTGTGAAAATCCAGCAGACATACAAACCAGGAATCTCACCACAAGTTCCAATGTGAAAACAAACGCCGCGACTCACCACGCGCTGATCGGGCATGACTTGTTTCACGTCTCCGTTGAAGAATGACACGATGATGTTCTGCCCGTCACTCGAGATCTGTTTTCGATTTCCATTCGGGAAAATCACTTCTCTCGATCCATTGTTGTACACCTTTTCTATCTGCAATTGTCACAATCTCTTGTTCCAATTACACTGCAGAAATCAAACCTGATAAGTTTCGATTTGGCAAAGTCGAAACAAGTTCAACATATCTTTTGGCTGGCAGCAACAAATGGAAACTACTGGGTTTTCTCAAAGCAGAGTTTTTCAGGTTCAGACCAAGTTATCTTTCAACACCAGTCTGAACTCTTCAACCGGCACACTCACTTTCCCGTCGGGCAGAATGTTCTCCTCATGCATTCCGTCCCCCACATCCACTGTGTTGCTCACGTTGAACACGAACGCTTTCTTCTGTGCGGCTGCTGCGGTTTCCTGCTGATGCCTTGAGGAAGAAAGTCATTCCTTGCTGTTTTCAAGCGGCAAGACACTCTTTGTCCCGTCGACCACGAATAGACCTTCCTGTCAAGTTTCGCGATCTCGAAGAAAACATTGACCAAAGATTCGCGGTCGTGCGGAGCAAATTGCCAGGAGAACTTTTTCACATGTCAGTGACTCACTGTCGTTTGTTGCCGAGAGAATTCTTGGTATCGCCACCGCCCGTCTCTCTGGTCGACGACTCTGCAGTTTGTTTTGCCACTGTCACTGACAACCCACCTGGTACACAAAATAGACCGACGCACATGGTTTGGTCTGCGTCACTTTCAAATTGAAATTGTCTTTGGCGCTGCGACTTTGAGGGAACAGGAACTCACCCAAAGCCGACTTCAGGTCTTCGGTGTTGGAACTGAGGCGCAAAGCGTTTTCACTCGCCAATAGTTTGGGCGGTTCTTTTGCTGGTGTTGGGGCCAATGCCGTTTGTTGCTTGTCTTCCTTCTGTATCGGCAAAATAGAATTGTGAAAACTACGTCAAGCAGCAGTTCAGCATTTACAGTCCTCCCGTATTCAAGTTTCTCTTTCGTGCAAACTGACCTGCGATGATTTCTGCATGACGATGTCTGCTGCAGCGGACTTCATAGCATCTCTCTGCTGCCAAGCTTCGAGTCTTCTCTTTTCCAAGATTCTCACTTCTTCCTTCAACTCCACGTTCTCGGTTTCTAAAACTTCGATTCGATTTCTGAGACGGGTTGTATTGGCCGTCCATCTTTGTTCCTTTCTTTTCAGTTCCTCTTGCAGATCTGCCAACTACAAAAGACAAAAGCACAACTGGTTTTTCACCCCAACAAAGATAAAACCAAAAACTCATAACTGAGCACTATAACAAACGTTGAAAATAACTGAAGACGTGACACTCCGTCGGCCCTGTGGTTCTTGAGTGCTGTCACTGGTTGGTCATCAGTGACTCGAAACAGACAAGACCGAACTGGGGGTTTTGTGAAGGGAGAAGCACGAACCTGTTCCTTCAAATTTTGTATTTCTTCCCTTTCCTTCTTGTCCGGGATGGCTCGCGCTGCCTTTTGGTACTGGTCGAACAGCTTTCTCTCTCTCCTGCAGTAAAACCGACTGTGTGACATCTCCAAATCAACTGATGGTGATGCCAAAACTTTCCAATTCAGGCGAACATCCACACTCACTTTAGTTTCTTCGTTTCTTCAGTTTTGAAATCTTCCAAACGTTTCAACTCAGCCTCTTTCTGTTTTTCAAATTCCGACATTTCCTTGTTGAGCTTCACCAGACCCTTCCAAGAAAAACGCGAGTAAAGACAGGTGAGATGGTTGTCTTGAAATTACTTGCGTGAATACTGCGATTTCTGTCGGCGCTTTGTCTGTTCATAAGCGTTCCCTTGACATACCTCCTCGCGTTCTGTCCTGAGCTTGGTCAATGAAGCATTTTCTCGTCTGAAACGTTCGATCTCAGTTTCAAGCTGCGCGAGTTTTTCCCTGAGAATTTTCGACTGCACGCCCTCGGCTGGATTGGCTTGTGCGGCTGTTTCCAGTTTCTGCTGTTGAGCTGCCTGTCAATTTCCGGAAAAGTAGCCGTTGTTGCGGACCAAAGAACAGATTGGTTCAGATCGACAGTTTGAAACAGTGCCAAGTACAAAAACTTGCCCATCCAAAATACCTGTTCAATTTTCTGTTGGTGTGAAGGCTCTGGTCGGAGGTTGGGGAACAGCCTGGAGACGAGTTTGGACGTGGGCGGTGGAGTCGTGGACACCGGCTGCGAATCCCTGTGGCCATTCAACAGCGACGGTGGTTGGGCATTCGCTGAAAGTTCAAAACATCGAACCATTTATTCTTCCAGGAAAGTAGAACCAAACATCAAAGCAATTACCCAAGAACCAGTATTGTGAGCACGAAGTACATTCCGGCCTTTCACCTGTACTGTTTCCAACGACGGTAGTTTTGGAGACTTCGCTGCTCTCCGTGCTCTGATGCGGGGACCGAGCGTTTGTCAGAGTCGTGCTGAGCTCATCCGCGTGACTCGAGTCCGCCCACTCCTCCTCATCGCCGAAGTCAAACTCTGAGAAGAACGGCAACGCCTTTTTTTGGCAATGTACACGACACGGACAAACCGGACAAACCTCCAACAATCTGCGGCTTTCTTTCGGCTTATGAGCCATTGGAAATTTCAGCCAAGAAATTCGGTGGCAACTGAGGAAAATTTTACCGTCTGACTGGGCGTGAACACCACTGGCAGCACCATTCGTTGTTGTTTTTCCCTCACTCGCACCACCTTCGCGTTGAGCGACTTGTTCCTCGGGAGAAAGTTCCTTCCGTGGAGAGAGCGAGGAGCTAATTGTTTGCCTGCCACTGCAGTGAGGGAGTGTTTCCAGAACCTGATAAGTGTGACTAGAATCGGACGTTGAGGAAATTGGAAGAGCTTTGTCTGCTGCCAACGCGTTTCCTGCAGTTTCGTTGTTGTTCCAATTGACATTGCTGTCATCAGATCTTTGGTGCAGTCGGACGTTCTCAACAACCAGCGAGTCCTGTTCCTCTTCACTAGACACACTCGCAGAATCGCCATCTTCCGATTTAGCGCTGTTCTCCGAATCGCTGAAGTGAGACACTTTCTGCAAGAAGTCTGTCTGTGCACCTTCAGCTACATCTCGTCTCACGGCTGCACCTGTTCCTCGATTGTTCACAGGAGACCGTGCTGCTAGATGCGCCACTTTTCGCTGTGGCATCACTCTTGCATGTGCACCATTTGACAGATGAGCAATCTGGTCTTCATACATTTGTTTGTCCGAGGGAATCGAACCATAAGGGCCATTGTTGACAGTTTGGTCACGCTGCACGAGTTGATCAGAAGCATTCGTGCTTGCGTTCGAGTCCAGGTGGTTGGGCGTTGCCTTTTGCTGTTGCTTCTGTTTTCGCTGCTGCAGTTGCTGGAGAAGTTTTCTCTCATTGTTGGGCGCCTCAGTCGTGTACCGCGGCTTGTGAATCTGTCGAGTGTCGACTGCACTCTGTTCGTTCCCGTTCTTTGTTTCCTGAAATACACAACAGGACCACCATGCAAGTTGCAAGTCGAAAAGTTGCTCAGCTGTGGTCAGAGACAAGTGGACAGTGGCGGAGTCCAAAACACTATCTGTGCCTTGTTCTACGCATTCAACAAGTGGCATGTAAGTGAGCTGCACCTTGAGCTGCGAGACGATCTTGTTGACGGCGGACACGTCGCTGATGAAGGACACGTCGTCGTCCGCGAGCTCCTCGAGGATCTTGAACTCCTCCAGCTCGTTCGCCTCGTACTGTAGTCAGAGGAAAACAACTTTTCTACGGCTGTTGCTCTCACCGTTTTCGCAGTCAGAATGAAAACGCAACAAGGTGCGAACCTCAGCTTCCGCGGCTTTGACCTTGAGTTTGTCTTGGAAGGAAGCGTCGCCCACACTCTGCGTCTGACTCTGATGAACGATAGGAGGTGACGGTCCGACTTGTTTCGGAGACACCTGCTGCTGGTTCTGCAGTTCAGAACCAGAACAAAGTCAACAATGTTAGTTGCAATGAAGTTCTTCTGTCGTTAAAATTGAAAACAGGAAACAATAAAATATCTTACCTTGATCAACTGCCCTCTACTGTTCGCCTTCTTTGGTTCAGCGGGCGGTACGGGCTGCCTCGGAGGAAATTTGGAAACCGCCGCTGCTTTACTGTCCGACAGTCCGCTTGCACTGGCGCTACTCTGTCCTCTCAGATTTTTTGCTGCTGTTTTACCACTTCCAGGTCGAGATGTCAACTTGGCAGCAACAGTGGGCTTTGGTTTGCTCACAACCTGAAACAGTCAAAGCACACTTGTGTGTGGCAGACGACTGTTGTGTGCATGGCGTGGGCAGAACGAAAGTTCGTGACCCATTGTTCAGATTTGTGCGGTTTCTTGTGTGATTGTTCGGCTGCTTGTTCAAGACAACTCCTCAAACAACACTCACCTTTTCGCTGTTCGCAGAGACGGGTCTCTGAGTCGGTTTGGGTTTGTCACCATCGGCCTTCGAACCGGACTGTGTCTGGGTTGGGCCTGTCGATTTCGGTCTTCTCGTGCGTGGAGCTGGCGGCTTGTTGAATCTGGCAATACCTTCTCCTTTCCTCAGGAACGGTCGTTTCCCAGCCACTTCTTGGGATTGACTGTCGCGCAACAACTGAGAACGAAGAAACGAAGTTCAAACAATTCACACTGGATGACACACAGTTTATCAACAGAAGCCACGAAACGCACCTTTTCTTCTTCCTTTCTCAGTTGCTCTTCCAACAATTCTTCAAAGGTCTTCTTGGCGGCTGCAATTCCTTCAATCGGTCTGTCGTCGTCGTCCACAGGAACCTGTGTGTTGTTTGCCTCGTCCTTCGACAGAACGAAAGAAAACTTTTGAATTTCACCGTCACGACATCCTGAATGAACAATTTACTGGATGACGTACTGCGTGGATTCACATCACAAACCTGCTCTGCGTCGCTGACTTCTTCCTGCTCCTCCGTCTCCGCCCATTCGGTTTCTTCCTCGATAGTTTCTGCTTCTTGTGCGGCAACATCCTCTTGGTGTTCTGTTTCGTCTTGCTGGACAGTTTCTGGGTAAAACGCAGTTTCACCATTCGCGTTGGAGTGATTCTGCTGCAGATTCGGACGTCGGTGTCTGGATGGCGATGTTTTGGATTTCATTCTTGATTTGGGCAAAACTATTTCCTCTTCCACTTCCATTGGATTCGTGTGTGACACTCCAGCCGAGTTCTGGCCTCGTGAGGCCGCATCCTGCACTGAGCCTCCAGGGAATCCCTTGAGCAATAAGGTCTGTATCAGTGCAGGGTGTAATCCAGTCAGATACTGCTGTTGGGTCAGATATGGCAAACTGAAAGCACTGTTGGACATCTGCGCATTTGAAAAAAGATAATTTGGATGTGCCGAGATATCTTTCTGAGCAGCCAACTGAGCCAGAAACTGCATCTGTTGTGCTTGGCTCGGGAAGTTCAACTGAGACGGATGGGAAGTGTAGGCGGCGCCATCATGAGGCCGACCAGTCTCAAAGCCGTGCGTAAATAAACCGTTTTGGAACTCGGGAACTTGGTCAGTCTCCGAATCTGTGTCTGGGATTGAACAAACGCCGTCATCCTCGACGTTTTCCATGTCTCGGGAAGACACAGTGGCCGAGTCGCTGTCAAGGTTCGGGTTGCCCATTTCTCTGAACTCTTCTGGTGTTGGTGGGCGGCGTGGAAGTACTGGCGCTGGACGTCCATTCTGCAACAGAGAAGCAGTTGCAATGAGTAACTGCACCTGACAGACACGGACGCACCGATTCGATGAAATATACGAAGACCACTGAGAGAAATTGAATCGCTGGAAGTTTGACTGATCAACAACATCTCCTCTTCTGCGGAAACAGCGCAACAAAAGGTAATGTTTGAAATAAAACTCACAATTTGATGACCCTCGCTTCGTTTCGGCGATGTCACTGATGTAGTTTTGGTTGTTTCCTTCTTCGGCGACGATCTGACTCCGTTTTCTGAAGAACGAGATATTCAAAGAAACCCTTGACTTTCGGTCTTTCTGAAACAACGCGAATGTGAGACGCTCCTTCCGCGCATTCTCGTTGTTCTCTGTTTCAACGCTCCCCCCCCCCCCGAGTCCTGTTCCCAGAAGACATCACACGTCCTCCACAGAAGAGAGTGTTTTTGTTTCGTCTCGACTCTATTTTTCAGGGGAACCTCGAACAAACTTATCAAAGCATGACCTGTTCTGCTCGACGCGCCGCCCCACTGCATTTGCTTCTGCTGCGCCATCACTCTATGCACCCGCTCCTGCTCCTCGCGCAGCTGCAGCAACTGCTGCTGCTGCTGCGCCATCAAAAGGTCCTGCAAACAAATCGCGTGAGCAATTTTTGGCGTTCTGGAAAGTTTTTTTTTTTTTTTTTTGAAACCAAGGTCCCGTATTCTCTGAACAACACCCATTTAGAGACAGCCTCTGTTGTTACATACCTGTTGTTGCTGTTGCCATTCTCGAAGCTTTTTGAAGCGCTGCAACAACCTTTCCTGCTCCAGCACAGAATGTTGTCCAGACAAACCGCTTTCGATGTCCCTTCTGGATTCTACGCAACAAGATATCATCGACATTATTTGCACTGCACATGAAGTGAGCAACAACGTTCGGCAGACTGGGTTTATCGAATCTGTTCCGAACGAAAATAAACGTAGATCGCACACGCAAGAAGTCAGAGCACTGCAAAACAACCTTGTCACAAACTGACTCACTCTGTTTGCGTTGTGGACTCTCATCTTCATCCTGCACAGCAACACCTGGTCAAATATCAATCGAAAGGTGGTTGTGCGGTATCTCACAGTGTGTTGTCAAGCACATGGGAACTGTTCTCCCAACGCCGGATGAGTACCCTATCGAAGTGCACTGCTCCCGTTTTTTGCACCCGGAAGTCACACTTTAGTTCCAGACCGCAAAGCATCGCATATTTTCTTTTGACTGCGGAGCAGGGAAAGTCTCTGCGGTGAATACAACTTTGGACCTGAATTTTGTGCAGCCAGAACCTTCAACCTGCTGCCAACAGACAAGAAAATCTCTTCAGTGAAGACAACACCAAGCTTCTTTTGTCACACTTGACATTGGGTTCAGGTAAAAGGGGGAGGTCTGCAAGGAATTGTAATTTCACAAAGCAAGAATTCTTTTTGTATTTATCACCCGGAGCACATTTTTCTTGAGTGGGGGAGGGGAGTGTGTTTGCGGCAAAATTTCTCTGTTGGGGCTTGGGAGGGCTGTCTGTCATGTCATTCTCCGGCGGGTCCTGTCGGCAGAAAGTTAAGAAAATTACCGTTTCGTTCTGCTCCTGCAAGCGCATCGAAGTTCATTGCATTCATGAAGTTGCTTGCTGATATATCCAGGTTGAGCAGGGCATTGGTATTTCCTGTGCGTGATTCGAAATGTTCGAACGATGTGTCGGCACTTTCTGGTCCTTCTGATGAGTGCCGTTGCTGGAAAGTTTTCGGCATCGCAGTGGATCCACGTTTGGAGCTTGTTGAAGCCAACACCGGATTCGGTCCAGAGCTCCAACGCTGACCCGTCAGGGTCAAACTGCCGTTCGATCCAACGAACGAACCAGACCCCCTTTCCATCGTCAAGCGCCTGAAAAGACCATTTCAACCACACATCACTGCCTCTTTCACACATTCCAGGCAAGAACGAGAACGTGGTGGAATCTTGGGTGAGCACAAATGGTTTGAGACAGATGGAGCACCAGACTTTTGTGAGACTGTCACCAGCAGCTTTCAGAGCAGTCTGGAGGATTGTTGATAGTCTACGATTCTCTCCTGCATAAAACCCATGGCCTTACTGTAAGCTGGGCCAACTTAGGGAGTGGTCTAATGCCGTGTTCTCCTCGGGAACCTGTTTTCAGGCAACTGGGTCTGTGATGGGGAAACAAGACAAACAAATGTGAAAATGACAAATCCAAAGAACTCACCAAGTCGTGTCGTGACAAGCAAACACACTGTCTTTTCGCTCTTTTCACAATCTTGGCCGGTTAACAACCACTTCTACTTTTGGACGATTTTGTATTGTTTTAAGAGACGCCAATTTCAAGTAAATTTTGTAAAATATGCACCTGATTCGACAGAAATAACGATTTGTAAATTTGTAAACAAACAGAACTTGCCGCCATTGTGGCATTTCTCGTTTGGGCGAGAATAGAGAATGGAGAACTTGAGATTCAGCCAAGCTGTCGATTAGATCCAGTAATTTGTCTCAAGAGATAGATCTACTGGTAAATTTAAGGAATAATTTGTGAAGTAGAATTTAAATAGTGTGGTAGCATTGCTTGCACACAAAGTGTTCTGAGACGGAAAATAGGCACATTGCACCCGTCTCTCTTCAAGTCTCTTCTGACAGTGTCAGCGTCGCCGGGAAATTTAGTTGTCCGATGTCAGTCTGCGGGGACCACTGTCAGAAATGTAAAATAACGAAGTGAAGGTATATCCTGAGATGAGACTTTGGCAATGTTTTGTTGTCAGGTCTACTTTCTTATTTTTTCCTTATAACTCGCTTTGCTTTTCCAAAGGGTCTTACTGAATGAATTGTGGCCTCTTGTCAAGAGTCTGGGACAGAATACTCAATTATCGCCCGTGCGATTTGTTGCAGGACATGCATCAGTATCGTGCAGCAGTGGTCGCTTTTCGTGGGACGTCGCTTTTCGACATTTTGTTGGTAAACGAGGACTACAAGGTGTCTGCGAGCGGTGTGCTCGAGAGGAGAATGCATGACGGTTTTGGTGCAACCCAGGACACTGAATTCGTGCCACCATTGCTGTTGAAAAGTGGAAATGAACAACAACTGCACATCGATCCTTACCACGCTGGATGTATCAGAAGTGTGCTTCCACATTCGGAACGATTTTGCAAAGGATTCTTGGCCTTTGTGACACAAAGAGCGAAACGGACCAGAAAATGTGTCGCAATGAGGATCACTGGAGGATTGCCTCCGTCAAAAGGAATATCAGAACTGGAAGTTCTTGTGCCTCGCCTGGTCATCATGCGACTTGAACGCACTCAGTGTGACTGGATTGACCACAAATGGTGAGAAGTTTTCCCTTTGAACACCGATTTTGAACAGGCTGTTGTTCAGTGAAAACTGGAAAGCATTCCTTTTTGCGGGTCGATATGATTTGCAATTTCTCGGTTCTTGATGGATGCAAAACAGTTTCGGCAACAGGAATGATGTTTTCGACAGGAACCACAGAATATCCGACCAAGTGACGAAGAGAGCCGTGTTGGAAGACGCGATGGCGTGGCTCAACACTTTGGGTGGTGGGTACTCTGCCCTCGGTGACTACTTCGAGCATCACGTGAGTACCGTTTCAATTGCATTGTAAAACTGCAAATAATTTGAAGGGTGAATGTGACGGAAAAGAATTCTCTGAGAATGTGAATTGTCTTGACTGGAGAATAATTCACTGCTCGGTCTGTCGTGCAGGCTCGAGAGGCAGGCCGGATATCTCTGCGCCAATTCAAGATTGCACTGGAGATGGGTGATCCCCCAACTGTGATTCGGTGTCGACTTTACTACTCGCTGAGTCTGATGCAGACTGGTCGTTTACGAGAAGCTGCTCAGATGATCAGGTGAGGTATTACCTCGTCTGGATTTGTTACAGGGCCAAATCGCAGATGATGTGGTGGTGTTCTCTGATGAAATCTCGAGCTCTGTTTTTGTGGATGTAGGTGCGTGTCATTACTAAATTTCACACCACGTTTCCTTCAGGTGGCAGTTTCATTTTGCCAAGAAGCTTCAGGACCATGACCATAGACTTGTTGCGATGTGCAAAGGAATCTGGAGTCGATTGAAATTTATGCACCAGCAACACCGAGAGCGAACTTCAGGGAGCTGATACGGTGCCAAATCCCAATTGTTTGGATCGTAGTTGCACGACATAGTTGGATATGGAGGCTTTCAGCTGCTATTGTACTGGCTGCGAGAGCATCTGACCTCAGTGTTGAACACGGTGTTGGAGAGGCACGAGCGAACCCATCGGTCTACGAAATAATTTTTATTGATGCTGCTTGCACAGGTACGACCACAACTAAAGAACAAGAAGTTATTGAAACCTGAGAAAACGTGTACACACCAAGTTTCTGTGTCTTGGAATGAATTCTGTGTGTGAAATCTCTGCCTGTTGTCGCAATGCTGATCGTGGTTCGTTTGAGCTGCACGGGAGAGTGCACGGGTCAATCCAAAGTTTACAAATTTGTGGTCCGGAAAAAATGAAAGATTGCAAGTTGGGAATTTGGAAGTGTTTTCAGGCGATTTCCAAGAAAGTGTGTGCGCGACGGATTTTGGATTTCTTTATCTTTTTGTCGAGATCTTCATTTCTCAGGAAGGGATGTCATACGCAGACTCCTGTTGCAAGCAAAACTGTTTACTTGTAGCAACAACATCATGCCAACAGTCATACAAAACAGTTCGCTTGGGCATGAAAACGAATTTGGTGTGAGAAAATATGTTCAACAGCAAACAGATGAAAATGAATAGCTGATTCATCGCACAGGAACCAGTTTTCTTCAATTTTATCTCGTGTTTGTTCTGAAAATGCTACCTTTTAGAAAATTTGAAGAGCTCAGTTCAGCTTTGACATTCATGCAAGTCATGCAACGTTAATTCAAAAATTGTAAGGCAGGGCTGCACCGCACTACGTCTGAACTATCAGTTACGCCAACATATTGCTGGGGGAGCAGTAGGTTTTGTTGCAACTCAAACAGTTTCAATATTTACAAAATCCGTGGGAGAAAAGAATATTCTGGTATTCCGAGGAATTTACGGCGTCAACGAACTACGGTGGGTCACAGAAACGTACAAAAGAATACTGTTACAAATTTCGAATGTACATTGTACGACTGGCTTTGATACACAGGTTTTGTATTTACACTGTAGAGCCTGTTTCGTGACGTGATCACTTTTCTTTTGCTGTTTTATCAAATGATATGATCACTTTTCATTTGCTATTTTTCAAGGTAAAAAATAAAATTTGACAAACGCACTCAAAGGAAACAAACTGTTGTTCGAACATTTCACTCTTGTTCTTGGGGACGCCTGGCAAAACACGCGGGAATAAAGTACAGTGAAACCTCTAATGCCCTGAAAGCGCCCACCCTTCTGCTGCGCAACAACACAGGCCATGCCGTGTTTGGGTTCGATTGCTTTGTGGAATATCCGTGGTCCAATTTGGTTTGTTTTTGCGCACCACATGGGATGTAGCAGACTGGGCATGCAGAGTTTCACTATGAGTTGAAAAATAGGAATGTTCACATGAAATATGCGAGTATTCAATGAATTACATTCAAAACCGGACAACTGCATGCGATTGCTCACTCCTGGTGTAAAAATCATTCGCACTTGAGGTATGTGATGTGCTCTTCGATACACTTGGAAAATTAACTAGGTCTGAAACTGCTCATTTTACCTTTGTTATCATGTACTGTATGTACACCAAAGTTTCACAACACGTCTGGCAAATCACAAAACAGTTACTCCATTGACGCTGAGACGTTCCATGTTCATTCAGTTCACGTTACACCAACATGCATACCATCATATGTACAATGTCACCACTTTACGCATCGAAAATTCAGACTTTATGGTCAAAAAAGACCATTTCAAATTATTTACAATGAGAACTGCCAAAGTTCGCAGTCAAACGAGCAGGACTCGTCATTGAGAAAAAATCTTGCAAGCAAAAGCACACAGCCAGAACTGAATGCAACGACTTGCAATCAACAGCTTGCGTACAAAAGAATTCCGTTACGTGCACACTGCAAGGAGTGTCGGTCCAGTATAGCATTTGAGGAAGAATTGCACGTCCATTCGCATTGGCGAAAACCAGATTCTGTCATTTTTAATTCCTCACACTTCTTGCAGTCGTCAAGTTGGTGCACGAAAATGGCAAGTAAATGCTGAACTTCTAACGCACGTGAAGCGTGACAGGCAATTTGCATTGCACGACAAATTTCAACCGACCGAACATCAGCATTCACACAGAGCTTTTTTGGCTGGAAATGTGTACGTTTCCACCGTTCTCGCTTTTATGCATACAGTATAAATATAAGCTAAGCTACAACGAAAGGTATGTACAATGAAGATTATGAACGTTTCTGTGCCATCAGCGCACGTTTATCACCAACCTCCTCAATTCACACTTCACTCGTCTTTTTTCATTGACCTGTCGCAGATTTCTCCAGTTTCGTCCTGCATCTCTGGTTTGTCTGAAAGCTTGCGTGTTTGCTGTGAGGTCTGACTTTCGGTCGAAATAAGTTTTTTTTTTTTTTGGAACTGCCCATCAGAAGTTATCTTTTCTGGGAAACAGAATTCAAATCCTGCTCCTTTTCAAATTTATGTTGTTCATGTGATACATCTGGCCATCAACACCGCGTTTGTTTCAATTTTACCACACTTACTCAACGCATTCATAACTCAAGGCGTTCTGTTTGACTACGATGTAACTGTAACTATGGAACAAGAGGCAATGCAATCAAACAAAGGACGCACGGGGTTTATAATCTGGTTCCGAAGGATAACGCCCGTGCAGTATTGTATACTGCTAAACAACGAACTCCAGCTATTTGATAGCAGCGCAACCTTCTGTCTGAAAGGTGTGTTTCTGGTTTGTTCTTTGCTTTTTGGATTCGTAGATGTCGAATGTCAGTTGTGATCTGAGCACAACTTTTCACCTTGCAATCAATCTAGCACAAATTTGCATCTTGTAAAGATTTTCTCCTCCGCGGGCCGATTTGAGCGCTCGCGCGCGCGCGCGTGCGAGGTGGTCGCACTTCACTCCGACGGTGCGATCGTGTAGCAGACGAATGTTGGTTGCATTACTTCTTGATCCTTCTGGTTTCAGATCACAAGTTGTTGTCTGTTGTTTGGATTCACAACAGGTTGGCCAGAACGAGCGAAGCGGCCAAAATGAGAAGAGATGCTAACGCAGGAGGGGAGGGCACGGTGCTCGACGCTGCAACAAAACAGAAAATAAATCATTAATTCCTGCTTGCACTGTGTACAGAAGGCTGGAGTCCAAAAGATCTATGACGTGCTTTGGTTGACTGCAAAGATGTATGTACTTTTGGGAGTGTCCGGCAAATGCAACCTGACGAAATGTCACAGGAATTTCTGTGAGAGGAACAAAATGTCGATTTGGGAATGGTTGTTTTGAGCCGTCGAGATTGTCATGGTGCGGAATGAGAGGACCTGTTTGTTTTTTGTTGTTGCAAAATTGTGAGGTTGTTCGAGAGGCGGACACAGGATGAATTTAATGCAATGATGAAAAGGATTCAGACATCACACAATGACACTTGTACTGAGTTTGACGATCCTGATTGGAGTCATGCTCGTACACAAACCAGACTGAGGTAATTTGGTCTTGAAGCGCAAATTTGCTCAAAGCAAAATTGTTTTGTAGCTTTGAAAAAGGAAGGTCGAAAAACATGAAAATTTCAGAGCGAGGTTGAAATCCATCACCAAGAAGCTGTACAGGTATGAGGACTTTGCAAATGTTCTGTTTGAGCTGAGCATAGAAATTGCCATTTCTGCATACGCAGTTTGCGCGTGATGTGTGGAAAAAGTTCATGAAGCACAAGCACTCAAGTGATGTAGTGTAGAAAACTTTGTTCCTTACCATTCGGATCTGCGTCACACAAAATGAAGAAAATGAACAGTAATTTATCGTTGCAACAAACGAGTCAAACTAGTTTTTATGTACTTGCCTACCTGAAGGGTCAAAGTTGAAAAAACAAAGAACCACAATAAAAAACCCATATCATATGAACAAGTAAATAAAACCGGCGGGGTGTTCAAAAGGAACTAGACTTTCAAGTAGACAATCAGCCGCAGGCAGCGTACATAGGCAGGACAGCACTTGTCCCAATCCACCAATGCCACAGTCAGCAATGTGTCTGAGATACCCC
>JAAUXT010013609.1_pt1 | contig 17013 bp, 16 predicted proteins | sample 7278171 | NCBI WGS metagenome assembly JAAUXT01 (sample SAMN14350112, study PRJNA611818) | marine sediment metagenome | isolation source: surface marine sediment (1.8m) | place: French Polynesia: Moorea | collected 2018-08 | reverse complement strand
TCTTGATGCATTGACGCTCAGCATCAGAACTTGGACAGAAGTACGCCACTCAAAATTATCCTAGTCAAGGCACCCCAATTTGCAAGTTACACGGCCCTAGCATAAAACCTCGCATTATTGTGGCTGAGAGTCTCACCTCTCTGGTTGTGGTTCCTGTTTCAGCCAGAGACTCTTCGATGTAGGTCAGCTCGGGTTGGCCAATCCTCGGGTGCACCTTCGGAGACTCGTACGCGAGGAAGACGAGAGCAGCGAGCCACACCACTCCGCACGCACCTGGGCGAAGAGATGAAGCCAGTTCAAAGCCGGAGCCAATTGAGACAGTGGGGCTCAGGGGTCAAAAGGGGCGACATGCTTAGTGCACGCGTGCTAAACTACAACAGGGAAACACTGGTGGGATCTATTTTTGCAGGGTCCAGAGTTCACCCCGGCTCTATGTTTGTCAGAACATCAAACTTTCGTGGGATCAGTCAGGGTGTTGAAGTGAGTGACCAGATAGAAGTTCGTAGCAAAACGCACATTCTTCGCTTGACTCCCCTGAAGACTCGCTGCGTTCGAATGAGGCGGGTTGAGTGAAGAGTCCACTCACCGTAGACGTAGAAGAGCGACTCCCAGCCGACGTACTCGCAGAGGTACCCCGACATGAAGAGGGAGATGATCGTCCCCAGGGTGTTGCCTGCGGAGAAAACCTCTCGCTCAATGTCACTACATGAGAGCGCAACAAACATGAGCATGATCATGAGCCATTGATGTGCCCACGCAACATGACGTACCCATGAGCATGACGTTGATCAGCTTGGTTCTCTCGACGGCGGGCGCCCATTTGCTCCACAGCTCGAAGAAGCACGGGAAGTACACCCCCTGAAACGCATCGTGAAACAAGGAAAGTTCACGGCTCACACGAACACGGGATGTGCAGCTGAAACACAGGAGATACACTCCGAGAAACACACATTCGTGATGGCTCCATTCCCGCTCCCATCCTCGTCCTCCACGTCTTAACGATTCTGCCCCACCCTTGTCCACTCCTCAACCCCGACCCACCACGCCACACTGACCGCATCCCGACCTGTTCCATTGGGCCCTTGCGCACTCTCACTCTGCCCAGCCACGCCCCGCTCTGTCCTGCCTTGCGGCACCCAACCACGCCCCGCCGCGTACCTGTCCGAAGCCGTTGAGTATCTGCGCCGTGATGAGGAGGTAGGGACTCGCGATGGACGCCAGGGGCCCGAGCAGCGTGACGAGCGTCGAGACGCCGATCCCGCAGAAGATGGTCCTCTTGGCGCCGAACCTGCCGGCGAAGAAGCCCCCGAGCAGCTGCGTCGCGACGTAGCCGTACGAGAAGGAGCTGAGCACGATGCCCTGGATCTCATCCGACCACTCGAACTGACCAGTCTGAATCAAGCAGAACCAGTCTGAAGCGTGCAGTTCTCAAGCTCTGAATTGACCAGTCCAAGACACATTACAGCTCTCAAAATGACCTTTGGAAACAAGAAATCCTCAAACTGACCAGGTAGAAACAGACCAGATCAACTCTCAAACTGACCAGTGTTTGATGGTGTCTTTCACAAACTGTCCGTGAAAATTTGGAGAAAATCGAAACGTTTTGCGTTGCCTTGTCGTGTTCGAAGCAAAAATTCAGACCAAATCATGTAAAGTTCGTTCTGTACGAACACGACACCGAGAGAACTGAAACACGCACCCCTTCGTATCCACTTCCGGTGGAGTCATCGTTGGGACACGAGTCCGCGTCGCCGTCAGTGAGGCGCCACGGGTGCCGCGACCTCGCGTAGTTCGGGAACACCACCGACACGATGGCGGAGGCCGGGCGCGCCTGCCTCGTTCTGAGAGCGGAGTAGTTTCCGGCGCCGGTGCCGTTGTCGGCGGCGGGGTCGACGGTCATACAGACGATGCCGACGCTGAGGTTGTTGCGCATGAGGTTGATGATGATGCCGCCGAAGAGACCGAGGATCGCCAGCGTCGCCCGACACGATGGGAAGATGCGCGCTGCAACGGAACAAACGGTGATACGAGCGGATCCGAATCAGGGGGGGAAGGGGCGTCCTGGTATCCGATCTTTGGAGCGGAGAAGGGACAGAGGGAAGACCCTGTTATACTCTTCAAGGGATCCACGGTCGTTTTCAAGAGAACGACTCGTGCTGAATGAATATCCCGCCGAGGATACTTCAGCTTCAGTGGAACCAGGGTCGGGTCACGAGCGAAGCTGAACCAACCCTGGTGTCCAACCCTGAGGGAAATGTAGCGGATCCTGATCAAGGCAGAAGGAGCGACTTTTTGATGAACATTCCTTGCAACATTACACAGATCTACACACACACACACACACACACACACACACACACACACACACACACACACACATCGAGGAAACGTGAGCTCGATCTTCCTTTTCTTACATGAAAAATGTCAATTGATTTGTGTTTGCACTTACCTGTGGGGATTTCAACATTTTTCTCTCCACCAGACATTTTCTTCAAAGAGATTTTATCGAACAGTGAGATTTTTCTGCAAACACGCCCGAAGGAGCGTTGTCACTGGTTCGTGCTCTGCTGGCGTTCGATGAATGACCCGGAGACGTGGGTTTGCGTTTCGTAATTTGTTGCTGAAGTGGACAGTGGTATCTCCGGTGGATCCAGGATCCGGGTGGGGGCGACTTCGGGCTCAGCCAAGGTCCCACCGGCAAACGCCCAAAATTGGGAGGCATGGGAGATGGGTCAACAAGGTGCGGAATGCCCGAGTCCGCAAGTGTGGAATTAGTCCCTGGTGTGTCTGCGAGATCTCAGTGCCTCGTTCCACGTACAACCCGCTAACAATTTCACGTCTCGAGCTTTGCTGGACCAAATCACGAATCCGCCTCACGAAAACGCAAGGAGGCAAGAGGGACGAGACAAAATTGCATCAAAAATGACTTACACCAGTGCAAATCGTCAAGATTGAGACATTTTATCTGGTTGGTCCTTCAGTGTCACCACAATATTCAAAGTGATTAAAACTTCAGGGGACAGAAGAAATAGAACAAACACACACACGCTGACAGGTAGAATGAGTCTTGCATTGATCAAAAACAAAGACAAAGTCTGTCATTTGCTCACGTATTGCAAAGGAAGGATCCTCCAGACCCACATTGTCACAGAACCACAGACACAGAGTCGCGGAGCCACAGAGCCGTAGAATCACAGATTCACAGGGATAGAGTCACAGGGACGGAATCACAGAGTCAGAGTCACAAAGTCACAGAGTCACAGGTCAAAGTCATAGAGTCACAGAGAAACAGAGTCACAGAGTCACAAGGTGAGAGTCAGAGACTCACAGGTCAGAGTCACAGGTCGTGAAGAGTCGGGCGAAGTCACGACGAAGAGAATGATCAGATTTGTTATGTGGAATTCCACATGAGAGAGAAAAAGAAAACTGAACAAAATGTCTTTTCATCTGTATCGCCCCACACAACCATCTCGAGCAGTTTTTTCACTTGTGTGTTTGGTGCCGACCACGTCCGTGACTCATTCCGAATTTTTGTTTCATTTCAAGGGAAATTGGAGGTCACAAGCGAACGACAGTGCATGGTTTACTGAACCGCAGGGCATGAAATTGGGAAGGGGCTGCATGTGTGCAGAAGGAGGCTCTGGAAACACCACTGGGGACCCTCCCACATGGTTCGCAGAACCCACCATGATGGCATTATGTGCAACAAACTTTTGGTGTGTTCAGACAAATTGGGCCTTTTTTGGTGCACATCAAATTTAGACCTGTAAACAAAACCACATTTGCTGTGTCCTCACATGTGCTGACATCCTTCTCATGACCTTTCACGCAGTTTGTCAAGATAATGTGTTCGGGATGGCAGTTCGTTCTTTATCCATGCTTTCGTGGCCAATCCGACCCCAAAACACAGCCCAAATCTGAGACAAACAAGCGAACCTGACAGATGAATGAGTCGAGCGAATTTGTGACGACACCACGCGTGGTCGGTCATGTGTTCTCGAGGATCGTTGGCTCAGCTTCTGACTTTGATGGCACCACAAGGTCCAAATCTCGGATCCAGAGCCCATTCCTGCTGCTAACCTTCACCTTGTGGTCCCTGCAGTCAAGGAGCAAAAATTTTGGTCAGGTAGGGGGTCCTCAACTCTTGGTGCGAACCCCCACCTCGTGGTGCCAGCCGACGATGAAAATCTCGTTCGTCTGCTCCGTCCCTACGGAGCTGCTGTCATCACGAGGAGCTGGGAGCGACTCCTATCGCTGAGATCTCCAACAATCCGCACACGGGTGACGTTAGGGATCATTCTCCCGCGGCGGGTCGTGACTGTGAGATCGCGTCACGGGCCGTGAGTGACAAGTTTTTGGTCACATTTGTCGTCATGTTGAGGGTGAGATGACCCTCTGCGTGTTCAAGAGCTTTAGCTTGAGAACATGATGAGGGTCAACAAGCCCAAGACATGTTAACAGCGGCCAAAAACGCAGTGCGAGCGACAGTGACGGGATCAAACTGGGTCATGACCCATCACGGAAGGGTGAACTCACGTCTACCTCGCACTCAGGCAAGCTTCACTCACAAGCTTGGACTTCACTTTAGTTGCAGAGAGTGAGCGATTAACATGTGTTTGACTTTTGACATGCTTTTCTAACCTTCCGTTATGGATGACAGTTGATTTTTGTGTGAAGACAGCAGTGACGCTGACGAAACAGTGGACATTCTTGGAACCAGTGATGCAGGGATTCACAACCAAACTTTCCAAAGTTTGGAATTCAACCCTGACCAAGAGTAAGTGTTTTTTCATGTTTTCTTCTTGTTTTGTTTACGTCGCCATGTCGCTTCCTGTTTGCCAGGCTGAAAGTATGGACATGAAAATCTGGGTTTAAAAAAATGCAAGAAATATGTCGAGTGACACATCTATCGAAAGCTCTTGAAAAGTTATGAATTTTGATGACTATGTTTTGAATTTTGGTTCACTGTGTTTGCATAAATTTGTGGTTTTGTGGACAAACTTGCGCGATCACTTTGTTGTTTTTTGAATGAGGTGCGCTGGCAAGATGGCGCAGACTACCCGGGCAATACCCTGTACAGTCTTGTTGTCATGATCCAACTCCACCTGGAGAAACAGGGGAAAGATTGGAAGTTGATGGATGGAAAGCAATTTGTTTGTGTCCGCAACACTTTAGATAACCTCATGAAACAACATGCTCTTGCCCACATCAGTAAGGCTGCCAAGTCGGCAGAACCCATCAGTGTCGACGATGAACAGAGGCTTTGGGACGAGGGAGTTCTTGGTGAAATGCAGCCAGATCAATTGAGGTCAACACTCATGTACTTACTGGGTTTGACATTTGCCCTTCGTGGGTGCAGAGAACAACGTGCGCTGCGCTGTCCGCCGCATGACCCGCAAATAACAGTGCAGATAGACAGTGAAGGGAATGAGTACTTGCTCTACAAAGAAGACATACATTCCAAAACAAATCAAGGCTGTCTCAAGACCAGGAAACTGACCCCAAAGACTGTGAAAGCTTACAGTCATTCTGAGTACGACCACAATGTGGTTCGACTGTACAAGAAGTATGTCAGTCTCTTGCCAGACAACGGCAAATCAGACGCCCTTTACAAGTACTCATTGACGTCTTCACGTCGAACTGGGCACACGTGGCACAGCGATAAACCGCTCAGGATAAATACCATCAACAAAACTGTCAAAACACTCATGTTGGAGATTGGCAAAATCGGTCACTTCATGAATCACAGCCTTTGTGTTTCAGCTGCTACCCACATGTATTCTGACGGGGTCGACAAACAAGTGTTGAAAGAACACACAGGCCACAAATCTGATGCGGTCAGAGCATACAAAAAAAACCCCTGAAAGTCTGTTGAAGTCCGCTGAGAAAGCAGCTATCAGTGACACAAAACCTGTCATGTCGACACCAACATCAACTGTCACATGCGCTACTCAGAAAAGGCATGTTGCCGAAGATGAAGACAGTGCAGACAGCATGACAATCAGTCAGGTTCTGAAAAAAGTCGACACATCCTCAACCCATGTCAAGAAAGTGAAGTTTGAGGTCGAATATCACGACAACTGACAAGTTTGTATATTGCGAAGATCAGTTTGTTTTGAACTTTTCAGTATGTTTGGATTTTGTTGACAAACTTCAAAGACTCACTCACATTTGTTTGACATGTTTGATATGTTTTCATTAAAAAACGTTTGAGAATTTTCAGCAAAGCAAAACACATCGTTTTCGTCGTCTTTTTGCGCGTGACAGACTGACAGATCACGTCTCGCTGCCCAAACAGCGCGTGAGAGAAGCTTGCCTGAGCGCGTGGTAGACACGACGGTTGAAGGTTATGCAACTACGCGTTCAGCGAACAGAGTCGGTTCGTACGTACCACCAATTATTGAGCAAAGATCTGGTCAGCGGAGCCGGGCTCTTTGACCCTCTGGAACCACGCTTGTGTTATTTCTGTGTTCATCTACAAAGGGACAGTTCTGACAACTCGTCAGACAGCAAACATGAGCACTCTGTGAAACAGTTCGTACTTTGCGCTTCAAGATTGCGCGATTTAGAAGAAGTCCAAATGAACAGGGTTGCCGAGCGAGGCCAAACCTCGTCTACAGGTGCCTGGCTCTCTGAAATTTTGGGTGCTGTGCTTGCTCATTTTCAGTGCTCCTCGAAAGAGATCATGGAAAGGCCAGTCAGCGACACACACCCAGTGGACCCGGTGTAGTTTGATTTTCCGTTCAGAAACCTGGAGCACAGAGCACGGCCTGCACACTTCAGAATCCTGCACTGTTCTGGACTTGTTCAACCAGGCAGAAACTGAACTGCGAAATTGTAGAGAGCAATCGCGTGTCGGGGATTTCAAATAGATTTATCTGAAAACAGCGGAACGAGAGGCGAGGGGCCGATTATTTGGAATTGCCGCAAAAGCTTCTCTATCAATTGTCGGTAGTTCGGTGTTCGTGGTCTCGGAGGTGCCATCCACTTCCCTATCACTGCCAAACGCTGATTTTTGGAAACTTTTTTGGAGCGCACTTCTCGCTGGTGGATCCAGGATTGAGGACCAATCACCCATTGCGTTGGAGGGCGAGAGGGAATGTTGAGGATCTTGCCGGCAGGAAAAGGAAATGCACCTGACAGCACTCAGTTCGGATTGTGTTTCTTCAAGCGAAATTGTCCGGACGAGGTGAACAAAACATGAGAAATGACCTCACAACGGAGATAGTGGCGGAGCCAGAATGAAATTCTGCACAACGCGGGACTCAGGATTGTGCGAGTCCATGCAGTGGAGGTGACACCAGGCGTGTTGGAAAACGGCGGGCGTGTGTGTGTGTGTGTGTGTGTGTGTGTGTGTGTGTGTGTGTCTGTGTGTGTGTGTGTGTGCGCGTGCGTGTGTGGTGATCTTCAGGAGCACAGAGGGCTCTGGCTCCGTGGGGTCCACGGGCTCCTGGCTCTGTACGTGGTGGACTTGCTTTCAAATCTTTCGGTTCAGCGTCTGTGTCACAACCATTCACCTTCACGCGAAAACACCAGTGTTTGCCAGTGAAACGTGTGCAGACAGCTGGGGCATTCTTTTACTTTTCAAAAAATGCTGTTTTATCTTTCGTTTTGCAGGAAAACATTATGGCCAGCCTGCCTCGTGGTGAACAGGTGGTACTGTGGATGTTTGTTTGATTGCTCCGTGTAACAAATGTGTTTCACAAAAGCAATTGATTGTCATCTGAAGCAATCAAGATAGGTTTGACAAATCAGCTTGCCATGGTCCTTTGCTGTGCACAATAATGCACCAAGCAGCCAAACATTACAACATTCTCAAACAGGTGTTATACTCAGAGGAACTAAACCTGTTGGTTTTTTTGTGAAGCAAGAGAACTTTAGAAGAGGAATAATTTGCTGGCACAGAGGAACAAGTTGATGAACGGCGCGAGAACAAGGCGCGTGTGTGTTTCTTATTTTCGTGAACCTGAATCTACTGTGTAAAATCGTGTAGATGTTTGAGCTCAGAAAAAGCAAAGGAAGGTTCTTAGACGTGAACGACACCAGACATTTTCACAATTGATCGCTTGGTCGAACGCATAAAGTTGGCAGTTTTTCATCTGGAAAGAAAGAAGTGCCTTGAATGGATGAGCTGAGGGAATCTCACAGTCTACTCCATCTGGACAACAAATCCCCTGATTCTGAGGCTGCACAACAAGCAAAAGCACCACAAGACAGACCTTGGCTACAGAGCCTCAAGGGCATCTCTTTTGCTGTCCTTCTTGTTTTGGCCCATGTTGGAAATATAACTAATCTTCAGTTGCTGCAAAGAAGAGTTCCCGATTTTGAACTGAATGTGTTCAGGAGTGGAGGAATTGTACTGTTTTGCTTGGTATGGTTTCTTTTCAGACAAAAGGTACCAAGAGTCTCATTGTTAGAAATACCTGTAATGCTTTTGTATGGATTTCTTATTGCACTGGATTCTTCAGCTATAAACATAGGATTTGCTTTGATTCCAGCCACTCTTGCTCAATGTGCTGAAAACACAGCTTGCTTGCTGTCTGCTCTGTTGATATTTTGGTTTTGTGGTCAAGAAATTTTAAGCATTGCAAAGGTGTTCTCTGTATTTTTATGCGTTGGTGGTGTGGTATTTGTGCTTCAACCTTGGCACAAAGAAGCAGCAAAAGTTAAGATCAGTAACACCTCAGCAGCATTCAAATATGACAGTGGAGATGTAAACTGCACTCTTCTGATAAAGACACTCTGCCACCAGAAAGAGACAACTGAAACAGGCAAATGGAAATGTGGAATTCAAGCAGCAACAAACCAAACAATTGAGGAATGTCACAGTGTGTCAAATACAACTTGCGAAATATTGAACTCATGTTTGTTTCAGGAACATGGACACAAACACAAAAACAAAGGGAAGGAGGAGCAAAATAACACAGCGGATGCTTTTCTGTTTTTGTTTGCAATGCCACAGAAAGATGTTCCCTTTGTTGGAATGTCTATTTCAGGAATAGCAGGCCTGACATACACCCTTGTGTCCTTTGTTTTCAAGCAATATTCCTGTCTGAATGAGAACAGGTGCATGTCAAGATTTATTCTGGTCCTTCATTTTCAGTACAATTATTAGTTTTATTCTGATGCTTCTCTTGGAAGAGCCTGTGTGGCTACAAAGCATTGTTGAAGGTGCTGTAGTTGCACTTCACTGTTTTTTTGCTTTCCTGACATGGATCTTGACAATGTCTGCATTGCAGTATATTTCTGGAAGTACCTTTTCCATAATTTACAGCACAACTGTTGTGTTTTTATTGATACCTCAATACACCATCTTGTCTTCCATTTTACCTGGACAGAGAAATTGGATGGAAGTCATGGGAGTTGTCATGGTTCTGTTTGGATCGTCTTTGGCATCTGTGATGGAGCTGATTCAAACACCACAATGAGACGTTTCTTGTTGTACTTATCACACGAATCAGACCAACTGTGCAAGATACAATTTCGTCATCATGTCAATGTTCTGGCTTGACTTCTGAGCCATTTTCTTTCGAAAGACCAACAGACAGTCTCAGAACTTGGGGAAACAAATGAAGCACCGCTGTATTCTGTCCTCTCAAATCAACACGTGATAAAACTCTTTGTCAAAAATATTTTTGAGCAGAAGCCTTCGATTTTACAGCGATGTTTTCACCACTTTCTGTGGAACGTGAGTTTTTGCAGCTCTGTTCTTGGCTTCATTTTGGTTGACAACCAGGAATGTTGCAGTGTGCATCAAAGTCACCTCAGAACTTTATTCAATGATGCCAACACAAAGGTATCCAGTCTTTTTGCCCTGCTGCCACAACAAACCAGAATTTTTTATGTGTTCCTGAACTCAATCATCAAGAGGTATCCTTGTGTTGGTGCTGATACAAATTGATGAATTGATGCAATCAAGATGTCTGTTTCCCAATTTACACATGTGCAGATGAGGTAACAAGCCCTTGTCCCCTCAAACTTGTTTTCTATGTCAATTCTGAGATTAGGTTTTCAACATTTCTTGAATAATTGGGGGTTAGACACAGGGATGTCCCAGTTCCCTGTCAATATGTGAATAAGGAACAATTCTGGCTGGCCAAAATGAGAATTGATTGCTTGTCAGGGGTTGCCACACACATGTTGAAGTCCTGAAGAGTGTTGAATCAGAAGTGCATTGTCATGTTTTGTCCTGACCACCCTGGTTTTCTGTTGATCTTCACTGAGTGAGGTGGGTCAGGGGCAGGAATATTTGTGAGATGGCGTGGGACCACAATAATACCCCATGGCCTGTCAACTGAACAGACCCTGCAATTCCTCTGGTCCAATCTTGGAACAACCAAGGTAAGTTGTCTGCTGGATGAGATGTGATGACAATGCGCGTGGAAAAACAGTGACACGAACTTTTGTCCAACGGTTGATCCTTGGAGGAACTTCATTTTCAGTGCAACTTCAAACAGATTCATTTGTCTCCTGGGGGAACAGACTGTTTTTCCTGGGTCCCGAGCTGCAGTCTGTGTCAGACTTGCATCAATCCAAACACAAACGAGGCTTCCAAAAATACCAACAAGCTGAACAGCCCCTCCCAACTCCTGAATGCGAACCTGGCCTGGACCCAGCTGCTCATCAGCCAGTTGCGTCCGGCAATTCACGTGGAAATAGCAGAGTCACGTGGAAAGGGACGCGACGTCCGGACGTGAGTGGCGGTTTGGGTCGCTTTGTGAACTCCACATCAGGTAAATGATAAAGAGGTCATTCAACCCACATTGTCCTCCAGTGGATCCTGGGGTCTGGTCAAAGGGCCCCACCCAACCGAACAGCAAAATGTTCCTTGCACCTCTGGAGATTCTCCTCTGGGTCCATCGAGTGAGGATCTGGGCTCTTCGGCGCCATGATATGACATGGTTCCTTGAATCTCCTCGCAAATCACTTTCCGAATTGTTGTGACGTCGAAGACCAGTCTTTGGTCAGGAGCGGGTTCGCTTTCCCTCCGTCAGCCCTGGATCCACTGGAGCTGTCAGTTGGACGGAAATCCCTCACGAGACATGCGCATTACGTGCGGGGCGGCCGCGCGGTGAGTAGTGAGGGCGACGTCCTGCGCAGGGCGATAATAGGATTGCGTGAAGCCTTCCGAGCCGGACGGATACGGACCCTGACTCTCCTGAACTCACGAACTTCACGCTGTGTGACAACAGCCTGTGCTGATGGCGTCACCGGTCACCAGTCTCAGTCACCAGTCTCCCTTTCTTGGAAAGTGTGTGCGAGATTTTACACAAATGGATTGAGGAGGACCCAGAGAGGGGGAGGCCCTGAATCTCGCCTGCGTCTGAACACTGCAGCCCCGATGGGGAGGTACACAGAGTGGAATCTCGCGAATTTGCTGTGCCCTTTGTGGGATGTGCGTGAGGAGGGAACCAGAGAAAGAAGGATTGGAGTTGTTTTACATGGTCATTGTCTCTTCTTGAGTGGTGCACACAGTGTTTTCATACCCACGCAATAAACTGATTCCAAGCGAAGAAACGTTCATGCCTACCTGTACGAGTCTGAACCTGTTCCACCCATGCAAGAAAATAACCCTTGGCTGTCGTGCAACAAAATCGGGTTCATTTGAAGAAGGTTCTCGACAAGTAGCTCATTTGTGTCACAGATCCCAGTCACTGCACACCAAGCGATACGAGCCCTGGGGCTTCAGGATCCCGCACCTGTGGCTCTGACCATCCGGTGATTCACCCAAAAAATTCAACAAACACCACAACTCTGCCATGGCGATACGTATCAAAAGTTGAGAAGATGGTCATCCCTGTGGGTACGGGTCTCGTGAGTTCATTTCAGTGACCAGGTGACGCGGGTTTCAGACCCTGGACACTTGGATCAATACCCCTCACGTTTCAGCACAATTGATCTGGTCAGATTCGTGGCTCTGGGAGATGAAACCGAACTGCACTGTGTCCTTAAGCGGACCTGCGCTCTTCGGTGAGGAGCCACCCAAGGCCACAGGAACTTTCTCAACTTCGTTTTTCACCATTTTGCACTTCTGCTGTGGAACTTTTCCTTTTTTCCCTTTTGCTCATCAACTTGTTGAACTTGGTGTTTGCTTGCTCCACTGTTCTCCTCTCGGATCCCAGTCAGAGCGACGTTGGAAACTTATTCAGGTCCTGGATGCATGGAGCTCGACGCCATTCGAGTACCTTGGTGTCACCCCGACCTCGAATTCTGAAAACCTGGCCCCCTTCGCAGAGAGCCCCCCCCCAACACCAGGGTCGAATCCGAGCATGACCAGGTCAACCCCAACCCTGGATCCGCGAGAGCTGTCAGAAAAGAAAACAAGGCAGCGAGATTGCTGCTTCTTGACATCAAAGGCTTTTCCGCGCGCCGTGCTCCCAGCGCGCGCGCCGGGATGAGACCTGCTCAGCGTGCACTCAAGGCTTCCGCGGGAGGGACGGGACGGACGTGGTTTTCCTGCTGTCATCTGTCCGTGGAACGAGGTGCCCTCCACGTTCTAAACCTTCAACTCCCACAGCACGTACGAGGCTGATCCCAGAAGTCTTTCAGGGTTGATGTCGATTGTTTTGCTGTTCGGTCAAGATCTTTGCACTCCCATTGGTCAGTCATGGTACCAGGTAATCGAGAACAACAAAAGAGTCAATCGGAATGTTGGGCTGCCGAAAACATACCAGGAAAGACTTTCGGGGTCAGCCTTGTGCGTGGCAAAAAGTTATTCGAAGAAAACGCTCAGCCCACACAGCGCCTTGTCCTGAAGTCTGAGAAGAGAATAACTTTATCCACACGGCCTCATCCAGATACGAGACACTGGAGAGTGGCCGAGCATAAGGTCTGGGGCAACCAGCCCAAATCAACAGGTGCTGGGATCCGCGCCGGGCGGCCTGGACAACGACAAAGCCGGGTGACACACATGAGATCAATTTAAGCATCTTGAGTACGCATGCAGCTCCGCCACATTGAGGCCTTTTACTCAGCGTTCCAGGCGCGGCTCCCCCGTCTGCTCCTCCCGTGCGGCCGCCCGCCCTCCAATCACCAGCACACCGCCCCAGCGCCACCAGAAACAGTTCAACACCTTGAAGTGACAGGGACAAGGGACTGGCTTTCTTCTCGTCACGTTTGCTCTGTGCAGGCTCCAGATCCCCTCGGCAGAAAAACTGCACTAACGAGCAGACCGTACGCTGCCACTTTGGTCCGTATCTACGCTGACGATGTCAACTGAAACTTCTCCCGGAACTCAAGTGGCTTCGTTGCAGACAAACTCTCAATTTCAAACATCTTGATGACATTTCAACAAAACGTATGTTTGCGACTCATCAGCAGAAGAATTATTTGACTGGTACGTCGCCAAACGAGGATGTAAAACCGCGGGGAAATGGCCATTGTCGCTGTAATTACAAACGCAATGCGTGTCATAAAAGGGAATCGCAGGAGGAAAGCATGCAAATCTCTTCTCAACATGGCGTGGATCCAGAGCAGAGGTGGGAGCTGGGGCCTTGGGATCCAGGGTGGAGATCCTGAAGGTCCCTGGACATCTTCTGAGGCACATGCAGGCTGGGGCCGAGTCGTGGGAGGACGCTTGAGGCCCACGAAGTGGATCCAGGGTCAATGCCGCCGAAGGGTGGTCCAGAAGGGAAGGTGCTGCAGAAAGCAGAGGCCGGACTCCTGACCAAGTGAACCAATTGCGTCAAATACACATTCGTTCTGCTTTGATGTTTGTCTTGTTGTCTTGTCTGGACCCTGTTCCTCTCCCCCTCCCCACCGTTTCCCCTGAATCACCTGCAGAAGGTCTGGAGACTCCATGACTGGGAAACAGAGACGAGCAGCTGTTGCGGGCCGGGCAATCAGTCCGTTCCTTTCTTGTAGTTGACACCTGGACAGACACGTACATCGTCCTGACTCCGAGTCCCTTCCTTGTTGTGCTTGTTGCCACAGAGGGAAACACGTCGAGTCCTTGGGACGGAGAGAGCAAGAAGCGGCGGGTCAAACGCCATCAAAACTTCTCACAACAACTTGGGAACTTTTTTACTCGCGTTTTGACAACTGCATCCTTTGTGTGACAAAACTTAATCAGTGCTTGACATTGAAAGGCCGATCTGAGGGTGCAAAAGGGAACCGACCCTCACACACACATACAGTACACACACGCACGCACGCACGCACGCACACACCTGATACCCTGGAGATCAATCTCGTCTGACTCAATGTTCTCCATTTCCACTGACTTCAAGGGTTTTGCCCTTGATAAGACTCCGCCTGACCCTCCTAACTCCATGCACCCAGCATCAAAGACCCAACTTGACTCCTGCTCCCCTTCGGTCGTTTAGCAACTGTTGTTGCGCATTTGAAGCCACGTGATGGTTGTTGAGACTGGGCGAGATAAGCAGAGCTCGGCAGGTGCGCAGATAAACAGGAGGTCAACAACTCATCATCACCAGGGGGATCCCCAGGGTCGCTGTTTACTTCCGTCTTCAAAGTGAGGGACGTTCAAACTGCGACTCGGTGTCGAGGTGTCCGCGCACTCGTCCCAACGCTGCGAGACGCTCGCATCTCCGTGCAAAGCGGTTTTCACATTGGGGCCCGCAGCATCCACAGCCACTTGCAGGTGGTTGCTGGTCACGGCGACAAAATGTGTGCAGGTGTTCTTTTTTTGCACAGTACACGCAAAAACTGAGCCAAAGCCTGAACGGTTGCACAAGCTCCACAAGTAGGTAGTACGAGTAGAAGTGAAGCACAACAACCCATTCTCAACAGCACAAGACCTGACTGAACCTGACACAAACACCTTGAGAGAGACCAGTGCACAAGCAATGGCACTGTGTTGATCCTGACAAACACAGGTCTGCGAACGAGTACGTGAAGCGACAGGCGCCGGACAGGGTACGCCACATCTAACAGGCTTCGGGTTGGCTCAGGTGGGGTCGTCGGAGCCGGATCCTCGGTCTTCTCCTGTCCGCCCCCTCCCCATTCTCTCTCTGTCTCTCTGTCTCTCTGTCTCTCTGTCTCTCTGTCTCTCTCTCTCTCTCTCTCTCTCCCTCTCTCTCTCTCTCTCTCTCTCTCTCTCCAAAAAGTGCAGATACAAAACTGTTTCATTTGAGCTTGTGAAAATTATCACATTTCAAGTAATCCCACTGGGGCCCCTCCCACGTTATATAAACCCAGGATGCGCCCCCGGCCCGAGCAGCGGTAAAGACCAGGATCCTGAGGCAATGGGTGGAATGAAAACTCAATGGACCGCTGAGGCTTTGTGAAGAAAGTCGTGGGCAAGTACCAGCGGACCCGGCATTGAGAGAAGCTCCTCGCGTCCGGAGAGGGATTAACCCGTGGGTTTTCTCCAAATCCTGATCTGAGAAACTCGTAGGTGAGGCTCAAGCGTGCCTCGGGTGCGCAAGATGCGTTGTGCTTCGCCTGCGACGCAACACCCCTTGTCTTGTACCGAGATGAAACTTGTGACGCACGCAGTGTAACCCAGGCCTCAGGAAACCAAGGCAAGAGGTCCAGGGGCCATTCAAACCTCGCACAAATGTCGGGGCAGAGCGGGTAAGCTCGCTGCACAAAGAGCGCACAGCGGTCCAGGCAAGTTTGAACACATTTTGCAAATGAGGCTTTGCAGAAATCTGGTTAATTTGATTAATTGGAGGTTTGGAAGCGCAGCAGCTCGGGGGCTGCTCAGCGTCAGCTCTTCAACACTTTCGCAACTCCAAACTGAAAGCACTGGCTCCAGTGACGGGTGCAGGGTGTGTTGAGTAGGAGGGGGCGGCCTCGCTCAACTTTGGATTTGAGAGAAGAAAACTGGCAGACACGGTGCAGACCTTGGAAGGCTGAAACAAAAATTGTTTCCAGGTCTGTTCGCGGCACGTGAGAACAGCCCTTGTACGAGTATTCCCGTCTTTTGCTTCTTGTTTCTGTCCAGGGCCAAAGAATTCTGAAGTACCATCAGAACGTCGTGCACAAGGACGTCAGCGGAGACTCGATTCTTCCATTGCCCCGTGTGTCAGATTTTCTGAAACCTGAGCGAGTTGAAGCCCATTTACAGTTTTCTTCCCGGATCAGACTGCGAATCGGCGCCTGAGGTAAAGTCTCCACGTAAATCTTCCGCCTCCCTCCCCATGGTGCCGACAAATGACGCGGTCTTAAATAACTTTTATGGATGACTTTGTAAGATTTCCATCAACCAAATGGGTTCAATTGAAAACCTCATGATACAATTTGCCATAAATACTGCTTTGGAGGCTTTGTGTCGGGAAATGGGTTCCAGTCATAATCTACCGAGTGAACAATTTTCTGTTGAGGTCGGGCGCCATTCACAGGGGCGCATCTGGGGGGGGGGGGTCTGCCGGACTCCCACAGGGGTCCAGTCACCTTGACCCTCAGGGGCACCTCACCTTCTACAGAGACCAAATCCTGACCTTCAGGTTGAAGATTTCCCACCTACTGAGCATTGTTATTCCACAGGGCCTGGGGCCTTGGATAAGATTCCCCTGTCCCTCTTTTGCAAAATGTCCGTTTGTTGAGTTGGTCAGAATTGAGATCACCCTCTGGCAGCGGCGGCCGCCTCTCAAAATCCAAATCCTGGATCGCGTCTACTAAATCTGCAGCTTCAACAGTTTTCCACTGAGGTCGGCCGCAGCAATTCCAGGCCGCATTTGTTAAAAATGATTTGAGGCGCACTTGTGCACGTAATGGGTAGTGGGAACACAGTTCATATGGGTAGATCTATCAGCGAGGACCAGCCTCCCGAGAAGCTCCCACCGGAGGAGCCGCTGATCGGCGCACAGCGCAATGCAGTAATTACTCGACTTGTTTGCTCTTTTTCCTGCTGCAGGGGCCGAACCAGGAGGTGCGTGCAACCCGCTACCCACCGCACCTGGGACAAGTACTTTCCGAACTGTGTGCCGCACGCAGGTGTTATGTACGCTCAAAACCATGTATTTTCTTCTGTAATGCATCAGTATGATGTTAGACTTCCCTACCCTGACATTGTGTACAGGCAATAAAACTCTGTCCCTGAATAGA
>JAAUXT010057593.1_pt1 | contig 17014 bp, 16 predicted proteins | sample 7278171 | NCBI WGS metagenome assembly JAAUXT01 (sample SAMN14350112, study PRJNA611818) | marine sediment metagenome | isolation source: surface marine sediment (1.8m) | place: French Polynesia: Moorea | collected 2018-08 | reverse complement strand
TTCTACACTAACACTTTGGGGTCATTTGCTTTGTTTCTGACTTCAGTACAGGGTCCAGAAGAGGGGTGGTCCGGTCGCTATGGGTGGTCCGGTATTGGGTGATTGTCTCTGTATATACTTGCTCGAAATGCGACAGTTTCCGTTGGGATGTCATTCGATTGTGTTTGGGTTTGCTGGTTCAATTGCTGATCTGACTACGTGGGGCGGATTTTTTTGTTTCGTCAAAGCGCGTGGGAAGCCCGACAACTAGCAGACCTGAATCCAACTTGGGAATCCGTACTTGAAAACAGATGGACTCGTAGGGCCCAGACCATGAGAACTTTGTCGTGCTGTCTCCGGAGACGAGATGGAGTGAAGAGCGAACTTTGTTTCATTATTCAAGCATGTCTCCCAAGACTGCACCTTTGGGTTTGTCTTGACGAGCCTGGTTTCTACCATCCATCGTTCGCTTCCGCAGCAAGATGGTGTCTGCAACAAGCAAATGCGTTGTTCGTGAAAAATTTTCGTGGTTTGCTCGAGACTTAAAACATAAGGATTTTGCCGAGTTTTTACGTTGAATACCCGCCAATTGATTGTGTGCATAGCACAAACATGAAACAAGCAAAAACGACTGCATGAAAGTTTTCTGTTTGCTTCTCTCTTCAGACTCCTCCTGTTACTACAGTTTCCTGCTTCAGTACCCTTTCATGATCATTGTTTCACTGTCATTTGGCATCATTTTGGACCTGCTGTACACCCGCAAGCAAGGTAAGTGTGTGTTGTCTTTATCCATACTGGGAACAGATTTCTTGTCCAGACAGCAGCAGCAGTGACAGATCCGGCTGGAAGTTGTGTGAAGTGAATACACAGCTGCACGTGAAAACATCACAATGATCACGGATTACCTCCAGCCCTTGTTGTTAGGTGCAGATTGGATGTTGCAACCGTAGGGTTTGTCACAGCTGTCAGTTTTCGGCACGAATGTCTGAGAAAGGACACGACAGCTTAGTGCTGTCAGAAAAGCTTTGCGTTTCTTGTCCACGCTGTGCAGGACGAACGCAGTGATTTCTTTGGTGGTCAGCTGTGAAAGTTCGAAACGTTTCTGTGTAATTTCTGGTTCATTGATTCTGCAAAAAGAATTCCGCTCTGCGAAAGTCTGAAGATTTTGTATCTTTCAACCAATTCCTTCCTTCTGCGTCTTCCAAGAGTCTTCCTCTTGGAAGATGACATCGATCTCAAAACCTTTCCTCGAAAACACCCTCCTTTGCTACACTGTCGTCTGCGATCGGATTCAAATGGAAATTATGATGTCTGATCGCAAAGCAACTTCTTTCCGACAGTCTCAGGTGTTGAGGCGAATTGATTGGTTGTGTTACACCGTTCCCGACCGCTCATCCCATACAAAATCATCCCACGCACACAATAGAAACCACATTTCCATGCTGTCTTGCTGAAGACTTTCTCCGTCGTCACATTTGTTATTCTGATGAATTTCACTTTTTCTCATTGCTGTCATGCGAACTTCAAGAAGTGTGGAAAAGCATTTTCTGTTGCAGGAAATCAAGACAAAGCTGAACTTGTCTCCAGATATACGTGGGTTTACACGCTGATCTGGATCATAGCGCTTGGTTTCGCTCTTTTGGACGTTTTACCGCCGTTCTTGGAACCTGGAACACACTTCGCTGTCATGCTGAGCTTGTGTGCTGTGCTGAGGGTTGTCGCTTTTGGAACGAATTCGTCGTACTTGTTTTCCTTGTGAGTTTTCAAAGTGTCAAAGTGTTCGCACAAAACAAACCTGTTGACGCTCGAAAACACGTCAAGGTGACAAATCAATCTGTTGTGGTCCACAGCCCTCGTCTCTGAGGTCCTAATTTACCAGGCCCAGATCCCAAAGGTCCCAATTAACCAACTTCTGTCACACGCGTTTGTCTTGTGAATCCATTACAAGCCCTCCGTCACACCTGGGTCTCATTCTGAAGATTTTTAAAATCCCTTGCTCAGGTGGAACTCAGGCAACAATACAGCATCACCTGTACATGTTTCTCCACAGATTTCCGCACGAGGACTTCGGCAAGCTGTACGGGCTGAGCTCTGCCGTGGCAGCAGTCGTAGCCGCTCTGCAGTTCCCGCTGCAACTTCCGCTGATTGACAGGCAGCCGGCCATCATGCGCACCACGGTAAGCAAAGCAGTTCAGGGCAACTCATCCCCAATTGTTCATAAACAACAAACATGCAGTCCACAACGTTGCATGTGCCCAATGAAATCTGCCCGAAACCAAATGTACGAGAGCACTACCCATCACCAGCCGGGGTGTCTGTAAAAACTCTTCCTTGTTGGAAAGACAGGTCACCCAACTTTTCTGGAGGTGACAATGTTTATACCAGGGTTGGGACACCTCATATTTTGGTTGATAACCTTCCCCTCCACCGGTAGATAGACCCAATCAACCAAAAAGTCCAACAGGAAACAGCGGGCGGCAGCAAGGATTGCTCACGTTTGGCAATTGGGAATGAACAAATGACATGGCTCCATGTCCATGGCCAAAGAGGAAAATCAAACTCTGGCAAAAAGCTGCAATCGGTAGAATGCTGGATATGCTTGGACATGGGCCGGCAATGAAAAAAGGAAGACCAGAGAAGAACATGGAACCAAGGACAGCAGCTGATTGCGTAACCTGTCTTTTCAGCTGGACTCAGTCTTGGTGTGTCTGCTGGCACTCTGCTTGATACATCCCATTCACATCTGGAGGCAAAGCGCCAACTTCGTGGACAATCTGAACGAAATCGCAGAGCTGAAGGCGCGTCACTACAAACCCAGGCCCTCAACCTACACCATCGTGCATGGACAAAACGCACTCTGTCCGAGACCCGAACCTGGGGAAGATAGCGATCTCTAAAATCGGACCAGAGGCTCGAGGCCAGAAAATTTCGCTTGATGTCTTTCTTGACAGTAACAGTGAAACAGATATACGTACTCGTACGTACACGTGTAGTTTTCTTGTGAATGTGTTCAGCAGGTTGTTGTTGTGTGAAGCGGCAGTGTGAAAAGCTGAAGAAGTTGTGCTGCGTACGAGGTAGGTCGCAAAAAGAACGAACAAGTACTCGTTCTGTAGATTTGTTTGTACTGATCTTTCTGGATTTTGGCATGAGCATTCTTGGGCCAATATTGGTTCCTGAAAGGTTAAAATATAGTCTGTTGATTGTAGGGAATGTAGTTTGTGATGAAGGCAACTTTGGATTATTTGATCAATCAGCTATTTATGAGTTCTATCAGAAAAAATACAAATTAGTTTGGAGTAAATAGCAAGATCAAACTTTATCAAATGTTGAGTAAAATCCAAGCTGAGATGGTATGCACACTGCAACAAGCTGATAGTGATGTTGCTCCAAGTGTAAGTATGGTGCACAGATAATTCTTATAGATTGAGAAGGATGATTCTGACCAAAAAGTCAACCAATTCCAGGATAACTACACAGTATGAGTACAATTGAGGTGATAAACAAAGTGCAGAAATATTTTCCAAAAATACTAGACAAACTGTTCACCAATTGAAAAATAGCAGACAGTCCAAAAATTGATATTTTCATTCTTTTGCAATTCACTTAAAATTTGTTGAAGAACATTCTTTGTGGAACCAAAATATGTAGGAAACATTCACCCTTGTTTGTCCTCTGATAACATCATAAAAGTTCTGAACTTCCAAGAAAAATGCACATTTGTTCATTCTTTTTGCGACCTGCCTCGTACAAACACTGAAACAAACGCACCGCGATGTGCTCAATTTAGGTTTTGGTCAAGTTGCTGAATAACCTTCTGACCAAAACAAGTGCAAATGTCAGGAAACTTGGTGTGTCAGACTTTATTTCTGAAAAATAAAACTGCAACGAACTTTTTGTGTCCTTTTATTCTTGTGAGTTCGTTTGTTGTCATACCAGAAAAGGCGTTCTTCTCCAATTACATATATCCAATTACAATCTTCTCACATCAGAAAGAGATAAGTATGACACAAAGTGACGCATCGACAGTTGCGTCTGATGGATGTTGACTCTGAAGTTCCTGTGAGGTGCATGTTCCCGAAACATGTTGCTTCCCTGGATGTTTTGTGTGCAACACGTGAAGTCTGTTCCAGGCATCTGTTTGGCTATGCCGTCGTCATCTGAGGAACGAGGAGGTTGATTCTGGGTTTCGGTGGAAAGACACTGAACTTTCGTCCCTGTAGAAACAACAGAGAAAATGTCACATGAAACAAACGACAGAGAATGTCCAGTGCTCGTAGATCTGTTTATGTCATCTTGGAGTCAGATGGGCAGCTGCTTGCTTCCTTAAATGACATGGAGCTCACAAAGACAATTTGGAGATCATGCAGCGTCAAACCCGCGGGGTATGTGCAAACATACGGAGGCTGTCTCAATGGCAGCCTTTCCACAAGCTGCGATGACAGCAAGTTTGCCTCAAGTCGGGGTTGCGCCAAAGAACTGACAGATGTCTGTCCAAAATATCACCCAGTCACCAAGACAAGTTTCTTTTGCCCTTTCCAAGTCAGTCAGGAAAGTCCTCACGAGTATCTCTTTCGGATCTTGACAAATATCTGCGGTGAATTACCAAGCAATCGCCAGTCGGATTCGCCGAGTGTGTTTTATTGCCCAACATGGATTGGTCGTGTCACCTGAGCATCCACCTCGTTACAAAAACATAAAGTTCAATTTGCCAGTTTCTGCGTGCGACCAGGTCCCAAACAAGACCTGTTCCAAAAAAGGCATCGTACCTTCATTTCAATATGAATAAAGGTGTTCTTGACTGCTGTTTTGCGAAGAGATAGGATGTTGTTGTCCCTGATTCTTGGCACCCACGTCCAGTTGGAACGATAGTTTCCTGGGGTCAGCTCCCCTTTGGCCATCGCTCCCTCAACCATCGTCCCTGCACCCAAAATGGTAGAGGAGCAATTCGTGACCTTTCCGAAAATTGCTTTTGTTCCAGGCTGCACCTTGATGTTAACGAGTTTTGGCACGTCGCAAATTTCCGTGCGTCGCTGATGTGGTGACCTCATGAACCCGCATGAAGACCGCGGTCTGCCAGAATCTTCGCTCGTACGGAAGGTGAGACATGTAGAAAGGACCGGATGTATAGTGTGTCTCAAGCACACGCGGTGGTGACAGCGGCAGACTGCGGTTCGGGTCCACCAAATCTCTGCGTTAACTCAGTCCCTTTGACCCTCAACAGAAAGTCTGTCCCCAAATTGTGCGCCGTGAAGAAAACCAAATCACTTATGTGTTGCATTTGAAAGTTGAAATCGGGTTTTCACTTGGGGGCGGGGCCTCTCCACCAAATCCTGAATGGAGATTAGTCATGAACGATTCAAGTGGTCATAGTTTAAAGTTGCCCAGCTGAACAAGAAACGATAACTTTCCTTCGTTTTTGCGTGCAAACATTTGCAACGAAATGTCAATTCGCAGACAATTTTTCACCCGATACTCAGTTAGGTTCGAGCAATGATGCATTTCCTGACCTGTTGAGTCTGGTCTGCTGTGGTGTTTGTCGTTGAGCCAGAGTGCAGCGTACTCCAGCACGGTGTACGAGTAAGGTTTTCTTGGGTCGTTAACGACCTTTGTCATCTTCTCTGAAAGAGTTTGTGACTTTAATCTCAACTGAATGTGAATCGACAGGAGTTGATTTGTGGTCAGACGAGCCGTTCTTCACGACTGATCTCGGATGCTTCGGGTTTGTTTTCTTGCACGACACAACCTACTCTGTTTCGTGGTTCCAGCACCACAGCACAGTTTATGTCTCGTCCGATAAACGATTGAATTTTCTCGTCAGAAACCCAAAAAGTTTTTTCTCCATTCACATCTGAACAGAATATCTTTCTGAGCATCCAAGACACCCTTGACGTCAGCTATGGGTGGGGTTGACTCCCAAATACCACCGATGCCGCTTCTGTTCCTGATTTAGTTGCATCTTTTTTGCCTTGAAAGTTCCAAGGTCGTGTCTTTCTTTCTGACATGATGCAAATGTTGGTTCCGTTGTGAATTTTCCTGCCATGTTTTGCCCGAAGGCGTGCGAGAACCACAATCTTGGACAGTTGGAACATTATCGTTTTGTTTTCAATTTTGATGTGAAGTGACTTTTTGGTGCTTCCTGTCGCGGCGAGTCTCTTGGGTTGATCACGTTCCCACAAAAAATGCTTTTAATGGGTTCAGCAGACTCCGGGTTCAGATTTCTCGTCACAAGAAAGAAGCTGAACTTGGCGCATCTATCCCTGGACGGAACTTTCATGATTGCTTGGATTTTTGTCTTGCTGGCGTGACGCATACAGAAAACTTCTGATTATGAGCATCTCACCTGAGGACAATACAACCCAGTCAGGAAGTCCCGTCAAATTGAACTTCTCACAACATTTTCCAGCTGCCACAGTCTGTCAACGAGAAGTGACCGTGCGAATGAAACAACCAAACAAATCCACTCAAGCAAAAGGTCAAGATGGTGAGAAATAAGGCGTTATTGGACCAAGCCTATTCACCTTTAACAATGTCAGATTGCGCTGCAGATTTGCCAACAATTACCTGCATGCCAGAAACCTCACAAGAAACCAATCCGAACTGCGGCATTGGAACTTCTTGGTTGGAAAAGGAGGACAGAGAGCGCGCGTCAACTTTACGTGTTCTATCTGATGTTCATTGCTCTGCCCACGAACAAAAGACTTTTGCCTCAAATTTTAATTGAAGTAAATTCATTAGTTTTTGCTCAGTTGACAGCAAAAGCAAATGGTAAAAGACATGTTTATCTGTGTGACAAGATCTCAACATCGGGCTGGTTCCTATGGTTCCCAACCTGCATGGTTCCCAACGACCTGGCTGTCGTTGTCGTTGATTGTCTGGCATCAAAAAGAGACAATTTTTCCTTCTGATATTGTTTTCCAAGCCTTGAGGACAGAACTCTTTCCTAAACTGCAGGACAGGAAGCCTCAACCTTAAATTTTGTGATGGTCTCAACAATTGTTCGTCAACAGCATTGGACACGAATTTCTGTTCTGACACTAAAATGTGCATGTGCACACACAGCATGTGCACACACACACGTTCAAATGACGTGCATGAAAAAAGTCCAAAAATTCAGCCAAACACATAAAGTTGAAGGATACAGTCTGGACAGCCCCCAATCTGAATTTTGGACCAGCCTTGCATTCCCAAACAAACGCAAACTTACTCAGAATCGGATTGAAATATTTAACATCAGCAGAGCTCAAGTCAGATGGGGAGAAGAGTTGAATCTACAGAATCTATACCCTGGCAACTTGTCGCAGTCTCTCGCTGTCGTATCCTTTGTACACCTCGGGTGGTGGACGTCTGTCCAAAGCTGCGAGGACATCTTCAGGAGAGTAATCAGCAGAAACATGCAAAATGAGACTGCCTTTGGCCAGAGTCTTTGAGCAAACCAGCATCGCGGGATTCTCATGAGCCTCCTTCAACAGGTGATGTGGCAGGAGTGTCCTTCCCCATTTGCCCAGAGGATTGCTGCCCCGTCCCAACAACAGACAGTTGTAGTCCGCGTTGTCAAAGCAGAGGCGTATGCGCAACTGAAGTTTGTGAGACCCTGGTGCAAGCCCTTGAATCAAGGCACAGAAACAACGCAGGATGTTTTCAGCATAGTGTCCAGTGACAATTGAAGTGTCGTCCAAGCTGCCCAGCAGAGGGAAATGCAGGAAGCAGTGCGGGTTCTGGTGTCGTGAAACAACAAACGTAAAGAAGGAGCCTTTGACAGGGTTCGTCAGAAGATCAGGTTCGTCCATTTCTTCATTGTTCTGATCAGGGTTCTCTTCTTCTTTCGGAATTTGTTTGCCTTTCTGTTTTGTTTTGTCCAACTTTTTCTTCTCATCTTGAAGTTCTTGTCTTCGTCCTGCAAGGCTGTCTTGACAAAAGTGTTCTTGACACTGGGTCGTCCCATTAACAGTGACGCACACAGCCACTGCTTGCGGATGGGGAGCCAACAGAACAGCCCCGCCACCTCTGCGCTCTTTGGTCCTCAGCAGGTTGTTCTCCCCAATTGGAATTCTATCCAAAGGTGCTGGCAGAAAGGCCTTGGCAAACAACTTGTCGTTCTTCGCCAATGTGATTGTCGGACACTCATCCAGCGTCGAATAATCCAAATCTCGAGGCGCCTTTTTGTAAAACTTGATCTTTCCTGCCAACTCTCCATTAAAATTTCCATTCCTGTTCACGACACTCAGATCCACGTTCTGTCCACAAGCCATCCTGAGATAGGACTTGTTTCTCTTGTATCCGAAGCCAGTTTCTTGGCTGCACCAGGAGAGGGATTGTTCAGAGCCTGGCTGGTACCACAGGGTGGGACCCTCAGGGTCTCGGAACCAGCGAGCGCAGCCTGAACCCATCATTCGCAGTGATTTTTTCCGTGTGCACTTTTCAGCACGCAGCACAGAGAGTCAACACACAACAATCCAGCTCCATTTGACTGTCACACGCCTCGACGGCCACAACATATCATCGGCCGTTTTGGCTTCAACTGAAATTACAAATTGAACACAACGAAACCAGTTTGCACCACTCTGTGTTTGTTCTGTGTTCCCATGCAATCTGAGTTGGTGGATCTGCCCAGTGCATTGATCTTTTCTTTTGATCCCTCATCCAAACAAGACTTCTTATTTGATTTCAATCTGCCACGGAGACGAGAGGACAGTTGTGTTTGCTGTGCAACGCAAGATCCACCTGAACAGTGCAACTGTCGGCTGTGTACCTGCGCAGTTATCCCAGCTGCCAAGACACTTCGGTGTGAGAGGAACCTTGTTCTTCCCAACCGCGTGATTTAAAAACTACAGCGTTCATCAAAGCCTTTTGCACTATTTCTGTTCTGTCGATTTGCCTTTTGTGTGCTCGGTGCGGAAAAAGTGAAGGGCGTTGCCGCCCAATTACTTTCACGGTTAGAGGCTCGATCGGCAACGAGCCTGCCACGCAACTGCAATGAATTCAACTCAGAAAGGAAACAATTCACGTGACTCACAACAATTTCACTTCCTTACAAGAATTAGGTGCATCACATTGCTTCATGATTCAAAACTGACTTTCTCCGGAGATGAACAAAATGATTCCGTTGTCAGCAAAATGATTTGTTTTCACCGGTTCTTGTGGCCTTTTGATCCTTTTGGCCACTGGTCTTGATTTTTTGCTGCGTCTTGAAAAAATGTGGCTCGAGCGAACTGTCTTTGTTGTTTCAATTCCATCATCGATTTGTGATTTTCTCGAAGGCACACTCACACACTCTCCCGTGACAGGTCGACAGACTGCTGTGAACAAGCCTGTCTTACCCCAGTGAGGGAAATGTCAGTCTTGTCGCATCGCACTCCAGACAGCAGTCTTTCCTCGGGGCATAACGAACAACCCAGGGCAATGCTGTCGTCCGTTCAAGCTGAGAGCGAACGATCCAATTGTCAAAACATTTGGGCGAGTACGTCCAAGGCAGGCGTTCACAGGAAATCGTTTGAGAAACACGACACAACTCTCCATCTGTGCACGCTTCTCTGTGTTCTCGTAACGCAAACCAGCAACCTGGAAGTCCTTACACGGATTGCAAATCACACACTGTTTGAGTTTCTTTCGCGTTTATTCATAGAGAAGGGACAGGAACAAAAACCAGAGCACAGGTCAGGTCACAAATAGAGTTTGATGAGTTCGTCGCTGACGGCTGACGGCGTGAGGACTCCGAGGTCTGTGAACAGCAGCGTCAGGAAGCTCGGAGGCGTGTAGTCCACCATCGGGTGCTCCCGACTCAGATCCACGTCCCCTTCCAGTTTTGACGCTGGGTACTAAAATGAGTATTTAAAATCTGAATTGCAGTGACGCCGGGATCATTGGAGTGCAACAGGAAATTCAACATTTGGTTTCTTTTGCGAATTTCGTCCTGATTGTAAGTTTTTCGCGTTTTGCAGATGAAAATCTGTCGCGTTGTGTGAGATGTCGCTTTTGGACATAATTTTCGGAAGCCCAGGCAGCGAAACAAACTGAAGATGAATGCTTCTTTAAGCAGTACCAAATCATCGCACGTGTCAGCAGTGAACGCACCTTGAAATGGTTCGGCACGTCAGCCTGATTCAGAGGAAACATCCTCGCGAACTTGAAGCTTTCTGCGACGACGTAAAACGGCTTGTTCATCGCTTGGGCAGCAAGTGCTATGGTGTATGTTCCAATCTACAAACACAAAGCTCCACCGTCACCGCCCTGCTCTTGAACTTTGATTGAATTTTAATTCTTGCTCATCAAATGCGCGCAACATCAAGGGAACTGCAACACCTGACACAACGTCACTGCAGAGGAAACCAGATATCGTTTCAAAAGTTCAATTCAAACTTTATCACTGGCGCAATATCGTTGCCATCAACAAGAGTGTTTGCAGGTGCAGTCTCAGCGACTGCTGACTGGTCGTCACCTTGTTGATGATGCCTCCGCTCTCCACGACGCCTTCCGCGCCGACCAGCACCATGTCCACCTTCTCCATGATGTACCTGAGTCAGAGACACCGCTCGGTGAAAGCGATAAAAACACAGAGAGAGAGAGAGAGAGAGAGAGAGAGAGAGAGAGAGAGAGAGAGACACCGGCCTGCTAGCAATTACAAAACAGCGATTCCGTCTTTGGTCACACGGTTGACACAGATTCAAGAGTATCGGGCTCACATGACACCCCAACCTACCCGACAGCTGAATCGAGTATGACCACGGATGGAATACCCAACGCCGTCAGCTCTTCATTCATAGCGTGGCTAAAGAACACAAAGACAATGCCAAACAAACAAGTTGCGTTTTGCTGTCAAAAGGTGTGTTATTCTGGTCACAACTTTGTCATTCTGTAGAAATCAAGTTCTGTCACATCAACCGTCACTGCTCAATATTTAACTCACCCCGCTCTGTCTGGCATGGACTCAGTGACGTAAACACGAAATCGCTTCTTTGCTTGGGCTGCTTCTTTCAGAATCTCGAGCACAACCCGAGATTTGGAGTGCGTCAGAATGACCTGCAAGCACCAACGACGAAACACAGGTTGAAGAAACTGTGCCCAGTGACGCCTGTTTTCTTGTGCAAACATCCCAAAAATCTTCTTTGATCAACTAGTTGATACGTTTATGATTTCCAGACAAGTTTTAGTCCGTGCTTTGATTCAGCAAACGTTGCAAGCCCTGGCACTGTTGGAAACACAGTCCAGTGACTGCAAGTCGGACTCAGACTTCCTATCGGATCCAATTTTGTCAGGTCCACCCTGATCCTGGCTTGGTTGTTGTTCTTTGTGAGTGAATCCGCCAAACTAGAAAAGTTCACACCACCAGTTGCACGATGTAGAACTAACCGTCTCGTGTCCTATGAAGGGAAGTGCAACTTTGGCAATCTTCTCTCTGGAAGATGCCACTTTCTGCAGGTACATATGACCTCTGTCCACCAAAATTCGCCTGCACTCTTTGAAGTCCTGAAATCATAAATTGCACTGCACGCACTGCTGTTTCTCCTGGAATGACGTTGCTGACACACAAAGGCCTGTTTGCCAGACATCATGCACCCAAACCAAATCACTTACAGAGTAATCGAACGTGGCGAGGGTGATGAAACGAAGGAACAGTTCGCAACCAGAAGAGATGGCGGTCACCATTCCCCGATCGGACTTGGTCAGCAGCTCAGTGGCTTGCTTTATATCTTCTCTGAGATGCACCAAAGTTTCCGCTGAAATAGGAAAACCGTGTGGCTCTGCAAAATAGTTCTTGAAAACAGTTGACACACAAGCATGGTGTGATTGTCTCTCAGTTTCCTGTTGGGAAAACACGGCTCTTTTGCCGAGCTTCTCACCTGGACTGACTGTGATGAACTCGAGCAGACACTGGATCGCCGCGATCGCCTCCGACATGCTCGGATCATTTTTCAACAAATCGTTGAAGCATTTCAGCAAATCTGAAAAGAACAGTCACACGTGTGCACATGGATAAAGAACCACACATTTCTTGACTCTGCCTCAGTGCGCGCACTCAACCTGGACGGGAGTTGGGAAAATGGGAGGGAGTGATCTGACAAGTTTCAACGGCCGGATTCACTCAGGAGTCAAGCATCCAAAGGCATTCAACACCAGAAGTCTGTCAGTTTCTTTCTGCCAACAATTTGAATCCTCACAACAATGCGGCTTAGGCCTTTGTTTCGCATCGGGCAGCATTTAAGCCCGCCTACTGCATCTACGAGACACACAATTACACCTGCCAACAAACCAGTTTACCTTCGTAATTCATGATAATTCCTCAAACAAATTTTCGCGTTCTTGCATCAGTTGGGTTCTAGCGCATCTGCATACAGAGTCAGCAAGTGGCCGGTTTGGTCGCTCGATCAGTTTGAGCTTATTCAGTGTTACTTTAGGAACGAAGCTGGGAATGACTGATTCCGACGAGAGTAGCAGTTTATTGGTGGCTATTATAGACACTAATCCGGTGTGGTGGGGACAGAGGAGCCTGCAGAATGACGGCGTGAGTTTCAAACCCTCTATTATCGCTCACGAAAACAAACATTCGTTCAAACTCAGTGGGGTTGTTGGTAGACTCTGCTCCGCAGGGGCGGAACCAGGATTTGGTGAAGAGGGAACCAACTCCTCAGGGGGTGCAACCTCAAGAAAAAGCAATGTGCAAAAAAATGGAACATTTTTGCGCCTGTAAAACTCGGGGGGGGGGGGGGATGCGCAAATGATCTTTGTCGGGGATCGTGCTCTCAAACATGGGATTTCCCGTCCACTGTGGTGCTGATTGTTTGCATCACGTTGCACTGTGGTCGCTGGGAGCGAGGAACCTGCTGAACAGTCGGAGACTCGTATTTGTCCTGCACGAGAAAACCAGAAACAGAACAAAGTGCCTCATTCTGCACCTCAAGCTCGCTGAGAAAGATCAAACCCCAAGGAAGACAAAAAAGAGGAAATCATTCAGAGTACGAGGATCTAACAACGTATCTTGGCACTCTTCATGACAACGGCCTGTAGTCATTTCTGCTGAGTCAGACGACGGCACTAATTGCTGTCTTGTGCCGACCGCATTCAGAGACTGCACAGTGAAGACATGGAGCCCAAAAAGGTGACAATGTCAATGTTGTTTCCAGCAAGGATTGTGCAGAGGTCTTGTGTTTGGTTCTGCTTCCGAGAAGGGTCCACTGCAGCTGAGACTTTCCGCCGCATGAGGCATGTCTTCCGGAGGAAGTGCTACTCCTGCAGGTCCATCTTCAGGTGGCACAAGGATTTCGCTGCTGGACGCCAGAAGTTGGGCGATTTGGTGAGGACTGGTGCGCCCCGGACAGCCCGGACCACTCAGAACATCCAGAAGTGCAAACAGTTAGTCATGGCCAACAAAAGAGTGGGCATCCACCAACTTTCTGCAGAACTTTCCATTTCTTATGGAACAACCAGAACAATTCTTCACAAGGATTTGGGACTTGAAAAGAAAACTGCCAAGCTTGTTCCACATCAGCTGACTGCTGCCGATCGACAAAAGAGAGTGGACTTTTGTTCCAACTTTGTCAGTGTGTATGGTGCCAGCCCTCGCAGTCTCAACTGGATACTCACCACTGACGAAAGTTGGTTTTACATTTACGATCCTGGAAGTAAAGTGGAAACCATGGCTTGGTTGGCAAAGGGAGAGGAGAGACCTCAGGTTGTCCGGAGGGAAATGAGTGTCCGGAAAATAATGTTCATTCCTTTTTTTGACTCTGGCTGGGGTCTGAACAGAGACAATGAGTTCTTTGAGAATCAGACGATCACAAAGGAAGTGTTTCTTCATTTGTTGCTGAGGGTGCGTGACTCAATACGTGCAAGACGTGGTTCCAGAGTTTGGATACACAGAACAGGATATCATATCCATATGGACAATGCTGCCGCCCATCGTGCTGATGTTGTCCAGAGGACTTTGGATTTTTTGCAGTGGCCACAACTGAAGCATCCCCCTTACTCCCCGGATCTTTCACCATGTGACTTTTTCTTATTTCCTTTGCTGAAAAGAAAATTGCGTGGTCACAACTTCAGGAACATTCCTGCACTGAAAGAGGAGATCCTGAACCAGATTGCAGCTGTCACAGCACTGCAGTGGAGGCGTTGCTTCAAACAGTGGATCGAGCGGTGCAGGAAATGTCTTGCATTTAGAGGAGAGTACTTCGAAGGGCGCAAAGTGAAAAACTGACGTCTCTGACACCAAAGAAACTGTCCATTTTGCACAGTGTCCCATTGTCCCATTGAGTCTCATTGCTTGAAAGAGTGCGTTGACGAGAGCAAAACAGACCATTGTCTGGAAGGGGTTTGCTTCTTGTTCTTGCAGCTGTCAATCACAGAAGCGCTGGACACAGTCCTGGTGTTTCTCAACTCGCATTTGATGCTGAGCCACCGCAACCAGCTCGCAGTGATCGCGGCGCACACAGATTCTTGGTAAGAAACAGAAATGTCACCTGAAGGTTGTCACTTTGTACTGAATGCGCTTCCAACTGATGCGCGAACTGTTCCTTTGTGGAAACAGCTTTTGAAGCGAAATTCTAACCAAATGCACTCACCATGCTGCAGTATTCTTGATTATTTCACGTTCGGCAGATCCTCGTTTCTTTCAGCAAGTATTTGTTCCCCAAACAAAAAGAACCAGAAGCGAGTGCACAAGACGCGCCGCAAAATGGAGACTCTGTGCACAGAGGGGGAATAAACGGGCAATATGAACTGTTCACAGAAACGATCAACACAGTGAAAGACCAACTGAAGGATCTCATTCTGAAGGGTAAGTGACCTCAGGTTTGAATTCTTTTTCTTTGTTCGCGCATCTGGAAGTGAGTATCCACGAAAGACACTTTCTTTGCTTGCTGTGGCATTCTGAACTGCAGGAAGGGCGTGCCTTCCGCTGTTGACTGTTGGTATCGCAAGACTCGCATTGTCTCTGTTCAGACCCCAGCCAGCTTGCAGTGTCGGAGTCGCTGATCGCTGGAGCCTTGTGCAGCGCTCTGTGTTGTATCCTTTGAACGATCTCGCGCGCGTATTGTGGATAGTGATGGGCGGCGGCGTGGGGGGGTGGGGGTCTCCTGACATTCAAATTTTGCGTGTGATATTAAATATCAGGTGACTTGAGGGGGAGGAGTCACCAAACAAATCAAAAATTTGATGTTGGGGGACCTCCTTAAAACCACCCAACATCTGATTTTTGAATGTTGGGTGAGACGAATACATTGGTGAGTGTTCCTTGCTGCCGGTATGCTGGTTACAAAAAGTTGAACTTTACTTTTGAAAGACATTCATCGGAAAGAGAAAGAATGCAGTTATGGTGAAACGCTATCATCCAGAATATTGGTGAGTTTGTTGAGTGCTTCAACTCGTTGAGAACGAACCGATACATTGGGCCAACACAAAAGGAGCCAGATATTGATTTCAAACTGTACTTCTGTGGCTTTCACCACATTTCCACACGAATGCGCTTTGCAGGTCATAAAAGGCGCAGAGGACAACCCATCGCAATACATGAACTTCATGAACGTTGTTTTCACGGCTCAGAAACAGGTGAAGCCCAATTCACACTGAATGTGCCAAGCATTGCACGTCTGAACTGAAAGTCTCCGACGACAGCGTTGTCGTTTGTGGCCTCGAGTTTGTTCTGGGATGAAGCAGATGCAGCATCCAGTGAGAAAACTCGTCCTCTTGTGCTTGACACAAAGATTGGAAAACGGTCCTTTCGGTGAAGAACATGTCGGAGCTACTGTCGTTGCTTTATAGTTTGTGTTGTTCCTGCTGCAGAACGTCGTGATCGACGCTTGTTTGTTGGATCACGACTCTGGTCTGCTGCAACAAGCCTGTGATATCACTGGAGGAATGTACCTCCGAGTTCCACAGACGGTCGGATTGCTGCAATACCTGCAGGTCAGAAGGTGCAGGGAGGGCTGACCACAGTGAATAGCCGTCGGTTCAGCAACAGTCAGAAATTTTGCCTTTGCAACTTTGAGATCGCTTTTCATTTCAGTGGGTGTTTCTCCCAGATCCAAGTGTCAGGAAAAAGTTGACGTTGCCTCCAAAAGTACAGGTTGATTACCGAGCCGCTTGTTTCTGCCATCGACAGCTCATCGACATTGGCTACGTGTGTTCCGTCTGCCTCTCAAGTAAGAATTCTGCACATGCAGTTTTGCTATTTGGAATCTGGACCTCGGCTGTCTTCAACAGCGAATCATATACGTGCCTGAACAATTCAGACCTGACACCTGAAACTAAAATCTATTAATGTTTTTTTTTTTTTGAATGACAAAACAAAGCTGAAGGTTCCACGTTTTCTGTGTTTTTGCAGTTTTCTGCACCTTCAGCCCGATTTGCTCCACGTGCCAGTAAGTTGACATTTGAATCATTGCATGTTGTGTTTGGTGTTCGTAGCCAGTTTATAAAGCTAGCGGGCCGGCTGTCGCCGCGGGCTTGTGGCAATCATCCCTCGTGTGTGTGTCCGTGGAGATACAACCAGGAATCTCTGGTTTACCTGGAGGGGGGGAGGTAAAGCCGTGGGAATCACTTTCAAATCTCCCCCCCTCCCTGGGTATACCAACTTTAACTTTGTCGCCACAATCTGCTCCAACACTTCAGGCCATACGAAGTATGTGCAGCATCTCTGCCCAGAAATCCAGTGCCCCATCACATCATGTGTCACGTTACACCCTGTCTCAGTAACCTCTCTTGTCTGAACCTACTATGATATCCCGATCACACCCAGTCCCAGGAACCACTAGATACAGAGACTTTATCTTGGTGTCATTAGAAGTGCCTTTGAGCCTACATCCCCAAAACCATGCTTCATTTGAAACATTCTCTTTGGCATATCTCAGTTACCAAGAGAAACTCGTTTTGAGACTTGATTTTGGTGTCATTGGGATCACCTTGGATTGCAAAATATCAGAATTCTACAAGGAGGTACGAGGATCTATCCAAAACTGATCGGAACGTCATGACGACTCTCTCATTGATTTCTTCGGTGATTTCACAGTACAACTTTGGTCATGAGGTCAAATCGAAGTCAACCTTG
>JAAUXT010017050.1_pt1 | contig 17014 bp, 24 predicted proteins | sample 7278171 | NCBI WGS metagenome assembly JAAUXT01 (sample SAMN14350112, study PRJNA611818) | marine sediment metagenome | isolation source: surface marine sediment (1.8m) | place: French Polynesia: Moorea | collected 2018-08 | reverse complement strand
CTGTCTCTCTCTCTCTCTCTCTCTGTCTGTCTGTCTCTCTCTCTCTCTCTCTCTCTCTCTCTCTCTCTCTCCCTCTCTCTCTCTCTCTCTCTCTCTGTGTGTGTGTATGTGTGTGTGTGTGTGTGTTGCAGTTCCAGTTAAAAGTGGGCAGGTGAGGGACGGTACAGGGACTACGATATCACCCTGCGTGTCCTCCGCACCCGTGGACGGGTCACGTGAAGAGACTTGGTCACGTGAAGAGACATGACCGACGAGGGATTGTCCCACTCGGACAGTGCCCGCGGACCAGGTCAACGCACGGGAACGAGGTCGGGGGATCAGGTTTAAGAAGAACGAGAACAGGTTCTTGAGCTGAATTGGGTCAGTTGTGGTAGCGAGCGGGGCAACATGGGATCGTTATTCAATTACAGCGTGTGGAGCAGGTGGTGCGAAGTGTTATCAATGTGGAGTCGAGGCGAACCTGGATGTAGATGTATGCTCCGCTGGCCTGACCAGGGTTCGGGACGAGATGCGCTATCTGCTGGTTTCTGTGGATGCGCCATGTGAGGTTCCAGGTTCCTCCTGTGGAGTGGTGTCACTGTTCAAGTGAGCAGGCGCTGTGTCCACATCCAGAAGCACAGCGCAAGGCTCTCCGTTTCGCTGAGCTGCTTCACACTGTCGTGACGGAGGGATTGGAGGAAGTGAGGCGACTCAGGGAAATGTTCGGGGTCAGCTGCGGCTGCCGCGCGAGAGGCGCTCATCCTGAATGATCAAAGCAATTTGGGCATCAAAGTCGATGTCTCGGCCGGGGAGGAAACTTGCGCACCGTTTGTTTTGACGTGAGTTGTTGGTAAATTGGTCCACAAAGACTCGGCAGCGTCTCACTCATGGTGAGGACTTTGGAATGGGCTTTTGTCTCAGCTGTTCGAGTAGATTGTGCAGGAGTGCATTTGTGTGTGCAGGTGTGCGCGTGACAAACACCAACGACAAACGTTTTTTGCTTGAGATTATTTCGAAGTGAAGATCACACTCAAATCAACGTGCAATTCAATTACATTTAATCGGTTGTAATTAGTGAATGATTAGGCACTGAGGAGCGGGCTCAAGATAAGACTCACGTCGCCTGAGCTGCTGCTTAATGGCCGTTTTGGCTAATCCGTCCTTTGATTGATGTTCGCCGAGATCTTCCTCTGAAGCAAAACTGCATTATCGCATCTGGGACTCACTCTCTTTGATTGGTCAGCGCTTGCGTGAGGAGAAAAACATCTTGAACAAAACGCCTTCAAGTCGACGTGTTTCTGCGTCGCTCTCTCGGTGCGCTCCCGGCTCGGCGCTCCGTGTCCGTGCGACACCGCGGCGCGAGACTGATGTTGCCCGTCGCGAAACTCGACAAACCAGAACGTGCAGTCCTTCCGATGGGCAAGGCAAGGAGAATGGAATGAATACTCCCGACTGGGCTTTGTTTTGTGGGTCCATCTGTCAGTTTGCAGGCCCACTAGAAAGAAAAACACCACAAGACCGAGCGCAGATCCCATGAGTTGGGGTTCGCGATGTGGGGCAGCTGAGAACGCAGCTGCTGTGGGTGGCTTGGCGAGTCGCGTCCCTGGGTGCTGCGTCCTCCCTTACTGCACGATGCCCGTAGAGGTGACAGAGACACAGCGCGTTCGGTGTGAACCTGGAGTTCGGAGCCGCTGCCGTCGTCGCGACCAATAAGCGCGATTTATGGAGGCAATAGCGCCGAGCTGCCCAGCCATGAAACTGATGAGAAACTGTCAATCAATACTTCATGCCCACTGCCCACGGGGGCGTCGCCACAACCCTCGCTGGGTTCACGGGGCTCTGCGTCAACTTGAAGGGAACATGCACACGATCCGAACCTTGTGGCTTGGTGATTAGTTGCCTGGGATGTAGTGAAAACAAGCGTCTGGTATCGTTCGCTGGAACCGGTGTGCTCGCGCGTGACGTGGAGTTTCACTCACACACGCGACTTTTCATTGCGCTGTGCAGACCATGTCAGAACAAAGGTTTCGTTTGTCGACAAGACTCTGGTGCCAGATTCTCATTGGATGCGTCGTGTGCTGAGGGTCTGGACGCACGTGTCTGTCTCCATGGCGCGCGCAGATGTGGATGCAGCGCCCAGTGGTGTTTGGCGACGCACGGCGTGATGCGCGCTGTGCGAGTCGGGCCTTCGGCAGGACGCAGGCTGGATCCCTTTTCCCTGCAGTGGAACTGTCAGCGGAGAAGGCGCCTCGCGCCGCAGTAATTAAGCAATTTCAGCCTCATTAACTCCGGTGATTTCACATAATAACTGGGCATATATCTGCGCAAGACAAATTGCGTATGTTCGCATTATGACAGCGTAATTGTGTCACTGCTGCCATTCAGCGCCTGATGGAACTTTGTCAGCAAATCAGACGAATTCAAACAACTATAATTGAGGGGTCGATTTAATTTTCTCGAGGGTTTTCAAGAGTTGACATCAGCATCCATTATGTGGCGGTGGCGGTGGCGGTGGCGGTGGCGGTGGCGGTGGCGGTGGTGGTGGCGTGGCGCGGCGCTGCGCACGGACTTGTGCGATTACGGCTCGAGAGGCACGGCAGCGACGGGGCTTTGTCCGCACAACCGACTCTCGCGTGCACATCCATCACCCAGAAATTTAGTACCACCAAAAGAGAGGATTCGGGGGAATGAGACTGCGCCTCATACAGTGGAAGAGAATCTGGAATTTGTTTTGTCGAAAGCAGTAGTTTGTGTTTGTCGCCCCTGTCAGTGACTAACTGGTTCGCATCTCGTCTCGTGGTTCACTGTCCCGGCTCTCGTGGTGTGGCTGAGCAGCGGCACGTGTGGTTGAAACCAAACGGCAAAACTCGTACTTGCAGGCCAGCACGTCACGGGAATGCGTGCGTGTACAGCCAATAGGAACGAAAAGTGATTTGTTGACACCGGCCTCGCTCGCTGCCGGGTGATCGACGCTGCCGCAACAACCTTCACAGCTGACTTGACCCAACACAATTCTGCTCACAATAGAAGACTGAAGTGCAGGACGAACTCACACGCAATGTGACAGCACAATTTTCGAGCAGATACAGCGACAACAGAATTCAGCAGGTTTGGTGGATCACTGGCTTCTGACCACAGGGAAGCTGACCAGGAAGGGGACTGAGCAGGGACGCGAAGAGGCCAACATCATCGACCCTGAGGTCATCCTCCCAGCGCAGCTGACCACTGCCCAGCATGAACTTCGGGTAAAAAACGCTGCTCCTCGCTGGCTCCAGAAAGTGGCCCCTCCGCATTCACCGTGTCCTCTGAACTCGGCTCAACCAACTCCGGAAGGGAGAGTCTTTTGAAGAGACACATTGCCAGGCAAATGTGACATTGGGCACTCTGGGCAAATTAGTTTATACTAAAAGCCGTGCTTTACGAGGCTTCTCGCAGCCTCCGACAGACTGATAATTGTGGTAATTGCAGTGTGAATAGAGGGATTCCTCGAGCGGCTGCGGGTTTGCTGGAGGATCCAGGGAGATTTGCACGTTTGGAGGTTGACAGGGAGCGACAGAAAAAAGGCGTCATGCCCCCACCCCTATTGTGTATTCGTTTCGTCGCTTTTCTCAATCTGCGCTCGGTGGACGGCACCTGACTCGACCCAGCAGGAGGAGCCAACGCCTCGTGCGCCTGGTGACTTCCACAGGAGCCCAGAGACCCCGCAACCACCGGACGTACCACCGCTGACACAATTTGCAGCAACAAAGCGGTTTCATTCAGGGCAGGTCGGGCCAGATCAGACCAGTGACACTTGAGCTGGAGGCGTCAGCGCCGGGAGCGCGCGAGGCGCACACACGAGCCTCGGGCCACACGGGGCGCCGCCGTCCCGGGGTCAACAACCACGGGCAGCTTCTTCCAGCCGCGCATGTTAAACCTTGTTCTTCCGACTCGTAATTCGTGTGAAAGTGTGTCAAAGTCTCCTCGTTGAGCTGTACACCAATTGCCCCGCTACCCACAGTGAATGAGCTCAAAGTAGTGAAGCCAAGAAGAAGCATGTCTCGCCCCTCCACGACATTAGTTTGCAGAACTGGCCAGTAATTCTCCGAGACCAGGTTTTATGACTCCAGGAAGGCAGAATGTATCTCAAGCAAAAAGGTTCCTTTGCCTTGAGTCGGCTAGGTTGGTGTTTCTGGAAGGTTGAGAAATGTCGTGGGAGGTATAATTCTCATGCCGTGTGATCTGCCCGGGACCAAAGCCATAACCACAAATCAGTTCCATTGAAACCCACTGCAGCCAAAAATCACAAGGAGACCAAAATCAATAGGTCCAGCACCATTTCTATTTCTCTAACAATACACAGACATGACATTTTTATGAATGACAATAATCAGATCAGACAATGCTATAAAATGGGCTTTTGGTTCTTTAGACGCTGATTTAGCAGCCCAGCGGCAAGGAAGGAATTTTTATGACTTGAATTCCAATGCGGCAATTATTCCGTTGGTTCTTCCTGATTCGAAGCGACCATTGTTGATTGTGGCCGCAATCAGTCTGGAAGATCCTGCAGTGGGCACAGATAATGAGGTATGGCGACGCTCCCTTTATGTTCACGATACATATGGATCAGGAAACAAATGGTGTCCGGGTTGGAGGGGTGGGGTCGGGGGGTTGGATGGGTTGGGGTCAGGGGTTGGAGGGGTGGGGGTCGGAGCGGGCGATGGGGGTCACGAGTCCCCGGGGGAGGTCGCCAACCTCCGCGGCGGCTCAGGGCCCTCCGCGCTCATGAGGACTGACAATCGCTCGGGAATTTCCTGGCTTGTTCTTCCACATTGACGTAAATTGCCTGTGACAGCGGGGAGATAATGATGAATAGAGGTTTTTCACTTGAACGAGATGCTGGACAGACTGATGTCCCGTTCGTATTTCCCAACCCTTTGGTGCCTGATCTTTGTCGTGAGGAGGTCAGATAGTCCGCAGCCTCAATCATGCTCGTTCACGCAGAACTGCAAATCTTTTCAAACCTGAAATTGAACCACGCCTTCTGTGGTCAGCTTTTTTATCATTCACAAGGGGATGACAACTCGCTTGAGTCGACTAAGAATGTGGTTTCTTTTTCCAAATTCTACGCTTGTGCGAGAAGAACAGGGCAGACTTTGCGGTGAACGCCCTTCTTGTTACGAAACGACCTGAAAGGAGAGATGTGCGGTACCAGCAGGTCCGACTGAGGTCCTGGACTGGAGTCTCGCCAAGTGTCAGACATCAACGTGTCGCCTGGCAATTTGCAAGCAACTTGTTCAGATCGCATCCAGCATTCGCTCCAGGTCATTATGGTTTGTGTCTCAAAAATGGAAGATTCTCCGCGGATCATGGTCTCCTCAGACAAACTGCAGGTTTCTGGGGCGATTCTTGGAGCCACGACAGGGATCATGAAGAACCCCACATCAAGCGCGGTTCGACTCGCGGTGCCTTCCTGGCCTCCGATACACGTGAGCTTCAGGAACTGGGGTGCAAAGTGTGTTCTGCACCACAGCGCGCCCACAGTCTGTCGGAGTGGGATCAGATCCAGGGCTTCCGCTGACGAGTTCTCGCAGGCAGCATTGCTTTTGCACCCAGAACACGACGCGACGAGGGGCCCGACTCCTGACCTCTGCAGACCAAACCACCTCGAGCCGAAGCCGCGCCGAATTCCTCTTTTCAGCTGCAGCGAACAACAGCGAAATGAAAGTTTCACGCGATTTTCTCCCTCAATGATGAATTTCCTGCCGAGAAGCAAAATTAATTGTCATTTCTGTGGCTGCGCAACAGATGTTCATTTTCCGCCTCCCTCGTTTCCGGAAGAAGCAACGAAATTTTCGGAGAAGTAGTTGGATCCAACTGCCGAAAGGCGCTTCGCTTTTGCCTGATTTTGCCTCGCCTCGTGCTGCGGTCTGAGCCACGGACGAGCTCTGACAGGAACTGGAGCTGTGCGGCGCTCACCTGCAGCTCGTCCATCAGGTGGAGAATCACGAGAATCAGTCTGCTGCACCACAACACCAAACGTGGGGACTCTTCCCACGGAGTGTGTTCTCCCCGGAGTGCTGCTCGGCGCAGTGAGGAGACGGTTTGACTGTTGCAGCGGGGCGCGGCGTCCGCCTCCACAGGCCATTAGGCGTGTAGGCGAGTGGGATTATTACTAATTAAACAGAGAGCGCCGACATTAGGACGCGACGTGCCTGGAATCTGCGTCCGAGACTGGAGAGAGGCGGGCAGAAGAAGAGCAGCAGATCCGATGATCCTGCCGCTGCTAAATTTAGACATCATGATCGCGGCGGCCCAGGCGGCGCCACGAGGCTCTGCGCTCCTGTCCCGTCACTCGGTCGGTCGGTCGGTCGGTCGCAGCGGAGTCCTGCCTTCGGGTGTGGCACGAAATCAACTCCTGACGCGCGCAGGGTGAAACGAGGCTTGGTCGTTGATGCTCTGATCGCTGCTTCGATTTGGTCACGGTCCAGAGTATGCAGATTACAAAAGCTGTGAACTAACTTTTCGTTCGAGTCCCAGTGCAAACTACCGTCGCCCAAAATGGAAAAGAAATTGAATCTGTGGGACATTTCAGAAATGGTCGACATTTTTGTACGCGTTTGAGTACAATGATCCAATGTTTCCCACGTCCTCGTCTCCGCGACGAGGCGGCGGTGCAGAATCTGCTGTTGTGCATCAGTTTGCTGCTTCCAGGCAATTTTGGCTTTTGAAGGAAATGGGGCCAAATATTGAATTTTTCGGATGTTGTGCCTTCCCCTCTTGGTGGATAGACGTGTCACAGTTTGCACAGCAGACAATGCGTTCGCTCTGTCGATATGTAAATGTTCATGCGTCGCACAGACTCCTCTCCTCGGGTGGCGCGTCTCGAGATGAGCTCCGCGTCTTCAATCCATGTCGGACATTCTCTCTATTGCTGTCGAAGCAGTCAAAGGTAAACAACTTTCTGGACCCTACAAGAGGAACAACTTGAACGACAGTTGCCTTTTTCCACCTGGCTGTGACCTGCACAGACTCAAGCATGTCAATGCTCAAGGCTTATTTCGTCGTGTTTTTCCCCCGTTGTCATGTTTTCCCTGAGGCGACATTTTTGCACGCGCATGTCACCGAGAAGCCACAATGGCAGCAGTTTCTGCAGCACGAGGTGAAGAGACAGCTGCATCAGGGCGCAGAAGCTGTCCAGGCGGGAGCGCAACAGCGTTCAGCGTTTGGCGAGGAGGCCACGTTTACACGTGACACGCCACGCGTTGTGTCCCCGCCCAGGATCCTGTGCGGGAGCAGACCAGAACCCGTCGACTCAGTCTCTGCTCGTCGCGCTTTCTTGTGCCGACTCGCCGACCTCCAGCAGAAGCGCCTGCTGGGTTCTGCTGTCGCGGCCTGCGGTTTGATATTGGGATCATGCGTCGATTCGCTCGCTCTGCTGCCCCTCAATTTGTTTTTGATGAAAACAACATCTCCATTATGAAAACCATGGGACCGAGGGCCCTCTATCAAAACAAACAGCGCGGTGTTGGGCAAAAAGACGCATTATCTGGCAAAATGAAGGAGTTGACTCGGCGTTGCCCGCCCAACTGTCTACTTTCTTTTACCAATTACTGAACCTTTCATGGATCCCACGGGACTTGTAGACGCATCTTATCTACCTTCAGGGAAATCAAGCCCAGGTTCTCTCAACCGGTTGCCTCGCAATCTGGTGCATGGGATCGGCTGTTTTGGAAATTTAGAATGCGATGCCAGCAATCCAGTGTGCTGCGAAAGAATGGGTTCTCCATATTTCATTTGCAGTTTGTTTCGACGTACACTTGTGTTCATCCGGGGTCAAGGGCGTCTCGGGAATCCGGCAGGAGCGGTGGGTCCCACCAGGAAGGACGTGTCCGTGCAACAAGCAGTTGCACTCAGAGAACATGCGTAACACTTGCTTGCACAACGCTCAGATGCAGTGTGAGAAGGTGCATTCTGGAATAAAATCAGCTTTAGATTCTGTTGTGGGCTTGTTTTGTTGTGTTGTGTTGAGGCGTTTGCCCGGACGTCACACTGAGGTTCTGCTGACCATGGCTGCAACCCGGAGGTGGGTCGAGGGATTCCAGCCTCTTCGGTGCAGATTCTACAAGCGACAGTCCTGTGTCCCCAACAGCCCACAGACAATGGAGTGGTGTAGTTCGCGCGCTGGTGCCTGGATCCGCAGCAATCGCGTTTTCGGTGGGAGAGAAGCGCGGGAACGAGAGACGCAGCGCCAACAAACCCGCAACGACGTCGGGCGCAGAAACACAGCGCAGCTCTGCCGAGTTGGGACGGAACTCAGACTGTCAATTGACGTCACGTTCATCACTGAAAATTTTCTGACGTAGATTTGCAGATTTCATGCTGAATAATGACGTTGGCTGCGGGTGTGGCTGAGACCAAGTCCCTTTGTGTCCTCGATACCCTGTCTCCCCGAGCCCTGGAACATTGGTTGCACCCTTGTGGGGGCCGATCTAATGAACCTATGTCCCCACGCCCAGTGGCACAATGTTCTCGATCCGTTGCATTTGGTGAAACAGTCGCCAGCAAAGTTTGCACAGCGTAGCCTGACTCAGTTGTCAATATGTAAAGATGCAAATTGCTGTCACACAGGCCTTTGTTTTTGAATCTTGATGGTGTTTCACCCAGAATGGAAGAGGCAATTTATGGGTCCTGCTCCCACTTGCACCGTCTGTGCAATTTGCACACGCATTGATGTATTGCCTCGGAACGAGCTCCAGGCCCGTGGTCAGACACTCTCAAGGCTTTGTTGGGCACAGCAAGCCTTCGTCACTGTATTTTGGGCGCTCCTGGGGCCTGCAGCCATTGGTTTGTACAGGGACGCAGTACGTGGCGCGTCCGGTATGGATCAGGCCTTGGCGGGGACTCGTGCAGTCAGTGTGTCGAGGTCTGGACGGACGACTATGGATGGCAGGGCAGATAAGATAGAAAGCTACAACAGCGGCAATCATGGCCCGCCAGAACCTTATCATGTTCTATCAAATTTCCTGTTTACGAGCTCCATACTGGCTGCTTGCACTCTGATAAATTTTCGCTAAACTTGTTCAGCGACGAAGGAGCTTGGAATTGATCCCAGCCCATTCGCTGTGGTCTGTTGTTCCTTTTTCCTTGTGATGCACGCGGTGCTGTTTCAGAAACTGGAGGCTGAACCTTCTGTCTTAGATGACATGTGCTCAAAGCGGCTCGGGTCTCGGTTCCAGCTGCTTTCCTTCTCCTCCCGTTTGAGGGAACCGAACGTGTATCACCAGAACAGTGTGAGGCTGGACTCCGGGTGCAGCTCTCGGGCTCCACGTGCAGCTCGGCGCCGCGGCGCTGCGCTCCTCACAGCTGCCGAGCGGCCGCAAGTGGCCCCGACCCGCCTCGTTGTCTCTCGTTGTCTCTCTACCCTTCAATGTCTTCACTCCCACGCAGTCTTTCGTCTTGTTTCACATTAGACGTTTGTTTCACACGAAGCTCACGTCGACGTGAATCAGGACGTGAACCAACAACGCGAACCTCCTCCGAGGCGCTTCTCTCACTGGGGGCGCTGCTTGTGTTCGGTGATCAGTCAAAGAGTCCAACGTGGCCAAGTCCCAGGAAGGGAATGAAGTCAAGGGGAGTTTTGCTGATTTATTCACACTGTCAAACGTCGAGGTGTGCACAGGGCTCGGGACACCTGCAGAAGGTCGAAGATGTAAATGTCCAATCTCCACCAGGAGGGATTTCAAGCAGAGAAAATATCTGGTGTATTGTTCGACTCATGTGCAGCTGAGCAGAACAAAAACATCTCGCTGAAAAGAGCACTGCGCAGACGATCTCACAAGACGTCTCTAAACAGTGACGTTACGACGGTGTGTTTGGCTTCAGCATGAAACTTTGTTTGTCCAGACAGGAGCCGTGTACTGTGGTGGAAAGAGGGCAAGATTCATAGCAAACCTACAGTACTTGCACACACAATGGCACCACCTGCTCAGCTTCTATGAAAACCGGCGCACCGCTCAGGTCTGCGTTGCGTCGCCACTTGCGCGTCGCGCTGCCCGCACAGCGCGAGGACGCGTCGGGCGTGGGCGCGCGCCCTCACAGTGCCGCAGTGATGAACGATCCCTGTCCACAATAGAGTACACGGAGTACAGGACAGAGATACCCCGGCGGAGGCAAAGCTAATCTGTCTTGTTCCATTCGGGTCGTGAATCATCGGGAATTGTCACGATTCCGGAGGCGGGCAGGTTCCGGGGCTTTGGCTGTGAGAGTGGAGAGCGTCGTCGTCCTGCTGCCGCGAGGGAGGGAGGCATCCCCGGCGCGAGGGAGGGAGGCGTCCCCGGCGCGAGGGGAGTCCACCTGCAGCGCGCACGACAGGACTCCGTGGGAGGTGGCGAACAATCTCTGTGTATCTGCTCAGCAAAGCACAACACACTGACAAACGTTGACGATCCACATAGGCAGATCAAAGCAGAAGCAATCAACTTGCCTTGCAGTTTTGTGGTGTGGTGTTGGGTACATTAAGCATCAAATCCAAAGCTGCTGTTCAGAAACTAAATAGAATTCCACTGCTCGTGTCGTGCGAATGTGGGTGAGTCGTGTGTGGGACTGCCGGCCCCGGGGAACGAAGATCGGAGGTGACGTCTGCGCGACGCGGGCTGCGGCGCGGGGCTCAGCTGTGCCAACTCGAGCTCTCGGAGAGAAGGATCGGACGCGCGGTCCGGCCCCGCCCGGCCCCGCCCGGACAGCGGGCCCCGTCCCGTGACGCAACTGACGCTGGACTGACAGCAGATCCGTCATGCGTCCCTCGACAAGCCGAGGAGCGCCGCGTCCACCCGGGGCTCGAGATCAATCGCTGGGGTTGCGCTGGTCAGGGTGCCCAGCACCAAATCAGAGCTCTGTCTTAAGTTTTACCACTGTGTTTTCCTGGAAGATCTCAACCAGGTGTCTTTCAGACCTACTGCCACCAGATCTGCGAGAAGTTAACGCTTTGAACAAGTTGGCCTGTATTGCGCGGTTTTGGGAAGTGAAGATTTCAGGGGTGGAACAAAGGACCCTTCTGTGGTGAGGTTTTGTTTGGATTCACTTGGCAGCGGAAGAGGCTCACAGTTCAATGAATATTCTAATTGAAAACGACTGTCACTCGGTTTGCAGATGGATCTGCATGACTCTGGAACAGACTTTGCAAAGGGACTGAAAACAAAGAAACTTGATTGAAAACTTTGAGAGAACTGAAGCCTGTATTACACTCGAAGCGTCATGCGTTGCATTGTTGTTTTGTACCCGGGTCTTGTTGAGACTGAAAAGATGCCAGGCCTCTTCCTGACCAGGCAAGGATTTTCGAAATCGGCAATGCAGTCTTGTCTTCTTGGTTTCAACCCGGCAAGGTCGCCAAGAGAGGCGTGGGACGCTGATACGTATCACCCAGAGCATTGAAATCAGTCGCTTCGCACTCGACGGCGGATCCAGGCTTGACCTGGGCGTCACCAAGCAAAATCCAGGTTCCCCACAGGACATTGGTCCTTGTGCAAAAATGTCCCATCATGAAGTGAACTGTTTTGTAATGGAACCTGACTGACTGATAGCACTGAATTATTGCCATCATCAATCATTGCCATGTCAGACAGATATCGCTGCATTCTATTCGGCCCAACATGGCTGAGAAGCAGTAATCTCTTCCTGCCTGCATGATGTCAGGTCTGCCAGATCCCGAGGATTGATTCACACCAGACGTTGCTGACGTATCTGGTGTGAAGCGGGTCTGTTCAGCCGGTCGGTCCCAATGCCCAGAGACACCGACGGGAAAGCGAGGCGCGAGACCCATGTGGGGCGTCAGTGCCCGGCGGCCCTGGTTCAACCCGCCGCAACATCCGCAGCAGCAGAGCCAGCACAGCGGAGTGAAGCCTGGTGAGTTCCTCTGCAAGTCAACGGGCCAATGTGCCCCGCGTTACGAGGCAACTTCAAATGACGTGTGGACGCACGCGTCACACGACGCACCGTGCAGCCGGTGTGAACGTGGCTCCGGGGCGGCGGCGGCGCTGTGTGTCGCGAGGCGTGCAGTGCTAGAAATGGAGGCGGAAGCTGCGCGGAAGCCCCGCTCTTTGATCCTTCCATTATAATGACACATAAAGCAGCCGGTGCACAGCCATGCATGGACGAACCCAACACGAAACGAACGCTTCTTGGAAGAATAATAAAGCCGCTTCTAAATCAAAGCAGATCTGGAGAGAAGTCCGGGCGCGGCGCGGCAGCCATGCTGAGCGCCGACTGTCGTGTGACCTCGGGCTATTCTGTCCGATTTGGACAGAAACAGAAACATTCACCCTTCCTTCGCGCATTTATTGCGCCAGCTCCAGAAGAGTGCCTCTTTGACCAATGGTTAGTGAGACCCAGCCCCCACAATGCACCACACACGCACTCGGGATTCGCCACCTCGGATCGCCCGTGCACCTCCGCCGCGGACCGGCCCGGTGGTCGCAGCTCGACAGCGTGACGCGCCCGCTCTGCACCTCCATCTGCACCTGCGCAGCGCGCGTCACTCTCACCTCACCTGCTAAATTGGCAGCTTCTCAGAAGACAAGAAGACAGCAGCTGCACACGTCAGACACAAACAACTCAGAAGCTCCTGCGAGAGAAATTGCTTCCCAGGATGCTGCTCAATAAGTGAATAAAACCACGACCCTTTGAAGCGCAGACTTGTTTGTGTTGTTCAGTGCGGCGCGGGCATCTGGGGGCTGCACTGGAACAGAGGTGTGGAACGTGAGCAGCGCGTCTTCACCCCACGTTCAGAGCAAAGCCACGCTGACCCGGATGGACGAAGAATCAGGAAGAAACCGGAATCCGTTTGTCCATCAGTCTTGAGCGAAGACGTGTGACAAAAGACCTGCGTCTCGCTCGCGCACAAAGCTCCTGAAGACTCGGAGCGGAGTCGGTTTGTGTGAGACGCGGAGGCGGCGTCCATCACGTCGTCTGATGAAGCCGCTCTCTCTCCCGCCCGCCGCCCGGGGATGGGGTCACAATATTTATTGATATTGGAAAAGCTGGTCGAAGCGAGGTCGCATTCAGGAAATCTGATGGAACATGAAAATAGAGGGAATGTTTCTCCCGTTGTCGGCGCTGAGTGGCGCTGTGCTGTAGATTGGGCTGATTTGGGGAGGTCGCGACCGACGCGGTCACCTCCAACTGGCAGCCAAGTTTGGAGCTGATTCCGGACACACGCTCTGCACCGTTGTGCACAAAAACACGCCTTCATTTGCACGTAACACAACCCATGTCCTGCTGTATTCTCATGGTCCTGATCTGGCTCATTTTGTGACAGTTCTCTCACCTCGAGCTTCTCCATTGAAGCAAGCTTCGCAGATCGAATTTCCTTTGAAAAGGAGAACATCAAAGTGGAGCACGATGTCCCCGAGCCATTATTATCCTCGCGAGCGACTCGAGCCTCTGCTCGACAGGTGAAACTTCCGGTGGGATTTCAGGTCAACACCGGCTTCGGTGAAATTCAGGTCAAAAGTGGGCGGGGTCGTTGCTGGCTGCTTCGGGTCCGGTCCACACTGGGACGATCTGCGTCCCGCACTGAGGCTCCACAAACCGCTGCCTACGACGCTGACTTTGACGCGCACAGGAACGTGCGCACGCAAGGACAGGCCTCAGCGTGGACGGACCAAATTGCAGGTCACAGACGTTTTGTTGTGTGAGACACCGCTTCCCACAATCCCCCTGAATGCACTTGCGTCATGTTTGATTTTTAAGTTCTCTCTCTCTCTCTCTCTCTCTCTTCAATTGCACGTTTTCGCTGTGTTTTACGTCCTCGTTTGGTGCAGTGAGAGATTGGAGAGGAGAATTTTGGACCTTCAGGGGTTTGCGGCCCAAACAGTTGGATCCGCCCGTGACAATTCAATCAAGTTGGAGGCGACACAGTCAGCCGGGTGGCCAGAGACCTGTGAAAACCACAGCCACAGCTGTTGCCTTTTTCGCTGAAAGGGTGCTGGTTTTGTGTCAGAGTTTCTTCTTGCACCTGGAATTGGGTTAATACGCTGCCCAGAAGAACGTTGCTGCCACACATCTTGAGGACACAAGAGATTGCGAAATGCAGAACGGTCGTCGCATCAAGTCGACGCGCGACGTTTCCACACGGGGCAAAAAACATCATCAGCTCGGGATCAGAGGTCGCAACAGCCGGGGCGGCGAGATCAATTCCAACAAATAAATTGTCTCGGGTTGAAGTTTTCCTCAGACCTGAGCTTTTTTAGGGCCAAAGCCTTGGGGTGTGGGGCAGGAATGGGTGAGTGTGATTAAATTTGACTGACAGAAGATATCACTGCTCGCGTCGCAGCTGTGATTTGTCTGTCTGTACCGGGAATCCGAAGATGTATTCTTGTGATCACTCCGCGTGCGGCTGAAACGGTCTGTGGTTCAACGGTTCACTGTCATTGTACGTTTGCCCCCTATTGCTCGCCAAAGCAGCTGAAGGAAACACAAATGTGTGCGCGCTTCTGCAAGGGATCAGGGCTCGCATGGCTGTGTGGTTTACCCGGTACTTCATTTCCTGACTGTCCAACTGCTGGACGGGCCTCGGTAACGTGGCGCAGGCGTACCCTTCAGCAGCGGGACTGGAGCGACTCTTTGAGGCGTGCACATGTAGGTCCTGCATCAAGAAGACAATCTCTGGCTCCTTCCTTACCGGCTCCTTCTCGCAGCGTGATGGATGAGTCGCTGGACTGATTTCCCAGTGGGTGGATCCGATGCGTCCAACAACCCGTCGAGACGCCGCGCCAACTGAGTAACGAGCAAATGAAGACAAACAATGAAGTCGAGTTCTCGCGGTCACGAGGGCCGCGTGAATCACGTGATCTCCACTTCCGCCGGACGACCAGCTCGGCGTCCACCACGGAGCCGGTTGGAACGGTGAGATGAAGTCTGAAAGCACTGACTTTTTGTTGGTTTGGTCGGCAGTGCATTTTAATTGTTTCTCTCATTGGTCCAATCCTGGACAAAATTCAGCCAACAGACGCATCCAAGGTTCTCCGGCTGTTTCTTGGTCCGTCCACTCGTGAGCTGCTCCCGAGGCTTCTGTTGGGCAGGTCAGGCTGAAAACGCGCACTGTGCGGTTGGTTCAGTCGAGTCTCGGCGGAGTCTCGGGAAGCCGAGCGTGGCCTCGAGGCGGACTCGAGAGGACGTGTGCAGCCGAGGAGTCGCGATTCGCTCCAGGCACCAACACCCCCCTTTGGAACACCCAACATGAATTTTGACAAGGGGAAAAACACTCGAGAAAATGCTTAGAAATCTGAACAGGATGGAAGGGGAGGGTCTGCCACGAGCGGACTTTTCTCAGGCGAATTCGTTTCACATCAGACGCATCCACGTTGTGTTCTTGCACAGGTCCATCTCCTTTGTGTTGAGGGCAGAGTTGAGGACGCACGCAGCGTGAACCTGCCTCGCGCATTGCACGGTCATTTACCTCCTCTCAACGTGAATGTTTCCACTTTGCAGCGTCGCGTCCAATCCCGGCGAGTAATAACCCGAGATCGGAAATTCAATATTTGCCCTACTTCCAACCAAACTTCAATTTCCACTTTGGATATTCCACGAAAGACCAAATGTGCGATGTCATAAGTTCGGCGTGATATTTCCCCCATTCTGTTGTCCGTTTTGCCGCCGCCCGGCGAAGCTGCCCTCCCGCCGCATCCGCCGAGGCTCGGTGGAGTCGCACTGTAGATGAAGGAAGCGAACGGCAGGGATTTCGCTGCCAGAGCCCACAACCTTCCCCTCCTGTGGGTTGTACTACAGAACAAACAGCCCGACTCCCGGGAAACATTCCTGAGGCAAGAGAAGCAAAACGATCAAATGCGCTGAGAGGATCTGCGAGCAGATTTTGACATGACTCCAGAACACCGGTGTTGCTGGCTTTGTCGCTTTGACGCAGTGAAGCCTTTCTGCCATCACGCACTGTGCACAGAACTCCAAGTTGATTTGTTCTGGAGACGGTCGAAAATAGGTGGGCCAGGTGTTGTCAGATCGAATGCACCAATTGTTGTGCCTGTGCCTCGAAGCAATAACCAGCGTGTTGCAGTGGCACTCGTCCGTGCTCAAACAGAACTTACGTGCTTCCTTTCGACGCCCAACTTTGATATTAAATTTGGAGGATGTTTCAACAAACAAGCAGACTTTGTGCAGGACGCAGCACGGTGACGACACGGCTGCCAGGCTCACGTTGTGGCCGCACGTGCGTCGGTACAGCTCTCCGTGACGTGGAGGGGACGGAGGGACCGTGTCAACCCTCCCATCCACGTGTTCTAAATGCGCCTTGCCTCACACCGCGCTGCCTTATTGCATATTTATGAAGTCTTCAAAGCAGCTACAATTTCACACGACACATCAAAGTGGCGTTTCGTATCATTTCTCCGGCGTTGTGAGAACAGCACCGGTCCGCAGAGCCAGCTGCGAGCACTCAGTGCTGTTCTCAGTCCCGACCAAGTGGCTCCTCAGCGGTGACTCCTGCTAAACGCGTACACGGAGGCAACAGAAAAACATCGTAGTTTTCAGTGAATGAAACGAGCGCGTTGCGTTTGGGGTTTCAAGAAGAGGCCGAGTGGAGGCTTTGCGCGTCTCCTGGGCTGCGCTTGTGAGGCTTGTGTTTCACTGCGCACCGCGGCATCAGCTGCTGCCGACACAAAGATGAAGTCAGTCAAGTGAGATATTGAAACGTTCTGCGATGAAGTCGGCTTCTACAACTGGTGCGAGTTGGTCGCTGTTTTGTCATGTTTGTCGCGAGTTGTGCGAGTGACGCTTCTCACACTTGTCGAATTGACGATCAAGTCGACCTGATTTGATGCTGAAACAGATTTACTTACAGTCTAACCAACATTCAACATGTCAATCTCTGAATTTCACTGACAGTCTGACAGATTTGACCTTGTTTTGTCAACCTTTCTCACGAGTCTTTTTGTCCACAGCTTTCAAAAACTCACAAATGCCGCCACATTTGTCACCTCTCAAACATGGTCTCTTATGTGCTGGCAGTCGACCTTCTTCACTGACATGCAATTTGACAGGTGCT
>JAAUXT010105526.1_pt1 | contig 17015 bp, 18 predicted proteins | sample 7278171 | NCBI WGS metagenome assembly JAAUXT01 (sample SAMN14350112, study PRJNA611818) | marine sediment metagenome | isolation source: surface marine sediment (1.8m) | place: French Polynesia: Moorea | collected 2018-08 | reverse complement strand
GCAGGGTGAGGTGAGTGGGGTGGGGCGGGGTGAGTGGGGTGGGGTGAGTGGGGCGGGGCGTGGTGAATGGGGTGGGGTGGGGTGGGGTGAGTGGGGCGGGGCAGGGCGGGGTGGGGCAGGGCGGGGTGAGTGGGGTGGATCGGGGTGAGTGGGGTGGGGCGGGGCAGGGCGGGGTGAGTGGGGTGGAGCAGGGTGAGTGGGGTGGGGCGGGGCGAGTGGGGCGGGATGGGGCGGGGTGAGTAGGGTGGGGCTGTGCTGTTGTGTGTCTACCAAGTTCCCGCCCTCCTCCCATTATCAGCAGACTTTTAACCTTTGAATGTTGGGTGAGACCACTCCGGCGAGTGTTGCATGCTGCCGGCGTGCTCGTTCTACCTCCGATTCTGCTGACGTGTGGACGGACTGAAGGCAGCACTGAGTCCGTGGCAATCTTTCAGGCTGCGCTATCGGCTACTATGACAACGCAGGGACGTGCGACCAATGTGTGCAGGGCACGTTCAACCCGAGCCCCGACTCGACGTGCCAGTCGTGCCCCGTCACCAACACCAACACTGTGGGGACGGGCAGCACGGACGCGATCCAGTGCCGTGAGTACAGCTGCTCCCCCTGGTGGTGGGGAGGGGGAGCGGGCTGCGCCAATATCAATCACTGCGGTCCATTTTAATAACACATATACACACGTACATGCACATACACCAGATGTCTGAACTGGAGTGGGACGGTGGGAAGGGGTAACATGTGACCTGGGCACACACACAACATACGCACTACCATGACATAAGTGTTTGGACTGTGATGGGGAGGTGCCAGTTTGAAGAAGGCACGCAAACACACATACACACACGCACACACATACACACACGCACATACACACGAACACACGCGTAGTCATCCTCTTCCTCACCATCTCGACTCCCTCGCAACTCGCTGTTAGAAGCTATGGCCGCACAATGTCCAACGCAGATACATCTCATTAAGCGTGAGTTGGAGGACACGCGCCACGTTTTACGTGAGGAAAAATATCTGTCTTGTGTGTTGCAGTGTGCGACATGGGAAGCGGAGGGGACGGCACGACGTGCACGCCGTGCAGCAGCACGCAGTACAAGGCAGACATCGCCAACACCCTGTGTGTGGACGTCCCGCCCAATTCGCAGCCGACCGCCGACCGCAGGGGCTTCGGTATGTTGGATGTTGTGTGAGGCACCAGGCTCAAAGAGATGACACGTGAATGCGTGACACACGGTTTGATGAATGTTGTGCGCATGCGCGGTCAAGGTGCGCGTCGGACACACGTGCATCGCGACGGTGTCCCGACAGAACACTTTTCGGGTGCAGCGCTCGTCCGTTCGTCAGTCCATCTGTCAGGCAGTCGGGCCCTCAGAAAGAGGTGGGTTCGTGGGGTTCTTGGAACAGCCCTGCTTTGAGCCAACACGTTTGTTGTGTTCTGTGCATCAACAAGAGACTTGCAGCTTCGCCCGTGCGTGCGACATGCTGGCGTCGGTCAACAAGTCTACCTCCGTGTGTGTGTGTGTGTGTGTGTGTGTGCGTGTGCGTGTGTTGATGCGTGTTGTGTGTATGCAGGTGGCGCGTCCGCGTGTGTGTGAATCCCGGACTCTTCATGTCGCGGTTCAATGGAGAACGACGTAAGTGAGAAATGCATCCGTGCACTGGATACAAAGGGAGGTGAGGTTTGTCAGCGTTGACTCGGGTTGGTTGGTCTGTGTGCAGAGTGCCTGGCCGGGTACGTGTTGGGCGGAGGGGGCACCACGTGCGACGCATGCGCAGCGGGAGAGTACGCGGACGGGACCCCGGCCGCATGCAAGCCGTGCGCCGTGGACGGGAGTCAGACGACCACCGTGGCAGCCCCCAAGGCCAAGACGGACTGCGGTGAGTCAGTCACGTGTGCACCACGTGAGCTGTGACCACGTGACTTCGGAACGGCGCTAAAATTAATGGTTCCGCAAACGGCTGTGAAACTTGCAATTCATGGTGGGTCTCCAGGAGTAAGTCGTCAACCTGCCTTAGTATTTTGCAGACTGGGTTAAAACGTGCATTTCTATGTTCAAACGGGGTACGCTGGTGCAACAAAACTCCTGATCTGTGTTGCAGTGTGCAAAGCCGGCTACGAAGGCGCCGGTAGTGCCGACTCGTGCAGAAAGTGCTCACCCACTTCGTACAAAACCGCCGTTGGTGACGGCACCTGCACTCCGGTGGTGGCCAACTCCATGGTCAATGGCGCTCAGGACGGTTGGGGTGAGTGTACAGCAGCAGCGCGTGGCTGTCGGTCCGCACTGGCAGGGGTGAGCACGAGCTAAACACCCGGACAAAGAAACATGTTTCTTCTTGCGCCACAGATGCCATAAGATGTGCGCGCTTTGTGCTTCTCTCAATTGAGATTAAGTGTGCAAACGTCGTTGGTTGGGGTCGTGATGGTGTGTGTGTGCGTGTGTGTGTGTGTGTGCGTGCGTGTGTGTGTAACTGTGCGGAATTCACCCAACATGGCCTCTCATTTGTCGCGCCAGTCACAAATCACAGTTTTGGCAAAGGGCATCGCTGACGTCGTTTTCTTCCTTCCCACGTTCAGTGTGTTTGGCGGGGTACGAGCCGAATATGCTGCCCCCTGGGACGCCGACCATCTGCGGCGCGTGTGCGCAGAACTACTACAAGTCAGACAACGACAACTCGGCGTGCATCCAGTGTCCCAAGGCGGGTCAGACGACCGCGGGCACCGCCTCCACCAAGCTGGAGGACTGCACGCCGCCGTGAAGAAGAGCGCATGCGCGCGCACTCCTGCCTCGCTTTCACGTCGCAGCGAACACGTACCGTTAATGCTGTCGATTCTTCCTTGTCTTCCTTAGCTGTCCACTGGGGGGGGGGAGGGTCCAGGGGCAGGGGGTCAGGGCGGAGGGAGGGGTTGAGGGAGGGGGAGGGGGGTTGAGGGGGCAGGGGACATTTCATCCACCTTGCCATGTACTGCACTACCACATGGTGCTTCGCCCTAAAGGGACTTCGCACAACAACCCACCAACACCCTTCCTGCCAACACGCACCACGTGCGCGGGTTCTTGTGGTGCAGGCTGGACGCAGCTGTCTGACTGCGCGTGCGCAGCACATGCGCCGCCCGTCGCGCTGCCCTTCCGCGCATACCGGGGAGAGAATCGGGAAGAGTGTGTGTGTGTGTGTGTGTGTGTGTGTGTGTGTGTGTGTGTGTGCGTGTGTGGGTGTGTGCGTGTCTGCGGCGTGTGTGTGTGCGTGTGTGGGTGTTCTTGGACGCCACGTGCGGCAGCGCTCTCTGGCGGAACCGGGATCGCAGGCGGCGGGGGGGGGGGGCGACATCGGCTCGGCTTGCATTCGGTGACATAACAGTGTTGGGGGGGGGGTCGGAGTTTGACTTGGGCCCCACTGAACTCGACTTTCCGTCGGTCGATCCGCAGGATGGGAGCCATGCACCGGTGTAACAGGAACGGACGACTGCCGTGATTTGACCGTGTATGCGACAGCCAACCTGTTGTGGTGTTCTGATGCCGCTGGCCGCTCACACAACTTCGTTGTCTTTTTCAGACCCGACAAACCTGGATTGACATGGACAACGACCGACCTTCCACCGTTTCCACGGACGACGCGCAACGATCCACCTGTAGTTATCAGTAGTTGTTGTGATAAAACGGATGTCTTGTGATAAGAGCTAAATTGTGATCACTGAAGTGTAAACTTGTTGAAGCAAATAAAACTGTAGTGGTAGCAAAGCAGCCATGTGTTTGTTGTGCGGCTTGATAGTCACGGCGCACACCACCAGAGGTCCGATTGCAGCAGCGGACAACAACACGTGATTTCGTGGTCGCTGTGCAACGCGCGACCGTCTCGCAATCAACGCCCAACATTCAGAATGGCCTCGGAGCCGTTTTTGTTCGCAACATCTGGGCAGGTTCCGCACCCCCTCCCGAATTTAAAGTAACAACTATACACAATTTTTCCCTTGCCCATGGAAAAGTTTTGAAGTTGCCCCTCCACCCCTGCCGCAAAGACTTCGCCGTTGGACCCCCTCGACTGTGTCGTGGCTCCATGACTCCGCCCCCACTGACGAGTACGGGAGGGAAAAAGGTGGCGAAAGGATTCAAGCTCCGGACAACGAATCCTTGCTCGTTCTGGCAGATCACAAGAATCTTCAGGTCATTGCCGCAGAAATTGAGGTGCCTATTTTTCCAGGTCAATTTATCAACATGTCTCTGGAAGACAGGCACAATTCTGCCCAAACGTGTTCTGAAACAGAAAGTAAAATGAATCCAAAATCGAACAAGAAGCAGTGCTCAAGGCAACTTGCAGTGCGAAGTCCCTTGCAGCGTCGGCAATGTCATCAATTCTTCCTTGTTCATCAATTCTTCCTTGTCCTCCTTGTCTTCCACCAATCATGCTGCATGCTGTCCATGGAGGAGGGGGGTCCACTTTGGGGGGGGGGTCCTGCCTCTGGCAGGGGGGTCTGGTAAGGGGGAGGGGGTCTGGTAGGTGGGAGGGGGCAGGGGACGTTTCAGTCCAGCTGCCATATACTGCATTACCACATGGTGCTTCGCCCCAAAGGGACTTCACACAACAAACCGAACCAGGACATCAACTGGTCCGGACATGATCTGTTTGTCGGCTCAAAAATACCTGCAAAATTGTTTTCTTGGCGCATTCACGTCCTGATTCTATCCACACTCTTTCTTGATCCAAGGCTACATCCCATGCACCCTTGTAATTTTGTTGCTTTTCTGGCTTCCCAACAGTTCAAAGTCGGAATTTCGTTCATGTTACAGGAAACGGACATGGTCTGGTTGCACAAGTCCATCTGGGGGCATCCTGTCGCATTGGTCCACGTAGATGCTTCAATCCAGTTACACTGATCCAGTGGCAGCCGGACCCGAGACCTGAGGAACCAGAGCCAGACTTGAGCCAGTGGAACCTGAACTGGACCTGCTACAGTGGCACCAAGGCAACCAGACCAGCACGGCCAAACCAGCTGGTTTGGGTCAGCTCGTCTGGAAGTTCTCGGATAGTGTTGTTGAGTTTGTGTTGCGTTCTTTTTCTCCACTGTTTTGGACAGGAAGTTTTCAAAAGGGGCGTTGAAAGCAGCCTTTTCACTGATTGGTGGTTTTTCTGGAAACAAGTGACAATACATTTTTCAGCGCTCCAATTCAATTTCAACCTGAATGGAAGGTGTTCTCCGTTTGGAGATACCACAGAAAAAACAGAGCACTTTTCACCAGAATCAAGTGCTAAGCAAAGGGACAGAAGAACTTTCAACTCGAAAGGTTCTGTATGTCAGATTCCCATATTTGCTCGTTTTATACTTGAATGGGAACATTTTGTTTCAGAAGTATTGGCAGATGTTGTGATGCTGTCTGCGTGGTTGGTGAATGAAAGCCATTTTGGATTGTTGCAATGAAACCAAAATGATGAAGCAATACAGGGCCAATGCAGGTTCCCAAAAATGTGTTTGCCTTCCTTTCTGAACAAACACAGATTTGTTTTGGCAATTTGTCCAATTTCACAAACACCTACTTGTCTCTGAGACTATTCACAAAAGGTTTTTTTTTCAAATGTGTTTTTCTTTTGAACTGATGTTGCTTTTCTTTCCATTTCAAGTCCACAAAAGTGTTTTCAACAAAGAACTTGCCACCTCCAGCAGATGCTGTGTCTTGGCAAATGTCTTCTATTTCGTCCAAAAGTCACCATCTGTCACATTGAGGTGCCATAAATGGGAATGCACTGAGATCAGGGACAACAACTACCAAGGCATTTGAAAGCGCTTGTCAAGGCAGACCTGAAGAACATGGCAATGTTTGGGTCTCTTTGAACAAAAAATATTCAAGAAGAAATGCTGGGCATGACCAGAAAAAAATTGTTGGTTCCTCAAAAACTCACACTGGGTCATGACAGTACTGGGAACAGGAAATGAGTTCATTGGTTTCGCGAACAAACCTGAGGACAACAGGAGTGACATTGAGCAGTAGACTACCATTGCTGTTCACCCAGCCAGTTTCATCACTGCATCCTGCAGAAGAGACCAAACTCAAGCTGATTAAGCACTTCACAACAGTGTTCCACACAGCAACACAAATACCAATTTACCAGCTGGGGCAAAAGCTCTGAAGGACAAGTCAACAAAGACGTCTACCTCTCCAGCCACAAATGAAGTAACTTCCGGACCAACATTGTTGGAATTGAGAATGAAGTTTTGTTTGCACAACAGACATTTCATTTCAACTTGAGGGTAGTGAGTGTCAAGAAAAAACCAGAAAACACTGAGTGGAAGTGGATGTGCATGTATCTGAATCGTCTGAAGCCACTCTTGGCAAGAGAAGCAGTGGTACAATGGTTGTTGGATGTTCATTGCCTCTGCTTTGATGACCATGACAGGCACTGTTGCGCAATGATGACAATGACACTCATCACAGCCATTGCAGCAATGCCAGTGTTCCAGGCAGGAGCAACAGTGGTGGCAACAAACAATCCAGCTTTGCCTGAATCTGGAGCATTTGATTGATCCCAAATAAAAGTGATTGTTGAGATTGATTGCAATGGGCCTGCCACAAGCGTCAAGGAAAGTTCCCTGGAAACTCTCACACAGTGCAAATGCCAGGGAGTGGAGACCACAAAACAAAACTAATTGTACAAGGTTCAGCCGTAAACTCCGGACGACAGTTTGTCCTTAGTGATCTGAAATAGAAAGACTTGGACACAATGTGAGATGTGCTGAATTCCAGTTTCAGAAACCTGACAGCCAGCAAGGAAAGTGTCAGTGTCGGCTGCAACTGCAATGTCACTTGTTGACTTTTCGAAGCTCCTGGCCACGTTTCGATGTTTCCTTTCAGCACGAAAGGGGTAAATTTTCTGGGTTGACCTGGATGAAGGATCGAGGGCGGGAGGTGGCGATGGAGGTGCAAAAACTTTGCTGGAGAAATTGTATCAATATTTTTCGTTGAAAAAGCAAAGTTGGAAACTGGACACATGAATTTTCTCATGTGCAATTTTTGGGTTGTCACCTTTGCGCATTCAATTCTTCTGACTGTTTGTTCTGCTCCACCAAGTTCTTGGCCCATCTCAACCACATTCTTGATCTGTCCCCAAAGCGAGATGCCAGAAAGCTGGTTCTGATGTTCTTTTTGGTAACCGCGGGAAGAATATCCGCGGATTAAAGTATCCGTGTGATTGGAAAAGCCGTCACCCGCGCTCCTGTATCACGTGCAACTGATCACGTGACATTTGACGACGCAACGCAGGTGCGACGGGAGGCCAGAGACGGAGAGGGAAGGAGAAGAACGATGCGATGGCAATGGAAAAACGGGAGAAGGAAAAAATTGTTTTCACCAGGTCAGTTTGAGTATCGGGGCAGCGTTTCTTCTGACAGAAATTCGAGGGCAGTTTGTGGCAAAAAATCTTGAATAACGTTTTCGTAGTTTGTGGTTCTCGTGGCAGCCATCTTGGAATAGAAAGAATTTGTTCGGAAAATCTTGAAAAATCCGACACATCATGGCCTGATTCTTCCTTCAGAAATCATAATTTTTGAGCGAAGACCACGATTGACAAAACGATTACTTTTTTGGGGTTTTGGGAAAAGGGTTTCGCAATATTTCTCGTGGAAAAAAATGCAAAACTTGGGCTGAAATTGTTTTCAGTTTCGTCACCCTTCGAGGGTCGTAAAGTTTGTTCAAAAGTGGATCCAAGCATGGACAAAGTGATTGGTTCATGAGGGGGAATATGAAATTGCATTTTCTGAACGTTTTCCTGTTCATTTTGGGGCAAAACTAAAACGGCTGATCGAGTCTGCAAATTTTTGGGGGGCACGTGTTGTGGAAGGTTCGCATGGAAGTCGCCTGGTAGATCTAGATATCTACATGAAGCACTGGATTCTGGAAGGTGTTTTGGTCACCATTTGCACGACGGCAAAGTGCCTTTTTTTGTGGCATTGTTTTGGCATGAAAGAGGTGAAATTTTCTGCAATTCTTCAGGCTCGAAAGGCAAAGTGCAGATATAGATCTTGGCCTTCGTTGCTGGAACGGTGGACCTGAACAAAAATAAAATGTCGGAATAACGAAAGACAGATGGGTCCAGAATCAAATCCAGTTCTGTGGGCAGAAGATCTAATGGTGTCGAGAGAAGCCCCGTCTTGTCTGCTCTCCTGTGATTTTGAATCCCGAGAGGAAAAATGATTGCAGTGTCATTTCTGTCTCTTAACATCATCAGACAGAATGACCTTTGGTTTCAAGTTTGATTGCACGAGGAATGCCAGGGAAGAAGCCTGGGATTTTGGAGTCGTTTAGTTGGCAATGAAAATCGGTGTTGCATTTTGGATCTCAAGTTACCATTTCCAGAAAATCAGGAAGATTATCAAAAGTTTGGTTCTTGTCATCCATCATTTTCAGTTGGGCCGAAGAGGCTACTGGGGCCATAAACCAAGAGTTTTTGCTTTGCGATCACAATTGGCCACCAGCCAGTTGTTTTTTGTCTTTGACGAACCTGAGATTGAATCGGCCTGTGCTGGTGTAGCTGGTGGCTGTGAACAAATGGTACCCCAGGAGAGACTTGATGAAATTGACCAGGAACTGGAGAGTTCTTGGCTGCCGTCATTTTCAGCGAAAGATTGAACGAAATGTTCAAAGTTTGAATCTGTTTGTGGGTGTCACTTGGAAGTGCATTATCGGGTTCTTAGAACGAAGCTTGTTCTGTGTGAGCTCGACAGGAATGTTGGTATGGGGTCATTTGGGTGTCACTTGGAAGTGAATCAGCAGGCCCTTTTGAAAAATCTTCACAGAGTGTCGAGATGTGGCTTTCCGTGGGTTCATCTGCACTCCTCTTTTTCTGAGATTTTTCTTCCTCTGCATTCATCACCCTGTGCCATTTCAGCGGTGAGGTGCAAGAAACTGCACCTCTGAACAAACCTGTGCACACCGAATAAACTTGTACACACCGAATAAACTTGTGCACACCGAATAAACTTGTGCACATCGAATAAACTTGTGCACATCAAATAAACTTGTGCACACCGAATAAACTTGTGCACACTGCCAAAACAACCATGGCACAAAAGTCACCTGAACCATTTTTCACTTTCTTGGATAGTTCCATGTATGTGGCCAACTTCTCACACCCATGCAATAATATGGTTGAAAATTACTACCGAGTGGTTCCTCCGACATGACCCGATGCAGCTTTCTTGGAGGAGAGATTCCAATTGTTTGGGACGCGCAAAGGTTTCGGCCTGGTAGAGGGATGGCACTCTTCCGACATAGAAGCATTGACCAAGCAGCTACTCACATATGCAAGGTGACATGGGAACTTTATTGTATTTTGCACAGGTTAGATAAAGTGTGTATCTTACACAGTGGAGACATATTGTCCCACCATGACCAATTCCTTGTTGTCCTTCCTCTGCACAGTGAGTGTGTGCCTGATTTGGCACACAATCACTGTGCAGAGGAGCATAAATGATGATAGTCCTATTGCTACGTTGAGCCACAGGATGCGGTGCAAGTCCTGGTCCGTGGAGGTGTGCGCAGAGGCCTGTGTTGTCGCAGCCTTTTCAAATGGTTGCTCCGTAGTTTTTGCAAGGAAACACGGTACGCCATTGTATGTCTGCATGTTCATAATGCAAAGCACAGCGGCAACAAATTCAGAATGTGCAGAGACCCAAACCTACCTAGGTCCATGTTTGTGTCCGTGTCCTCCCACCAGCAATCAATCTCATCCAGCCCATCCACGCAATTCATCTGTGTCGCACCAAAAGGCACACATCATAAAACGATTGTCGCAACGGAAATGCTTAAGCCCAGTATATCCTGTGCATGGGTGCACGGTGTGAACTGGGGTGACAAGGCACAAGGTCACCACGAAAGGAATAACGTACAACTCCATTGCGTCTCACAGTGCGGCAAGTATCTGTGTGACCGGCGGAATGTCGGTCACCCAATTGCATAATTTTTTGTTGCGACCCAGACAGACGCAAGAGCACTTATCAGTTATCTTTCCACAGTTACAAGGACTATCCAAACAGTTTGGCAGTGGCGCCCAAGTGGTGTGCGTGGACAGAGTACAAATATCTGTTCGACAAGGTGGTGAACGCATCTGTGCCAAACCATGACGGCTCAGATGAGATGTGTATTTATGACGTGAACGTGAAAGACAAGTGGAAGGATCTTGTCCTCTACCCCATCACCTGGCTTCAGGAGAAAGGTTTATCGAATAAACTGGTGCACATCGAATAAACTTGTGCACATCGAATAAACTTGTGCACACCGAATAAACTTGTGCACACTGAATAAGAACGGCAATTTGTACTCAGATGCGTCAATTCTTGCAACTTGGGAGGGTGTGGGTACTCTTGACAGGAGTACATACGTGTATTAAACGCGGGAGGGTGTGGTGGTCCTGCAAGGAGCACTGAGGTCAATTTGTACTCGGATCTCAGTCAATTCTTGTTACTTTTGAAAACCGGCTGGGAAATGTCTGCACAAGGGTCTTGGGCACACACATGAGAGGCAGCTTGACCAACATACAAAGAATAACTGAGATGTTTTCTCACTCGCCTCAATGTACACTCTGATGGTCTCGAGATGTTGGCTTCTCCTTTCCTGGCTCAATTCGAGTGATTTACAGGTGTTTTTCAGCCAAATCCTCCACTCCCACCAACCCCTGTGCTTTGTCAAAACTATCTTCTGATAATCTGCAATCCGGTTGATCACTATCTCTTCTGTAGAGCCAGGAATTCCAGTTTCAAAGTGGAAAAAGTAATTCCAAACTCGACGAATAAACTTGTGCACACCGAATAAACTTGTGCACACCAAATAAATTTGTGCACACCGAAAAAGCTTGTGCCCCTCCGTGAATCTCAAAACTGTGCCGAATATTGATCGACCCCATGGTCTCGGTTTGAATTCCCCCCGGTTCACCCCCTGGGGTTTCCTGGAGAATCTGGGAACCGTGGATCAAGGGGAAGAGCTGCCACAGGTCCTGATCGTAGAATGGGTACCGGATGAGGGCGTCCAGGCTCGGGTAGGGCTCCCCGGGGCCCAGTGGCAGCACCAGCCCCATGATGAACCTGCACGGTGGACCAGATCAAAGGTTGTCAGCAAGGTCTTTGCCCAGAAATCTCATCATCTACGTTGTGGCTCTGGGATGTTGAATTGACTGTGTGAATCCCGATGCTGATGAATAAACTTGTGCACACTGAATAAACCTGTGACTTGCCCCTCCGAAAAAAATCGTCTCGTGCATCACTGATGCCCCTCCGAATAAAAACTCATCTCGTTCATCACTGATGCAGCTCCGAATAAAAACTCATCACTGATGCAGCTCCGAATAAAAACTCATGTTGTGCATCACTGATGCAGCTCCGAATAAAAACTCATGTTGTGCATCACTGATGCAGCTCCGAATAAAAACTCATCTCGTGCATCACTGGTGCAGCTCTGAATAAAAACGCATAGTGTGCCACTGGTTTTGTTGTCGATGAGCCCGTCATCTGTGCCAATGTGATTTGTCTCACAATGTCACGAGTTTTGTCACATTCGTCTTGTGCAGATGACAGGGAACTTTGATCAATTTTGACTGAATTGTTTCATTTTGACTGAATTCTGAAACAAATACATTTTTTCTGGAATGCATCACTGGTGCACCTGTGAAATGAACAAGTTACAAATATATACAATGCAATTTCTTCTATTTGTTTGTTGAGATGGTTTTTTGTTCTTTCCTCGAATTCCGCTGAAAATTGATTGCACATGTGCATGGGATTTGCGTTTGCGTTTGTACAGCTCGTATGTGCCGTTTGAGTAGAAATTGAATGGTTGTACCTTGATGTCGACGATAGCATTCATATGTTATGTCGTACACAGTGAGTCGATGCAACTGTTTGATCACATAATTGAATGGTTGTACCTTGATGTCGACGATAGCATTCATATGTTATGTCGTACACAGTGAGTCGATGCAACTGTTTGATCACATAAAACAAAACAAAACAAAATGAAGCACAAAACACCAAGCAGAACAATTTCGATCCACATGGTGCTGACCACGACATGGTTTTGGGGGATTCCCTTGCGTTTCAGAAATTGTGAAGTGACACCAGATGTATGGCTCTGCCAGCAAGCTGTTGTCTGGGGTCAACCCTCTACTGTGAACTCTTGAAGGGTTCGCAATCAGAACTCAATTGTGGATTTGAGACTTGTGCTGTGCCAAATTGTGGATGGTCTGTGGGTTTCACTGAAAGTGTACCGTGATGTCCACTGGTTCCACAGAATAAAGAGTGGTGTCCACTGGTTCCACAGAATAAAGGGTGATGTCGACTGGTTCCACAGAATAAAAGGTGGTGTCGACTGGTTCCACAGAATAAAGAGTGGTGTCCACTGGTGCCACAGAATAGAGTGGTGTCGACTGGTTCCACAGAATAAAGGGTGGTGTCGACTGGTGCCACAGAATAAAGAGTGGTGTCCACTGGTTCCACAGAATAAGGAGTGGTGTCCACTGGTTCCACAGAATAAGGAGTGGTGTCCACTGGTTCCACAGAATAAAGGGTGATATCCACTGGTTCCACAGAATAAAGAGTGGTGTCCACTGGTTCCACAGAATAAAGAGTGGTGTCCACTGGTGCCACAGAATAAAGAGTGGTGTCCACTGGTGCCACAGAATAAAGAGTGGTGTCCACTGGTGCCACAGAATAAAGAGTGGTGTCCACTTGTGCCACAGAATAAAGAGTGGTGTCCACTGGTTCCACAGAATAAAGAGTGGTGTCCACTGGTGCCACAGAATAAAGAGTGGCCGGCCACTAAAGTGTGGTGTCCACTGATGCCAAAGAATATGATGGCAAGACAAAAAGGGGATGGTTCCCTTTGTGATTTGGGTAGTTGTCCCATGGCATCCAGGTCATCATGAAGGGTGTTTGCCCGTCACTGATCAAGCCGATTTTGGATTGCGCATGTTTTGCTTTGCAAGGACATGTTCATCAGCTCCAGAATAAAGAAATAAGTGTTTCATGAGCTGCAAAATATGAAAAAAGTGTGTTCAATGAGCTTGAGAATAAGGAATAAGTGTGGTTCACCAGCTTCGGTTCACCAGCTCGAGGATAAGGAACAAAGTGTGTGGTCCATCAGCTGGAGAATAAGGAATCTACAACACCACCAGAACTAATGAGCGACCACTGGCTCCTCGGAAAAAAACCAGCAACCACTGGCCCCTCAGAATAAAGCACTGGCTCAAGTGTGACCACTGGCTCCACAGAATAAACCAGCGACCACTGGCTCCTCAGAATAAACTACTGGCTCCACAGAATAAACCACTGGCCACTGAAGTCTGGTGTCTACATTAGTGACCACTGGTGCTGCAGAGTAAGTGACCCAAGTGCTGCCACTTCACCGACCAAGCCCTGGATCTTTCTCTGAGAAACCTCCATCAACACCAAGAATAATAAACGATTGCAAGTACTACTTTCCCATGAATAAAGGGAAAGGAGTGGGGGTGCTTTTGTTGCCTGAAACACTTTGATGGCAAGACAAAAAGGGGAGGGTCCCTTTTTTGTGGTTTGGACAGTTGACCCATCGCATCCAGGTCATCATGAAGGGTGTTTGCCCTTCACTGATGAAGCCGAATAAGTGTGGTTTACCAGCTTTGGTTCACCAGCTCGAGAATATTATTTGACTTTATTTGACTTTTAAAAGTTACGATTTTTTTCACTGAGGGACTAGTTTGATACACCAACACCACAGAATTAACAAGCCACCGCTGGCTCCTCACAATAAATAGGCGACCACTGGCTTCAGAATAAACCACTGGCTCCACAGAATAATATTTGCACGGTGTCGTTTTGGTATTTGGTCTTCGAGGTGTTAGCTTGATATGAATCAGCTGGCAATGGGGTTCCAAAAACTTCTCAAAGAAGAGAAGTTCACACTCTTTGCACTTGACCCTTTCTGTTTTGTGTTTAGAAATATGAGCACTCCACTCATTTTCAGTCTTCAACTTGTATCCGCAGCCCTCTATGTGCAAGTATCCGCAGCCCTCTACCTTGCACATATGTGGATATTTGTTTTTGGTGCAGCATTGAGAACATTTCCATGCATTGTCAAAAGCTGTATCTCTTGCTGAGGTTGTCAGCGCGATCATTTTCTTCATCAAGAGGCAGGATGGGCATATTGCCGATTTGCCATCACCAGTGCAGTATTCTTGATGGTTCTTTGATGTCAACTGCTTTGCAAATGGGCCAAAACCACATTTTCTGCATGGGTCGCCTCTGGGACCAGACTTCTGTGGGTTCAATCTTGATGGACCTCCTACAAAAGATTCAAAAATATTCTGTCGGTGATACATGAACCACAAAAGCAGAATACATTCACCTGGAGTCGGAGTCTTAAGTGAGTGCATTGCTCATCAGATCATAGTCTTCCTGGGTTGAGTCCTCCCTGCTGGAGAATAAGTGTGTGGCCCACACTTTTTCAAATGGCAACTGCTGGTCGGGTGACTGGCACCTTGTCTCATTCTTTCCAATGACAGATGTCGCCATTGCATGACAATGAGACTCTTGTAAGATCATGTGGTTTGTAAGATCTTGCAAGATCATGTGGTTTGTGGCCTGTGAGAGATGCAACCTTCTTGATTTTCAGAATCCAGTCAAGGAACTTGGACTCATCCCCACTAAACAAGGGAAGATCAGCCAGAAACGTGTCATTCCCCCAAGTTGCTGGAATCTGCAGCAACTGAGGGCTTGTGCAGTGTCATGCTGCACCTTTTGCTGATTCCCGAGGGGTTGCAACAGTGATGTCTCCATTATGCTATTGTTTGCTGCATTTGGGGTACTTGTGAACTGGGTTGGTCTTGGAGGACCTCCTGGAGGATGGTCTCCACCAGACCAGTATCCATGACCACCTTGACCTCGCCTCCTTGGGCCAGGTTGGGGGCATCTACTTTGTGCAGGTGTCACCTGGCAATGCACACCAGGTCTGGTGTTCATCATGGTAAACTGCTGGTTGGAAGTCTTCCCCACAGTATACTGGGAAGACAGCCATGATTTCATTCATGAATGTTGGACTTTTCTGCTGTCCTGACTGGTACAAATGATCATAATACCCTGGGCATTGAACCAATGTCAGCTGGCGGGGAAATAGCAGTCCAACTAGTGACACACTAAGGGCAATCTGGTGGGCTTCTCAATGAAAGCAATCCTAAAATTACCAAAGAGCCAGAAAGAATCAACATCTTGATTTTAAACACCATTCACCATTGCCTTCGCATCAGAATAACAGTGTAGCACACCAGAACTTAAGTGCAGCAGCACCAGAATAAGTGGTGCAGCAGTGCAGTGCATCAGAATAACAGTGAAGCTGCACCAGAATAACAGCCACCAGTCTTGTCATTCTTGACGTAGCAGGTTGCTCCAATTGATGGCATCTATCTGCTCCATGGTTCTCCTGGTTTGCTTCTCATTGTGCAATGGGCTGCACGAAGGTGCGAATAGGGTCCCACGCCTCCGGAAAATTGACAAATGCCAGTGGGTGACCGGGTGACTTGGTGTTTTGTCTTGCTGGCAGTGAAAAGCAAGGTGCCACTGCCGGCCTGTGGCAGATGATGGGTTCATGAAAAGAGTGACCTTCTTCACATTTTCCAAGGTCTCCACCTCATGCACCTGCTTTGTTGAAAGGAGACTTGGCTGCAAAACTGGAAATGGTCGCAGCTTCCCCATTTTCAGACGAGCCGTTCTGTTCCTATTTTGAACAGGAGAGCAAAAGGCTAAAGGCAAACACAAACTCGCCAGAAGCTACCCTTGGAGCTGTCCTTGCTGACGGGACTCTTAAAACATCTTGTTGGAATACCGTCACAAGGGAGAGACGCGATTCCAACTGGCTGAATCGCAAAAAGCAGCTCTCGAAGCCCGTCAGGGTCAGGGAAAGTCCCTTTTGCCTGCAGTCATTGGTATCAATGACCTCAGCTGTGGCGGCATCCCGTTGCTCTTGAAGCCAATACAAATCCTTTGAACGTCGCTTGAACGTTACCTCATGCGGAACCTCAGTTCATGGCAGTTTGCTGTCCCGGGATTGCCCAGGACATCCTGGAATGGCCGGATTTGCCTCAAAGACCCCCCCCCCCACCTCCAATTTTCGGTGGCATTCAGTGATCGCACTTTCAGTGACTTTGCAGAACAAGCCAAAAATGCCCCAGGTTTCCACCTCAGTTCCAGAGCCTCCTGGTGAACAGCATGCGGAAATTTGCAAACTGGCAGAAGGAAAGCGGAAAATGAAATTTTTGGGATTTGAAATTTTTGGGATTTTCAGGAGGGTTATCTTCTGGCCCCGGAAGAAAAACTGCAGACAAAGCCAAACAAGGTTGAACAAAACTGGGATTTTATTCAGTTTGTGGTACAATGTGGATGATTTTCTGACCTGCCTTCAAGTTCTGCTGAATTTGGCGATCTACAAGGTTTTTTCTCTTCTGCATTTGATTCGGGGAAAAACCACCCTCTTCACCCCCATCCAGTGCTTTGCCTTCGCTGGTGCCGCGTTTTTCTCCAAGGGAATCCTTGTCCTGAATTTGGCGATCTACAAGGTTATTTAACAACCGCATTTGATTCGGGGGAAAACCTCCCTCTTCGCCCCCATCCAGCGCTTTGCCTTCGCTGGTGCAGCGTTTTTCTCCAAGGGAATCCTTGTCCTGAATTTGGCGATCTACAAGGTTTTTTAACAACCGCATTTGATTCAGGGAAAAACCACCCTCTTCACCCCCATCCAGCGCTTTGCCTTCGCTGGTGCCGCGTTTTTCTCCAAGGGAATCCTTGTCCTAAATTTGGCGATCTACAAGGTTTTTTAACAACCGCATTTGATTCGGGGGAAAACCTCCCTCTTCACCCCCATCCAGTGCTTTGCCTTTGCTAGTGCTGCGTTTTTCTCCAAGGGAATCCTTGTCCTGAATTTGGCGATCTACAAGGTTTTTTCATCTATCTGTAGTTAACATTACTATATATCTTATGAGGTTCGTGTACATGAGTATGAACAAGT